>Ga0210144_1000040_pt1 | contig 72133 bp, 56 predicted proteins | sample Muzzi_PWA_D2_FD_185532 | JGI IMG/M metagenome (GOLD analysis project Ga0210144, IMG submission 185532) | Wetland microbial communities from San Francisco Bay, California, USA, that impact long-term carbon sequestration - Muzzi_PWA_D2 (SPAdes) | ecosystem: Environmental > Aquatic > Marine >...
GAGCCTTCAGCCTCTTGGTCGGAACCCTCGTCCTCCTCCTCGGCACCCTCGCCTGCTCACCGGCGGAGAAGCCCGCGGGCTCCGACCAGAGTGCCGACGCCTCCGCGGCCAAGTCCGACGTGGTGGTCCAGTACGACTGCATCCCGAACTACGCCAACTGGGGCGCGGTCACCGCGCTCTACGAGCAGACCACCGGCGTGCGCGTGCCACCGGACATGAAGGGCTCCTCGGCGGCCATGGCCGCGCTCGAGGCGGAGAAGGCGAACCCCCAGGCCGACTGCGCCTACTACTCCGGCGCCATCGGCTACGAGGCCGCCCGCCGGGGTCTCCACCAGCCGTTCAAGCCGGCCGCCTGGGACCAGATCCCGGACGATCTCAAGGACCCGGAGGGCCTGTGGTGGACGGTCCACACCGCGGCCGTCGCCCTGATCGTCAACACCGCCGCGCTCCAGGCCGCCGGCGACCTGCCGGTGCCCCGGAGCTGGCAGGACCTGCTCGACCCCCGGTACAAGGGCCTCATCGCCTACGACGACCCGACCTGGGGCGGCACCGCCTACACCTTCGTCTACGGCATCAACCACCTGCTGGGCGGCAGCCCGGACGACTTCGCGCCCGGCCTCGACTACCTGGCGAAGCTGGACGCCAACGTCCAGTCCTACCCGCGCGAGTCGATCTACAACGACGTCCTCCGGGGCGAGGTGCCGATCTGGATCAACGCCGACGGCAACGGCTACAAGATGCGCTACGTCGACGGCGGACCGATCGAGGTGGTAATCCCGGCCGAGGGCTCCGTGTCCATGCCGCTGGTCATGGGAATGGTCGCCGGCGCACCCCACGCGGCGGCCGCCCGGGACTACCTGAGCTGGCTGCTGACCGGTCCGGCCCAGGCCGAGTTCGCCCGCTCCTACTTCCGGCCGGTGGTCCCCGGCACCATGCCGCCCGAGGTGGCGAAGAACTTCCTGCCCGCCGAGGACTATGCGCGCGTCCAGAACCTGGACCTGGGCGAGATGGCGGCCGCCTCGGACGCCCTGAAGCGCGCCTGGCAGGAGCGAATCCGCCGGGGAGGGGACGCCCGGTGAGCCACGCCCGGCAGGCAGAAGGCGGCGGCGCGGGCTCCACCCGGGAACCCGTTCGGAGGTCCGCCCGGCGCGGCCGCGGGCCGCGCGAAGGGCGGCCGTGGACCGGTGCGCTCCTCTGCCTGCCGCTGGCGCTCTTTCTGGCGGCGGCGTTCGTCGCGCCGCTCACCGGCCTGCTGCCGCAGAGCCTGGAGCGCACCCCCGGGATGCTCGGCCTCGGCGCCCCTGCCGACGCCGTGAGCCCGGGCGGCCCGACCCTGGCCAACTACCGCCGGGCGTTCAGCTCCCGGGGCGACCTGGCCGCCTTCCGCAACAGCCTGGTGCTGTCGGCGGCGGTGGCCGTGGCGTCGATCGTCCTCTGCCTGCCGCCGGCCTGGCTGCTCGCCCGCCAGCGGCTGCCTGGGCGCTCGCTGCTGCGCACGGTGCTCGCCCTGCCACTCACCTTCTCCGGCGTCATCGTCGGCTTCCTGGCGATCCTCGTCCTCGGCCGGCTCGGGTTGCTGCCGGCGGTGCTCCGGGTGCTGACCGGCGAGCCGCTCCTGTCCGGCAGCGCCTACACCCTGGGCGGCCTGGTGGCGGCCTACGTCTACTTCGAGGTGCCGCGGGCGACGCTGACCCTGGAGGCCGCCTTCCAGCGCCTCGACCGGGAGCAGCAGGTGGCGGCGGCGACCCTCGGCGCCGGGCCGGTGCGGCGGCTCTTCCGGATCACGCTGCCCCAGGTCTGGCCGGCGCTTCTCTCGACCCTGGCGGTGACGTTCGCCGCCTCCATGGGCTCCTTCGGCGTGGCGCTGATCCTGGCCAAGCGGCTGGAGCTGGTGCCGCTGTCGATCTACACCGAGTACACCGGCTTCCTCGATCAGGGCTACGCGGCGGCGCTCTGCCTGCTCCTGGCCGGCGCGACCCTGGCGGCCGCGGCGGTGCTCCGGGCGCTCACCCGCGACGGCGATTGGATCTACGGATGAAGCGGATCGCGCACCCACGGACCCTGGGCGGAGCCCTGGCAAGAAGTTGGGGCGCCGCCTACTGCTGGCTGCTGGCGGTGGCCGTTCTGCTACCGGTGGCGGTGGTGGTCGCCGGGGCGTTCGTGCCGGCGGCCCGGCTCGGCATGTCCCTGGGCGGGACCAGTGAAGGCTGGGTCGGTGGCGCCGAGTCCGGCGTTTCGCTCAAGTGGTTCACCTACGTGCTCGACCTCTACGGCGGCGCCCTCGCCTACTCGGTGGTGCTGGCGGCAGTGGCGGTCGGCGCCGGGCTGGCGCTCGCCGTGCCCGCGGCCTACGGCCTGGTGCGCCACCCGTTCCCCGGCGCCAAGGTGCTCGAGGAGCTGGCGCTCCTGCCGCTGGCGGTGCCCGGGATCGCCGCCGCGATCGCGCTCATCCAGACTTACGCCCTGGTGCGCGGGGAGTGGTGGTTCGTGGCCGTTGGCCACGTGCTCTACACCGTGCCGCTGCTGCTCCGGACCCTGCTCCACGCGCTCCGCGGTGAGGGGTTCGAGGCCGAGCGCGCCGCGGCGACCCTGGGGGCCGGGCCCTGGCAGCGCTTCGCCCGGGTCACCTGGCCGCGGCTCCGGCGGCCGGCGAGCCTCGGCGCGCTGATCGTGGCGGCGGTCTCCTGGGGGGAGTTCAACGCCAGCTTCCTGCTCGCCACGCCGCTCCACCAGCCGTTCCCGGCGGCGCTCTACGCCACCTACACGTCGAACAGCTTCGCCGTCTCGTCGGCGGCGACCACCCTCTTCCTCGCCGGCATCGTGCCGCTCCTGGCGGTGATCGAGCGCCTGGGCCGGCGCGAGCTGATGGCCGTCCGGCAGGGGGCCTAGGACGATGGCTCGGGGCACCAGCGGAGGCGTGCGCATCGACCTCGAACGGCTTTCGTTCGCCTATGGCCGGGACGGAGCGGGCGCCGGCCTCCGCGACCTGACCCTGAGCGCGCCCGCCGGCGAGGTGACCGCGGTCCTGGGGCCGTCGGGCGCGGGCAAGTCGACTCTGTTGTCGCTGGTCGCCGGCTTGCTCCCCCCGGACCGGGGCGACGTCCGCTTCGACGGCCGCTCGGTGGTCCACCTGCCGCCGGAGAAGCGCCACCTGGGGGTGGTCTTCCAGAGCTACGCCCTGTTCGCCCACATGACGGTGGAGGACAACGTCGCCTTCGGTCTGACCGTGCGCGGGGTCGGCCGGCGCGCCGCCCGGCACCGGGTGGCCGACCTGCTCGGGCGCTTCGAGATCGCCCGGCTCGCCCGGCGCTTCCCGGTTCAGCTCTCGGGCGGCGAGCGCCAGCGGGTCGCCCTGGCGAGGGCCCTCGCCGCGGCGCCGCGCGCCCTGCTGCTAGACGAGCCACTGGCCGCCCTGGACGCTCGCCTGCGGCTGGCGCTGCGCGCCGAGCTCGCCGAGCGGCTCGCCGAATCCGGCATCACCGCTCTCTACGTAACGCACGACCAGGAGGAGGCGATGGCCCTGGGCGACCGGGTGGCGGTGCTCCGCGACGGCCGCCTGGAGCAGGTGGGCACGCCGGAGGCGCTCTACCGGCGGCCGGCCTCGCCGTTCGTGGCGTCGTTCATCGGCGAGGCGAACTTCCTGCCGGTGGCCTGGGACGCCGCCCTGGGTGTGCTCTCCGGGCCGCTCGGCACCTGGTCAGTGAAGGGGACGGTGCAGGGGTCCCTGGAGGCGAGCGCCGCGGCGGCGTTGACGGCGGCCCCGGGCGACCAGGCCGTGAACGAGGCGGCCGGAGGCGCGGCGCGCCTGATGGTCCGCCCCGAGGACCTGGCGCCGGCGCCGCCGGAGCGGGCCCACCTGGCCGGCACGGTCATCGCGTCGACCTTCCTCGGCGGCCGGCGGCGCCTGATCGTCCGGGTCCGGCCGCTGGATGCGGACGCCGACCCCCGGGGAGGTGCCGGATCGCCGGTGGACCTCCAAGTCGACCTCCCCGGCGCGGAGGCCGCGCGGCCCGGCGACGAGCTGGCGCTGGCGATCGACCTCGAGCGCGCCGTCCTGCTGCCGGACGGCGATGCCGACCCGGGCGCCGCCCGCGGGGTCGCCCCGGATGGTGCCGGCGAGCCGTCCCGAGCGACAGGAGCACGGGCACCGACGCCGCCCCGGGCCGCGGACGAAGACCGCGAGCACGACCGGGAGAACCGACGCGACCACCGCACACTGGACGACCGGGCGATCGCCGTCCCGTCCGGCTCCCAGAAGGGAAGGACCTCTGCATGAGCGAACCGAACCGAGCCCCGTACGACCCGGACTCCCGGGCGCAATCCGCCCCGGGGGCCGTCCCCGGGACCGATTCCGGGCCGGCGCCGCGGGTCGAGCTGACCTCCCTCGACACCCTCTGGTTCCAGGTCGCCGGCACCGTGTGCAACCTGGCGTGCACCCATTGCTTCGTGTCGTGCTCGCCGACCAACCGCACCCACGACTTCCTGTCGCTGGAGACGGTCCGCCGCACCCTGGACGAGGCCGCCGGCCTGGGGGTCAAGGAGTACTACTTCACCGGCGGCGAGCCGTTCTTGAACCCGGAGATGGAGCAGATCCTGGAGGCGACGCTCGCGGTCGGGCCGGCGACGGTGCTGACCAACGGCCTGCTGCTCGACCCGGAGCGCTGCCACCGCCTGGCGGCCCTCGCCGCGGCCTCCGACTACAGCCTGGACGTGCGCGTCTCCCTCGACGGCATGACCGCGGAGTCGAACGACGCCATCCGCGGCGAGGGGGTGTTCGAGCGCGCCATGGCGGGCATCCGCCACCTGGCCGCGGCCGGCATCAACCCGGTGCTCACCGTCACCGAGGTGCACGAGGAGAACGCCTCGCCCGAGGGCAAGGAGCGCTTCTTCGGCCTGCTCCGGGAGCTGGGCATCGACAAGCCCCGGCTCAAGGTGCTGCCGATCTTCCAGATCGGCAACGAGGCCGAGCGCGGCGGCGCATACGAGAGCTGGCAGCGGCTGCGCGAGGGCGACGTCCCGGACGGCTCCTGGGACCACCTCCAGTGCTCGAGCTGCCGCATGGTCACAGACCAGGGCGTGTGGGTCTGCCCGATCCTGGTCAACGAGCCGTCCGGCCGCATGGGGGCGACCCTGGCCGACTCCCTGGACACCTACCCCCTGGAGCACCCGGCGTGCTGGACGTGCCACGTGTACGGGGTGAGCTGCAAGACGTGAGAAGGAGAGGACGCTTCCTCCCGCCCTCGGGTGGGAGCCGTTTGCTAGGAGCTTGACCATGGCGCAACGTCCACCACAGTCCCGAGAGACCGAGCAGCGTGCCCGGCTGGAGCGCCAGCGCGCCGCGGCGCGGGAGAAGCTGACCCGCCACCGGGGGATGGCCACTTGGGGCGAGACGCTCGTCCCCCTGGGCGAGTTCCGCAAAGCCGCCGAGACCGTCGGCCGCCACCTCTCCCCCGAGGAGGCCGCGGCCGAGCGCGCCGCCTACCGCGCCCCCCGGACCGACCCGACGCCGGTCGAGGGGCCGTACGGCAAGATCGCCGTCTTCGGCGGCGTCTACTCGAACCACCTGGCGCTCGCCGCCCTGCTCGAGGACGCCGGCCGCCGGGGCGCGGAGGCGATCTACTGCCTGGGCGACCTGGGCGCCTTCGGCCCGAACCCGGAGAAGGTCCGGCCGCTCCTCGATCAGGGCGGCGTGCTGACGATCCAGGGCAACTACGAGGAGTCCCTCGCCACCGGCGCCGAGGACTGCAACTGCGGCTACACCGACCCGCGGGACAACCACTTCGCCGACATCTCCTACCGCTACACCGAGGCGCGCTGCTCGGAGGACTTCAAGGCCTGGATGGGGTCGCTACCCAGGCGGCGCCGCGTCCGGGTCGGCGAGCGCGAGCTGCTGCTGGTCCACGGCTCGCCCCGGCGGATCAACGAGTTCCTGTTCGAGTCCGCCACGCCGGTGCCGTACCTCGAAGTCCTGCTCGACCAGGCGGGGGCGGACGGCCTGCTGGTAACCCACACCGGCCTCCACTGGCACCGCAAGCTCCCTTCCGGCCGGGACGTGGTCAACGTCGGCGTCATCGGCCGGCCGGCCAACGATGGCCGCACCGAGGTCTGGTACGCGACGGTGGCGGCGGACGCGGACGGCGAGCTCTCGGTCGACCTGCTGCCGCTCGCCTACGACTGGCAGGGGCTCGCCGCCGAGATGCGCGCCGAGCGCCTGCCGGAGGAGTTCGTCCAGACCATCGAAACCGGCTGGTGGACCACCTGTCTCGAGGTGCTGCCGACCAAGGAGCGGGCGCGGTCTCGTTTCTGAAAACTTCTGAGCACTCCTGTTGTTTCTGACCCTTGTCTCTCTAAGGAGAAAGACCCTGATGACATCCACTGCACACGTCGAAGAACTGGTCAAGGACCGCTACCGGGAGGGCGCCGGAGCCGTCGTGCCCGAGCTGTGCTGCCCCGTGGACTACGACCCCCGCTACCTCGAAGCGATCCCGCGCGAGGTGCTCGACCGCGACTACGGCTGCGGCGACCCGAGCAAGCACGTCCACCCCGGCGAGACGGTCCTCGACCTCGGCAGCGGCACCGGCAAGATCTGCTTCATCGCCTCCCAGGTGGTCGGCCCCGAAGGCCGGGTGATCGGCGTCGACATGACCCACGAGATGCTCGACGTCGCCCGCGCCGCCGCGCCGGTGGTGGCCGAGCGGATCGGCTTCGCCAACGTCGAGTTCCGCCGCGGCCGGATCCAGGACTTAGGTGTAGACCTCGACCGCCTGGACGCGCGCCTGGCCGAGCGTCCGGTGACCGACGCCGACGGCCTCCTCGCCGCTCAGGCCCTGGCCGACGAGCTCCGGACCACCGAGCCGCTGGTCGCCTCCGACTCGGTCGACGTGGTGGTGTCCAACTGCGTCCTCAACCTGGTGGCGAGCAGCGAGAAGGAGCGTCTGTTCCGGGAGATCCACCGGGTGCTCCGGCGCGGCGGCCGGGCGGTGATCTCCGACATCGTCAGCGACGAGCCGGTACCCGAAGAGCTCCAGCGCGACCCGGAGCTGTGGAGCGGCTGCATCTCCGGCGCGCTCACCGAGGACGGCTTCCTGGAGGCGTTCGAGCAGGCCGGCTTCTACGGGGTGCGAATCCTCGAGCGCCAGTCGGATGCCTGGCAGACGGTGCACGGCATCGAGTTCCGGTCGGTCACCATCGAGGCGTTCAAGGGCAAGGAGGGGGCCTGCTGGGAGCGCAACCAGGCGGTGATCTACAAGGGGCCGTTCAAGGAGGTCCTGGACGACGACGGCCACCGCATGGAGCGCGGCCGGCGCTACGCGGTGTGCGACAAGACCTTCCAGATCTACGGCCGGGAGCCCTACCGACAGTTCTTCGAGCTGATCGAGCCGCGGGAGGAGATCCCGCTGGAAGCGGCGCAGCCGTTCGATTGTTCCCGGACGGTCCTGCGCGAGCCCCAAGAGACCAAGGGCGCCGACTACGACGCCACCACCGACGCGGGCTCCTGCTGCTGCGGGCCGGAAGGATGTTGTTGATGTCCACCCGGAACGCAATGAACCGGCTGGGTCCCCTGCTGACGATCGGCTTTGCCCTCACATTGGTCGCCTGCGGCGGCGGCTCGGGCTCCGGCGACAAGATGGCGGCCGACCCCTCCGGCTCCGGCACCGCCGACGGCTCCGCCGTCCTCCGGGTCAACGGCTCGACCACGGTCAACCCGGTGGTCACCAAAGCGGCCGAGATCCTCCACGCCGAGCGCGGCATGAACATCACGGTCGACACCCAGGGCGGCAGCTCGGGCGGCATCGCGGCCCTCGGCGAGGGTCGCGTCGAGGTCGCCATGTCGTCGCGCCCGGTGATCGACCACGACCACACGACCTACCCGAAGGTCGACTTCCGGCCGGTCCGGATCGGTGCCGATGCGGTGGCCCTGGCGGTCAACAAGGACGTCTGGGACGGAGGCGTCCACGCCCTCTCCCGGCAGCAGACCCAGGCGATCTACGAAGGCAAGGTCGACAACTGGAGCGCGGTCGGTGGCCCGGACGAGCCGATCGTCTTCTACGACAAGGAGCCCGGCCGCGGCACCTGGGAGGTGTTCGCCCACTGGGCCTACGGCAACCCGGACGACGCGCCGCTGGTGAGCCATCTGGAGATCGGCTCGAACGAGGAGGGGCGGACCAAGGTCTCGTCGACGCCGGGCGCGATCACCCAGCTCTCGTTCGCCTGGACCGACCGCAAGACCGTCTTCCCCCTGGCGGTGGTCACCGACGAAGGCCAGACCGTGGCGCCGACGCCCGCGACCGTGGCGGACGGTAGCTACCCGATCTCCCGCCAGCTCCTGGTGATCACCGACGGCGCGCCGTCGCCGGCCGCCAAGGAGCTGATCGACTTCCTGCTGTCGCCCCGCGGCCAGCAGGTGGTCCGGGACGCCGGCTACGTGCCGCTCGCCGCCGAGAAGGGGGTCGCCGCGACCGGCGAGACCGCGGCCGCGGGCACGGGCGCGGCGGCGGCGTCCGCACCGGCGGCCGGTTCGTGAGCGCGGCGCCCGGCGGGAGCGTGGAGGCCGGCGGGAGCATCGAGGTGGGAACAGCGAGCCCCCGGGCGTGGCTCGTGGGACCGCGGCGGCGCCTGGGCGGCGCGCGCCGGGACCCGCTCCGCTGGATGAGCTTCGCCTCCTGCGCTCTCGCCGCGGCCTTCCTGGCCGGCCTGCTCGGCCTGCTGCTGGTCCAGAGCCTGCCGGTCTGGCGCCACGAGGGGATCGCCGGGTATCTCTTGGGCGGCCGCTGGTTCTACCGGGCGGACACCTTCGGCGTGCTGCCGATGATCTACGGCACCGCCGTGGTGTCCGCCGTCGCCCTGGTGCTGGCGGTGCCGCTCGGGGTGGGCGCGGCGGTGTTCGCGTCCGAGGTGCTGCCGCCCCGGCCCCGGCTGGCGCTCAAGACGGCGGTCGAGCTCCTGGCCGGCGTGCCGTCGGTGGTCTACGGCCTGCTCGGCGTGCTGCTGCTCCGGCCCTGGATCTACCGGCTGCTCAGGCCGTTCGATCCGCTGAGCGGCGACACCCTCCTGACCGGTGGCGTGCTGCTCGCGGTGATGGTGCTGCCGACGGTGACGACGTTCTCGGAAGACGCCCTGCGCGGGGTTCCGGCCGCCCAGCGCCGGGCGGCCCGCGGCCTGGGGCTCTCCCGCGCCGCCACCGCGCTCCGGGTGGTCCTGCCCCAGGCGCTGCCCGGCCTGGTGGCGGCGATCCTGCTCGCCCTCGGCCGGGCCCTCGGCGAGACGATCGCCGTCTTCCTGGTGATCGGCCGCCGCGACAACCAGCTCCCGGAGCATTGGCTCTCGGCCGGGCCCCTGGTGCGATCGACCCATGCGGGCCAGACCCTGACCACCAAGCTGGGCGGCTCGGAGACGTTCCTCGCCTGGGGCGATCCACTCCACTGGGCGGCGATCGCCGGCCTCGGGCTGGTGCTGCTGGCCCTGGTCGGCGGCGTGACCATGGTCGGCGCCGTGCTCGTCCGCCGGAGCGGCGGGAAGGGAGGGTTCCATGCGGCGCGCCGGTGAGCTGCTGTTCTGGGGCGCGGCCGGCCTCGCGGCGCTCCTCGCCCTCACGCTGTGCGCCGGCATCCTGGTCGCCACCGTGGTCCGAGGAGCGGGCGCCCTGTCCTGGAGCTTCTTGGCCCGGGCGTCGAGCGACGCGGGCGCTGGCGGCGGCATCGTCTACCAGCTCGCCGGCACCCTGATCCTGATCGCCACCGCGCTCCTCGCGGCGGCGCCGCCGGCGGTCGGCCTGGCGCTGGCGACGACCGTCTACCTGGGCGCGCGCTGGGCGGCGCGGCTGCGGCTGGCGCTCTACGTCTGGAACGGCATCCCGTCCGTGCTCTTCGGCCTGCTCGGGCTGGTGGTCTTCGTCCGCGGCCTGGGCTGGGGCAAGTCCTGGCTCGCCGGCGGGCTGGTGCTCGGCCTGATGATCCTGCCGACCCTGACCGTGTCGCTGGCGGAGCGGATCGCCGCCGTTCCCCGGCGCTCGATCGAGGCTGCCCGGGGTCTCGGCCTCTCGCGCGGCCGGGTGGTGCGCGCGGTCCTCCTGCCCCAGAGCCTGGGCGGCCTGGTCTCCGGCGCCCTGCTCGGCCTCGCCCGGGCCGCCGGCGAGACCGCGCCGATCCTGTTCACCGCGGCGGTCTTCTCCGGCGCGACGCTGCCGGCCGGCGTCCGCGAGAGCCCGGTCCTGGCTTTGCCGTACCACATCTTCGTCCTCGCCCAGGACTCCCTCGCCCCGACCGCCGCCAGCCGGTTGTGGGCGGCCGCCTTCGTCCTCATCACCCTGGTCCTCGGCCTCGGGCTGATCTCCCTGCCGCTGAGGCTCCGCGCCCACGAGGAGGCCCGCAATGCTTGAGCGGTTCCCCACGTCCGATCGATCGAAGGGACCGGCCGAGGGGGCCGGCCCGCGCAGCGCCACCAGCACGGACCAGGTACCGGCCCCGCCCGCCGTCGAGACCCGCGGCCTCACCGTCTCAGCCGGCGACCGGACGATCCTCTCCGGCGTCGACCTGGCGGTCGAGCGCGGCGAGGTGCTCTGCCTGCTCGGCCCTTCGGGCATCGGCAAGAGCACGCTGCTCAAGTGCCTCAACCGGCTGACCGATTTGGAGCCGGGGCTCACCGTCCGCGGCGAGGTGCTCCTGGACGGCGCGTCGATCCACCGCCGCGGCGTCGACCCGGACCGGCTGCGGAGCCGCGTCGGCATGCTCTTCCAGCAGCCGGTGATCTTCCCGGCGAGCATCCTGGACAACGCCGCCTTCGGCCTGCGCCACGGCGCCGTCCGCCTGCCGCGGCGGGAGCGGCGCGCGCGGGCCGAGGAGGCGCTCCGGGAGGTCGGCCTGTGGCCCGAGGTCTGTGACCGGCTGGACGAGCCGGCGGCGACCCTGTCGGTCGGCCAGCAGCAGCGCCTTTGCCTGGCCCGTACCCTGGCGCTCGACCCGCGGACGATCCTCATGGACGAGCCGACCAGCTCCCTCGACCGCCGCTCCGCCCGCACCATCGAGGATCTGGTGCTCCAGCTCAAGGGGGAGCGCACCATCCTGCTGGTGACCCACGACCCGGAGCAGGCCCGCCGGGTCGCCGACAGGGCGGCCTGCGTCGCCCCGCTCGGCCGCTGCGTCGACGGCGGGGACCGCGCGGCCGGCGGAGGCGGCGCGGCCACGATCTCCGCCTGCGCCGCCTGCGACGACCTGCTCCGCGATGAACGCTTCGAACAGATCCTCCATGGAGAGACCGCATGAGCGCACCCCGCATCGCCATCCTGGGCGCCGGCCCGATCGGGCTCGATGCCGCCCTGGCCGCCGCCGAGCGCGGCTGGAACGTGACCCTCTATGAGGCCGGCGACCGGCCCGCTGCCCACGTCCGCGACTGGGGCCACGTGCGGCTCTTCTCGCCGTGGTCGATCGACGCGTCGCCGCGCATGCGCCTTGCGCTCGCGGCGGCCGGACGGAGCGTGAGCGACGACGGTACCGCCTGCCCGACCGGCCACGAGCTCTGCGACCGGGTGCTCGACCCGGTGGCGGAGTTGCCGGAAGTGGCCGGGGCGCTCCGCCTCGGCACCCGGGTGGTCGCCGTCGGCCGCGAGGGGTTGCTCAAGCACGAGGCGATCGGCACCGGAGAGCGGGACGGGCGGCCGTTCCGGCTGCTGATTCGCAATGGCTCCGGCGGCGAGACCATCGAGCACGCCGACGCGGTGCTCGACTGCACCGGCACCTACACCCACCCGAACCGGCTCGGGGACGGCGGCATCCCGGCACCGGGGGAGACGGCGCTCGACGAGCGGATCGTCCGGCGGGTTCCCGACGTGGCGGCCGATCCGGAAGCCTGGGCCGCCAAGACGATCCTCCTCGTCGGCGCCGGCCACTCCGCCCAGACCGCGGCCCGGGACCTGGCCCGGCTGGCGGACGCGTCCCCCGGCACGCGGGTGATCTGGGCGCTCCGGAGCGCCGGGCCGCCGTCGTGGACGATCGACGACGATCCTCTGCCCGCCCGCGCGGCGCTCGCCGAAGAGGCCGAGGCCCTGGCCCGGGGAGAGTCGCCGGCGGTCGAGCCGCGGCGCGGCGTCGCGGTGGAGGCCCTGTGCCCATCGGCCGCGAGGGATGGCGCCATCGAGGTCACCTTGCGGCCGTCCGGTGACGGGAACGAGTGCGGAGACCGCGGGGCCTCCACGACGGTCACGGTCGACACCGTGCTGGCACTGACCGGCTCGGTCGGCGACGACCGCCTCTACCGCCAGCTCCAGGTCCACGAGTGCTTCGCCACCGGCGCGCCGATGAAGCTCTCCGCGGCCCTCCTGGGAGAGGTCGGCGGAGGCGGCGACTGCATGGCCCAAACCGGCTTCGGCCCGGAGACCTTGACCAACCCGGAGCCGCGCTTCTTCATCCTCGGGGCCAAGTCCTACGGCCGGAACAGCGCCTTCCTCATGCGCATCGGCTGGGAGCAGGTGGACGACGCCGTCGGTCTGCTGGCCCGGTCGTTCGAAGCGCGCTGAGCCGGGCGTCCGATCGCCGGGCTGAGCCGGCCCAGAGAGTCGGCGCAGGTTTGGCTCCGCCCGCGGATGGGAAACCCCGAAACGCGCGGGGAGATCGCGCCCGGGCACCGGCCGGCCGGTTTCGCTACACTCCCCCCGCCATGGGATACACCGCGCAGCAGAGCTTTCGCCACGACCAGGTGCCGGCGGTCGGCGTCCTCCTGGTCAACCTGGGGACGCCGGACGCGCCGGACACGCCGTCGCTCCGGCGCTACCTGCGGCAGTTCCTGTCCGACCCGCGGGTGATTGAGCTGCCCAGGCTCCAGTGGCAGCTCATCCTGAACCTGTTCGTGCTGACCACCCGCCCGAGCAAGTCCGCGCACGCCTACCGCGCGGTGTGGACCGACGAGGGCTCACCGCTCCTCCTCTACACGAAGCGCCAGGCGGCCGGGGTCGAGGAGATCTTGCGGCAGGAGGTCGGCACGCCGGTCCACGCCGCGGCCGGCATGACCTACGGCGAGCCGTCGGTGGCGACCGTGCTCCGGGACCTGCGCGAGAAGGGGTGCGACCGCATCCTGATCCTGCCCATGTACCCCCAGTACTCGGGGTCGACCGTCGGCTCGGTCTACGACACGGTCGCGCGGGAGCTGACCACCTGGCGGGTGGTTCCCGAGCACCGCTTCATCCAGACCTACCACGACGCGCCGGGCTACATCGCGGCGTTGGCGGCGAGCATCCGCGAGGCCTGGAGCGAGCGCGAGCCGGAGAAGCTCCTGTTCTCGTTCCACGGCGTGCCGAAGCGTTACTTCGAGGGCGGCGACCCGTACCACTGCCTGTGCCACAAGACCGCGCGGCTGGTCGCCGAAGAGCTGGGACTGGCCGACGGCCGGTGGGTGCTGGCGTTCCAGTCGCTGTTCGGCAAGGAGGAATGGCTCAAGCCCTACACCGCGGACACGGTGACCGCCATGGCGAAGGCCGGCGTCGAGAGCCTGGACGTGATCTGCCCCGGCTTCTCGTCCGATTGCCTGGAGACGATCGAGGAGATCAACATCCAGAACCGGGAGTTCTTCGAGTCGAACGGCGGCAAGGAGTTCCGCTACATCCCGGCGCTCAACGACCGCCCCGACCACCTGCGCTTCCTCGCCGACCTGGTCAAACGCCACGTCCAGGGCTGGGTCGTCTCACCCGACGAGTACGACCGCCAGCAGGCCGAGCGCCAGGCCCAGGCCTCGAAAGAGCGCGCAGACCGCCTCGCCGCCGAGCCCCGCTCATCGATCGCGGAGTTCTGACCCGCGCGCCCCCCAATCCCTCGATCCCTTTCAGGGACCCGCAGGGAGGCGGTATCGAGAGTCGCGTGGTGCCTCGTGGCGCCGCAGTTCGACGAGTCGCGATCGACCTTGATGATCCACTGGATCTCCCCCCAATCCCTCGTTCCCTTTCCCACCCTCCGGGGGGAAAGGGACGCCCCCGCCCACTCTGCTCTTCGCTGCTCGACGAGCCCTGACGGTCGGTATCGCGACGACCGTTGCGCTTGTGGAGCGGACATCCGTGGCCGCTCCGGCCAACCCGGCACGGCGGGCCGGCGGGGTCCCGAGAGGCGGGCCACCGGGGGCGTCATCGCCCGGGCTCGCGAGACCGGTGTTTCGCCGAGAAGGCCCGGGCCGGGCGATGCCGAGGCGCGCGTTGAGCTCCGTCCGGGCAACGGACGCACGCCGTCCCCCGCGGCCCGCCTCTCGGGACCCCGACAGCCCGGTCAACTACCGCCAGACCGGCGGCGGCTCGATCTCCGCGGCCGGCTCCGGCCCGGCGTCGTCCCACGCCTCCTGGTCCTGGAGCACCATCAACGGCCGCACCGTCATGTCCTTCTCGACCGCGATCTGGCACGACAGCCGGACCCCGGTCAGCCCCTTCGCCTCCAGCCGCTCCACCTCCGCCTCGGTGTGCCGCTCCGGCTCGCCGGCGACGAGCTCCACCCGGCAGGTGGTGCACTTGGCATGACCGCCACAGCGGTGGCCGATGTCGACTCCGGCCTGCTGGACGGCGCGGACCAGGCGCGTCCCCGCGGGGACTTCGATCTGTTGCATTCCCTTGTACTCGACGGTGACCTTCGGCATGGGGATCCTCCTCTGATGCGGTCGACGGTTTCGAGCTACGATCGGCGCGCCGCCGCGCTCCGGCGCCGGCCGCTCTGAATCGGTGCAAGACGCGGACCTGGGAGGTTAGCAAACGTGGAAGCCGGACCCCGCCGCAAGCTGGTCGTCGCCTCGGTCATGCTGGGCATGTTCCTGGCGGCTCTGGAGGCGACCGCCGTCGCCGCCGCCATGCCGACGGTGGTCGGCGAGCTGGGAGGCGTCGGCCGCTATAGCTGGGTCTTCTCCGCCTACCTGTTGACCACCACCGCGACCGTGCCGCTCTACGGCAAGCTGGCCGATCTGTTCGGCCGGCGCAAGGTCTACGCCGTGGCGGTCGCCCTGTTCTGCCTGGGCTCGGCGTTCTCCGGCGCCTCCCGCTCGATCGTCCAGCTGATCGTCTTCCGCGCCGTCCAGGGGCTCGGCGCGGGCGGTGTGATGCCGGTGGCGGTGACGGTGATCGGCGACATCTTCGACCTCGAGGAGCGGGGACGGATGCAGGGCCTGTTCTCCGCGGTCTGGGGCACCTCGAGCCTGGTCGGCCCGGCCCTGGGCGGCGTGGTGACCGACCTCCTCTCCTGGCGCTGGGTGTTCTACCTGAACATCCCGTTCGGCATCTCTTCTGCGGTGCTGCTTGCGCTGACCCTGCCGGAGGACGGCGAGGAGACCCGGGACCGGCGTCTCGACCTGGTCGGGGTGGCCAGCCTGATCACCGCGGTCACCCTGCTCCTCTTCGCCCTGCTCGAGGGTGGCGCGCTGTGGGGCTGGGCCGGTCCGCAGACCCTGGGCCTGTTCGCGGCCTCGGGCGCCGCGGCCCTCCTGTTCGTCCGCCAGGAGCGGCGGGCGGCGGAGCCGATGCTGCCGGTGGAGCTCTTCCGCAGCCGGTTGATCGGCCTGGCGGCGGTCGGCTCGGTCGGCGTCGGCGCGATCATCTACACGGCCTCCGCCTACGTGCCCATGTTCGGCCAGGGGGTGCTCCGCGGCACCGCTCTCGACGCCGGCCTGCTGCTGGCGCCGGTGTCGGTCGGCTGGCCGATCGCCTCGGCGCTCGGCGGCCGGCTGATCCTGTCGGTCGGCTACCGGCGGCTGGTGATCACCGGCGGCTGCCTGGCGGTCGTCGGTACCGGCCTGCTCGCCGCGGTCGATGCGGCGTCCGGCCGCCTGGAGGTGATGGTCGCCATGCTGGTGCTCGGCCTCGGCCTCGGGCTGACCTCGACTCCCCAGATCGTCGCCGTCCAGAGCGCCGTGCCCTGGCGCAGCCGAGGGGCCGCGACCAGCTCGCTCCAGTTCTTCCGGGCGATCGGTGGCGCGGTCGCGGTGGCCGCGTTCGGCGCCCTGCTCAACGCCCGGCTGCGGCTCGCTCTCGGCACGGCGACGCTCGGCCACGCCGGCGCCGACGCGTTGCTCGACCCCCACGCCAGGAGCGGCCTGGGGCCGGAGGCGCTCGCCCACCTCTCCAGCGCCCTGCTGTCGTCGCTTCAGCCGATCTACCGTGGGCTGGTGGCCGTGGCAGCGGGCGTGCTGGTGGTCGCGATCGCTTTCCCGGCCGGCTCGGCGCGCTCCCACGCGCTCGCCGAGCAGACCGCGGGCGCCACCGGGCGCGGCGGCAGCGGCGGGGAGGGGGGCGGGGGCGGGGGCGGGGGCGCTCAGCGGTAGTCGGTGTCGTCCACCTGGGCCTGCTCGACCCAGAAGACCTCGCACGCGCCGGCGCCGGTGTCGGTCCGGACGGTGGAGGTGCGCAGCCAGGCGCCGTCGTCCCGGTCGACGTCCACCAGCAACCCGCGCAGCCGGACCCGGTCGCCGGCGTCGAGGCCGGTCAGGGCGCGGCGGAGGTTGGCGGTCGCCGGCAGCAGGTGGACGTTGGCTGAGTGGGTCGCGATGTAGCGCAGGTCGAGGTCGGCGGCGCGGGTCGACCAGAAGTAGAAGCGGGACATCTGGTCGTAGTTGACGCGGCCAAGGTAGGGCGGCTCCGGGAGCTCACCCCAGGTGAGGACGGCGTCGACCGGCGCCAGGGAGGCGAACGGATCGAGCCAGTAGCGGGCCACTCCTCCGACGACCGCCGAGATGTCGTAGCTCGCCCGCGGCGTGAGCCGGTACTTCTCGACCCGGAACGGCGTCCGGTCGGTCGCTTGCTGGATCGGGTCGGCCGTCGGGTCGATCGTCGACGCCGCGGCGACGCCGCTCGGTCGCGACAGCAACCACCACCCGGCGAGCACCGCCAGCAGGAGCAGGGGCCAGAGGCTCACGCGTCTCATCGGCGATCAATGTTAGACCCTGAGCGGCAGGACCGCGCAGGCTCCTTGCTCGGGTAGACTGCGCACCGGACGGTCCGTCCGCGCGCACTCCGCAACCACCTCCGGAGGTCAACCGATGATCGCTCTCTGCGCCTGTCGCACCCGCCCGCCCCGTGCACTGCTCGGTGCGCTCGTCGCTTTCGCCCTGCTCTTCGCCCTGCCGGCGGCTCCGGCGGCCGCCGCCGACGCCACGGAGGGCGGATCGGTGGCGGTCGGCTCCTGGCTGGTTCTCGGGCCGGAGGTGGTGCCGCTGCCCGCCTTCCACGACGCCGCCCGGCACGGGGTCGTGCCGGCCGACCTGCTGGCCGGCTCCGGCCTGGTCGGCGAGGCGCCCTGGCCGGCCGACGGCACGGCGGTGACGCTACCGACGGGAGGGACCGCCGCCTGGCGGACGGTCTCCGCTGGCGACGACGGCGTGGACCTGGGCGCGCCGGCGCCCGCCGGGGGTGACGATGACGGGGGAAGCACGCCGCGCCGCGCCTGGCTGGCGCTCCGCCTCGACGTCTCCCGGTTCGTCACCCCGCAGCTCGCCGTGCGCTCCGCTCACCCGCTCCGGGTCTGGCTCGACGGCGAGATGGTGGCGGAGAAGGGGAGCGACACCGGCGCCGGGGACGACGACGCGCCAGACGATGACCGCGCCGCGGCGGGGGAGGAAAGTGCCGCGGCCGGGAGGGAAGAGGCAGACGAGGGCAAGCCCGGCGCCGCCGAAGGGGCGCTGACCCTCGCCCCCGGGCCCCACCTGCTGATGGTCCAGACGGTGTTCGACCCGGCGCTCGGCGCCCAGGGCTGGCGGGTGACGGCGAAGCTCTCCGCCGGCGCCGCCCCTGAGCAGGACGGGGCCGCCGGGGAGGACGAGGCACCGACCGAGCGCCCGGCCAAGACCCTGGCGGAGAGCCTCTCCCTCAGCACGGCCGCCGAGCGGAGCCTGTCCCTGGGAGATCTCCTCGACGTGCCGAGCATCGAGGACGCGACCGTCTCCGCCGACGGCACGCTGGTGGCCGTCACCCTCGCCCGGCCGGCGGTGCCGGCCGACGACCGGGAGTCCTGGATGGAGATCCGGCGCGCCGCCGACGGCGCGCCGGTGCGAACGTTCCGGGGAGAGGGCGGCGGGCCGGGCGCGTTCACCTGGGCACCATCCGGCCACCGTTACCTTTTCACCTCGGGTGACGACACGACCACCCTCTGGATCGGTGACCTGGACGCGGGGGTGACGGTGCCGCTCGCCTCCGGCATCGAGGGCTTCGATGACGTCGTCTGGAGCCCGGACGGATCGTTCGTGGTCTACACCGCCTCCGAAGAGGAGGCCGCGGACGACTCCGGCTTCAAGCGCCTGCGCTCGCTCGAGGATCGCTGGCCCGGCTGGCGGCGGCGCGGCTCGCTCTACCAGGTGCACGTGCCGGAGACCCTCGAACCCGGCGCCGAGGTCCCCGCCCACCCGGTGGTGCGGCGGCTCACCTCCGGCGACAAGACGACCTCGCTGGTCGACATCGCCCCGGACGGCTCCCGGCTCCTGTTCACCCGCACCGAGCTGCTTGCCGATCGGCCGTTCAGCGCCGACCACCTGTTCGAGCTCCCGCTCGACGGCGACACCCTGGCGCCGCGGGAGCTCGCCCGATTGGAGTGGCTGGGTGGCGCGCTCTACTCGCCGGATGGCCGGCAGCTGGTGATCGCCGGCGGACCGACCACGTTCGGCGCCGAGGGCGAGGCGGTCGCGGCCGGCGAGATCCCCAACGACTACGACACCCAGGCCTACCTCTACGACCTGGCGACCGGCACCGCCCGCTGCCTGACCCGGGACTACGCGCCGGCGATCGGTTCCGCGGCCTGGAGCCCGGACGGGACGGCGATCTACTTCCAGGTGATCGACGGGCCGTTCGTCCGCATCGTCCGCCATGATCTCGCCGCGGGGACTTTCACGCCCCTCGACACCGGGGTCGACGTGGTGGGTGGGATGGACCTGTCCCGCGACGGCTCGCGGCTGGTCTACGTCGGCTCCTCGGACGACACGCCGGCGCGGGTGATGAGCCTGGCGCTCGTCCCGGGGGGAGGCGCCTCCGCCGGCAGGTCCGGTGCGCCGGTCACCGTCTACCGCCCGGGAGCCGCGCGCTTCGACCAGGTGCGGATCGGCCGGGTGGAGGACTTCTCGTTCACCGCGGCGAGCGGTACGAAGATCGTCGGCCGGGTGCACTACCCGCCGGGATTCGATCCCCAGGCCGCCGCCGCGGCGAGCATGCCGGCGATCGTCTACTACTACGGCGGCACCGTGCCGGTCGACCGGAGCTTCGGCGGCCGCTACCCGTTCAACCTGTGGGCGGCCGACGGGTACGTGGTCTACGTGCTCCAGCCGAGCGGGGCGATCGGGTTCGGCCAGGAGTTCTCCGCCCGCCATGTCAACGACTGGGGCAAGGTAGCCGGCGAGGAGATCATCGAGGGCACCAAGGCGTTCCTCGCCGCCCATCCCTTCGTCGACCCGAAGCGGGTGGGCTGCGGCGGCGCGTCCTACGGCGGCTTCATGACCATGTACCTGGTGACCCAGACGGACATCTTCCGCGCCGCCATCGCCCACGCCGGCATCAGCAGCCTGGCGAGCTACTGGGGCGAGGGCTGGTGGGGCTTCCAGTACAGCGGCGTCGCCTCGGCCGGGAGCTACCCCTGGAACCGGCAGGACCTCTACGTCGGCCAGAGCCCGCTGTTCCACGCCGACAAGATCCACACGCCGCTCTTGCTGCTCCACGGCACGGCGGACACGAACGTGCCGATCGGCGAGAGCCTGCAGCTCTTCACGGCGCTCAAGATCCTGGACCGGCCGGTCGAGCTGGTGACCATCGCGGGGGAGAACCACCACATCCTCGACTACCCGAAGCGGGTGCGCTGGATGGAGACGATCCTCGCCTGGTACGACCGGGAGCTCAAGGGCGAGCCCGGATGGTGGGATCACCTGTATCCGGCGGAGGACGGGCCGTGATGGGGGACTGCCTGACACGGACGGCAAGGTAAGATCCCCTCCACGATGCCGGACTCCGAGCACGACTTCCTCGACTACCACGCCCTGATCCAGGGGGCCCTGCGCAGCGTCGTCCGCGAGGCCATGGCCCGCGTGGCCGAGGAGGGCTTCCCGGGGGAGCACCACTTCTACCTGAGCTTCCGCACCGAGGCGCCGGGCGTGGTGGTGCCTGCCTTCCTGCGCGAGCGCTATCCGGAGGAGATCACCATCGTCCTCCAGCGGCAGTTCTGGGACCTGGTGGTAGACGACGACGGCTTCTCCGTCAGCCTGAGCTTCGACGCCAGCCGGCAACGGGTCGGCGTGCCGTGGGAGGCGCTGACCGCGTTCGTCGACCCGGCGGCCGAGTTCGCCCTGCGCTTCTCTCCGCAGGGCACCGAGGACGAGGCCCCCTCCCGCGAGGATGGCGAGGATGCCCTGGATGGGAACGGCACCGGCTCGGCCGACGCCACCGCCGACGTGGTGAGCATCGACCGGTTCAAGAAGCGGGACGACTGAGGCCGGCGGCCTCCGGGACCCGACCGGGCCCCCGTCATCCCGGCCGCGCCGGCTTGGTCTCTGGGCGGATTTGTGAGAGGGTCGATCGAAATTCTCCCGAAAGGAGCCGGTCATGTCGACGCCTCGCCCCGTCCCGCGGAGCGCGGGAGCCCGCCGCGCCCCCTCGCCGCTCACCCTCCGCCGAGCCGCCGCATCGGTCCTTGCGCTGGTCGCGGCCTGCTCCCTGCTCCGGCCGCTCCCGGCCCGTGCCCAGGAGGGCACCTGCATCGACGTGCCGACGAACCTCTGCCTCGACGACGACCGCTTCGAGGTGACCGTCGAGTGGCACGACTTCACCCCGAACCCCTTCTTCCTGCCCAGCTTGATGGGCTCGGACCAGGGCCAGGGGGAGGGTGTCAAGCTCCAGGCGACCACCAACGTCGACTCCGGCTACTTCTGGTTCTTCGACCAGGACGACGTGGAGCTGGTGGTCAAGGTCCTCGATGGGCGGCAGATCAACGGTCACTTCTGGGTCTTCGCCGGGTCGCTGACCAACGTCGAGTACACGCTCCGGGTGACCGACACCGTGACCGGCCGCACGGTTCCCTATCGCAATCCACCGGGGGAGCGGTCGGTGATCGCGGATACGGGTGCGTTCGAGGACGACGGCGGCACCGGGACCGGCGGCAACCAGGTGGCCGGCGCCGCCCTGCGACGGAGCCTCCTGCCGAAGGAGAAGCTGCCGAGCTGTGCTGACGACACCGTGACCTGTGTCCGGAACGGGCGCTTCGCGATCCAGTCGATCTACAGCGGGCCGAATGGGCAGAACATGCCGGTGGCCGGTCGCGCAGGCTTCAGCTCCGAAACGAGCGCGCTGCTCGGACACGGCTTCGAAAGGGAGAACGTCGACACGTTCGTCAAGGTGATCGACGGCCGGGAGGTGAACGGCAGCTTCTGGGTCGCCGCATCGACCATTCTCGGCCTGCCGCCCGGCGTGGAGCTCACCGTCACCGACCTGGAGACGGGCCGGGCGGTGACCTACGCGCTCTCCCAGGACAAGGCGATCGCGCTCGGCGACCGCCAGCCGTTCGCCCCGGACCCGCCGGCCGGCCCCTGGCTCGAGACGGCGGCGATCCCCGGTTTCCGGTTCAAGGCGCGGGTGGTCGCCGGCGGCGGTGAGGTGCCGGTGCGCCAGGAGAGCGACTGCATCCCGGAGACGCTGTGCATCTCCGGCGCGATCCCCGGCCGCTCGGAGCTCTTCTTGCGCATGGTCGGGCCGAAGCCGAACGGCTTCCTGTGGCCGAACATCGTCAAGTTCTCGACCTCGCAGATCGAGGTCTGGGCCGAGCAGCTCTCCTCCGGGATCGTCAACTACTACCTGCTCGACGGGGCGACCCGGGGGAGCGACGAGCTGACCGGGTTCTTCGACCGCACCGGCTTCACCCCTTGAGCCAGCCGGGCAGGCCGTTGACCGAGGGCAGGATGGCGAGCGGGGCGCGGGTGGCGAGCTCGTCCTCGGAGCCGGAGCCGGAGGTGACGGCAACCGCCGGGGCGCCGGCGTTGTGGGCCATGTCCAGGTCGTGGGTGGTGTCCCCGATGATCAGCGCCTCGGCCGGGCCGACCCCGAGCTCGTCGAAGATCTCGTGGATCATCCCCGGGCTCGGCTTGCCCGGCGATTCGCTGACCGTGCGAGTGGCGAGGAAGAGCTCGCGGACGCCGGTCCGCTCGAGGTCTCGGTCTAGGCCTACCCGGCTCTTGCCGGTCGCCACCGCCAGCCAGTAGCCGTCCTCGGCGAGGCCTTCGAGGGTCTCCCGCGCGCCGGCGAAGAGGGTTTGGTGGTCGGAGAAGCCGCCGAGCCAGCGCCGCCGGTAGCTGGCGACCACCCGATGAAACAGATCGTCTCCCCCGTCCGGATAGAGGGCGTCGATGGTCTCGCGTAGGCCGAGACCGATGGTGGCGCGCACCGCCGCGTCCCCGATCTCCGGCAGGCCGAGCTCGTCGACGGTCGCCTGCATGCAGGCGACGATGGTGGAGATCGAGTCCATCAGGGTGCCGTCCCAGTCGAAGACCAGGAGACGGTAGGGGAGGTCCGGCGCGGCGGCGGACGATGTCTGGGCGGTCGGCGGCATCTCAGGCGGTCGGCCCACTCTCTGGCCGCCGAGTCTCGGGCGGTCTCTGGGGATCGAGCGGCGCGTAGATCAGGTCCTCGACGACAGAGGCTCCGGGGGGCACCGTGGCGTCGGCGGTCCGGCGGCAGATCAGGCGGTCGCTGACCCGGGTGGTGCCGGGAACCACCGCGCCGTAGCCGACGACGCAGCCGCCGAGGCGCGCGCCGGCGGCCACCCGCGCGCCCGGCAGCAGGAGACAACGGCGGGCCCGCGCGCCGGCCTCGATCACCGCTTCGGACTCGATCACCGTGCGCGCCACCCGGGCGCCGTGCTCGACCCGGGCGCCCTGGCCGATCCAGGTACCGGGCTTGAGAGGCGACCAGCGCACCCGGGCACCGCCGGCGAGGGCGGCGTCGCGCAGCCGGCGGGGCGTCCCCAGGTCGTACCAGGCGCGGCCGGTGGTGTAGGCGGCGAGGTGCGCGCCCTCCGCGATCAGCGGCCGGTAGAGGTCGGGCACCGTCTCCGAGCGCCCCTGGGGCACCCGCGCCAGGAGGTCCGGCGACAGCACCTGGGCCCCCGCGAACACCAGCCGGCGCACTCCGTCGCCGTCGCCTCCTGTCGGCCCTCCCCCGGCGGTCGCGGGCGGCGCGAACGAACGCACTCGCCCGTCACGGCCGACGGCGACCCCTCCGCCGAACGTCCGCGGATCGGCCGCCGTGGTGAACAGGAGCGTCGCCACCGCATGCCGCCGGCGATGGCGCCGCAGGAGGCCCTTGACCGGCCAGCGGCAGAGGCTGTCGCCGTTGATCACCACTATCGCGTCGGCCGGGTCGAAAAACGCGGCGAGCGGGCCGAGGGCGCCGAAGGTCCCCAGGATCTCCGGCTCGTCGGAGAAGCGCACCTCCATTCCGGGCCAGCGTGGGTCGTCGCCCTCGCCGACCGCGCGCCGGATCAGCTCTCCCTGGTGGTGGGTGTTGATCGCCGCCGCCTCGCAGCCGGCGGCGGCGAGGCGGCGCAGTGCGAGCTCCAGCGGACAGGTGCCGCGAACCGGCGTCAGCGGCTTGGGCACCTGGTCCGTCAGCGGCGCCAAGCGGGTGCCGAAGCCGGCGGACAGGACCAGCGCCCGAAACCTCAAGAGTCGAAGGTCATGTTCCGGGGGGCGTCCGGATGCTCCCGGAGGTAGTCCTCGTAGAGGCGCAGGTAGCTCCGGCGCTCGGCCTGCTCCGGATCGAGGCCGAACCGCTTCGCCAGCGCTTCGGCGGCCTCGCCTTCGAACTCCGCGAAGTCGCCGATCGGCGTGTGGTCGAGGGCGATGATCACTCCGCCGACCTGCCAGATCTCGCGCCGCTTCTGGTAGCTCCGCACCACCTCGTAGCCGAGCGCTTCGATGATGCCACGCGCCGCCTCCGGATCGGAGACTTCGGTCTCCTGCTCCGGGCGGACCTTGGTTCGGCCTTCGAACTCGGCCGGCCCCTTGTAGGTCAGCCAGGCGCCCCGGCTCTCGGTGCGCAGGCGCAGCACACAGCCCCGGCCGAAGAGCTCGCGGCCCCGGTCGAAGAGCCAGTTCTCTTCGAGCGACGAGGGGACGATGCGCTCCGCCTCCATCTGGATGAGGCGGTCTCGGAGGCGATCGTGCTCGACGTCCGCGAACTTCAGCTCGCGTTCGACGGGCTGTTGCTCGTTGGCTTCAGAAGAGGACTCCATGGGACTCCATTCCGTCGTGACTTCGGGTCACCGTAGGGGAAGAAGCGCCGGGATCAGCCGGCGCCGAGCCGGTCGAGGAACCGCGCGATCGAGCGGATCCCGCCGTAGAAGTTGTCGATCTTGAAGCGCTCGTTCGGTGAGTGCAAGCCGTCGTCCGGGAGACCGAAGCCGAGCATCAGGACCGGGACGCCGAGCACCTCGTCGAAGGTGGAGACGATCGGAATGGAGCCACCTTCGCGAACGAACACCGGCGCCGCGCCCCAGACCTCTTCGAGCGCCTCCTTGGCCGCCTCGACCGCCGACCCTTCGGTTTCGAGGAGCGTCGGTTGGGCGCCGTGGAGATCCCGGACCTCGATCGTCACGCCGGGAGGAGCGACGGCGTGGACGTGCTCGGTGAACTTCTTGGCGATGTCCGCCGGGTCCTGGTCCGGCACCAGCCGCATGGAGATCTTGGCGCCGCCCCACGACGGGATGATCGTCTTGGCCCCCTTGCCCTGGTAGCCGCCGTAGATGCCGTTGACGTCGCAGGTCGGGCGCCCCCAGCCGCGTTCACGGGTGGTGTAGCCCTCCTCGCCGTAGACGGTCGAAACGCCGAGCGAGGATGCGTAGTCCTGTTCGCTGAACGGCAGCGCCGCGAACTGCTTGCGCTCCCAGTCCTCGAGCGGCCGGACCGCGTCGTAGAAGCCGGGGATCAGCACCTTGCCGGTGTCAGCGTCCCAGGTTCGGCTGATGATGGTCGCCAGGGCGTTGAGCGGGTTGGTGACGCAGCCGCCGAAGGTGCCGGAGTGGAGATCCATCGCCGGCCCGGTCACCTTGACCTCCATGTAGGCCAGGCCCTTGAGGCCGTAGATCAGCGCCGGCTGGCCCTCGTCGTAGAGGGAGGTGTCGGAGATGACCACGCAGTCAGCGGCCAGGCGCCGGCCGGCGTCCTCGCGCACGAAGCGCTCGATGGCCTCGCCGCCCGATTCTTCCTCGCCCTCGACGATGAGCTTGACGTTGACCGGCAGCGAGCCACGCTCGGCGAGCATGGCGGCGATCGCCTTGACGTGGGTGTAGACCTGGCCCTTGTCGTCGGTGGCGCCGCGGGCGACCAGGAAGCCGTCCTCCTCGGCCGGCTCGAACGGCGGGTTGCGCCACAGATCGAGCGGGTCCGGCGGCTGGACGTCGTAGTGGCCGTAGAACAGGACGGTCGGCGCGTCCGGCCCGGCGCCGCTCCACTCGCCGTAGACCAGGGGGTAACCGCCGGCGTCGATCTGCTCGGTCTCAAGGCCGGCGTCCTGCATGCGTTGCTCGAGGAAGGTGGCGGCTTCGAGCACCTTGTCCCGGTAGTCGGGATCGGTGGAGATCGAGGGGATCCGGAGGAGCTCCTTGAGCTCTTCCAGGTAGCTCTGCTTCTCGCGGTCGATCCGGTCGAGGACGTCCCGGCTGGTCTGACTCATGGTGTGGCTCCCTTCGGGGTGGGCGTCGTGGGCAGTTCGTCGTGGCCGGCGTTGGAGGGTATCGGGGGCGCCGGAATCTCGAAGCATAGCCGGCTTTCGCCTTCTCCTCAACGCGAGGAGTCTGCGCCGGCCACCCCGTCGGGCGCCGGGGGCCGCGTTACCAGGCGGTAGAGGTTCACGCCGTTGACCAGCATGTGGGCGACGATCGGTGCCAGGAGGTTCCCCAGGTGGGCCGCCAACAGGCCGAACACCAGGCCGGCCACCGCGGCGAAGACGGTCCACAGGCGGAACGGCTTGCCCGGGCCGGTGTGGAGCAGGGCGAACAGGATCGTGGCCACCCAGATCCCCCACTGGCCCTGGACGGCACCACGGAAGAAAGTCTCTTCGGCGAAGCCGGAGAGCAGGGCGAGGCCCAGGGCGTCCGACGGCTCGAGCCCGTGGAGCAGGTCGGCGAGGGTGCGCTCCAGGTCCCGCGCCCCGGGCAGCCAGCGGCGGCCCACCTCCCAGAGGCCGATCAGCGCGGCGCCGGCGCCCAAACCCGAGAGCAGGTCCCGGAGCCAGGTCGCCGGGTCGACGAACTGCTCCAGCCGAAGCCCCCCACGGTCGCGCGCGGCCAGCCCCATCCACACCGTCCCGGCGACGGCAAGCACCAGGTAGATGGCCCAGGCGATCCGGTAGAGCTGGGAGCCGGACGGGCTCTGCTCTTCAGATGGCACTCCGCTACTCGTCGAAGCTCTTCCCCGTCTTCTTCCAGTCCGAGAGGAAGCGCTCCAGCCCGACATCCGTCAGCGGGTGGCGATAGAGCCTCTCGAGCGTCGAGAACGGGATGGTCGCCACGTCGGCACCCATCAGCGCCGCCTGGACCACGTGCAGCGGGTGCCGGACGGACGCGACCAGCACCTCGGTCTCGAACTCGTAGTTGTGGTAGATGGCGACGATCTGCTCGACGATCTCCATGCCCGAGCCACCGACGTCGTCCACCCGGCCGACGAACGGCGAGATGAAGGCCGCCCCCGCCTTGGCCGCCAAGAGCGCCTGGGCCGGCGAGAAGCACAGGGTGACGTTCGAGCGGATGCCCTCCGCCGCCAGATCGCGCACCGCGCGGAGACCGTCCGGTGACAGGGGCACCTTGACGACCACGTTGTCGGCGAGGCCGGCGAGCCGGCGACCCTGCTCCATCATGCCGTCGTGGTCGGTGGCCAGCACCTCGCCGGAGACCGGTCCATCGACCATCTTGGCGATCGCCTGCACGGTCGGCAGGTACGGCTTGCCCTGCTTGGCGATCAGGCTCGGATTGGTGGTGACGCCGTCGACCATGCCCCATTCGAGGCCGCGGGCGATCTCATCGACGTCGGCCGTGTCCAGAAAGAATTTCATCGCTGCTCCTTGTAGAAAGTCGGCGGTGTCAGGAGAGGAGTCAATGGACGACCTCGTCGGGGCCGTCCCCGCCTTCTCCGCTCTGGTCACCACCATCGGGCCCGTCGTCGTCGAGCCCCTCCTCGTCGTCCTCGGTGACCCGCGCCAGGGCGACGATCCGATCCGAGCTCTCCAGGTCCATGATCTTGACCCCCTGGGTGGCACGGCCGATGGTGCGCACGCCTTCGACGGGGGTGCGGATGATCTTGCCCTCGCGGGTGATCATGATCAGCTCGTCGCCCTCCTGGACCTGCTTGACGCCGACCACGCCGCCGGTCTTGTCCGAGACCTTCAGGTTGATGATGCCCATGCCGCCCCGGCGCTGGACCCGGTAGTCGTCGAGGGCGGTCCGCTTGCCGTAGCCGCGCGCGGAGAGGGTGAAGATGTCCCCCTCCTCGTCGAGCACCGCCATCGCCACGACCCGGTCGTCGTCCCGGAGGCTGATCCCCTTGACCCCGCGGGTGGCGCGACCCATGGAGCGGACGTCGCTCTCCTCGAAGCGGATCGATTGGCCGGACTCCGTCGCCAGCAGGATGTGGCGGTCGCCGCCGGTGATGCGGACCGACAGCAGCCGGTCGTCCTCGTCGATGTTGATGCCGATGATGCCGCCGGCGCGCGGGTTCGAGTACGCGGAGAGCTCCGTCTTCTTGATCACCCCGCGCTCGGTGGCGAAGACCAGGAACCGGTCGTCGGTGAACTCGCGGACCGGCACGGTGGTGGCGACGTTCTCGTCGGTATCGAGCTGGAGCAGGTTGACGATCGCCTTGCCCTTGGCGGCGGGCCCCAGCTCCGGGATCTCGTGGACCTTGAGCCAGTGCACCTGGCCGCCGTCGGTGAACACCAGGATGTAGCTGTGGGCCGAGGCCACGTAGAGGTGCTCGACCAGGTCCTCCTCGCGGGTGACCATGCCGGTGCGCCCCTTGCCGCCGCGGCGCTGGGCCCGGTACAGGGCGAGCGGTGAGCGCTTGATGTACCCGGTGCGGGTGACCGTGATCACCATGTCCTCGTCGGCGATCAGGTCCTCGATGGTGATCTCGTGGGTGTGGGGGATGATCTCGGTGCGCCGCTCGTCGCCGTAGGCCTCGTCGAGCTCACGGAGCTCGCCGCGGATCTCTTCGAGCAGCAGGCGCTCGGAGCCGAGGATCGCCCGCAGGCGCTCGATCAGCTCCATCAGCCCCTTGTACTCCTCGACCACCTTCTCGCGCTCGATGCCGGTGAGCTTTTGGAGCCGCATGTCCAGGATCGCCTGTGCCTGGACCTCGGTGAAGGAGTAGTCCTCCACCAGGCGCTCGCGCGCTTCCGCCGGGCTCTGGCTGGCCCGGATGGTGGCGATGATCTCGTCCAGGATGTCGAGGGCCTTGAGGATGCCCTCCAAGATGTGCGCCCGCTCCTCCGCCTTGCGCAGGTCGAAACGGGTCCTCCGGATGACCAGCTGCTTCCTGTGGTTCAGGAAGTGGTCGAGCATCTCCCGCAGGTTCAGCACCTTCGGCTGGTTGTCGACGATCGCCAGCAGGATGATCCCGAAGGTGGTCTGCATCTGGGTCATCTTGTACAGCGAGTTGAGCAGGATCTCCGGTACCTCGCCTCGGCGCACCTCGAGCACGATCCGGATGCCTTCCCGGTCGGACTCGTCGCGTAGGTCGGTCACCCCGTCGAGCTTCTTCTCGCGCACCAGCTCGGCGATCCGCTCGAGCAGGCGGGCCTTGTTGACCTGGAAGGGCAGCTCGGTGACCACGATCGCCTGCTTGTCGGTGTGCGGGTCGGTCTCGATGGTCGCCCGGGCGCGGACCTGGATGATTCCCCGGCCGGTGGTGTAGGCGGAGCGGATGCCGTCCAGGCCGTGGATGAAGCCGGCGGTCGGGAAGTCCGGCCCGGGGATGTGCTCCATGATCTCGTCGAGGGTCGCCTCGGGGCGATCGATCAGCATGTCGACGGCGGAGAGGACCTCGGTCAGGTTGTGGGGCGGGATGTTGGTCGCCATGCCCACGGCGATTCCGGCGGCGCCGTTGACCAGCAGGTTGGGGAGGCGAGCGGGCAGGACGGTCGGCTCGATCTCGGAGCCGTCGTAGTTGGCCGCCCACTCGACCGTCTCCTTGTCGATGTCCTCGCGGATCATCTCCTCGGCGAGCTTGGTCAGCCGCACCTCGGTGTAGCGCATGGCCGCGGGGTTGTCGCCGTCGATCGAGCCGAAGTTGCCCTGGCCGTCGACCAGGGGGTAGCGCATGGAGAAGTCCTGGGCCATGCGCACCACCGTGTCGTAGATCGCCGCGTCGCCGTGGGGGTGGTACTTGCCCATGACGTCGCCCACGATGCGGGCGGACTTCTTGTACGGGCGATCGGAGCGGTTGCCGGCCTCCCACATGCCGTAGAGCACCCGGCGGTGCACCGGCTTCAAGCCGTCGCGCACGTCGGGGAGGGCCCGGCCGATGATCACGCTCATGGCGTAATCGATGTAGCTCGATCGCATCTCCTCCTCGATGTCGATCCCGGGAAGGATCGGCGCGGGAGGCATCTGCGTTTCGTCGGTCATCTCTGGTCGTCCGAGAAGTTCAGATCGTCAGCGGAAATTGGTCACAGGTCGCCGGAGAGCGGTCCCGGGCCGTCAGGACCCTCTGTCGCGAGAGTCGAGGGAGCCGCGAAGGATCGGGCTCGTTAGACGTCAATGTTCGTTGCCATCAGGGCGTTCGCTTCGATGAACTCGCGCCGCGGCTCCACCTGGTCGCCCATCAGCACGGAGAAGATCTCGTCGGCGGCGACGTCGTCCTCGATCGTCACCCGTAGCAGGCGCCGCCGCTCCGGGTCCATGGTGGTCTCCCAAAGCTGGCTCGGGTTCATTTCACCGAGACCCTTGTAGCGCTGGATCGACAGACCCTTCTTGGCGCCGGCGTAGAGCTCTTCGAGCGTCTCGTCCAGGGTCTCGTGGACGGTGACGTCCTCGCCGCGGGCGAGGGTGAAGCCGCCGGCCTTGAGCGCTTCGAGGCCGGCCGGGTTGGCGGCGAGCGCCCGGTACTCGCCGGTCGCCGCCAGGTCCCAGTCGATCCGCACGTGGCGGGAGACGGCGTCGCGCTTGGAGACGAACGCCAGGGCGCCCGTGCCGTGCTCCGGGTCGTCGGTCACCTCGACCTCCAGGTAGCCGGCCTCCTCGAGCTGGCGGGCGAGCTCTTCGAGCCGCGCGCGGTCGCCGAGGGTGTCCTTGTCACGCACACCGGCGTTGAGCGCCATCTGGAGCGCGCGCTTCGGGTAGCCGCGCGAGACCAGCCGGTCCAGGTTCGATCGGAAGGCCTCGAGCCGCTCGACCAGCCGGCTGAGCTCCTCCCCCTGGACCTTGCGGCCGCCGTTGGTGCCGAGGGTCAGGCTGTAGCTGTCCTGGAGCCTGCCGAGGAGGTACTGGCGGTACTCCTTCTCGTCCTTGAGATAGGTCTCGCTCTTGCCCCGGCTGACCTTGAACAGCGGCGGTTGGGCGATGTAGAGGTAGCCGCGCTCGATGATCTCCTTCATCTGGCGGAAGAAGAAGGTCAGGATGAGCGTCCGGATGTGGGAGCCGTCGACGTCGGCGTCGCACATGATGATCAGCTTGTGGTAGCGGAGCTTGGAGACGTTGAAGTCGTCCTTGCCGATGCCGGTCCCCAGGGCGGTGATCATGGTCTTGATCTCGTCCGACGTCAGCATCTTGTCGAAGCGCGCCTTCTCGACGTTCAAGATCTTTCCCTTGAGCGGCAGCACCGCCTGGAACTTGCGGTCGCGGCCCTGCTTGGCGGAGCCGCCGGCGGAATCACCCTCGACCAGGAAGAGCTCGGCCATCTCCGGGTTGCGCTCCGAGCAGTCGGCCAGCTTGCCGGGCAGGTTCGAGGCGTCGAGCGCTCCCTTGCGCCGGGTGAGGTCTCGGGCCTTGCGGGCGGCTTCCCGTGCGCGCGCCGCCTCGACGCACTTCTCCACGATCCGGCGGGCGACCTTCGGGTTCTCTTCGAGGTACCAGCCCAGGCGTTCGTTGACCACCTGCTCGACCCATCCCTTGACCTCGGACGAAACCAGCTTGTCCTTGGTCTGGCTGGAGAACTTCGGGTCCTTGATCTTGACCGAGACGACCGCGGTCAGGCCCTCGCGGATGTCGTCGCCGGAGAGGTTCTCCTTGAGATTCTTGGCCAGGCCGGACTCGCTGGCGTAGTTGTTCACCGTGCGGGTGAGCGCCGCCTTGAAGCCGGACAGGTGGGTTCCGCCGTCCCGGTTCTTGATCGTGTTGGTGAAGCAGTAGAGCGCTTCCTGGTAGCCCTCGTTCCACTGCAGCGCGACCTCGACCGTCTCGCCCCCGTCGTCCCGGCTCTCCTCCAGGTGGATCGGCTCCTCGTGGAGGGTGGTCTTGTTGCGGTTCAGGTGCTCGACGAAGCTGGCGATGCCGCCGGCGAAGGCGAACTCGGCCTCCTTGCCGGTGCGCTCGTCGGTCAGCCGGATGCGGACGCCCTTGTTCAGAAAGGAAAGCTCGCGCAGCCGCTGGGCCAGGGTGTCGTAGTGGAAATCCAAGATCGCGAAGATCTCGGAGTCCGGCCAGAAGCGCACGCGCGAGCCGGTCGCCGGCGTGTCGCCGACGGCGGCGATCGGGCTCTCCGGGATGCCGCGGTGGTAGGTCTGGCGCCACATCTTGCCGTCGCGGCAGATCTCGAGATCGAGGCTCTCGGAGAGAGCGTTCACCACGGAGACGCCGACGCCGTGGAGACCGCCGGAGACCTTGTAGGAGTTCTTGTCGAACTTCCCGCCCGAGTGGAGCTCGGTCATGATCACTTCGGCGGCCGAGCGCCCTTCGCTCTTGTGCCAGTCGACCGGGATGCCGCGGCCGTCGTCGGCCACGGTGACCGAGTTGTCGCTGTGGATGATCACGTCGACCGCCGAGGCGAACCCCGCCTGGGCCTCGTCGATGGCGTTGTCCACCAGCTCGAAGACCATGTGGTGGAGACCGGATGCGTCATCGGTGTCGCCGATGTACATCCCCGGGCGCTTGCGGACCGCCTCGAGGCCCTTCAAGACCTTGATGTTCTCGGCGGTGTACGCGGAGCCCGGGCCGAGGAGCTCGGCCGGCGTGCCGTTGGCCTTGGTCAGCTCCTCCGGGAGCGGCGAGGCGGCGGACCCGGTCTCGTTCTGCTCAGACTGCTGCTCTTTGCTCTCGTCCAAGGGACGTCTCTCCTTCGTGATCCTTGCGCGCTCGGCCCCTGAAGGCGCCGGGATCCGGCACCCGGGACGGTGCCGATGGCGAGGCGTGGCGGACGGCTCGTCGGTGAGCGGTCGGAGAGCCTCGCTGTCCGGATGGGTGGGGCCGCCCCCTGGAAGCGTCCTTTAAACGAGCGGTTTGGCGGCCCGCGAGGAGCGCGCTCGGCCGGGGCGCAGCGCGATCGATTGACTATACCACAAAGAGCCGTTTCGCCGAAGCTCTAGGTGTAGCCTGGTCAATGAGTTACGCGCGGCGAAGCACACCCTCGCGAAGGTTCCAGCACCGATCGACCGCCAGAGCTTCCCAGACCGCCGGCCGGTTGGAGCTCGCCAGCACCTGAGCGCCCCCCTTGAAGACCCTCCAGACGGCGGCGAGGGTCTCCGGCGCGAGCTCGGCATCGAGATCGTCGAGCAGGTAGACCGGCGTCTTTCCGGCCCGCTCGATCGCCCGTCCGTGGGCCGCCAGGAGTGCCACGGACAGCGCCTTGGTCTCGCCCGCCGAAGCGACCTCAGACACCGGATGGTCGCCCCACAGGATCGCCAGGTCATCCCGGTGGGGGCCCAGGAGCGGCATCCTGCGGCGGCGCTCCGTCGGTGCGGCGGCCTCCAGCCGGGCCGCGATGGCGTCGGGTCCGTCGAGCGCGGCTTCCGGGGACGGGCGGTAGCGCAGGCGGACCTCCGGGAACGGCAGGCCGACCTCGGCCAGGACCTCGCCAAGCGCGTTGGCGAGGTGCTCGACGTAGCGCGCGCGCAACCGTGCCACCGCGGCGGCAGCCTCCGCCAAGACGCGATTCCAGATCGCCAGGTCGCTCGCGGAAGGCGGCGCGGGCCGGCCGCCGGCGCCCCGTCCGGGCGCCAGCAGCTCCCGCTTCTGGCGCAGGGCCTCGCGGTAGCGGCGGAGCGCGTCGAGGGAGCTGGAGCGCAGGCTGACCACGCCCCGGTCCAGGAACCGCCGGCGCCGGGCCGGCGGCCCGGTCAGGACCTCGACCTCCTGGGCGGTCCAGGCGACGACCGGAAGCGCCGCGAGATGGGAGGCGAGTGGTCCGCGCGAGCCGTTGACCGCCCGGTCGATTCCGTCCCGGCCCCAGGAGACCGCGAGGCGGGTTCGGGCCACCCCTTCGATCTCGGCGACCAGCCGCAGGGCGTCGGTCCCGTGGCGGACGCACTCGGCGAGCCGGGGGGTGCGAAAGCTGCGGGTGGTGGCGGTGACGTAGACCGCTTCGAGCAAGCTGGTCTTGCCGGCGCCGTTGCCGCCGAGGAGGAGATGACGCCCCGCGCCGGGAGCCCAGGCGAGGGTGCTCAGGTTGCGGAAGTGCTCTGCTTCGAGTGTGGCGAGCAAACGCTCAGCACTCAGATACGCATCGGCATGATCACGCAGAGGTAACGGCCGGCCGCGTCTCCGTCCTCCGGGTAGCCGACCGTCTGCGTGTTCTCGTCCTTGAGCTCGAGCCGGACCTTCTCGGAGTCGACGACGGTGAGGAAATCCTCGAGGTAGTCGGGGTTGATGCCGAGGCGGAACTCGGGCCCGTCGTAGTCGCACTCGAGCCGCTCCGTGGCCTCGCCCAGGTCCGGGTTGACCGCGGAGACCACCAGCTCGTCCGGTGAGAACGCCATGCGGACCGCCCGCGCCCGGTCGCCGGTCAAGAGCGCCGCGCGCTTGACCGCGGCGCTCAGGGAACGGCGGTCGAACACCACCTTCTTGTCGTTGTCCTTGGCGATGACGCGCTCGTAGTCGGGGAACGTGCCCTCCAGGATCCGGCAGATCAGCTCGCGCCGGCCGATGCGGAAGGAGAGATGGTGCTCGCCGCGGCGGTAGCCCACCGGCTCGTCGCTCTCGAAGCGCTGGAGCTCCTGGAGCGCCTTGCGCGGCACCAGGACCGAGTCCTCGGCCGCCTCGTCGCCGCCCGGCTTGCCCAGGTTCTCGATTTCGGACTCGACCAGGGCCAGCCGGTGGCCGTCGGTGGCGACCATCTCGATCGACGACTCCTTGAACTTGAGCAGCGCGCCGTTGAGCTGGAAGCGGGACTCCTCGCTCGAGACCGCGAACAGGATCTTCGAAATCATCCGCTTGAGCTCGGGGAACGGCAGCTCGACGCCGCGCTCCTCCTCGACCGTCGGCAGGGTCGGGAAATCGTCCGGCGGCAGACCGTGGATCTTGAACCGGGAGTTGCCGGCCTGGATGGTCAGCTCGCGCGGCTCGTCCATCAGCAGGTGGACCTCGTCGCCGACCAGGCAGCGGATGATCTCCATGAACTTCTTCGCCTGAACCGCGATCGCGCCCTCGGTGGCGAGGTCGGCCTCGCAGGAGGAGGTCAGGGAGACGTCCAGGTCGGTAGCCGACAGGTGGAGGCGATCGCCCTTGGCGGTCAGCAGCAGGTGCGCGAGGACCGGAATCGTGGTCTTGCGCTCCACGATGCCCTGCATGGGCGCGAGCTCGGTGAGGAACTGGTTGCGGTCGACGCGAACATCCATGGGTGGGCTCCCTCCTCCTTAGAAGAACGTGGAATCTATATCACAGGAGTCGTAGTAGAAGGGGCTTGTGGATCGGCGGATGGACGGTGCAAGTGGCTCCCCTTCTGAGGGTTGCAGCGTCCGCAGTCGGTGGAAGGGTGGGTGTGGACGGACTGTGGACGGGAGCGGAAAATCGGCGTCTCGGGAGTTTTCCGCAGCCGGTCCGCAGCTGGGTCCGGAGACTTTTCCGCGGGCCGTCCACAGGGGGTTCGGCGGAGAGAGGAAGGGGGCCAGCGGTCAGGAGAAATGCTCCTGGATCGTGCGAATCGTGCGATCCAGGTCGTCGTCGCTGGCGCGGAGCTGGTCGATCTTCTCCACCGCGTACATCACGGTCGAGTGATGCTTGTTGTTGAACTGCTTGCCGATCTCCGGGTAGGAGAGGTCCGTCAGCTTCTTGCACAGGTACATGGCCACCTGGCGGGGGAAGGCGATCTGCTTCGAGTTGTTGCGGCTCTTGATCTCGGAGACCTTGAGCCCGTAGTGGCGGGCGACGGTCTTGACGATCTCCGCCGCCGAGCCGCGGCGGTCGTCCTGGGGCAGGATGTCCTTCAAGGTCTCCTTGGCCAGGTCGAGGGAGAGCGGCTTGCCGGTCAGCGAGGAGAACGCGATCACCCGGTTGAGCAGCCCTTCGAGCTCGCGGATGTTGGAGCGCACCTGGCGGGCGACGAAGTAGGCGACGCCCTGGGGCAGCTCGATGCCCTCGGACTCGGCCTTGCGGCGGAGGATCGCCACCTTGGTCTCGAGGTCGGGCGGCTGGATGTCGGTGATCAGACCCCACTCGAAGCGGCTCCTCAGGCGCTCTTCCAGGGTCGGGATCTGCCGCGGCGAGGAGTCCGAGGACAGGATGATCTGCCGCTGGCTGGTGTAGAGGGTGTTGAAGGTGTGGAAGAACTCTTCCTGGGTCCGCTCCTTGTTGGCCAGGAACTGGATGTCGTCGACCAGGAGGACGTCGATCGTCCGGTAGCGCTCGCGGAAGGCGGGCATCCGGTCGAAGCGGATGGAGTTGATCAGCTCGTTGACGAACTGCTCGGCGGCCAGGTAGACGACGCTCAGACCGGGGTTGGCCCGGCAGATGTGGTGACCGATGGCGTGGAGGAGGTGGGTCTTGCCCAGGCCGACACCGCCGTAGAGGAAGAGCGGGTTGTAGCTCTTCGAAGGCGATACCGCCACCGCGCGCGCCGCGGCGTGGGCGAACTCGTTCGACTTGCCGACGACAAAGGTGTCGAAGGTGTACTTCGGATTGAACGGCCCGGCTTGGGGCGGCACCTCGGCGACCAGCACCGCGGGTTCGCGGCTCGGCGCATCGGCCTCGGTCGAGAAAAGGACCTCGAAGCCCGGATCGGAGATGCCGGCGATCGCGCGGTCGACCGCCGGGCGGTAGCTCTCTTCGAGCGTGTGGAGGAAGCGCGAGTTCGGGGCGACCAGGACGAGGCGCTCGGGCTCATCGGAACGCACCTTGAGCGGCTTGAACCAGGTCGCGTATTCCTCGGGTTCGAGCTGATCGGCGAGCTGTCTACGGAGCAGGTCCCAGCGGGTGTTGGTCACGGTCGATAGCAGCTGTGCATTCGAACGAAGAGAGCTTTTTCCACAACATTTCCACAGACTGTGGAAAACATCCTTCCACCGTGGAGGGGGGGGTCGGCGGAGCGGCTGCGGGCTGAGAACGAGGAGGATACTACCATACGGCGACCGCTTGACAAGGGTGTGGCGGCAGATCGGGCGAAAGTCGTCAAGTCTATTGTTTTCAACTAGTTGGATTCCATGGTAGTGGGTAGCTCGGCGAGCTCCGGAGGGAGCTCCAGAACGCCGGGAGCCCGTGCTTTCAAGCGTTTGGCGAGAGCTCGGAGGCTGGCCGGAAGAAGTGGCTGGCGATCTTCGACGAACAGCTCGAGCCAGGATCGGGGGGCCGGGTAGTACGCCAGCCGAAGCTCTTCGCTCGGGTCGATGCCGGCCTGCTCCCGCGCGAGGGCGATCGCCCGGTCCAGGCCGCCGAGCTCGTCTACCAGGCCGAGGCGCTGGGCGTCGCGTCCGAGCCAGACCCGGCCGCGGGCGACCGCGTCGACCTCCTCGACGCTCATGCCGCGCCCCTCGGAGACGTGGTGGACGAAGGCATCGTAGATCGGCGCCATGGTCTTCCTGACCAATGCGGCGCGCTCGTCGTCCATGGGGCGCGGATCGTTCCAGAGGCCGGCGTGGGCGCCGCGGGCAACGCCGTCGCGGGTCACGCCGAGGAGGTTCTCCTCGAGGCCGGAGGTGGCGAAGCGCCCGGTGATGACGCCGATCGAGCCGGTGATGGTGCCGGGCTCGGCGACGATCTTGGTCGCCTTGGCGGCGATGTAGTACCCGCCGGAGGCCGCGAGGTCGGACATGGAGACGACGACCGGCTTCTGCGCGGCGAGGAGCTCTACTTCCCGGAGGATGAGATCGGAGGCGAGAGCCGAGCCGCCGGGGCTGTCGATGCGCAGGACGACCGCCGGCACGGAGGAGTCGTCGCGCAGGTCGCGGAGGGTCTCCGACAGGTCGTCCGAGCCGATGGAGACCTCGTCGGTCCAGGGATCGGAGCCACCGGTGCCGCGGACGATGGTCCCCTGGGCGAAGACGACGGCGAGGCGACGGCCACCGCCGAAGCCGGACGACTGGCCATAGCCCTGGAGCCGGACCAGGTGCGCGGCGCCGCCGGCGAGTTGGTCGATCCGGTCGCGGAACTGATCCGGGTAGAGCAGGTCGTCGATCAGGCCGGCGTCGACGGCTTCCTGGGCGGCGTAGGGGGCGCCGTCGATCAGCTGGCGCACCCGCTCGGGTTCGAGGTCGCGGCCGGCGGCGATGCCCTGGACGAGCAGGTCGTACCAGCCGTCGAAGAGGGCCGAGAGGGCCTCCTTGGCCGGCTCGCTGAAGTCCTTGCGGGTGTAGCTCTCCCCCGCGCTCTTGTACTCGCCGGAGGTGAAGAACTGCGGCTCGATCTGGAGCTTGTCCAGGGCGCCGCGGAAGAACGGGGCGCTCGAGTAGAGACCGAGGAGGTTGACCGAGCCGATGGGTGCCAGGTGGATGTGGTCGCAGGCGCTCGCCAGGAAATAGGCCAGGGAGCCGTTCGTGCCCTCGCCGACGGTCTCGAAGTAACACTCGACGAACTTGCCGGCGGCGGTGTAGGCGGCGAGCTGGCGGCGCAGCTCCTCCGCCTTGGCGAAGCCGAAGCCGGCGTTCTGGATGTAGATCGCCAGCCCCTTGACCTCTGGCTCGTCGAGGCCGGTCCGGAGCCCGCGGTAGAGGCTGGCGAGGCTAGGGCGTTGGATGCCGGACGGGAGGGCGAAGAGGTCGGGCTGGGCGCGCTCGGGAAGCTGGCCCTGGGCACGCCAGACCAGCACGGTAGGCCCTCCCAGCCCGGTGCCGGAAGGGCGCTCGGAGAGCAGGATGCCGGCGACCGTGGCGGCGACCGCCAGGAGCACGAGAACGGCGAAGATGACGAGGAGTCGTTTCATGGTCTTAGCGTTCCCGCCAGCGGGCGACGTCCCGGGCCGGCACCCGTGCCAGGTGACAGACCGCGTCGCCGGGGTGGACCAGGGGCGAGCGGGTCAGGCCGATGACGATGCCGGCGGCCGGTGCTGCCAGGTGGTTGCGCTCGCGGCCGAACGGGTTGGTGTTGACGGACAGGAGCTGGCGGCGCCGGACGGGGTCCCCGAGGCGAACCTGGAGATCGAGGATACCTCCGTTTCCGGCCCGCACCCAGGTGCTCTTCTTGACCTCTAGGCAGAGGGACGGTAGAGCCGGGTCGCCGGGCAGCATCCGGAGGTGGCGGAGGACGTTCCGGGTGCCGCGAAGTCCCGCGTCGATGAACGGCCGCTCGAAGAGCCGGGCGCCGCCGGCCTCGTAGACGATGGTCGGTACCCCCGCGGTGACGGCGGCGCGGCGGAGGGCGCCGTCGGGGCCGGCGCCGTGGATGATCAACTCGCAGCCGAAGGCCGTGGCGAGCTCGGCGACCCGCGGGTCGCCCAGGTCGGCGCGCACGTGGGGATAGTTCTCCCGGTCGCCGCCGGCGGTGTGGAGGTCGAGACCGTAGTCGGAGGCGCAGAGGACGTCCTCGAAGATCCGCTGCGCCAGGCGCGAGGTGAACGAGCCGTCAGCGTTGCCGGGAAAGGAGCGGTTGAGGTCGCGGCGGTCGGGGAGGGTGCGGGTCTGGTTGAGGAAACCGGGCACGTTGACCACGGGCACGGCGATGATCGTGCCGGCGAGCTCGGAGAAGTCCTGGTCGTTCAGCAAGTCGCGGACGATGGCGACGCCGTTGAGCTCGTCCCCGTGCACGGCGGCTGTGAGGAAGAGGGTGGGGCCGGGGGCGGCGCCGCGGAGCACGGTCACCGGCACGTAGAGGGGATCGGCGATGTAGGACTCGCTGACCTCGAGGCGGATGTCGGCCTGCTCTCCGGGCGCGACCTGGCGGCCGGCGAAGGTGAACGGTCCCCAGGAAAGGTCGCGGCCGGTCGCCACTCAGTCTCCACCGTGTCCGTGATCGTTCAGGTGTTCGAGCACGAAGTCGACGATCTCGCCGGCGACGTCGACTCCGGTGGCGGCCTCGATCCCCTGGAGGCCGGGAGAGCTGTTGACCTCGAGCACCATCGGGCCGTCGTTCGAGGGCATGAGGTCGACGCCGGCGATGTTGAGGCGGAGCGCATGGGTAGCCTCGATCGCGGTGCGCTCGAACTCCGGGTCGAGCTCGACGACCTCGGTGGTGCCTCCCCGGTGGACGTTCGACCGGAACTCACCCTCGGGAGCCGTCCGGCGCATGGCGGCCACCACCCGGTCGCCGACCACGATGGCCCGGATGTCCTGCCCCTTGGCTTCCCGGATGAAGGCCTGGATGAGGATGTTCTGCTTCAGCGAGTGCATGGCGTCGAGGACCGATTCGGCGGAGCTCACGGACTCGGCGAGGATGACGCCGACCCCCTGGGTCCCTTCGAGCAGCTTGAGGACCACCGGCGTGCCGCCGACCCGACGGATGGCATCGCGCAGGTCTTCGCGGCGGCGGGCGAAGGCGGTGGGCGGGATGCCGATGTCCCGTCGGGAGAAGAGCTGGAGGGTGCGGAGCTTGTCCCGGCTGCGAGCCACCGCCTGGCTGCCGTTGGCGGCGAAGACGCCCATCATTTCGAACTGGCGCAGGACGGCGAGACCGTAGAAGGTGATCGAGGCGCCGATGCGCGGGATCACGCCGTCGAAGTCGCGGACGATCCGGCCGTGGAAGTCGATTTCCGGCCGTTTCTTGGACAGGTTGACCACGCAGTGGATCGGATCGAGCACCTCGACCGTCGCGCCGCGGTTTTTCACCGCCTCCATCAGACGGGAGGTGGAGTAGAGCTTCGGGTTCCGCGACAGGACTGCGATCTTCGGCATGGTCTTCCTTCTAGATGGAGGCGCTCTTCAGCGCGCCGGGCGGTTGCGGGAACGGACAACTGGTCTGCCGTGAAGGTACTTCTCGGCCACGTCGACGACGAAGTCTCCTTCCAGGGCCTTGCGCCCGAGGATCATGCGGAAGAGCATCGAAGAACGGTCGGCGAGGGTGATGCGGATGCGCTTGCGCACCGGTCCGAGCACCAGGTCGGTCTCGATCACCGGTCGGAGCTGGGAGTTGCCGCTGGAGTCGGTCACCCGGATCCGAGCGAGCTGCTGGACCCGGGCCGTGACCAGGTGCGTGGGGCGTCGGCGGTCGGGTGCGAGGACGATCTCCAGCTCGGCCCGGTCGTCACCCAGGTCGTCGAGCGTCCGGATGGTGGCGACGTGGAGCGCGGTGGTCCGGGCACCGGTGTCGACCTTGGCCTTGAGCGAGGACAGCCCGAGGTCGGGGAGGTCGACGAGCTCTTTCCAGCCGATGAGGACCCGGGGATGCGCGGTCGATAGGGTGCGCCGGGTCATTCGGCGGATGCTACCAGAGGAGAATCTACGCCGAATTGGCAGTGGCGGGTGTCAAGGACGGCAGGTCGCGCAGGGCGAAACGTAGGCGCCACGGGCGCGGAATCGCCACGGCCGGCCCGAAGGGGCCGAAGGAGAGGGACAAGAAGGGTGGGTGATGGGGGAATGCCGAGGCTGGCATCGGGGTTGCAAAGAGTAAGAGACAGAGAAACGACCGGAAGCGGGGAGGTTCCACCCACCGAACCGAATCCTACCTTTGAAAGAGACTGAAGACGGTCTCAACCAACCGATTCAGCTCACCCCGTTCCCCTTATTCGACAGGGGTAGATCCTTACAGCCAACCGACCTACGGAACCGCCCCCTTCCGCTTCCTCGTTTCTCTCCCACCGAACCAGTTCCTGAAATCTTGCAGAGAGTACCCCCCGGCGTCTAGTCGCACTGCGGCATCGCCGGAGGACAGAGGTGTGTCGTTCTCGCGAGGAACCTGGCCAGGACGCGTTCCGGCTCCGGGCCGCATGCGTGTGCCGATTCGGCGCGGCGCGCCACGGTGGCAGCCAGAATGGCGGCCCGGCGGGCGGTCGAAGAGGGCTCCATTCTGCATCCACTAGACTCCGCGGCGATGGATGCCGCGCGGGAGCTTCTGGCCTGGTACGACCGCCACCGGCGGGATCTGCCGTGGCGGCGCACCCCCGATCCGTACAGGGTCTGGCTGTCCGAGATCATGCTCCAGCAGACGCGGGTCGAGGTGGTCATCCCCTACTTCGAACGCTTCCTGGAGCGCTTTCCGTCGGTCGAGGATCTGGCGGCGGCGCCGCTCGAGGAGGTGCTGGCGCGGTGGTCGGGCCTGGGGTACTACCGGCGGGCGCGGCAGCTCCACGCGGCGGCGGAGCGGCTGGCGGCGGAGGGATTTCCGGAGACCGCGGAGGGCTGGAAGAGCCTGCCGGGGGTCGGGGACTACACCGCGGCGGCGGTCAGCTCGATCGCCTTCGGCGAGGCGGTCCCGGTCTTGGACGGCAACGTGGAGCGGGTGGTGGCACGGTTCCTGGCGGTGCCGGGTGATCCGAAGCGGGCAGCGACCCGGCGGGTGCTCCGGGCCGGCGCGGGGGAGCTGGTCGATGGGGCGCGGCCCGGGGATTCGAACCAGGCGCTGATGGAGCTGGGAGCCACCCTGTGCACGCCGGCCGGTCCACGGTGCCTGCTCTGTCCCCTGGCGGACGGTTGCGCGGCGCTGCAGGAGGGTCGGCCGGAGGCGTACCCGGAGCTCCGCAAGCGGCGCCCGCCGGTGCGAGTGTGTTGGGTGGCTGCGGCGGTGGCGCGTGACGGCAGGCGGCTGTTGTTTCGCCGGGGGGACGAGGAGGAGCTCCTGGCCGGCATCTGGGAGCTGCCGACGGTGGAGGCGGGCGTCGAGACCGGTGGCGAGGGCTCGGCGGAGGTCCTGGAACGGGCGTTCGCGGAGCGCTACGGAGGCCGCTGGGCGCTCGGCGCGGCCGCGGCGAGGGTGCGCCATGCGATCACTCACCGCGCCATCGAGGTGGAGGTGCGGTGGGCCGAGGTGGCGAACCTGGCAGAAGACGGAAGGGAGGAGCGGGAGGCCGGTTGGTTCACCGCGGCCGAGGTAGCGGAGCTGGCGACCTCGTCGCTGGTGGCGAAGGTGGAGCGCGCTCTCGGGTCTACGGCTCGTCGGCACCGGTCCCGCCGCCGGCCAGGATGAACCACCCGACGAGCTTGTCGTCGAGCTCCCGGAGCCGTTTGGCGACCAGGGAGCAGAGGATCTTGAGCAGGCGGAGTGACGAGACCTTCTTGATGTTCAGGATGCCGGAGAGCACGTCTCCGGGGATCGCCAGCACCACGGCGCCGGCGCTGTGGGCGCGCGCGTCGGCCGAGCGCGGCTTGCCGTCGATCAGCGCCATCTCGCCGAAGTAGTCCCCCCGCTGGAGGAAGGCGAGGGCCTCCTCGCCGGCCCCGGGGATGTTCTTCGAGATCATCACCCGCCCTTCGAGCACGACGTACATGGTGTCGCCGGCGTCTCCCTCGTGGAAGAGCACCTCGTTGGGCCCGAGCTTGCGCTCGTGGGAGAGGGTGGTGAGGAAGTTGATCTCCAAGCCGGACAGCCGCTGCTCTTCGAACAGCTTGCGCTTCGAGGCGAGGTCGACGCGGAACTCCTCCTCCGGACCGGCCGCCGAAGGGACGTCGAGGTCGCCGGCGGGTTTGCCGCCCTTGGAGAAGAACTGCTCGAGCCGCGAGTTGGTCTGGCGGAGCTTCTCGGCGAGGCTCTTCCAGAACACCCAGTAGAGCGCGAGGGCGAGGTGGGGGTCCTCCTCCATCAGAGGGCGGAGGGTGATCGGGTTGAAGCCGATCAGGTTGGTCGGGGCGGTGGTGAAGGCGTCGCCGGAGCGGGTCTGGCGGTCGACGAACGCGGTCTCGCCGAAGAGAGCGCCGGGGCCGAGCTTGGCGAGGTTGTAGTGGCCGTAGGGGGTGTTGCGGCGGATGGTGACCGCGCCTTCGTCGATCAGGTAGGCGTCGAAGGTGGCGTCCCCCTGTTGCAGGACGGCGACGCCTTTCGGGTAGCGGTTCCGGGAGAGGCAGGAGGCGAGGGACTCGAGCTGCTGCTCCTGGAAGTGGGCGAAGGCGTTGCGCTCACGGAGATGGTCGGCGAGGGTCACGGCGGGTGTAAGTGTATACCGTTGGGTTGATTGAGCGATCAGCGGGGTCGGGGAGATCGAGGGGTCTGCCGGGAGCGGGTCGGGAGGCCCCGCCTCCGGGTGGCCGCACGAAGTGGAGGGTTGGGAGCTGATCGTGCGGCCCGGGGCTCGGACCGCGCCGGCCCTGGCAGCCAGCTCAAGGGACTTGGCGCGCGCGGTCCTCGACGCCCTGCGGCGGGGCCTCCCGACCCGCTCCACCTGCGCACCGCTCGTCCCCCACCCGGCATCACGAGATGTTGGGAGAAGGGGGTGGGAGGTGGCGTCCCTTGCCCCCCGCGCGGGGGGCGAGGGATCGAGGGAGTCGGGGGGCGACCTTGTCAATCGGCGTCCCTTGCCCCCCATCCCCCGCGCGGGGGGCGAGGGATCGAGGGAGTCGGGGGGCGACCTTGTCAATCGGCGTCCCTTGCCCCCCATCCCCCGCGCGGGGGGCGAGGGATCGAGGGAGTCGGGGGGCGACCTTGTGGATCGGCGTGCCTCTTTCCGCGAATCAATGCGACGACCGGTGCACGCTGATGCGCCAGGCGCCGCGGGGTCCGGCCACGCGCTCCGTACGGAGAGGTGGGCACTGCCGGTCGAGGGCGCGGGCGAGGGCGATCGTCCGGGGAGCCTCGTACAGGGAGACGATCAGCGCGCCGCCGTCGGCCAGCTGCTCGAGGTAGCGGCCGAGGGTGGCAAGGGGCTCGTGGAAGTAGTAGAGGCACTCGTTGAGGACGATGACGTCGTAGCGCACCGGGTCCTGGCCACGGTGCTCCCCGCGCTCCGGCGCGTTCGTGGGCTCCCAGGTCTCCGCGTCCGCGGCCAGGAACCGCGTCCGATCCCCGCCGCGCCGGGTGCGGGCCGTCTCGATGGCGCGCTCGGAGAGGTCGAGGCCGGTGTAGTCGGACGCCAGGAAGTCGGCCAGCACACCCTCGCCACAGCCGACGTCGAGCACCGAGCGGAGCTCCCCTTCGGCCGGCACGGCTCCGTCGATCAGCGCGACGATCGCCCGGTAGCGGGCCGCTTCCTCCTCGCCGGCCAGGTAGTCCCACACGCCGCCGCCGTACTCGGCGTCCCACTGGTCCTTCGACAGGGGGACGTCACCGCCGCCGGCCCAGGTCTGGAGCCGGGCGACCTGGCGGTCGAGGGCCGCGGCGCCGGGGAAGGCGCGCCCCCCGAGGAGCCGGTCGTAGAGCGCCAGCGGCCGGCGGACGAGCTTGCGGGCGGCGCGGTGGAGGAGGGAGGCCATCGGAGGGCAGAACGTAGCACAGGGCTGGGGCTCTGGAGCCCGCGAAGCGAGCGGCCCGGCTCGGCCGTTCCGGTCGGGGCCGGACCGGACTGGACCGGTTGGGCGGCCCCCGGGGCGTGAGCTATCATCGCCCGCGACCCGTCATGCCTCTCCGTCCGTTTTCCACCCCGTCCCGGAGGCGCCCGTCCGTTGAGTGATCCCATCCTGTCCGTGGCCGTCGTCGGCTGCGGCGCCGTCGCTACCAATCACTACCTTCCCGTCCTCGCGTCCAGCCGCAGGGCGAAGACGGTGCAGGTGATCGACCGGGACGCCGCGCGCGCCCGCGCGACCGCCGAGCGCTGGGGCGTGGCGGCGGCGACCGATCACCGGCAGGTGCCGGGGACGGCCGAGGCCGCGGTCGTCGCCCTGCCCAACCACCTGCACGCACCGGTGGCGATCGATCTCCTGCAGGCCGGCGTCCACGTGCTGGTGGAAAAGCCCATGGCTCTGTCCACGGCAGAGTGCGACGCGATGATCGAGGCCGCCGCGGCGGGGGGCGCCCGTCTGACCGTCGGCCTCCAGTTCCGTTTCTTCGATTCGACCCGCCTGGTCGGCGACCTGCTGGCGAGCGGCATCCTGGGGTCGCTCCAGGGATTCGAGCTCCGCCTCGGTGTGGTCTCCAACTGGCCGTTCGCCAGCGATTTCATGCTGCGCAAGGAGACCGCGGGCGGCGGCGTGCTGGTCGACTACGGGGTCCACGTCCTCGACCTGCTGCTCGTCTGGCTGGGGGAGTGGAGCGAGGTCCGGTACCGGGACGACGCCATGGGCGGGGTCGAGTCCGACTGCGAGCTCGATCTCTCCTTCGCCTCCGGCGTCGCCGGTACGGTCGAGATCAGCCGCACGCGCAACCTCCGCAACACCTGCGTCTTTACCGGCGAGCGGGCGACGCTCGAGGTCGGCATCTGGGATCCCGATCCGCCGCTCACCCTGTCCATGGACGGCGCGGCGCCCGACCTGTCCGGCCGCGCCCGCCGGGGCACCGCGCCGGGCCTGGACTTCAACGGTGCGTTCCGCCGCCAGATCGACGACCTGGCGACTGCCGTGGCGGATGGGCGCGAACCGTTCGTGCCGGCGGAGGAGGCGCGGCGCTCGGTCGCCCTGATCGAGGCCTGCTACGCCGCCCGCGAGCCGCTGGTCCTGCCGTGGGTGGAGCACTCGACACCGCCGCCGGCGCCGACGCCGGACCCGAAGCCGGACGGAGACGCGGCGTGACCCTGGATCTCGCGACGGCCGGGGAAGAGCTGGCGGGCCGGCGGGTGCTGGTGACCGGGGCGGGCGGGTTCATCGGCGGCCGCCTGGTCGAGCGCCTGGTGCTCGAGTGCGGCGCCGAGGTGCGTGCCCTCTCCCGACGGATCGTCGGCGCGGTCCGGCTGGCCCGGTTCCCGGTCTCGATCGTCCGCGGCGACGTCACCGACCGGGGGGACGTGGAGGCCGCAGCCGACGGATGCGACGTCATCTTCCACTGTGCCTACGGCACCCGTGGCAGCCAGCGTTCGCGGGGCAAGGTCAACCGGCTCGGCACCAGGAACGTGCTCGAGGCCGCTGCCCGGGCCGGCGTCGGCCGCGTGGTGCACCTGTCGACGCTGATGGTCTACGGCGAGACCCCGGACGGCGACCTGACCGAGGAGGCGCCCCGCCGGCGGCTGGGGAACGTCTACGCCGACAGCAAGCGGCTGGCCGAACGCACGGCGCTGGAGTTCGCGCGCTCCGGGCGGGTGGCAGCCACCGTGCTCCAGCCGACGGCGGTCTACGGCCCGTACGGCGGCGTCTGGACCGAGCGGGTGCTCGCCGCGCTCACCACCGGTCGGGTGATCCTGGTCGACGGCGGCCGCGGCCTGGCCAACCACGTCTATGTGGACGACCTGGTGAGCGCCATGCTGCTGGCCGCGGTGGAGCCGGCGGCGGTGGGGGAGGCGTTCCTCGTGTCGAGCGCGGAGCCGGCCACCTGGCGGGAGCTCTACGGCGCCTTCGAGCGCATGATCGGCGCTGAGCGCACGGTCTCCATGAGCGCGGACGAGGCGCGCGCCCTATGGCGCCGCCACCGGCGGGCGCGCCCGTGGGCCCTGCCGGAGCTGATCGCCGCCGTGCGCGGCGACCAGGCGCTGCGCGACCGGCTGTTCGAAACCCGCGAGCTGGTGGTGTTGCGCGAGCTCGCCAGCACTCTCCTGCCCGAGTCCCGGCAGCAGCGGATCAAGGACTGGATCGCGCGCGGGCGGGAGCGGGGCGCGGCCGGCGATCCCGACGAGCTGCCGATCCACCCGCTCGATCCGGGCGGCATCGCTTTCTCGCAGGCCCGGACCCGGGTCTCCATCGACAAGGCCCGCCGCGTGCTCGGCTACCGGCCGGCATGGGATCTGGAGGCGGGCGCCGCGATGACCGAGCGCTGGGCGCGCTGGGCGGACCTGCTGCCGTGAGCGGGCGGTCCGCGGTCCGCGCTCCGGCACGAGCCCGGCGATGACCGAGACCGACGGCCGGTCGTCGACGCCCCGCCGCTTCCTCGCGTCCTCCCTCGCGAGCTACTGGAGCCTGGGCGTCCGCCTGGTGGTCGGCTTCGGTGCGCGGGTGGCCCTGGCCCACCTGCTGATGCCGGATGCCCACGGCCTCTACGAGCTGGCTCTGCGCATCGTCACCATCGCCAGCGCCCTCCGCGACCTCGGCCTGATCTTCCACCTGATCCGCGACGAGCGGCGGCCCTACGGCACCGTCCTCGGGTTCAGTCTCTCGAGCGGCACCCTGGTGACCGTGGCGCTCATCCTCGGCGCGCCGTTCGGGGCCTGGCTCGATCCGCGGCTGCCCGAAGTCCTCCGGGTGTTCGCTGTTTGGGTGCTTCTCGACGGCCTGGCGGCGGTGCCGCGGACCTTCTTCGAGCGCGAGCTGCGCATCGGCCGCCTGGTGGCGCCGGAGATCGCCCGCGGGCTGGTGATGGCCGCCGTGTCCATCGGTCTGGCCTTGCTGGGCGCCGGCATCTGGAGCTTCATCGCCGGCGACCTGGTGGCCACGGGGCTGTTTGCGGCGTTCGTCTGGTATCGCGCGTGGGGCAAGATCCCCTTGAAGTTCGAGCGCGGTCTGCTCCTCGATCTGCTCCGCCAGAGCCGCGGCCTGCTCTTGATCTGGGTGACCTTCCAGCTCGTCACCTACATCGACGTCTTCATCGTCGAGGGGGTGACCGGGAACACCGCCCTGGTGGGGCAGTACTCCCGCGCCTACATGATCGCGTTCCTGGTGCGCCAGATCGTCTTCCCGCGCGCCCTGGTACCGGCCCTGGTCGAATACCGGTTCGACCGCGAGCGCTTCCGCGCCGCTTTCCGCGTCACCATCGTGTTCCTCATGTCCTTCGAGGTGACCGCCGGCTACTTCCTGTACTTCAATGCGGAGAAGGTGGTCGAGATCATGCTCGGCGCCAGCTGGGGCCCCGCCGTGCCGCTGCTCAAGATCCTCTGCTTCGTGCCGTTCCTCGACGTGTTCTCGGAGCTGGGCGGGGAAGTGCTCAAGGTGCGGCGCGAGGACCGCCTGTGGCTCCTGATCATGGTCGTGAACCTGCTCTCCCTCACCCTGATCGGCGTCGTGTTCACGCTGTTCCGGGGGGCCGAGGGGATGGCGTGGGCGAACTTCTTCCTGCTCGGCAACGTCCTCATGGCCTGGCGGATGGCGAGCATCTTCCGCGGCACCTTCCTCCGCCTGCTCGGCGACATGGCGCTGATCTACGCGGTGCCGCTGGTGCTCGTGGGCGGAACGGACCTCTTGCTGCCGGCTTCCGGCTGGACTCGCCTGGCGGTCTCGATCGTCGCGTCGCTGGGGGCGTTGGCCCTCCTCGCCTGGCGGTTCTGGAAGCCGGTGCAGCACTTCCTTGCGGACCGCGCGGCCGACGCCGGGTGACACTTCGCCTCACCCCGACGAGCACGTCCGGCGAGGGTGAACCAGGGATCGCTACGAACACGAAGGGCCAGCGCCGGAGCGCTGGCCCTTCGATCGGCGCACGTGGGGTGCGCGCCTACGGAAAGATCTCGAACTGCATGTTGCGGTATTGCCAGCCGTAGCTCGGCGGCTCGATGGGGTTGAAGCCCAGCCGGTTGCTGAAGTCCGCGAAGATCCTCTGGCCATCGGGAATGTCGATGCGGTTGACATTCGGCTTGTCGACCACCTCCCAGAGCACCTTGCCCGACTTGTCCAGGATCCTCAGGTCCAAGAACCCTTCCGCCGGGTTGTAGACGTAATCGAAGACGTACGTCTTGCCGATTTCGGAGACGAAGTGGTCTTCGAACTTGGGCTTCTGGGGAGCCTTGAGGCCGATGCCGTGGCGGAACAGGACCGTGTTCCTGCTCGGACCCTTGAAGGCGGCGAAACCGTACAGGTTGAAGTGGCTCTCGCGAGCCAGCCAGAACATCAGGTTCAGGCCGGAAGTCGGCGGTGCCCAGCCTCCGTTGACGACCTCGACGCTGAAGTGGAGCGAGGAGTAGGAGCCGCCGGGGACGACGAAGGTCTCCCGGTGGTAGTCGTTCTTGACCGTCGGGACGAAGAACGTGCCGTCCTTGCGGTAGCAGAAGGCGCCATCCGGGCACTCGCCGCTGCCACCACCACCGCCGCCACCGTCGTCCAGCCCCGCGAGGCCGTCCTCACCGCGGGCGGAGGGGCCGTGGAAGACGACCTCGCCGGTCTCGACGTCGGTCACGACGACGTACGGGTAGAAATCCTGATCGCAGGTGACCTCCGCGCGGGCGGACGTCACGTCGCTCTGGCCAAGGATGCCCAGAGCGGCGGGGAAGTGCACGCTCGACAGGGGCTGAACCGGGTAGGTGGCGGTGGCGGCGATCTGCTGGCCGTTGCTCTTGAAGACCGCGACCTGGCACTGCATCTTGGAAGTGCTCAGGTTGACCGTGCCGAAGTCGGTGAACACCTGGCCGTCCTGGCGCTGCCAGCCCTGGACGTGGGCGGTGGTGTCCGCCGACACCAGGTTGTCCATGGAGAGCACCGGCATCTCGGCGCCCAAGGTCTCACCCAGGTCCGGTTCGACGGTCACCAGGCGAGAGGTCGCGATGGCGCCGTCCGGCAGTTTGAGCTCCAGGATGCCGAGCCCTTCGGCCGGTGCCACGCCCTCGATCCGGAACGTCCCGCCTGCTGCGAGGCGGATCGTCTTGGCCGGGTCCGCGGGGCGCACCGTACCGTCGGCCAGGGTCGGAATGAAGAAGGAGGAGAACTCGATCGCGCGCCCTGTGGTGTTGGCGATCCAGACATCGGTCCGGAGGCCCATTCCCTGGCTGGTGCCGTCGATGGTGAGGGGAACGTAGACGGTGCCGGCGAACGCCGGCGTCGTGAACAGGGCGAGTAGCGCCAGGGCACAGACCCCGAGTGTGGCTCCCCGCAGAAGGTGGCTGTGACGCCTTCTTGTCATCTCGACATACCTCGTGTGTGATTTGGTGCGCATCCCGGTCGATCCAGAGGATTGATCCGGGTCCATGGCATCGGATCTTTCGATGCTAACTATAGATCATCGCTGGGGTATTCCGCAATCCAGAGAATTGGATCGTTTCCGTCATCGGGTGCCGAGAGCGGCCGCCGGCCCGTGGGCGAGGGCCCGTGCATAACCCTCCGGCGTGCCGACGTCCAGATAGCCGCCACCGGGGAAGGGCACCGCGACGACGGGCAGTCCCGCGGCCCGGGCCTCCTCGAACAGCGCGCCGAGCTGGAGCTCGGGCTCATGCGATTCAGGCATTCCCGCCTGCCCGAGGCGTTCCGTGAGCCAGCCGCTGAAGCGGCGGTCCCAGACCGCGATCAGCCAGCAGAGGGTCAGCCGGGTGTGCGCCGGTCGCACCTCGATGGCGCGCACCTGCCCGTCCGGAGCGAAGTCGACCATGTCCGTCGTGGCTGGATTCTCGGCCGGAAACAGCCCCAGGGACAGCGCCGCTCGGTGCTCCCGCCGCCGGTGGTCGACCCGGGCGAAGGCGTCCTCCGGCGCGAACAGGACGTCGGGAAACCCGAAGGCGACCGGCGCCTCGCCGACCAGCGGCAGGGCGGCCCGGATGGTGTGGGGCACACTGGGCGAGCTCCGGATCGGAACGAAGGCGAGCTCCGGCGTCGGGCGGCGGCGGGCGTAGAACCGGGGCAGGTCGGTCTTGGACGAGTCGATCACCATCACTCCGCGGGTGACGCCTCCCAGCCGCAGGGCGGCGAGGAGCCGCTCGGAAACCACCCGAACCCGCGGGCCCCTCTCGGAGTCGGGCTCAGAGCCCCACTCGGAGTCTGACTCGCCGCCGGTCCCTTCGCCCTTTGGGGGCGGCGGATCGACGGCGATCGGCAGCAACTCCTTGCTGCATGGCAAGTGGCCGAGTCGCCGCGCTCGGCCGGCCGCCGGAATGACAGCGACGGGCGAGGGCGGGGTCGCCTCGCGGGGTGGCCGGGAGGGCTTCGAAGGGGGGCTCACGACCTGTTACGATACCTCGCATGTGGGGAGCACTCCGATCCCTGGTCGCCCTCGTGCGCCCATGCGGCCACGTGGCACCGTCGCGCAGGACCCCTGCGTCCGTTCTGGGCCTGGCCGCCGTGGCGGCATGCGTCGTCTGGCTGACCGCGGGCGTCCGGCCGGCGCGCGCTCAAACGGTGTACGTCGCGTTCGGCGACAGCATCACGGCAGGTGTCGGGGACGACCCCCAGCGGGCCGAGACCGGCTACCCGCCGCGCCTGGAAGCGTTGCTCCAGGACGCGGGACAGGACGCGGTCGTGGTCAACGAAGGGGTCGGCGGCGAGAAGACCCCAGAGGGGCTCTCCAGGATCGACCAGGTGCTCGACCAGGGGGGCGACGTGCTGCTACTGATGGAGGGCAGCAACGACATCTCGCGTCGCATCTCCATCGAGACGACGCTCTTCGACCTGGGAGAGATGGCACGCCGCGCCGAGGAGCGAGGCTGGACGGTGGTCCACGGCACCGTTATTCCGCGCATCCCGAACGCGGGCGTCGACGGCGAGAACATCACCAACCGAGACCTGAACGGCCAGATCCGCAACCTGGCGGGGACCGAGGGTCGGGACCTGGTCGACAACTTCTACGCCTTCAGCCAGCTCTCCGGCCCGTTCGACAACTACTACCTGAAGGACCCGGAGGACCACGTCGGGCACCCGAACGCGGACGGCTACGACGTCATGGCCGCCACCTTCGCCGACGTGCTGACCGGCGTCGACAGCGTGCCGCCGGTGCCGGGAATCGTCTCGCCGCGCTACGGCTCGCCCAACGTCCGCGCCAGCACGCCGATCGAGGTCGAGGTCTGGGACTTCGGCGCCGGCATCGACCTCACGGAGACTGATCTGCTGGTCAACGGCGAATCGGTCGGGTTGACCGGGAGCGGCAGCCAGCGGCGGCTCCAGTTCCGCTACCAGCCGCCGGCTCCCCTGTCCGGGGTCGTCCGGGTCACCCTGCGCTCCAGCGACCTGGCGAACCCCGCCAACAGCACGGAGACGGTGGTCTCGGAGTTCAGCATCGCCGGCACCGACGTCCTCCAGGGGGATCTCGATTTCTCGGGCCGGGTCGACGGCGTCGACCTGGTGCTGTTCGCCCGCCACTTCGGCGCCACCAAGGCTGAGTTGCGCTACAGCGCCGCGGCCGACTTCAACAGCTCCGGCACCGTCGACGGACAGGACCTGGCGATCCTGGCCGCCAACTTCGGCCTGTCGTCGTTCTGAGGGCGGCCCGGGCGGTGGTCGGTCAATGAGGGTCGCGGTTCTCGCCCACAGCTTTCCCCGCTTTCCGGGGGACACCCACGGTCCGTTCGTCCAGGACCTCTCCGAGGCGCTCGCCCGCCGTGGGCATGAGGTGTGGGTCCTGGTGCCGTTCGACCCAGAGCTCACCGAGGAGCGTGACGGGCCGCTGACCGTCCGCTCGTTCCGCTACGTCTGGCCCGACCGCCTGCACATGCTGGGGTACTCGCGCACTCTCCGGCGCGACATCGGGATGAAGCTCTGGGCCTACCTGGAGTCGCCGCTCTACTTCCTGGCCGCCCGCCGGGCTCTGGAGCGGCTGGTGCGCCGAGAAGGGATCGAGATGATCCACGCCCACTGGATCTTGCCCAACGGCTACGTCGCCTCCCGGGTGGGGCGCGCGACCGGGGTGCCGTACGCGGTCACCCTGCACGGCTCCGACGTGTTCATGGCCGAGCGCAACCCGCTATTCGGCGCCATGGCCCGACAGGCGCTCGCCGGCGCGGCCCACGTGACCTCGTGCAGCGGCGAGCTGCGCACTCGGCTGCTCCGCATCGGCGGCGAAGAGCATGGGGACAAGATCCTCCTGGTGCCCAACGGCACCGAGCCGCTTTCCCCCGCGGAGTCGGGCGCGGGGTCCGTCTCCTCGGGATCTCTACCGGTCGACCTGCCCGCGGACGCCCGGGCGATCGTCGCGGTGGGCCGGCTGGTCGACAAGAAGGGGTTCACCCACCTGGTGGACGCGGTGCCCCGGATCGTCGAGCGGGTGCCCGAGGCCCGGGTCGTCATCGGGGGCGGCGGCCCGCTCGAGCGGCCGCTCCGGCAGCAGGCCGAGCGGCTCGGCGTCGGCGACCGGGTGCTGTTCACCGGCGCCCTGTCCCATGACCGGGTGCTCGCCCTGCTCGCCGCGGCCGAAGTGGTGGTCATGCCCTCGGTGCGCGACCCGCGCGGCAACGTCGACGGGCTGCCGATCGTGGTGCTCGAGGCGATGGCGGCCGGCCGGCCGGTGGTTGCGACCGACGTCTCCGGCATTCCGATGGCGATCGAGCACGACCGCTCGGGGTTGCTGGTGCCGGAGCGGGACCCGGGGGCGCTGGCGGACGCGGTCCTGGCGCTGCTGGACGATCCGGAGCGGGCCCGCGCCCTCGGCGACCGGGCGCGCGAGCGGGTGCGGACCGAGCTCAACTGGGACGCCGTCGCCGAGACCCACGACCGGCTCTACCGCCGGGCCGTCGAAGCCGCCGCACCGACCGGCGGAGAGGTGGCCTGACGGGCCCGGCGATCCGGCGCGCCATGCCGGCGGCCGCTGCCGCCGCCGTGCTCTTGGGGCTCGTCGCGGCGGTGCACGCCGCCGCCCTCGCGGCCTTCTCCGGGCCACTCCGGCCCAGCGGCTCCCGGCCGGAAGCGATCGACCGCATCGAGCTGGACCCGGAGGCGGCTCTCCAGCTTCAAGGCGCTGGGGTGCGTCCAGTAGCGCCGATCCGCGCTCGGCTCAGGGTGCGGGGGCGGGCTCGACGGCAACCGCGGAGAGCGAGCTTCCCGGCGGCAGGGTGACGTAAAGGAAGACCTTCTGCCGCTCGGGCAGGCGGACCGAGACCACAGGCGCCCCGACGAACGCCGCGGAGGCGAGCAGCCGGTTCGCGCGGTCTCGCACCTCCACCTGGCCGCTCGGTGCGCGGGTCGCGAGCGTCACCTGGTAGCTGCCCGCTTCGAGGAACGGCTTGTACAGGCTCCACTGGCCGGTCTTGGTGTAGATGATCGCGTTCGTTCCCGGCGGAGCGCTTGCGCTCGGACGGCCGGTCGCCATCGCCGGGCTGCGGAGGAGCGCGTCCCCCGGCCCGAACCGGGCGGCCGTCGCGTACGGCGGATTCGCCGGGTCGAGCCGGTAGAGTCGGATCTCCGGGCCCGCGCGGAATCGCCCGTCCCGCCAGCGATGGACCAGGTCGAAGTCGCGGAAGATCTCCTGGTAGCGGCGCCTGCCGGAGGCGAGCACCGGGTCGTCCAGGTTGTGCGGGTCGAGGAAGCGCCGGTACGAGCCGGCAGCGAGGAGCAAGAAGTCGTTGCGCGGGTCCCGTAGCTCGTCCTGAGTCAGCCGGATGGCGAAGCGCGGGTTCCTGGACGGGAAGCGCCAGGAGGGACCGGGCCGAGGCGTGTAGGCCTCCCGCACCAGGAAGGAGCCGGGCGGGAGATGCGTCTCCATCCAGGCGGCGGCCACCTCGCGGGTGGTCGGCTGGACGAAGCGGACCGCCTGGGTAGCGGAGCGCCCGGCCGGCGGCCCCAAGATCAGGAGGGCGGCTGCCATGGCCCAGGCGATCCGGACCCGCCGGGAACGCGGTCGCGCCTTATCGGGTAGACCCCGTCGATCGCGCCCATCCCGCCGATCGCTCTCGACACTGCCGGCCACGCGCCCCCAGGCGCCGGCGAGGCCCGCTCCCAGGAGCATGGCGACGACCGGCAGCACCGGCAGCAGGTTGCGGCGCACGGCCATCTCCATCGAGAGGAGCAGCCCCAGGTACACGACCGGGAACGGCAAGAGCGCGACGACGCGGCGCCGATTCCGCCCCGGGAGCAGACCGATCCCCACGGTGCCGGCGACGAGCGCTGGTACCCCGAAGGCGCGCACGAGCTGCTGGAGGTAATAGAGTGCGTTGCTCTGGTGGACGACGCCGGTCCACCCCCGTGCAGAGTACTGGCGGACGCCGAAGAAGAGGTCCGCGCCGCCGCCGTGGAGACCGAGCGCGGCCGCGGGATAGGCCAACAAGCTGGGTGTCGTCGCAAGGAAGGCGGCCAGGGCCGCGGCGGCGGCCCAGACGATCCCCGCCCGCGCCGACCAGGTGGCGTTTCGCGCGATGGCGTCTCTGCCGGCGGCACTCCCATCGGCGGTGCGGGGGCGGACACGACAGAGCAGCCAGGCGCCGGCGATCGCCACCGCCACCACTCCGGCCGGGTACTTGCCGCCGGCCGCGAGCCCCGCCCAGGTGCCGGCGAGCAGGTAGTCACGGGTGCGCTCCCGCTCGATCAGCGCCGTGACCTGCATCACCGTCATGGCGGCGAAGAAGCCGCCGACGACGTCCGACAGGTTGAGGTGGGCGATCTCGATCCAGAGCGGGGAGAGGGCGACCAGGGCGCCGGCCGCCACGGCGGCCCGGTCGCCGGCCAGGCGGCGGGCGCCGATGAACACCGGCGCCACGGTCAGGCCGCCGAGGAGCGCGGTCACCGAGCGGGTGACCAAGACCGCCACGGGCAGGGCGCCAGAGATCCCGTACAGCTCCCGGCTCAGGGTCGCGACGGCCGGCCCGAAGAGGGAGGCGATCCAGAGCGCCAGCGCGTCGAGGAAGAAGAGCAGGTGGGGATAGATGAACCAGGGCTTGAGGAGCTGCCCCTCCTGGTTGATTCGCTCGGCCTGGGCGCGGTAAATGCCCTCGTCGCCGAAATCGCGGCTGGCGCTCTCGTGGCCGAGGCCGAGGAAGCAAAGCACCAGGGCGAGGAGCGCCAGGACGACCAGCCAGCGGGCGGCCCCGCCCTGCCGCCAGAGCCGGTAGGCGGCGCGCACGGCGAGGGCGACGCTCGCCCCGCCGGCGGCGAGGACCGCGAGGCGCGCCCCGAGGAGGCTCGCGCCGGAGAGCGTGGCGCCGAGTGCGTCGGCGAGCCAGAGGGCGAGGACCACAACCGACGCCAGCCCGACCCACCACGCCCCCCGGCCGAGATCCATCGGCGTCAGTTGATGTAGCCCAGCGCCTTGAGCGTTTTTTCCACCTCCTCCGAGTGGCTTGTCACTTCGCTCTTGGGTTTACGGATCCACTCACTCCCTTTCATCCACTTCGCCAGGACGCTCCGCAGTCGCTGGAACTGGTGGGTTTCCTCGTCCACCAGGTTGTGGGTCTCGCCCGGGTCGGCCTGGAGGTCGTAGAGCTCCCAGGTGCGCGGGCGCTCGCCGAGGGGCGGGTGGTAGATCAGCTTCCAGCGGTCGTCGCGAACCCACCGGTAGTGGGTGGTCGGCGAACCGCCGCCGGCTTCGGAATAGGCGTAGCGGAACGGATTGTCTTCCTTTCCGTTCGGGTCCTTCCCTTCGAGGAGAGGGACCAGGCTGTGCCCCTCGAGCCCCGGAACCTCGGTTCCCGGTGCCGCCAGGTCCCGGATCGTCGGGTACAGATCGACCAGCTCCACCGGACCGGAGACCCTGCGCCCTCCATCGATGTGTCCGGGCCAGGAGACGATCAGGGGCACGTGGGCGCAGGGCTGGTAGGGCAGCCGGCCGTGGCCGAAATAGTAGTCGTGCTCGCCGAGGCTCTCGCCGTGGTCGGCGGTGAAGACCACTAACGCGTCGTCGAGAAGCCCCAGCTTGTCGGCCAGGTCGAGCACCCCGCCGATGTGCTCGTCAGCGAAGTGGACGTTGCCGTCATAGGAGGCCACGTAGTAGCTCAGCTCGTCGTGCCCCGGGATCGCCACGGCCCGTGAGCGGTCGATGGGGGCGATCTCCTTCCGGGTGTCATGGGCGTCGCCGAGGAACGGGTTCTCCACGTCCGCCGGCAGCAGGTAGGGCGCGTGCGGATCGGAGTAGTGGAGCCAGACGAACAGTTTCTGGTCGTTCTTGTGGCGCTCGAGCAGCGGCTCGGCGAGTTGGTTGACCCGTCGGGCGTTCAGGTACCTGCGGTACACGACCGGGTTGTCCGAGGGCTCGGGGGCGAGCTTGTTGGTCTCGAGGTAGCTGTCGAAGCCCTGGTTCCAGCCGAGATCCTTGGCCAGGACGCCGTTCGACACGACAGCGAGGGTGGTGAAGCCCTGCTGCTTCATCAGCTCCGGCAAGGTCAGGTAGGCGTCGGGCAGATGGATGGCCGCGCTGTGGGTCAACCCGGTGGTCTGCGGGTACTGCCCGGTGAACATCGAGGCGAACGACGGCCCGGTCTTGGGCCACTGGGAGACCGCATCCTCGAACACCACACCGGGGCCGGCGAGGCGCTCGAGCGAGGGGCTCGTGTCCCGGAGGTAGCCGTACTGGCTCAGGTGGTCGGCGCGCAGCGTGTCGACCGTGATCAGGAAGATGTGTCGTGGTGGGCCGTCCGGGGTGGAGGTCTCGCCGGTGCAGGCGGTCAGTGTGCCCAGGATGGCGAGCAGCAAGAGCGTGCTCAAAACGGCCGGAGCGGCGATCCGGCCGGGGCGACGCGCGCGGGAGGACGGGCGGGTGGCGTGGTGCTTCATCTGCATGGTCTCGGAGAAAGCGGCTAGGAGGGAGTGGCTCATTCCGGCGTGGCCAGGCGAGCCGTTCGGGGCATCGATCCTAACATGAGGGCGGGGACACACCCCGGGCAGGCTCCTAGCCTGCACTCTTCATGAGACGCCGTAGCGAGAGCGGCAAGTGCGCGTGAGATCAGGGCGCACACAGCGATGCGCGACGCAGGCGTACTGTACGGTACGTCGAGGAGCAAAGAGCGAGTACGGCCTGAGATCGCGTGCAATTGCCGCTCGCAGTAGGTGGCTCATGAATCGTGCAGGCTAGAGTACACTTCGACCGCCGTGACTCGCCGCGTACGCCTGGGCCTGCTCTCCGTCTCCCTCTTCCTGCTCGCGCTGCCCCTGACTGTGGGCAAGCCGGGGTTGCCTCCGACCCTCAAATCGGACGAGCCCGCCTACTATCTGATGGCGGAATCCCTGGCCCACGACGGGGATCTCGAAGTCGACACGGGAGATCTCGAGCGGCTGTTCGACGAGTTTCCGTACCAGCCGGTACGCAACCTCATCCTGATGACCAATGACGGCTGGAACACGGTGCTCTTCGGCAAGCCCTACCTCTACTCACTGTTCGCGGCGCCCTTCGCCGGCCTGGCCGGTGCCGACGGCATGGTGCTGTTCAACATGCTTTTGCTGGTCGCCATGATCTGGATGGGGGCGGCCTACCTCGCCCGCTGGAACCCGGGCGGGACGGCGGCGATCTTCGCCGGCGGCTTCTTCATCGCCAGCGCCGGCTTCTCCTACGTGTTCTGGTTGCACTCCGAAGTGTTCAACATGGCGGCCGTGGCGGCCTGCCTCTACTTGGGCCTGGGGCCGGCCCTCGAGGACGATTGCGACGAGCGCGGCCGTCGGCGCCGCGCCCTGGTGATGACGGCGCTCTCCGGGGCCGCTCTCGCGCTCGCGGTCTACAACAAGCCGATGGTCGCCGCCCTCTCCCTGGCACCGCTTCTCGCCCAGGCGGTCCGTCGGCGCTGGGCCGCGGTGGCCGTCTGGATCGCCGGTGCGGCGGTGTCGCTCGGACTGGCCGCGGGGATCGCCACCGCCCTCACCGGCCACCCTACGCCCTACCTGGGAGTCGAGCGCCAGGGGGTGGTGGTCTGCTCGCCGGACGAGTTGCCGATCGACCGGTCGACGGCGGCGACGCCGGAGGAGATGGGAGCCGAGAAGGGCGCGTTGGGTGGGGCGTGGAGCTGGATCTTCCGGGTGCCCGACGTGGACCCGGGGCGCCTCGGCGAAAATGTCCTCTATTTCTTCGTCGGCCGCCACACGGGGCTCTTCCTCTACTTTCCGTTCAGCTTGCTGGCGATCCTTCTCTTTCTGGTCCACGAGCGGCGCTCCGGCTGGCGCTGGGGTCTGCTCGGCTCGCTGGCGGCGGTGGCTCTGTTCTTCCTGGTCTTCATCCCGGCCAACTGGCAGGGTGGTGGCGGGTTCGTCGGCAACCGCTACTTCGTCAACGTCTACCCGGCGTTCCTCTTCCTGGTGACGCGCATCCGCCCGCTGTGGACGCTGCCGGCGACCTTCACCGCCGCCGGGGCGTTCGTCGGCACGATCGTCTTCACCCCGTTCGGCGCCGCCGTGCCGGAGCCCACCCTCCAGGCCCACGTGCGCAACGCGCCGTTCCGCCCCTTCCCGCTGGAGCTGACCCTGCGCGAGATCCCCGGCTACACCAAGGTGCCGCTCGGCTCCATGGAGGTGCTGGCGCGCAAGGACGTGGTGCTGCCCCGCGCCGGCCGGCTGTGGATCGCCAACGGCCAGCCGGTAGAGCTCGACATCCTGGCGCCGCGGCCGGTCCAGGGGCCGTTCCACCTGCTGGTGCGGAGCGAGGCGCCGGACAACCGGATCCGCCTCCAGATGGGCGACGCGGACGAGACCGTCGAGCTCGGCTCCGCCACCGCTGACGGTCCCGAGGCCCGCGTGACCCTCGACCCGGGCGGCCCCAGCCGCTGGACCCACCGGGGCGAGCCGCCGGAGCCCGTGCCGGTCTACACCCTGATCGTGACCGCCGCCCATGGCCGCTCGGAGCTCTGGACCCGGGCCTTCCCGCCGCCACGCTGCCCGGATTCGGGCTTCGCCCACTACGAGACTCTGCCGGACAACTTCCCGGTGGGCGCCGAGCTGGTCCTGCTCGCCACCGGCGACACCCTGGACCAGGACGTCTTCGGCGTCACCTGGCGGCGGGTCGAGGTGCGCGACCGGGTGCTGCCGGGCCAGACCTTCTACGCCAAGGTCGACCTGGTCAACAGCTCCGATGCGGCCTGGCGGCCAGGCGCCGCCGCCGAGGTCCACCTGAGCTACCACTGGTACACCGCCGACGGCGCGCTGGTCGACTTCGACGGCGTGCGCACCGACCTGCCGCTGCCGGTCGGCGCCGGTGGGGAGGCGGAGGTGCTCCAGGAGATCCGGGCACCGGAGACCCCGGGGCGCTACGAGCTGGTGCTCGATCCGGTGTTCGAGCACGTCTCCTGGTTCTCGCGCAAGGGCGTCGAGCCCTACCGGGTGCCGGTGACCGTGGTGGCGGAGCCCGCGACGGAATGAGCCGGGGGCCGGCGCGGGTCCTGCTGGTCACCCACTCGCTCTCGGGCGGCGGCGCGGAGCGGTTCGTCGCCACCCTCGCCGGCCGGCTCGACCGGACCCGCTTCGCCCCGGCGATCGCCGCGGCGACGGCGCGGGCCACCTATCGGGTTCCGGACGACGTACCGGTGATCCCCCTGGGCTACTGCGGCGTGGCGAGCCTGCCGCGGACGGTCCTCCGGCTCCGCCGGACGATCCGGGCGCAGGCACCCGGCCTGGTCCTGTCCAACGTGCTGTCGACCAACTGCCTGACCGGCGCCGCCCTCGCCGGCCTCGACCGGGTGCCGCCGTGGATCGCCCGGGTGGCGAACTCGCCTGCCCACGGTGACCCCTGGCTGCAGCGCCTGTGGGGGCGGCGCGTCTACCCGCGGGCGGTCCTGGTGGTGGCCAACTCCCGCGGTCTCGCGGAGGCGTTCGTGCGCTACTATCCCCGGGCTGCCGGGCGGACCGGGTCGCTGCCGAACCCGGTCGATTTCGAGCGCATCGACCGACTGGCCGGGGAAGCCGAATTGGCTGACAACGGCGCTGACCAGCGGGCCGCCGGCCCGATCGCCGCGCGGGGTGCCGCCCGGGGCGACGGACATCGTGAAACCGTCACCGTGCTGTGGGTCGGGCGGCTGGAGCCCCAGAAGCGCCCCGACCTGGCGCTCGCGGCCGTGGCTGAGCTGCGGCGGCGGGCGGAGGCGGCGGGCGATCCGGTCCCCGCCGTCCGTCTGCGCCTATGTGGCGACGGCTCCCTGCGGCGCCGGCTCGAAGAGCGGGTGGCGGCGCTCGGCCTGGGAGACGCCGTCGAGCTGACCGGATTCCTGGACAACCCCTTCGCCGCCATGGCCGCCGCCGACCTCTTCCTCTCGACCAGCGACTTCGAAGGGCTGCCGAACGCTCTGATCGAGGCCCAGGGCTTAGGGTTGCCCGCGGTCGCCACCCGCTGCCCGTTCGGGCCGGACGAGATCATCGATGACGGGGAGACCGGCCTCCTGGTCCCGGTGGGTGACGCGGCGGCGATGGCGGAGGGTCTCGCCGCCCTGGTGGCGGACCCGGCGCGGCGGCGTCGCCTGGGGGAGGAGGCCGCTCGCCGGACCCGGGCACGGTTCGGGATCGCGGCGGTCGTGCCGCGCTGGGAAGAGGCGCTGGACGCGGCGCTCGCCGGCCACCGCCCGCCGGACGGAGGGAACGTCTGAGATGTGCGGCATCACCGGCATCGTGACCTCCGCCGGCCGGCAGCCGGACCGGGACCTGGTGCGTCGCATGGCCGACACCCTGCGCCACCGCGGTCCGGACGCCGACGGCGTCTGGATCCACGACAACGTCGGCCTCGGGCACCGGCGCCTGACGATCATCGACACCTCCCACGCCGCCGACCAACCGCAGTTCAACGAGGACCGCTCGGTGGCGCTGGTGTTCAACGGCGAGATCTACAACTTCCAGGAGCTCCGCCCGGAGCTCGAGGCGGCCGGCCACCGTTTCACCACCCGGTCGGACACCGAGGTCCTGGTGCACGGTTGGGAAGAGTGGGGGCCGCGGGTGCTCGACCGGATGCGCGGGATGTTCGCGTTCGCCCTCTACGACGCGCGCGCCGAGCGCCTGTTCCTGGCCCGCGACCGGATCGGCAAGAAGCCCCTGTTCTGGGCGATGACCCCTCAGGGCTTCGTCTTCGGCTCCGAGATCAAGGCGCTCCTGGAGCACCCCGGTGTTTCCCGGGAGCTCGACGCCCGGGCGGTGGGGGAGTACGCGGTCTACGGCAACACGGTCGGCGAGCGGACGATCTACCGGGGGGTCCGGTCGCTGCCGCCCGGCCACAGCCTGACGCTTTCGACCGGAGCCGGTGCCGGTGTCGGGGCCGAGAGCGCCGAGCCGGCGATCGCGCGCTACTGGCGCTACCGGCCGGCGCCGGACCCGGGGATCGACGAGGCGGCTTGGCTGGACGAGCTCGATCGGACTCTGGACGACGCGGTGCGCCTCAGGATGATCTCCGACGTGCCCCTGGGCGCGTTTCTCTCCGGCGGGGTCGATTCGAGCCTGATCGTCGCCTACATGACCCGCCACGCGCCCGGGCGGGTCCAGACCTTCAGCGTCGGCTTCGACGAGGCGCGGTGGGACGAGACCGAGCACGCCCGGGCGGTCGCCGCCCACCTCGGCACCGACCACCACGCCGAGATCGTCACCCCGGACGCCCTGGCGATCCTGCCCGAGCTGGTGGCGCTCCACGACGAGCCGTTCGCCGATCCGTCGATCATCCCCACCTACTACGTCTGCCGGGAGACGCGCCGGCACGTCAAGGTGGCCCTCTCCGGCGACGGCGGCGACGAGCTGTTCATGGGCTACACGCGGCACCTGGAGTCGGCGACCCTCGAGCGGCTCGCCGGCTGGATCACCCCCGCCGGCCGGATGCTCGCTCGGGGGCTCTCGCGCCTGCTGCCCCTCGACTCGTTCACGGGCCGCGGTCTCGACCGGGTCTCCTACCGGGGCTTCGACCTCTACCACCACGCCCTCGGCTTCTCGCGGGTCTACCGTTCCTTGCTGGCACCGGAGATCCGCGACGTCCTGGGCCCCGCGCGGTGCGCGCCAGCGCTGGGCGCCTTCGGCCGGGACGAGGGCCTGAGCTTCCTGCAACGGTGCCAGGTGATGGATCTCGAGACCTATCTGCCCGACCAGATCCTGGTCAAGGTGGACCGGGCGTCCATGCATCACTCGCTCGAGGTCCGCTGCCCGCTGCTCGACCAGGAGGTGATGGCGGTGGCGGCGCGCATGCCGGCCGAGCGCCAGGTGGGGCGGCGGAGCCAGAAGATGCTGCTCCGTCGCCTGGCCGCCCGCTACGTTCCCCGGGAGGTGCTCGATCGGCCGAAGCAGGGCTTCACGCCGCCGCTCCGCGAGTGGCTGCGCGGACCGCTGGCTGCACCGGCGGCGGAGGCGGTGGCTGACGCGGCGAGCCCGGCATGGGACTTCCTCGACCGCCGCGAGGCGCTGCGCCGCCTGGAGGCCCACGGAAGCGGCCGGGTCGACGCGTCCACCGCCCTTTGGCGGGTGCTGGTGTTCTATCGTTGGGCGGAGCGAAACCTCTGATCGGATGCAGCAGGTGAACGGACCTGCAGGTGCGTGGGGATGACGACCATCGAACAGGCGACGGCCGAGCGGAAGACGCCTCCGCAGGGCCACCGGGATGAGCCCGGCCAGGACGCGTTGCGCGTCGCCTGCGTGGTGCTCAACTACAACGGCAGGGACGTCACCCTGGAGGCGCTCGGCAGCCTGACCGGGATGGACTATCCGGCCTACGACGTGATCGTGGTCGACAACGGCTCGACCGACGGCTCGTTCGAGGCGATCGCGGAGCAGTACCCGGAGGTCGTCCAGGTGCGGACGGAGAAGAACCTGGGGCCGGCCGGCGGCGCCAACCTGGGGCTCCGCCACGCCCTCGAGCGGGACTACGACTACGTCCTGATCCTCAACAACGACATCGAGGTGGCGCGCGACCTGCTGACCGAGATGGTGCGCCTGGCCGAGTCCCGCCCGGAGATCGGCATCGTCGGCCCCAAGTCCTACTACTACTGGGACCGGGAACGGATCTGGTCGGCCGGCGGGCGGATGGTCTTCCGCGAGGCGGCGACCAAGGAGCGGGGCACCGGCGCCCTCGACCGCGGCCAGTTCGACCGGGACGAAGAGATCGGCTACGTCAACGGCTGCGCCCAGCTCGTCAAGCGCGCGGTGTTCGAGGAGATCGGCCTGTGGGACCCGCTGTTCCACCTGTCGTTCGAGGACGCGGATTTTTGCATGCGGGCCCGCCACGCCGGCTGGCGCTGCTGGTACGCCCACCGGGCGAAGCTGTGGCACATGGTCTCGGTGACCGCCGGCGGCTACAAGGAGTCCCGGACGTACCACACGGCCCGCTCGACGGCGCTCTTCATCCGGCGCTACGCCACGCCGCTCCAGTGGCTGGGCGCGGTGGCGATGATCCTGGCGTCGCTGCCGGTGGCGTTCGTGCGCGAGCTGCTCCGGCGCAACGCCTCGGCGGTCCGGGGCAAGCTCCGGGGCTTCCGGGACGGCTTCTTCCGCACCAGGATGACCGCGCCGCCGCCGATGGTGTGGCGGGTCGATACGGGTCGCGGGGAGGGGCGCGCGGACCGCCGGGAGGAGGGCGCCCGGGGCGACGCGCCGGGCGGGACGAGCACGGAGGGGCCGGGTGCTCGATAACCTCCGGCGCGACGCCAGCCGGCTCCGGCTGAGCTACGCCGGCTCGACCTTCCGGGCCGTGGTCGAAGCGCTGCTCTTCAACAGCGGGTTCCAGGCCGTCGTGCTCTACCGGCTGGCGCGCTGGTTCCGGGTCCACCACATCCCGCTGGTCGGACCGTTCCTGTCCCGGCTCAATCTCTTCCTGACCGGGGTCGACATCAACCCGACCGCCGTCATCGGTCCGGGTCTCTTGATCAGCCACGGCACCGGCTTGGTGATCGGCGGTGCCGCCCGGGTCGGCGACGATGCGCTGATCCTCCACGGAGTGACCATCGGGTCGCTGTCGCCGAGCCGGGTGGGGACCATGCCGGTGATCGGCGACCGGGTCTTCCTCGGCGCCGGGGCCAAGATCGTCGGCGGGGTGATGATCGGCGACGACGTGGTGGTGGGGCCGAACGCGGTGGTCACCGAGGACGTGCCGGACGGCAGCCGGGTGCTGAGCGCCGCGGGGGTGCAGATCTTCCCCCGCGCCCCGAAAGAGGTCTAGAAGCCGACGCTACCTCTCCGGCGGATACGCGGGCCGGATGTGCAGATCGGTGACCTCGGCTGTCCGCGGGAGCTCCAGGGCGTGGACGATCGAGCTCGCCACCGCGGAGGGCTGGAGTAGCCGCTCCGGCGTGTAGGGCTTTCCTTCCTGCTTGTGGACCCGGCGCTGCATGGCGCTGGCGGTCCGGCCCGGGTAGACCGTGAGCACGCGGACACCCTCCGCGTTGACCTCGTCCCGGAGCGCCGCGGCGAGCGCGCCGAGCGCGGCCTTGGACGCGGCGTAGGCGCCGACGGTGCCGCGCGGGCGGAGCGCGGCGCTCGAGCTGACGAAGACGATCTGCCCCCGGCGCTCGATCAGGGAGGCGAGCAGCAGCCGGGTGAGCTGGTAGGGGACGCGGAGGTTGACCGTGAGCTGCCGGTCGAGCTCCGCCGGCGGGGTGGTGGCGACCGGGCCGGCGCAGTAGGCGCCGAGGGCATGGACCAGGAGGTCGACACCGCCGCACGGCGCGGCGGCGAGCGCCGTCTCGGCCAGGCGGCGGAGCGCCGTTTCCATCCCGCGGCCGTCTCCGCCTTCGGCCGCGAGATCGGCGGCGACGACCACCGCCTCGGCGTCGCCCGCGCGCACCCGCTCCGCCGTCGCCTCGAGCCGCTCCCGGTTCCGTCCGGAGAGCACCAGCCGCACGCCCCGCGCGGCCAGCGCTTCCGCCACCGCGCCGCCGATTCCGCCGCTCGCCCCGGTGACCAGGGCGGTCTGTCCTTCGAGTGTGCTCATGGTGTGACCGGCGCCGTCACGAGATCGTGACGGCAACGGCGGGAGTCTACCCGAGGCGGCGGATCGACACCCGGTCCCGGCACGCTAAACTATCCACCAACACCCAGCCTGGACCGAGAGCATCGGGCGGGGGATCGAGGGGATGGGGGGCGATCCAGTGGATTATCCAGGTTGATTGGAGTGGCGAAACCAGCGGATAGAGCAAGCTCGGATCACTCGTCACGAGGCGAGCTCGATAGCACTTGAACAGGGAGATTACGCCATGCGCCTCGTCCCGCTCGGCACGAACGGCTACATCCCGACCCACGGGCGCCAGACCATGTGCTTCCTGGTCCGCGCGGGCGACCTGGCCATCCTGCTCGATGCAGGCTCCGGGGTCGCCCGGCTGCTGGAGCCGGAGATCCGGGCGCTGCTCGACGGGGTCGAGGTGCTCGACCTGGTGCTGAGCCACTACCACCTGGACCACGTCATCGGCGTCTCGTACCTGCCTGGCGTCTGGCCGGACAAGCCGGTGCGGATCTGGGCGCCGGCGGTGCCGCTGGTGGAGGCGGATCCGGCCGAGGCGCTCTGCCGCCTGGTCCACCCGCCGCTCTTCCCGGTCTCCCTGCCGGAGCTGCCCATGCGGGTCGAGGTGGAACGGATCGTCGGCGAGTCCTTCGTCCTCGACGGCCTGGAGGTCCGCGTTCGCCCCCAGGAGCATCCCGGCGGCTCGATCGGCATCCGGCTCGGCGACGCGCTGACCTACGTCACCGACACGGTCCCGGACACGGCGACGGCCGAGCTCGCGGCCGGCACCGACCTGCTGCTGCATGAGGTCTGGAAGGGTGGGGACGGCCAGGCGGCCCACGGCCACTCGACCGCCGAGAAGGTGGCACGGCTGGCCGAGCGGTCGGGCGTCCGGCGGTTGATGCCGATCCACCACAACCCCCAGCACACGGCGCGCGATCTGGAGGAGCTCGCCGCCGAGCTCGCCCGGGGGACCAGCGCGGAGGTACTGCTGCCCGAGGAAGGGAAGGTCTACGAGGTTCCCGACCAGGGCCTCGGCGGATGAGCGCCCTGTCCCGAACCGTCGATCCACTCTGCTAGACTCGCAGCCGCTCGGAGGGTCGGGCTTCGCGGCACGCGCAACGCGGTCACACCGTCCTTCCGCGCTGACTCCCCGCCCGTGATCACTGACTCCAGGCAGACGCCCCGCCCCGGGTCGCAGGAGGCCGGCGCCCGCCAGGTCGGCTTCTGGCTCTACGCCGCCCAGCTCTGGAGCATCTTCGGTATCGCCCTGTCGAACTGCCTGCTCGGGGTCACCGTCCTGGCGAGCCCGTTCGTCGGCCGGGGGCGCTGGCGGGCCGCGTGGCGCCGTGCCCGCCCGCTGCTGCTGATCCTGGCGGCCTATGTCGCGCTGTTCGTTCTGGCGCTCGTCTCGTCTCTCGACGTCGAGCGCAGCCTGCGTTCGCTCTCCGTCCCGTTCAACCTGCTGCCGTTGCCGCTCGCGCTGGTCCTGGTGCGCGGCGAGGAGCAGGCCCGGAGGCTGGTCGACGGCATGATCGTCGTCGCCGCCGGCTCGGCGGCGCTGGGGCTTTGCCAGTTCCTGGTCGGCTACGGCGGGCTGGACCACCGCATCCGCGCGTCGTTCTCCCACTACATGACCTTCTCGGGCGTCCTGCTGGTGGCCGATCTGTTGTTGATCGCCCAGCTGGCGGCGGGGCGCCGGACGAGCGGTTGGATGAGGGCGTGGCGCTGGATCGCGCTGGCACTGATCAACGCCGCGCTGATCGGCAGCTACACCCGGAGCGCATGGGTTGGGCTTGCGGTGGCGACGACGGTCCTGGTGGTGGCCCGGTCGCCCAAGTGGCTGCTGGCGTACCCGGTGGTGGCGCTGCTCTTCGTCTTGCTCGCACCTCGGCCGGTGCTCGACCGGATGTGCTCGATCATCGACCTTCAGAACCCGTCCAACATCGACCGGGTATCGATGGCGGAGGCGGGGGCGGCGATGATCGCCGACCACCCGCTGACCGGGATCGGACCCGACATGGTGGAGGAGGAGTACCCCCGCTACCGGGTGCCGACGGCGGTCCGCGACGAGGTGCCGCACTTGCACAACGCCCTGATCCAGCTCGCCGCGGAACGGGGTCTGCCGGAGCTCATGGCCTACCTGGCGCTGATGCTGATGACCTGCGGCACGGCCTGGCGGCGGTTCATCCGGGAGGGCGGCTTCGCCGGCCCGCGGGCCGACCTGCTCGCCGGGGTCGTGCTGGCGCTGGTGGCGTTCAACGTCGCCGGGCTGTTCGAGGACAACTGGGGCGACACGGAGGTCCAGCGGTGCGCCCTCTTCCTTCTCGCTCTGCCGTGGTGCCTCGGCGACGAAGAGCCGGCGGAAACACCCTCTTCCTGAGCGGCCACCCGGGCAGGTGGCGCAGCCGCTTGACGCCGGGGAATAGAATCAGAGAGCGCTCCGCGATCAACCGCTCGCCCAAGGAGGCTCCAGCATGGCCCAGAAGATCCGTCGCGCCGAGTACTTCCACGCCACCGTCCGCGATCGCCCGGGGGAGGGCTACCACGTCCTCTCGGAGCTCGCCCGCCACGGGGTCCAGCTCCTCGCCTTCAGCGCGGTGCCGGTCGGTCCCGTGACCGTGCAGATGACCGTCTTCCCTGAGGATCCGGAGGTGCTCCTGCGCGCGGCGCAACGCGAGGGCCTGGTGATGACCGGTCCGTACCCGGCGTTCCTGATCCAGGGCGACGACCAGCCGGGTGCGCTGGCCGAGATTCACGGCAAGCTCTACGACGCCAAGGTGGGTGTGTACGCCTCCAGCGGCGTCGCCGACGGCCGCGGCGGCTACGGTTGCGTGCTCTACGTCCGGAACGAGGACTTCAGCGAAGCGGCACGCGTGCTCGGCTGCTGAGCGCCGATCAAGCCGCCGGCACCGGCTCTGGGCACTCCAGGCCGACGAGCTGTATGTCGACCAGTTCCATGTCGACGTGCACCAGGTCGGTGTCGGCCTGCTCCCGCACCCGGTAGCCGCTGTTCTCGAACACCTCGAGCATCGGCCGGTTGTCGGGGTGGACGAACGCCTCGAACCGGCCGATACCCCGAGCCTGGGCGATGGTGCCCAGGTGGTGGAGCAGGTGGGTGCAGATGCCCCGGCCCTGGTAGGCGTCATCGACCGTGAATGCGACCTCGGCGACCTGCTCGCCTCCCGGTGTCGTCCCGGCGTAGTAGCGGCCGACGCCGACGACCCGCTCGTGCCCGTCGTCCTCGTCCGCCACGAGCGCCACCAGGGCCACGTGCTGGTCGAAGTCGACCTCGGTGAGGTGGGCGAGCTCTGCCGGCGTCAGGCGGAGCTTGGGCTCCATGAACCGGAAGTAGACCGTCCGCTCGCTGAGCCGCTCGAAGGTTTCGATCAGCCGGTCCTTGTCGTCGGGCCGGATGGCGCGGAGGCGGAGCGGTTCCCCGTCGCGGGTGCGGGTTTCGGCCTGGTAGGAAGATGCATCCATCACAGCCTCAGGCTACATCCGCCGGCCGCAGTACGCGCCGTCCCTTCGGGGGGGGCCTGGCGTTCACCTCGACAGGAGCGCTCGTTTGACAAAGCGAGGGCTGCTGCCGCACCATGTGCGTGGTTTCGTCTCCGTGTCCCGCCGGCCGAACCGCCGGCCGGAGCGGCGGCTCCAAGGAAGGCTCGGGCGGCCTGCGGAGCTGGGCGGGGTGGGACCCGCCGGTGACGGACACGCCCAGAAAGGAGGTGGTCCAGTGAATCATGGTTTGACGGAGGTGGCGACCCCTTAGGGGAATCCTCCACGCCATGTGGCGCGGATCAGCGGTTCCCCGCGGGGGACCCCACGCCACCAGAAGCAGACCCGAAGGCCCCGGTGCCGCCTCGCGCGGCCCGGGGCCTTCTCCTCTCACGGCGGTGGCCTTCCTGCACCTGGTCCGGATCCGGCGGGCCGTCGGTCAGGGCTCCGCCCTCGTCACGCGGTCGGTGCCCGTCACTGAAGGTAGCCGAGCGAGCGCAGCCGGTCCACCTGTTCGGGGCTCATCGGGGCTACCTGGGCCGCCCTGTCCGAGCCGAGCAGGCGTGCGCGCAGCTCTTGCCTGCGTCGGAGCTCGGCGGCGGCCATCCGGCGCAGGTCCGCCACCATCTCCGACTGCTCACCGGAGAGGTCGAGCCGCTCCCCGGGATCGTCCTCGAGGTTGTAGAGCTCGGTCGGTCCAGTGTCGCCCGGACGCCAGATCAGCTTCCAGGGGCCCTTCCGGGCAGAGCGCCGGGGGTCGCCGAAGAGCAGCGCTCCGGCGAGGCGCAACGGCTCGCGGATCCCGCTTCCTTCAAGCGCACGCTCCAGGTTCCGGCCTTCAGTAGGTGGTGCCTCGACACTGAGCAGCGAGAGGACGGTGGGGAACAGGTCGACGGTCTCCGCGGCACCCGAATACACTGCCGCCTTCCGGCCGGGCACGTGGAGGATCGCTGGAACGTGCACGAGCTCGCGGTAGAGGGTGTTGCCGTGATCGGCCACGACGTGGTACCCGAAGCGGCGCTTCTGGTCCTGGCGCTCCCACAGGTCCTCGCCGTGGTCGCTGACCAGCAGTACGATGGTGTCCCGGTCGAGGCCGAGCTCGGCCAGGCTGTCCAGCAGGCGGCCCACCTCGGAATCCGTATAGGCGACCTCGGCCGCGTAGAGCGCGCGCAGCCACGGCCGCCGCGAGGCGGGGAAGCTCTCACTGGTAGGCGAGCGGGTCGCGTAGCACGGTACGCCCGGAAACTCCGGCGCCAGGCGACGGGCCACGCTCTTGCAGAAGGGGGCGGGAGGCTCGTACGGGGTGTGGGGGTCGAACAGGTGGAGGAAGAAGAAGAAGCGTTCCTCGCGGTGATTCTCGAGCCAGGAGATGGTGCGGTCGACGGCGACGCCGGCCCCTGCCTCGGGATCGACGCCGTAGTATTCGTCGTAGCCGTGGTGTAACCCGAAGATCGGGCCGAGGAAGGGGCTGGTGAAGACGCCTCCCGTCGTCAATCCGGCGTTCGAGAGCACCTCGGCCAGGGTGGGGAAGCGCCGGTCGAGGCGAGTGAACATGTCGTTGCGCAGGCGCGGATCGTTGCCGACGCGCTCTCCGGTGCCGTGGGTCTGGGGTTGCAGGCCGGTGAGCAGGCTGGCGAAGGTCGGTAGTGTCCAGGGCGCGGGGCTCGTGAGATCGGCGAAACGGTAGGAGGACGCCGCCAGGCGATCCATGGAAGGCGTGAGTCCCCGGATGTCGCCGTAGGCACCGAGCATGTCGGCCCGTAGCGTGTCGATGCCGATGATCAGCAGGTTGGGGCCCTGCGAACGCTCGGCAGGGAAGCGCAACTGCGGGTTGCCCCACAGCCCCAGTGACGGGTCGAGGGTGGAGCCGTCCGTGGCTTCGAGCTCGGTTTCCAGGATGACCTGGCGTGCGCCTTCGGGAATCTCCACCTGCCGCTTGAAGGTCAGCCAGCCGGACTCTGGAAGCTGACCCCTGGAGATTCGCTCGTCCAGCCAGACTCCGCTCCACTCGGGCGTCTCGACCCGGAGCCGGAAGCGGGCGGTACGGAGGTGCTCGCGGGCCGAGGCATCCACCGCGAGACGGGTGCTGAGCTCGGCGCTTCCGGTCAGCCCGGCCGGCAGGGGGAGGGTCAAGCGCGCCGCACCGGGCAAGGACGGGACGATCAGCCCGTCGACGTCGGCGGCGCGTTGCGGCGAGCCGCTCGCCTCCAGCGACGCGCCGGCGACCACCACCTTGCCGCCCTCGGCTGCCAGGTCGATCTCGGCGAGGCGCCGGCCGGGGCCGGCCTCCGGATCCCTGAGGTCGACTTCGTAGATCCGCTGAGAGTCGCCTCCATCGAGAAAGACCGGCTGCAACCGGCCGGGCGGAGTCTCCGCCTCTCCGGCGAACCGCCAGGACGCCATCAGGGCCGCGCCGGGCGCACCCGCGGCGCGCACCAGCAGCCGGTCACGCAACTGCCCCGCTCGCGGCACCGGCAGGCTGGTGGGCTCGGTGCCGACCTCGAGGTCGGTGCCGAGCACCAGAGGCGGCGCCTTCTCAGTGGGTGCCTGGTCGACGAGACGGACGAGGACGGGGCTCTGGTGCGACGGCCGGCAGCCGACGGCGATCAGGACGAAGGCCAGGACCAGGAACTTGCGGCGCGGAACGAGACGGTTGAAGCGGGCCGCGAGGCTCGGTTCGGCTGGGGCGTTGTTCATCGGAGTCTTCGGGACCGCCGTCAGTCGCCGTGGAGAGGAGAGCGCCAACGGAGCGCATCCGGCCGGCGACCGTATCACAAGCAGCATCACCATAGGATTCTTCGTTGCGGAAGCATTTGCTTGACAAAAATCTGCGACTATGCTGATATGTCGGTAGAGCGATGCCATTCCCTCCGATGGGGTCTCCGCTGGATTGCAGCGTTCAAGCTGCGTCCGTTCTGAAAGGAAGCGCCATGAACAACCTCGTCCGTGGGATCAGTGCTCTTTCCGGCCTCGCGTTGGTCGCGACGGCCTTGCTCGTCGTCAGCCCCGCGGTCCCCGTCTCGGCGGCA
>Ga0210144_1000042_pt1 | contig 70512 bp, 50 predicted proteins | sample Muzzi_PWA_D2_FD_185532 | JGI IMG/M metagenome (GOLD analysis project Ga0210144, IMG submission 185532) | Wetland microbial communities from San Francisco Bay, California, USA, that impact long-term carbon sequestration - Muzzi_PWA_D2 (SPAdes) | ecosystem: Environmental > Aquatic > Marine >...
CCCTACGGGCTGGCCTGGCTGCTCCAGCTCGCCGCCGAGCTGCGCGAGTGGGACGACCCCCAGGCCGCGGAGTGGTCGAAGACCCTCGAGCCGCTCGAGACGGTCGCCGCCGACCGCATCCGCGACTGGCTGCCCAAGCTGACCCACCCGATCCGCATCGGCGAGCACGCCCAGACCGCGTTCGCCTTCGGCCTGATCTGGGACTGGGCGGGGATCGCGGGCGACGACGCGATGCGCGACCTGCTGCGCTCGCGGATCGGTGACTACTACCTGGGCGACCGGAGCTGTCCGCTGGACTACGAGCCCGGCGGCCAGGACTTCCTCTCGCCGTGCATCGCCGAGGCCGACCTGATGCGCCGGGTGCTCGATCCGCCGGCCTACGCGGCGTGGCTCGGCGCCTTCCTGCCGGGCATTCCGCTCGCCGACCCGACCGAGGCGGCTTCGGCGGAGCAGGCGACCGCGTGGCTGGAGCCGGCCGTGGTCACCGATCCGAGCGACCCCAAGCTGGCCCATCTCGACGGCCTCAACCTCTCCCGGGCGTGGATGCTCGAAGGGATGGCCGCCGGCCTGCCCGCGGGTGATCCCCGCATCCCGACCCTGGAGGCCGCGGCCCGCGCCCACCGAGAGGCCGGCCTGGCCGCGGTCACCGGCGAGCACTACGAAGGCGGCCATTGGCTGGGCAGCTTCGCTACGTATCTCGTCACCCGCCGCGGCCTCGAGTGAGGAGGAGGGGGCGGCTCCACCCCCTCCCTCTCAATCCGCATGTGACCGTCCGCCCCCCGCGGGTACTTCCTTGACGATGGACATGGAGGCGACAGTCCGCGCGCTGGCCCCCCGGCTGCTCCGCTACTGCCTGGGGCGGCTCGGGGCGGGAGACCTGGCCGAGGAGGCGTCCCAGGAGGCGCTGGCGGCCCTGGTCGCCCGCTGGCGGCGCCACGGGCCGCCCGAGTCGCCGGAGGCGTTCGTCTTCGCGGTGGCCCGGCGGCGCGCCGCGCGGGCGCTCTGGAAGCGGCGCCTGGCCGCGCCGCTCACCGCTCTCACCGACGGAGATAGGGATCACGCGGCCGCCGATGCTGCGGGTGTCGCTGCCGAAGCGACCCCGGAGGCTCGGGCGATCCACCGCCTGGAGCTGTCTCGGACCCTGACGGCGATCCGCCGTCTGTCGGCTCGGGAGCGCGACGCGCTGCTGCTGGTGGCCGGCGGCGAGCTGTCGAGCGCGGCGGCGGCGCGGGTCCTGGGGATCTCGCCGTCGGCGCTCAAGATGCGCGTTCACCGGGCCCGCGCCCGTCTCGCCCAGGTCCTTCAGGAGGAAGCACGATGACTCCCGACACCCAAGAACGACGCCCGATCGACGAGCGGTTGCGCCGCGAGCTGGAGCCCACCGCCCCGGTGGTCGAACGGGTCGTCCGGCGAGCGCTCGACGCGCCGCCGCGACGCCTTGCGAACCGCCGGTGGCTCGCCGCCGCGGCTGCAGCCGCCCTCGTCGTGGTCGCCCTCTGGGTCGTCCCGCTGCTGCGGCGCGAACCGCCGGCGGAGACCCCGGAGGCGCAGGTTTCGATGGTGAACGTGGGTTCGGTGGTCGTGCTCGACACAGGCCGCGACGGGGGCACCGTGCTCCTGTCCGGGGTGCCTGCCGACGGCGGCACGTCCTGGCGCGGTCAGATGATCATCCAACGAGGGGAGAGACCATGAGCCGGATCACCAAGAAGGCGTTGCTGTGGGTTCTGATCGTGCTGGCAGCCGGGGCGTCCGCCGCCGCGGCCAACACTGTTCTAGACGAGCGGATCGACATCGCTCTGAAGGACGCCTCCGGGCAACAGGTGCTGCAATCGTTCGGCCAGATCTTGAAGGCGAAGGAGGTCAAGATCGACCCCGCGATCACCGGTGACATCACCATCACGCTCAACAACGCCCGGGTGAAGACGGTGATGGACGCCGTCTGCGACTCGCTGGGCTGCCGGTGGAGCTTCGAGGGCGGCGTCCTGGAGCTCTCGCCCGATCCCGACTACACGCCACCGAAGAAGTCCGCGGACACCGCGGCGGATCCCTTGGGCCAACCGATCGACCTGGATCTGAAAGATGCACCGATCCGGGACGTGCTGCAGGCGTTCGGGCGAATCGCGGACATGAAGGTGGAGATCGACCCGGAGATTCAGGGGACCATGACGGTGAAGATCCACAACAAGCCGGCGCGGGCGGCGCTCGAGCAGATCTGCAAGGAGCACGACTTCGTCTGCGAGCTCAACGTCTCCGGCGACGAGGGAGCGGTCCTACGGGTCATGCCGCGGACGAGGAAGTAAATACTACAAGAACCGACTTCGTGACGATTGAGTCGGATTTGGTCGAGGCGTCGGTTTCGCCGCTCCGATCGACCTTGATGACCCACTGGATCGCCCCTCCAAATCCCCCGACCCCCTATCCTCCCCTCACGGGGAGGCAGGGGGCGCCCCCACCCGACGCTCTCGTCGGTTTGAGGTGAAGCTTCACCGGGACCCTGCGCCGCGGATCGCCAACCCGCCCGGAGGGGGCGTCCCTTGGCCCCGGAGATCCGGTGGACTTCACTGCATGGTGAACAGCGCCGTCATCAGGTCGATGCCGTACCAGAGGTTCTCGATCCGCAGGTTCTCGTCCGGGCCGTGCTGGTTGTCGTCGTGGTTGGCGATCGGCACGATCACCGCTGGTGCTCCGAGGAGATCGTTGAACAGGTAGAGCGGCAGGCTGCCGCCCAGGGTCGGCATCAAGACCAGATCGTCGCCCGCCACCCTGCGGGCTGCGGCGATCACGTGGGCGACCGCCGGGTCGCTCATCGACGCGCGGGCCGCCGGGTAGCCCGCGTGGCGCACCACCTTGGCGATCTTTGGGTGGGCGAGACGGGTCGCCCTGTCCGGGTCCTCACGGACGATGAAGTAGCCCTGCTTGCGGATGTGGGCCTCCACCAGGTCGAGCATGGCGTCCGGGTCGTTGCCCTTGGCCAGCCGGATGTCGATCGCCGCCGTGGCCTCGGTCGGAATGACGTTGCGGGCCTCCGCGCCGACCGCGGCGCTGACCATGCCGCGGATGTTGAGAGACGGGTAGAGCAGGCGCTCGGCCAGCGGCGCGTCGTGCATCTCGGTCTCGGCCAGGCCGAGCTCCTTGCGGAGCTGGTCGTCGTAGTCGGGCAGCGCCGCGATCGCCTTCTGCTCGGCCTCGCCCGGCAGCACGGTCGAGTCGTAGTAGCCCTCGATCAGCGGCCGGCCGTCGTCGTCCTTCATGCTCGCCAGCAGCCGCGCCAGGCCCATCGCCGGGTTCGGCGCCCAGTTGCCGTAGTGGCCGCTGTGGAGGTAGCGGGTCGCCCCGTAGACCGTGATGTCCAGGCCGGTGTAGCCGCGGACGCCGAAGACGAGCTGAGGGCGGCGGCTCTGGTGGACCGGGCCGTCGCAGATCAGCCAGGTGTCGACGGAGAGCTCCTGCCGGTGGGCCTTCATGTACTCGCCGAGGTGGATCGAGCCCGCCTCCTCCTCCCCCTCGAAGAAGAAGACCAGGTTGGCGCTCGGCGCGATGCCGGCGGCCTCTAGGGCATCGAGGGCGCCGAGGATCGCCGGGATCGGTGCCTTGTCGTCCCCGGAAGAGCGGCCGTAAAGACGCCACTCGGGGTCGACTGGCTCGCCTGGCGCGGGGAAGGGTACCGGCTTGCCGCCCTCCTCGACCGGGCCGCTGAAGAGCGCCGGCTTCCACGGCTCGGTGGTGGTCCATTGGCTCGGGTCGACCGGCTGGCCGTCGTAGTGGACGTAGATGCCGATGGTGTGCCCGGTTCCGTCGCTCCCGGAGGGTGCCGGCAGCACGCCGTAGACGATCGGCGGTGCCGTGGGCTGGTCTGGCAGAGTCCAAAGGGTCGCCTCGACGCCCCGGGCGGCGAGCTCGTCGCGGATCCGCTCGGCGTTCGCCCGGATGGCCGTCGTGTCCCGCGCCACGTTGGGCAGCGACAGGAGGTCTGCGTAGTCGCGGACGATCTCGGCCGCGTGGGCTTTGCGCCACGCGCGGGCGCTCTCCACCGGATCGGCGGCGTCCTGCTTGGAGGCCGCCGGGGCGGCGTGGGCCGGCGGAGCCAGGGCGCCGGCCAGGGCCACGGCCGAGACCGCGGCCAGAGCCAGGGCGGACCAGGGCCGGCGCGCGGTGCGGCGGAACGAGAACGGAATGAGCGCGAGGCGGTCGGGGTGCATGAAGGGTCCCTCCGTGGTCGGAGCTCTCGGTCGAGCGTCGCGGGATGGGTTGCGGTCTCTGTCGCCGTCCGGGAGCGGCCGCGATTCTCTCACGCGCCGCTTCCCGATGCCCGACCCAGGACCCGATCCGGCATCCGGCGCGGCGGAGGGCTCACACGCCGGCGGCGGCCGGCTCGTCCCCGTTCTCGTCGTCGTCCTCGAAGCCGAGCCCGCGGCCGGCGCCGTGGCGGGCGGCGGAGTAGGCCGCGGCCAGCAGGCCGCAGATGGCGGCGAAGGCGAGCAGTCCCACCAGCGTGAACCAGTCACCCATCTCCGACGGCGTCACCATGCCACGGAGCGCGGGCCAGAGGGCGAAGCCGGCCTCCGGATCTTTGCCGTAGGCGCTCAGTGCCTCCATCAGGGCGACCAGGAACGCACCCCCGGCCAGCCCGATGGCCGCTCCCACGCTCCCTCGCCAGGCAAGGCCGAACCGGCCGAGGGGCACCTTGTGGTCCGTCTCCTGGACGGTGAAATGGGGCTCGCGGGTGCCCAGGGGAGAGAAGCGCTGGAGCAGGAGGAGCCCGGGGATGCCGGCGGCCATCGACAGCCAGAAGAAGTTCGTCCAGCCCATGCCGTAGACCAGGAAGCCGGAGAGCGGACCACCGAAGAGCCGGGGAATCCCGAACAGGCTGGAGAAGAGGGCGTACTGGGTGGCGGAGAAGCGCTTCTGGGTCATGCGCAGCAGGAGCGTCATGAAGGCACCGGTGCCGAGCCCCTGGGTGAAGCTCTCGAACCCCATGGCGCCGTACATGAGCGGCCGGTTGACCGCGCTGTGGGCGACCAGGATGTAGCCCACGTTCGAGAAGATCTGGAGGAAGCCGAAGATCCACAACGCATGGCCGAGCCCGAGGGGTGTGGTCAGGGCGCCGCCGAGGAAGGCGCCGACCAGGATCGCCACCATGGCGACGGTGGCGAGCGCCACGCCCCGGTCGAGGGAGGTGTAGCCCATGTCGACCAGGAACGGCCGGAGCAGGGCCTGGGCCAGGTTGTCGCCGAACTTGTAGGTGAAGACGAAGGCCAGGATCTCGAGCGCGCGGTGGCGGGAGAGGAAGCCCAGGAACGGGTACCAGACCGCCTCCCTCATGGTCTTGGGCGAGACCACGGCCGCCTCCGGTTCCGGCGCCTTCCAGGTGATCAGCAGCATCGGCAGGTAGAGCGCCGCCAGGCCGATGGCGGTCCACTTCCAGGAGACCATCCCGGCCAGGGTGATGGCGCCGCCGCCGGCGACGAACATCGCCGCCCGGTAGACCGCGATCTTGGCCCCGGCGGCCACCCCCTGCTCGTCCTTGTGCAGGACGTCGACCACGTAGGCGTCGTAGGCGATGTCCTGGGTCGCGGAGGCGAACGCGATGGCGAGCGCCAGAGCGCCCACCACCCAGGCGGTATCCGGATCGTGGCCGACACCGGCGAGCGCCAGCGTGCACCCCAAGAGCGCCACCTGGGCGATCGCCACCCATCCCCGTCGGCGGCCCCAGAAGGGCGGGGCAAAGCGGTCCATCAGCGGCGACCAGAGGAACTTGAAGGTCCACGGCGCCTGGGCGAGGGTGATCAGCCCGATCACCCGGATGTCGACCCCGATCGAGCGCAGCCAGTCCGGGATGCCGATCCAGACCAGCCCCAGCGGCATGCCGGAGGCGAAGGAGAGGAGCACCACCGACGCGGTGCGCCAGGAGCTCATCGCCCGGACCAGGCTCTGCCACGTTCCGGGCCGACCGCCCGGTCGTTCGCCGGGCCGCTCGGCGGGTGGTTCGGTCCCCGTGCGTGCGGTGCTCTCGCTCATACTCCGTTCACTCCTGCCCGGTTCACTCCTGGTCGGTTCACTCCTGGACCTCCCGGAAGAGCTCCTTCGCCCGTTCGGCCCGCTCGCGGTGATCGACGACCGGGTCCGGGTAGTGCGACCGGGAGAGGCCGGCAGGGCGCTTGCGCTCGAGGGCGAGAATCTCCGCCGCCGACAGATCGGCCAGCTCCGGCACCCAGCGCTTCACGTACCGGCACTCCGGGTCGAACTTCTTCTGCTGGCGCCACGGGTTGAACACCCGGAACCAGGGCTGGGCGTCGGCGCCGGTCGAGGCGGCCCACTGCCAGCTCCCGTTGTTGACCGCCGGATCGTAGTCGACCAGGTGGGCGGCGAACCAGCGCTCGCCCCATCGCCAGTCGACGTGCAGGTCCTTGACCAGGAACGACGCGGTGATCATGCGCGCCCGGTTGTGCATCCAGCCGGTGGCGGCGAGCTGGCGCATGCCGGCGTCGACGATCGGAAAACCGGTCCGCCCCGCGCACCAGGCGGCGAACAGCTCCTCGTCGTCTTCCCACGCGATCCGGTCGTAGATCGGCCGGAAAGCGGCTCCGAAGACCCACGGATGGTGCCAGGCGAGCTGGGTGAAAAAGTCCCGCCACCATAGCTGGCGCACCAGCTCGTGGTCCTCGCCGAGGGCCGCGACCGCTCGGTGGTACGTCTCCCGGATCGACACCGTGCCGAACTTGTGATGGGCCGAGAGCCCGGTGGTCCCCTCCTTGTCGGCCACCCGGTCGCGGGTCTTCGCGTAGTCGCCGAAGGCGTCGATCCGGTCCAGGATCTCGAGCCCCCGCGCCCGGCCGCCGTGGACCTGGAGATCCGGCGTCCGGTGGGGCAGCAGCTCCCACGCCTCCTCGAGCGAGATCGCCTCCGGGTCGTCCTCCGTCACCCAGGAGACCCGCGGCAAACCACCGGGCTTCGGCACCGCCTCCTGCCGCGCCGCCTTCCAGAACGGCGTGAACACCCGGTACGGCGTCCCCTGGCCCGTGCGTAGTCGCTCCGGCGGCAAGAGCAGGACGTCATCCTCCTGGAGGAAACGGACGCCGCGGGAGGCGCACAGCTCCTGGATCTCCGCCTCCCGCTCGCGGGCGAACCGGGTGTAATCCCGGTTCACCGCCACCGCGCTCTTCTCGGTCGTGCCGATCCACTTGGAGAGGATCGCCGACAGGTCGATCCGGTAGAGATACAGCCGCCCCGCCGCCTCCCGGAGCTGCCGGTCCAGATCCTCCAGCGACTCCAGCATGAGCTCGAACGCCGGCGCCGAGAAGTACGGGTTCTCCTCCGGGTCCGCCTGCCGCGGATCGAACACGAAGCACGGCACCACCTCCTCCGCCAGCTCCGCCGCCCGCGCCAGCGCCGTGTTGTCCGCCAGCCGCAGATCCCGCCGGAAGACGAACAGCGTGCGCTGATAGGGCTTCGTCATGGGCACGCGGATCATACAGGGGGCGGGGCTCACCGAGGATTATGCATTGGGATGTCCTTCCATGATGGTAAGATGAGCATCATGATGGAGATCGAAGATCTCGCCGCTGACCTCAATCCCTGGTGGAATGACTCTGGAGCTCGTGCCGCTCGTCGATACACGGCACGTCGAGACCTCCAACCGAGGCTCGTCGACCACCTGCTTCATCTGGACGATCGCCGAGCCTTCGCCGTGGCCGGGCCACGACAGGTTGGGAAGACGGTCATGCTGCAGCAGACGGTCGACGATCTCCTCGATCAAGGTTGGCCTGCAGCCAACATCACGTACTTCAACTTCTCCGACGAGCGACTCACGCGAGACGCGATTCTCCCCAATCCTGTCGCCGAGGTCGTGCCAAGCGGCACCGTAGAAGATCTGCCGCGCGTCCTCCTGTTCGATGAGATCAGCCGTGCGACGAACTGGGATCTCTGGCTCAAGAACGTCGTCGATCGGGGAGGCTTTCGCATTGGGGTGACCGACTCTTCTGCGAGTCTTCTGCGCACCGGTGCCAGGGAATCCGGGCAGGGGCGCTGGGTCGAGCTCCGGATCGAGGGCCTCACGCTCCCGGAGGCGCTGCGGTTCGTCGCGCGGGAGGGAGAGGAGGCACGCGAGACGCTGCAAAGGCGTCCGGACCTTTACGAGCAGTATCTCGGAACCGGAGGGTACCCCGCATACCTCCAGGTGCCGGATCACCGGATCGTCCGAGAAGCGCTGCGGGAAGACCTTGGGCGGGCGGTTGTCCGAGACCTCCTCCGGTCAGGCATTGACGCCGAGCGGGCTCGGGCTCTCTTTGTTTTCCTCGTTCAGGAATCGGGTGCGATCTTCAAAGTCGGCGATCGCGCACGGCAACTGGAGGCTGATCCCCGCTCGGTCCACGAGTGGTTGCGGCTCCTTGAAGAGGCCGGTCTGATTTCACGACTGCCCCGTTTCGCTAGGCGCCCGGGCCGAAGGATGCAGGGCGACCCGAGGTTCTACGCCTCAGACCACGGGATGATCTGGGCTCTTTCCCTCATGCCGTCCCAAGACCCAAGAATCCGTGCCAAGGTTCTTGAAGCGGTCGTCTTTCGGCATCTGAGAGAGATCGGGCGGAGCTTCGAAGCGGACCTGACCTACTATCGAGTACGCAACGACCTGGAGATCGACTTCGTGCTCGATCTCCCCTCCGGCCGGCATGCAGTGGAGGTGACGAGCAGCCCGAAGATCAAGGAAGGAAAGGTCCAGAGACTCATCGAGGCGTCCTCTGAGCTCAGCGCCGACGGTTCCATTCTGGTGTACGGCGGCCACGTTCTGAAGACGATGGGCAAGGTCCGTGTCGTGCCCCTTCTGGACTTTCTACTCGACCCGGCCGGTATCCTCGATCTGGAGGAGCCATGAAGACCCTCGAGACGGTGAAACTTCCCCTTGGAGCACGAGAAGATCAGCACCTCGAGCTCAAAGGAGCGGACGCACTCCGTGAAAAGGGCCTCTGGTCGATCGCCCGCGAGGTGGTGGCCATGCTCAACGCCGACGGCGGAGAGGTGTGGGTGGGGCTGGCTGAAGATCGGGGCGTCGCCGTCCGTGTCGAGCCGATCGCCCAGGTCGACTTCCAAGTATCCCGGCTGCTCGACCACCTGGTCGACGTCATCGATCCTGCACTGGTCCATGACGAGATTCGAGCAGAGGCAATCGACCGGGTGATTCGTGTCACTGTCAAGCCCCGCGCGGAGAGCCGACCCTACAGCCTCAAGGGCAAGGGAGGCGCGGTCCACTTCCCGGTTCGCATCGGCCCCCGGATCCGGCCCATGACGCGAGAAGAGCAGCGCCGGGCGTTCTCGCAGGAGCCCCAGGATACGGGGAGCCTCCAGGAGACCATCGAGAGCATGCTGGCGGAGAGGGAGGAGCTTCAGCACCGAGGTCAGGAGTTCCTTTCAGTGCGACTGCGGCCTATCCCGGAGGTTTCCCTCGCCAGCCGACAGGACGAAATGGTCGAGATGTTGGTGGATCCTGACGCCACCGGGAACCGAAGGAGCGGGTGGACCTTCGCCAACCCTTCGGTCCGTCCCGGGAGGACCGCCACCGGTGGAGCTCGGAGCGAGTGGCCCGACAAGAACCTCTTTGAATCAGACGTGTGGTGGAGAGTCGAGATCGAGTCGACGGGCGCCGTTGTCTACGAAGCAGGGATCGAGCGCTTCAGCTTCCACGATGCCCACGGAGAAAAGCGCCCGACAGACTCGGCGCCGGAGCTGTGGCCCCTGGGGCTTGCCGAGCTTCCGGTCTCGGTGATGCGCCTAGCTGCGGCACTGTTCGACGGCTATCTCCACGAGAGCGATTGGGTTGTTGGAGACATTTCGATCTTCGGCCTTCACGGCTGGAAGCTAAGACCGGGAAGCCCGCGGTTCGTCCGCTCCCTAGTGCTCTGGGATTTTCATGAAGGATTGCCCTTCGAGGGGCAGGATTTGCTGCTCTCCGAGCCGCTCGTCTTCAAGTGGCTGGAGCTGAGGGAGAACCCCGACCGGTGTGCCTACAGGCTTCTGCGCCAGATCTACCGGGAGTTCGGCTACGACGAAGACGCGTTGCCGCGTGATCTCTTCGATCCGAGGACGGGTCGGTTTCTCTTGACTGATTGACGCTCATCAGCGCGTGTTCCCAGTCGCTCCATGACGGCAGCGAACGCCGACCCATGGCGCGGGCCGGGCGGCGGCGGTGGAGGGCGTCATGGACCGCGTCCGCGGCGGCCTTCGTGTGTCGTAACCGGTCCCACGCGGGCCATGCCGAGGCGCGCGTTGGGCTCCCGGCCGGCAACGTTCGCGCGCCGTCCCGGAGCCGCGCCGCCCGGCCCGCGCCCGGCGAACCCCCCGCCGCAGCCCGCCTCTCAGCGATCGTCCCCGTCCCTGTCCCTGTCCCCGTCCCGCTCCTCCCTCTCCCCCCGATCCCCCGCCCCGCCACCGACGATCCCCAGGTCTTCGTAGACCGCCGCACACAGGGTCTCCATGCGGTCGAGGTGGTCCTGGTCGGCGGGGGTGCCGTTGGTGGCGATGGCGACGACCAGGCGGTTCTCGGGGTCGGCGAAGGCGGTGGAGCTCTTGTAGCCGCTGTGGCCGTAAGTGCGCCGCGAGGCGTGGGGGCCGTAGGCGTAGGGCAGGGTCGGCTGGTGGTAGATCGCCGAGTTGACGATGAACCCCAGGCCCCAGTCCATGACGTGGCGGAAGGTGTGGTCGAAGAGCCCGACCCGGTGGCGGGCGGTCAGCGCTTCGACTGTCTGGGGCGTGAGCAGGCGCTCACCGCTCGCGGCCGCGCCGCCGGCCAGCAGCGCCTCGTAGAACCGGCCCAGCTCGCGGATCGGGCCCCGCCCGTTGCCGCCGGGGGACGGGTTCACCACGTGGTCCTCCTGGTGCCAGCGGTGGGGGCGCGGCTCCGGCCCCGACGTCTCGTACATCACCGCGATCCGCTCCGACGCCTCGCCGCCGTAGGCCGCGAACCGTTCGGGGCTCATGCCGACCCAGGAGTCCGCCATGCCGAGGGGCTCGAAGACCTCTTCGCGGATCAGGCGCTCATAGGGCCGGCCGTCGATCCGCCGGAGCACCTCGCCCAGGATGAACCAGCTCGACGACATGTGGTACCCGGCCTTCTTGCCCGGGTCCCACCGGGGCTCCAGCTTGCGGGCACAGATCTTGGCGATGACCGCCTCCCACGGCTCCCGGGGCCAGCCGACGTCGAACATGCGGATGCCGCTGGTGTGGGTGAGCAGGTGCCGGAGCGTCACCCCCTCCTTGCCACCGGCGGCGAACTCGGGGACGAACCGCGCCACCGGGTCGTCCAGGCCGAGGGCGCCTCGCTCCCAGAACCGCGCGAGGGCGACGGCGGTCGTCGGCTTCGTGGACGAGAGCCAGAGGGTGATGGTCTCCGGGGTCATCGGCACGCCGCGGCGCGCCTCGCCGATGGCGGCGTCGGCGACCACGGCGCCGTCCCGGGAGACGTAGAGCTGGGCTCCCAGGTGGAGGCCCCGGTCGATCCCTTCGCCCAGGACGGCCCAAGTTCGGGGAAGAGCCTGGGGCCAAGGTCGGGAGAGGGCGTCGGAGGGCTGGGGAGGAGGGAAGGAGGAGTCGGTCATCGGCAGTGGAGCTCGCTTTCCACCTGGAACACCTGGCCGTCTTCGAGCCGGAGCGCGGTCAGGCGCTCGCCCCACACGCAGCCGGTGTCGAGGGCGCGGATTCCGGGCGCGATGCGCAGGCCGAGGGCCGCCCAGTGGCCGAAGACGATGGTGTGGTCGGCGCTCTTGCGGCCGGGGACCTCATGCCAGGGCAGGGCGTCGGCGGGGGCCTCCCACGGGGCGCCGGTGAAGTCTCCGCGGGGGGTGCCGAGCTGGTCGATCGTCCGGATCAGGGTGAAGACGGCGAGCGCCCGGTCCCGCCGCTCGCCGCGGGTGAAGTCCGAGCGCCAGCGGCGGGGCGGCACGGCGTAGCGGTCGAGCAGGCGTTTCGCCCCGGGCGCCCGCAGGGCGTCCTCCACCTCGCGGGCGAAGCGCTCGGCGTCGTCGACCGTCCATTGGGGCAGCAGGCCGGCGTGGACCAGGACCGTGTCGCCCTCCCGGTGGAGCAGGGGGCGCCCGTAGAGCCAGTCGATCAGCTCGGAGCGGTCGGGCGCGCCGAGCACCCCGTCCAGGGTGTCGCGGGGCCGCGGGTCGGCGCCGTCGATCCGCGCCAGCAGGTGGACGTCGTGGTTGCCGAGCACGGCGACGAAGCGCTCGCCGAGCTCTCGCTCCCGGCACCGGGCCCAGCGCAGCACGCCGGCGGAGTCCGGGCCTCTATTGACCAGGTCGCCGACCATCCAGAGCCGGTCGGACGCGGCGTCGAACGGCAGCCGTGCAAACAGCGCCTCGAGCGTCCGCAGGCAGCCGTGGACGTCACCGATCACGTAGGTCGCCATGGTCTCCGTTCTCGCGCCTCGGTTCGTCGCCGTCGAGGGGAGGGCGTGCGCTACTTGAGGATGTCGCGGACGTCGTTCCACCGCGAGCGCGCCTGGGCGAACTCCTGGTGGGTGAAGCCGAGCTCGCTGGCGATCTGTCGGATCCGGTTCTCTTCGGCCGACGAGATCGAGCCGTCGGCCGCCGAGATCTCGAACAGGCAGGAGAGCATCTCCTTGCGCTGCGTCCTGTCCGCCATCTCCGCGAACTCCCGGGTGGCCAGGAAGTGCTCGGTGCCGCCGGAACGCACGCTGTGGTCGACCGCGACGTCGACTGCCATCGAGGCCTCCGCCGGCTCGAGCTGCCCGAGCTTGGCGATGATCTCCGCCATCTTGGTGCGCTCCGCGTCGCTGATGTCGAGATCCGCGTGGGCGACCCGGGAGAGGACGACGGCGAAGGCGGCCAGGTAGCGGGAGCGCTCCGGGCCGAGGCGCTCGAGGCGCGCGGCGATCTCCTGGACCGCTCCGGGAGGGTTGTGGGGGCCGCTGCGCTGGAAGCCGAGAAGCTCGAGAAAGGAAGGCATGACGGCTCAGTTTACCCGGTCGGCCCGCCGGTTCTCGAAGGCGAACGCGTCGCCGAGCTTGGACGCCACCCGGTCGCGGATCCAGGAACCGTCCCACCACTCGACGGGGGTGACCGGCTCGCCGTCGATCATCATCGTGAAGTGCAGGTGGTCGCCACCGGCCAGGCCGGTGGCGCCGGTATGGCCCAGGATCTGGCCGCGCTCGACCCGCTGGCCCTCCTCGACGGCGATCGACGAGAGGTGGCTGCACAGGCTCATCAGTCCGTAGCCGTGGTCGAGCACCACGGTGTTGCCGTAGATCCCGAAGTAGCGGGCGAGGAGCACCACGCCGTCGTTGGCCGCGGGCACCGCGGCGTGGCGGGTCGAGGCCAGGTCGAAGCCCAGGTGGGTCTGGTGATCGACCGGCTTGCCGTCGAAGACGTAGGTTCGCCGGTCGGCGAAGGAGGACATCACCTCACCGCCGGGCAGCGGCAGGAACGGCCGGTGCCAGAGGAACTCCTCAGCCGAGCGCTGGGCGAGCTCGCGCAGCGCGGCGGCGTTCTTCGCCCGGAGCGCGCCGTTGATCTCCAGGTAGTTGTCGAGCAGGCTGCCGCGGTCTTCGAGGCTCGGGGTCTGGTCCATGATCTCCGGCACCACCTTCGCCATGAAGCTTTCGCTCAGCCGGATCGTGTCCTGGTGGGGCGGCCGCGGGAACCACTGGTCGACGAACGCCACCTGGGCCTCGTTGCCCAGGGCGTCGCTCGCCACCAGCCGCAGGCCGGCCGGATCCTCCAGGTCGTGGGGCGCCGCGAACAGGGCGAACCGTTCCCCCGGATCGCCGCCCGGCAGGGCGTGCCCGGGGAAGAAGCGGGTCGTGGGCGCCTCCGCATCGGCGCCGACCTCCTGGCCGGCGTTCTCCTTGCCCAGGGTCACCCGCACGCCGTCACGGCCGCCCTCGGCCAGAGCCGATTTGCCCACGCGGTAGACCACCACGCCGCTGCCGCCCTGGGCCACGTAGTGCTGCTGCGACAGCACGGTGACCAGAGGCGGCCGCAGCTTGACCGGCAGAGTCTGCTCCGCCACGACGGGCGCCGGCCGATGGAGCAGGCTCCCCGGGCGCTCGGCGACCACGCGCACCGTCGCCTCCCCCTCGCGCAGTCCCTCGACCGTCTGCGGGCCGAGGACCACCTGGAACGAGTCGGCGAGGGTGCGCGGGCCCCAGAAAGCCCAGAAGGGTCGCGGCCCCGGGTAGGAACGCTTGTCGACCTCGGTCGTCCGGTCGTCCTGGACCAGCTCGACCCGGACGTCGGCCAGCCCGCGGGACGGTCCGTGGACCTGGACGGTCACCGCGGTGCCGGCGCGACCGATGCCGGGCCGGGAGGGCTGGATCTCGATCCGGGGCGCCCCGGTGCGGAACCAGGCGAGGGCCACGAGCGCCGCCACGAGCAGGACGGCGAGGAAGACGAGCGGGCGGAGGGGGCCGCCGCGGGAGCGGCGGCCGGTGTCGAGCTGGGTGCGCATCAAGACTCCTGGGTCGCGTCGATCAGCGGAGGGGGCCACTTACCGGACCGTTTCGCGGCGCCAGCCGGCCATTTCGTCTTCGAGCCGCTTGCGGTAGCCCTCCTCCGGGGGCTGCTCCATGGCGTCGGCCGCGGCGAGCGCCTCGTTGCCCACGCTCAGGGCCTGGTCGTAGTCGCCGGACTCCGCCAGGAGACGGGCCTTGGCCGACAGGTTCCAGAAGTTGCGGTCGAGGGCCAGAGACGCCTCGATCCAGTGCTTCGCCTCGTCCAGGTGCTTGCCGCTGTCGAGGGCGTAGCTCGCCGCCGCGTACGGGTACTGCCAGCGGACCACGCCGCGGAGGTTGGCCATCACCCGGGCATCCAGGTCGACCGACACCCGGAAGGGGACGGCCAGCCGGTCCCAGTGCAGCACGGCCTCGGCCGAGTCGTCGGTCAGGTTCTCGAAGCCGTACTCGAGCCACTCATGGGCCGGTGCCTCGTGGGGTTTGACCTCGACGCGGAGGGCGTCGTTGTCCTCGGAGTAGTTGAAGGCACCCCAGGCGTCGGCGACCTTGGAGAAGATGATCACCCAGGAATCCGCCCGGGGGATCATCATCAGCCCGTAGGTCCCGGCGGGCAGCGGCTGGCCCTCGATCAGAACGTCGTCGCTGGCGGTGAAGGTGGTGCGATCGTTGGCGCCGGCGCGCCACACCTTGTCGTAGGGGACGAGGGCGCCCCAGATGGTGCGCCCTTTGACGCCGGGACGGTGGTAGTGGATGGTCACGTCGGTGACGCCGATCCGCTGGGTGACGCTGGCCGCCTGGCTGACGCGGGGCATCTCGAGCTGCGCGGCTGCGGGAACGGCGGCGGCCGTCAGCAGGACGGTCAGCAGGAGGGTCGGGAGAGTCGCGGGGGATGCTTTCATGGGCTTCCTCTCTTCTCGGATCTCTTCTCGGATACGGGGGTTCGAAGGATCGCGCTCAGGGAACGAAACGGTATCCGGCGCCGCGGACTGTGTGGATGTGCCGCGGACGCCAGGAATTCTCTTCAAAGGCCTTGCGCAGGGCGAGGATGACGTTGTCCACGACCCGCGTGTTCGGATGGTCGGGTAGCTCCCAGACCTCGGCCAGCAGCTCCCGGCGGCTGATCACCTGGTTGGGACGGCGGGCGAAGACCTTCATCACCGCCAGCTCCTTCTTGGACAGCTCCACCTCGCCGCCCCGGGTCTGCGCGCGCCAGCTTCCGAAGTCGACCCAGAAGTCGCCGAACTCGAGCCGCACCGGCTCGACGTCGCCCGCGCCCTCCTCGTCCGCCACGGGTCCCTGACGGGACCAGCTCTGGCGCCGCAGGAGGCCCTCGGCCCGGGCCAGCAGCTCGGCCAGGTCGAACGGCTTGACCATGTAATCGTCGGCCCCCACCTTGAGGCCGTACACCACGTCGTCCGGCTGGCTGCGGGCGGTGAGGATGAGGATCGGCGTGAAGTCGTTCCGCTGGCGCAGGCGTTGGCAGACCTCGAAGCCGTCGATCTCCGGCAGCCGTACGTCGAGCAGGATCAGGTCGTAGCCCCCGGGCGCGGCCATGGCGAGCGCCTCGCGGCCGTCGGTGGCGAGCTCGGCCGTCCAACCCTTGCGTTCCAGGTTGAGGACCAGGCCCTGGGCGATCGCCTCCTCGTCTTCGACCACCAGGATGCGCGGTGCGGCACCGTTGCTCACGACGCCTCCCGGACGGCGCGGTCAGCCTGTGCGGCCTCCGCGAACTGCAGCCGGGGCAGCTCGATGCGAAAGCGGGTGCCCGGGCGGCCTTCGTGGGAGAAGGCGTGGACCGAGCCGCCCATCTCGCGGACCAGCCCAGAGACGATGAACAGTCCGAGGCCGGTCCCCTTGCGCCGGCCGTCGATCTGCCGGCCGGCCTGGTAGAAGCGGTCGAAGATCTTGGTCAGCTCCTTCTTCGGGATGCCGACGCCGTCGTCCTCGACCTCGATCACCGCCTGGTCGGCGTCCGCCGTCACCCGGCAGCGCACCTCGCCGCCGGGATTCGAGAAGCGGGCGGCGTTGTCGACCAGGTTGTCCATCAGGCGGCGGAGCGCGTCCTCGGTGGCGCGGACCGCGGCGTCGGTGTCGACCCGGGAGAAGAGCTTGACGCCGTGGGACTCGATCCGCGGGCGGACCTCCTCGAAGTACTCGGGGAAGAATTCGCCCAGGGCGATCGGCTCCAGCGCGAGCTGCTTCTTGCGCGCCACCAGGCGGCTCGACTCCAGGACGTCATCGACCAGCGCGGCCATCCGGTCCGCCTGCTGGAGGATGAAGCCGACCGAGCGCTCGCGCTGCTCGCGTTCGAGATCTGCGCTCTGGAGCGTCTGGGCGTGGAGCTTGATCGCCGCCAGCGGCGATTTGAGCTCGTGGGTGACCATCGAGATGAACTCTTCCTGCTTGTTGGCGTAGCGGTGCTCGGCGACGCGGGTGGCGAGCTGGGAGGTGAGCTCGATGATCAGCAAGGCGGCCAGGCCGCAGCCGACGACCAGGACGACCCAGTGGACGTTGCCCACCGGGACGCCGACGCGGTCCGCCAGCTCGTTGATCCGCGCCCGCGCCTGGATCGTGTACGCCACCCAAACCACCAAGAGCGCGATCGTGACCAGGATGGACACGATGTAGCTGATGACGATGCGTGTGCGGCGGATGGGGATCACCCGACGATCGTACCGTGCTCCGCGGGCCGTGACGAAAGCCTGACAGAGGATTGACCCTCGACGGATGGTGTTTTAGGGGAACCGATCGGAGAATGATCACCGGCTCTGGCCGCGCGACTTTCCCATCCCTCCGAGAGGACAGCCTCGCCATGATCGAGTTCGAAGGACATCCAGAAATCCGGTGGAACGCGAAGATCATTCCGTTCTTCCTGGTCCACGCCGTCTGCCTGGCCGCCTTCTGGCTGCCGGTGACCTGGGGCCTGGTGGCGCTCTGCGTCGGCCTCTACCTGGTGCGCATGTTCGGCATCACCGCCGGCTTCCACCGGTACTTCTCCCACCGCAGCTTCAAGACCAGCCGGGCGTTCCAATTCGTGCTCGCCTGCCTGGGCATGTTCTCGTTTCAGAAGGGGCCGCTCTGGTGGGCCGCCCACCACCGCCACCACCACCGGGCGAGCGACCAGCCGGACGATCTCCACTCGCCGCGCCGCCACGGGTTCCTCTGGGCCCACGTCGGCTGGATCCTCACCACCGAGCACGACGATACCGACTACGACCGGATCGCCGACTTCGCCAAGTACCCGGAGATGGTCTGGCTCAACGAGCACCACCTGGTGCCCGGGATCGCTCTCGGCGCGGTGCTGTTCGCCTTCGGCGGCCTGCCGGCCCTGATCTGGGGCCTGTTCATCCCGACCGTCCTCACCTGGCACGCCACCTTCGCCATCAACAGCCTGACCCACATGTTCGGCCGTCGCCGCTACGCCACGACGGACGACAGCCGCAACAGCTTCCTGCTGGCGCTCGTCTGCCTGGGCGAGGGCTGGCACAACAACCACCACTACTACAAGAGCTCGACCCGCCAGGGGTTCTACTGGTGGGAGGTCGACCTGACCTACTACGTGCTGCGGGCGCTGGCGGCGGTGGGCGTCGTCTGGGGCTTGAAGGACGTGCCGGAGCACGTGCGCGAGTCGAACCGGATCGACGGCCTGGAAGCCGTAGCCGAGCAGACTGCCGCCTGAGCGCGACGCCGGCCGGCGGCCGTGGAACAATCACGGCCGATGGAGTGGGTGGCGAAGTCGTTCGACGAGCTCGCGCTGGAAGAGCTCTACGCGATCCTGCAACTGCGGGCGGAGGTGTTCGTCGTCGAGCAGGCGTGCGCCTACCAGGACCTCGACGGGTTGGACCGGGCGGCGACCCATCTCCTCGGGGTGGAGGAGGGGCGCCTCGCAGCGTACGCGCGATGGCTCCCGGAGGGGGAGCACGTCCGCCTGGGAAGGATCGTCACCAGCCCCCGGGTGCGCGGCCGGGGCCACGGCCGGAGGCTGGTGACGGAGGCGATACGGCGGATCGCGGACGAGCACACGGACCGGCCGGTGCTCATCCACGCCCAGGCCCACCTCGAACGCTTCTACCGGGACCTAGGCTTCCAGCGCCACGGCGACACCTTCGAGGAGGACGGGATTCCGCACGTTGCCATGCTGCGGTGACCCGGTGCCGGCGCGTTAGCTGCTGCCACCGCCGGTCGTGCCGCTCTTGCCTTCGTTCTCGATCTGCGGGTCGCTCGAGATCACGACATCGTCATTGCGTGTGGCGTAGATCGTGTAGGGGTAGATCGCCTTCGAGAAGTTGGCGTCTGTCGCGATCCACTGGCCCGGGTTGGCGGAATCCTCTTTCGGAACGCCGATTTCCTGCCCAGGGCCGACCGGGTTCGAGAACCCGATGTACTGGATGGTGATATTCGACGAGGGGATCCACCGGATCGTCGGCGCTGTGTCCATCATGGCCCTGCCGCTGTTCGGCGCGACCTTGAGCTTGTTCTGGGTGAAGAGAGAGACGTTGATTTGGAGATCGGACATGGTGACTCCTTTCTTTGTGCCTCGTTGAGGTCGGATACGGATCGGGAGATCAATATTGGTCGTGTGCCGCTCCATCACCGGGACCGAATGCGATTCCGTGGTCACGGCAGAGCGCGACCAGGTCCGGATTGCGGTACCCGAGCGACCAGAGCGTGTCGAGAACGGGGCGGGCTTCCTCCGGTCGGCCGAGGTAGATCAAGGTCCGCGCCCAGGGATCGAGCACACTGTGGTCCCGAGAGTCGGCTACCAAAGACTTGAGGACCCCGGCCGCGTGACTCCACGAGTCCTCGGCAGCCGAGAGAGAGCCGCGAGCGAGCTCGACCTGTCCAAGCACCAGGAAGACCAAACCCTCGAGCCTCGCCGCCTGCCGGTCGTCGGGTCGATGGTTCAACTGGGTCAGGAGTGTCGACCGGGCATGGTCCAGGACCTGGATGGCCTCTTCCGGACGCCCGGTCCGCAGAAGCATCGTCCCTAGCCAGCGGAGGGCGTCTGCGTGGTCGATCTGCCAGCGGGCGTCGGAGGGCTCCTCTTTCACCAGGCCTTCGAGGATCTCGACCGCCTGGCGGCATTCGGACAGCGCGGGTTTGAAGGCTCCCCGCTCTTCCAGCACGCTTGCAGTGCGCAGGCGGTCGAACGCCAGCTCGCGCCGCCAGCGGCGGTTGTCCGCGTCCTGGGCCACGAGCTCCACCATGATCTTGCGGGCGGTGTCCGCATGCTCGGCTGCCGCGTCCAACGCCCCGCGCGACTCCTCGAGCGAGCTCAGCAAGTTGTGGCTGACCGCCAGTTGTTGCCGCCACTGGGCGTTGGACGGGTCACTCGCCACCAGCTTCTGCTTGAGCGCGAGGTCGGCCTGGAAGGCGCTACGGGCCTCGTCGAGCCGCCCCAGTGACTCCAGCACCGAGCCCGCGATGTTGTGGCTCTTGGCGAGCTCCAGCCGGTACTTGGAGCTCGCCGGGTGGCGCTCCGCCAGATCCTTCTTGATCGCCAGCGTCTTCTGGAACTCGTCCAGAGCGCCCTGAAGGTCGCCGCGCGCCTGGAGGACCGAGCCGATGTTGCTGTGGGTGTAGGCCACCTCCAAGCGCCACTCCGGGTTGTCCGGGTCCATGGTCGCCAGGCGTTCGGCCACCTCCAGGTAGGCGCGAAAGTGGCGTTCGGCGTCGTCCAGCAGGTTCTGTCGCCAGTAGACGTATCCGACTCCGAAGTGGCTCGCCCCAAGGGCCTTCAGCCACTCGCCGTTGTTCGGCTTCCGGTCCACCAGGCGCTGGGCCAGGACCAGCGACTCCTCGTAAGCCTCGAGCGCCGACCCTAGGTTGCCCTGTTTGGCACGCACCTCCCCGATCTGGTAAAGCGCCTGGGAGCGGCGATATACCTCATCGTCGGTGAGATCATCCGCGGGGACCGCATCGAAGTAGGCGAGCGCCTGGTCGCCCACCTCGTCCAGCAGGTCCAGCCTTCCGATCGGCTCGAGCTTGTCCCGTAGGTCGCCCACCATGAAGCCGATCAGGCTCTCGGCCTGAGCGCGGCGGCGATCGGCCTCCTTGCGCGCTTCCTCGGCCTGGTAGGCGAGCAGGGAGACGATGAACAGGACGACCATGGTGCCGCTGGCGATGAGGGCGGAGAGCTTGCGTCGGCGGTGGGCCTGCTCCAGGGCGCGGCGCTCCGCTTCGCGCTCGGCCCGCTCTTGCTGTTCCGCCGCGGCCAGGGCGCGGCGCTCCTCGACCGTGCGCAACCGCTCTGCCACTTCCCGGGCATCACGCAGCCGGCGGTCCGGGTGGCCGTCGACCAGCACGGCCAGATCCTCGCGCAGGATCTCGTCCTCCACGTCCCGCCGCCAGCCGGGAGCCAGAGCACGGCTGAAGTCGCCGACCAGGAACTGGTAGAGCATCACCCCGAGGGCGTAGATGTCCGCCTGGACGGTCGGCGCCCGGCCCTCGACCAGCTCCGGTGCCATGTAGAGGTGGGTGCCACCGGCGGAGCCGGAGTCCTCGGCCACCATCTCGGTGAGCTCGAAGAGGGTGATCCCCCGCTCCGCCAGCACCCCACGGTCGGTGATCACGCCGATGCCGAAGTCGGTCAGGCGGACGTGGGGCTCGCCCGCGTCGCCCGCGGTGACGAGGACGTTGGACGGCTTGACGTCCTTGTGTAGGACGCCGACCGAGTGGGCCGCGGCCAGCGCCTCGGCGACCTGGGCGAGGAGCTCCAGACGCACCGGGATCGGCACCTGGCCGGCCCCGCCCTGCTCGGCTGCCCACTCGAGCAGGTTGCCGCCCTCGGTGTACTCGGACTCGAGGAAGTAGGGTGCGTGATCGAAGTTCCAATCGAGGATGCGGGCGATGTCGGACCGTGCTCCGAGGGTCTCCTTGAGCAGCCGGAAGAGGGTCACCTCCCGCTGGAGCGAGCGCAGCCGCTCGGCGCGATAGCAGAACTTGAACACCCGGTGCTCGCCAGTCTTGGAGTGGCGACCGAGCCACACCTCGCCGAAGCCGCCCTCGCCCAGCTTTTCGGCCAGGTACCAGCCCGTCCGCCGCGGCACTTCGAGCCCGGGCGCCGGACGCCAACCGAGGGTCAGCTCGTCGTCCTCGGAGACCGCGCGCCGGGCCTTGGCGGTGCTCTTGGGAACGATCAGAGGCGCGAAACCCGAGACTCCGACCTCGAAGATCTCTACCGGCTCGTCGACGCCCTTGAGCTGGTAGGGGCCGTGGGCGAGCCAGCGCAAGGTCCCCTCGACGCCCAGGGGCTCGCTCGCGGCCCCCTGGCGGGCGAGATCGAACGCGGTCCGGGTGAGCAGGGTCTGGCGGCCTTCTGCCAGCGCCATGACCCGCGCGGCCACCGGCTTGGCGACGCCCTCGATCTCGATCGGTTTGGCACCGCGCGCCACGTCTTCCGGCGGGTTGCGGCGTTCGTAGATCTCCCCCAGGTGGATGCCGACCCGTGCCGCGAGCTCGATCTTCTCCGATTTCGAGAGCTCGGCGAGCGCCCGGTGATACGCGAGCGAGAAGCGCACCGCGTCGAGGGCGCGGTCGAAGAGCAGCAGGAAGCCGTCCGTCTTGTCGATCTCGCGGCCGCCGCACTCCCAGACCAGGTCGCGGGCGAGCCGTTCGTGCTGAGCGGAGAGATGGGCAGCACCCAGGTCGCCCAAAGTCGAAAACAGACGGGTGCTGCCGACCAGGTCGGTGACCACGAGAGTCTTGACACTCGCAGCGCTCCAGCCTGCTCGATCATCATGGTTCGGCTTGGGCGCGCCGGGAGACATGGTCGGCTCGGCCTTTCAGTAACTATGAGCTGTTGCAGAAACGTCCAATATCGATCATAGGAAAACAGAGCGCCGGGCGCAACGTCCGGCGGATAGACTGGCACCATGCGCTGCCCGATCGGAGTCCCCTCGCCCCGCCGTCTCATCCTCCTCGCCCTCGTCCTGCTCATCTCGTCCGTCGCGGTCGCCGTGCCGGCGGTGCGGGCGGCTGCGCCCGCCACGCGGGTTCCCCCCGGCGGCTTGGTGCGATGGTCCGGCGACGGCACCACCGCCTGCGGCGTGGCCGGCAAGCGCTGGGAGCCGGTGGGGGAGACCTGCTGGTACCCGATCGACCTGCTCCATGCCCCGGGACCGGTCGACGTGGCCCGCTGGCGGGCCGGGGCGAAGGAGTCCGCGCGCATCCTGGTGACCGACTACCCCTACGAGGTCCAGCACATCGAGATCGCGGACGACTCGCAGGTCCACCTCTCATCCGCCGACCTGGCGCGCGCGCGCCGCGAGGGGCGCTCGGTCGGTGCGCTCTGGAGCCGGCGCGGGCCGCGGCGCTTCACGCTACCGCTGGCGCCGCCCCTCGATCCGCTACCCGAAGGCGGCCGCTTCGGTGCCCGCCGGTTCTTCAACGGCGAGCCGCGGAGCCCCCACACCGGAGCCGACTACCACGCCGCCGCCGGCACGCCGGTGCACGCGGCCGCCGCGGGTGTCGTCGCCCTGGCGGCGAACCACTTCTTCTCCGGCAACAGCGTCTTCCTGGACCATGGCGACGGGCTGATCACCATGTACTTCCATCTGAGCGAGATCGACGTGAAGGAGGGGCAGCGGGTCGAGCGCGGCCAGGTCCTGGGCAAGGTCGGTTCCACCGGCCGGGCGACCGGACCGCACCTCCACTTCGGCATCCGCTGGCGCGGAGAGCGGATCGACCCCGAGATGCTCCTCGATCCTGACGAAGCCCCGACCGTCCGCTCGACCGCGTCTCGCTGAGCAGCAGAGGCCCCTTCTCGTCTTGACGAAAAACGGCCGCCCCCCGGATGGGGGACGGCCGCGGAAAGTCACTGCAAGCTGACCGCTAGCGGATCAGAACGTGGCGCAGGTCTGCGCGTTCGAACCGCTGTCGTAGGTCAGCGACCCGTGGGTCACGTTGTCGACGCAGAAGCCGAAGGTCCGGATCTTCGCCGGGCCGGCCGTGAGCGTCGCCGTGCCGCTGCCGCCGGTGACCGCGCTGTCCGAGCCGGAGACGTCGCCGGTGAAGGTGCCGGACACGGTGGCACTGGAGACGGGGTTGCCCAGGTTGTCGACGATGGTCACCGTCGCAACGGCCGTCTTCAGCCCCTTGCCTGCAGCCTGGGTCGAGAGCGAGATCGAGTCCACGTGCATGGAGGTCGCGGTCGGCGGCGTGAAGGTCAGGTCGACCTTGGCGAAGCCGACGTTCTCCTGCTGCGGGTCGGAGCCGAAGTTGGGGAAGAAGGACCGGCTGTCCGACCACGCAACGTACGCCGTGTTGTTGAGCACGTCGAGACCGAGGTACTCGCCGTACTGGTTCGGGTTGTAGGAGGTGTTGGTGGCCGAGTTCTGGTTCGACCACGAGATCGACGAGTTGTTGAACTCGGCCGACGGGTTGGTCACCTGGATGTTCGGCTCGACGCTCGCGCCGCAATCGGACGAGCGCGCCGCGTAGATGTCGACCTCTTCGTTGTTCGGGTCGTTCCGGGTGTCGTGCCAGGCGATGACCGGGTTGCCATTCGACTGGTCGACGATCAGGAACGGGTGGAACTGGGTGTTGGAGGTCGAGTCGTCGTTGACCTTGATCGCCGAGCTCCAGGTGTTGCCGTTGTCGGTCGACTTGGACAGCCAGACGTCGGACGTCGCGGCGCCGCCGCCGGTGTGGTCGCCGAAGGCGGCGTAGAGCGTGCCGTCGCAGGCCCCGCCGGAGTTGTCGACCTCGATGGCGCCGAACGGACCGATGCCGCGCTGGTCCTGGGCCGGCGGCGTCGAGTCGTTGCTGAAGGCGACCAGGTTGAAGTTGCGCACCTGGACCGGGCTCGACCAGCTCTGGCCGCCGTTGGTGGAGCGGCTGTAGAACATCTGCTCGCAGGAGCAACTGTTGACCCCGCAGGTGATCGTGTCGTAGACCACGTGGACGGTGCCGTCCTTGCCGATCGCCATCTCACAGCCCAGGTCGTAGCGCGAGGCCAGACCCTTGGCCGAGCAGCCCGAGGCGGCGCCGGAAGTGGCCGGGAGGTCGACCAGGGTCCAGGTCTGGCCGCCGTCGGTGGAGTAGGCCGACGTCTCGTCGTTGGCCCGGTCCCAGCAGGAGTAGTGGCGGCCGTGGTACGGGCTGCCGGCGTTGTTGTCGATGGCGTAGAAGTTCTTGTCTTCGACGTTGGTATTGGCCCAGGAGTTGACCACGATGCCCTGGGGCGACCAGGTGGCGCCGCCGTCGGACGAGATGGTGTCGACCATGGCGTAGTGGTAGTTGGAGCCGTCGTAGCAGAGCATCATGTGGTTGAGGATGACGTTGCCGCTGTCGTCCCACTGCACCGCCGGGTCGGAGCCGAAGACGATGCCGCCGTAGGTGCCGGCGCAGTCGAGGCCGTAGGCGGTGTCGAGAGGCGGGCAGGTGTAGCCCCAGGTGGCGCCACCGTCGGCGGAGAAGAAGACGGCCTGGATGCCGTCACCGCAGGTACCGTTCTGGGTGTCCCAGGTGTTGGCCGCGGCGACCACCTGGTTCGGGTTGGCCGGGTTGACTCCGACCTGGATCTCGCCCTGGTACTCGTCGGGCGGCAGGGGGTAGTTGTAGGCGGCGTTCCGGTTGGTGCCGACCGTGGCGGCCGCGGTGATCGACCCGGGCGTGCCGTCCTGGGCGGGCGAGAGGGCGAGCTCGTGAACCGGCTGGTCGACGTTGTAGAGCGCCTTCGCCTTGTCGGGATGGAGGTCGAGCCAGCGCATGTGCCACTCCCAGATCAGCTTCGGCACCTTGAACTCGTAGCGGCCCTGCTGCATGTCGATCTCGAGCATGGAGAGCGGCGAGATCGGCAGGAACTGGAGGTAGCGGTCAACCACCGCGCGGTCTTGCAGGTGGCCGCTCAAGCCCTGCTGGAGGGCGATGAACTGGGGATCGGTCTTGAGGGTCTGGTAGACCGAGACGAGCTGATCGAGGTGAGGCGTGACCACTCTCTCGGCGGCGGCCGGCGCCGGGCTGGCGAGCCCGGCGGCCAAGGCCAGCACGAAGCAGAGACCCACGATGGTGAAGCGCTTCATTACAGCATCCTCCTTCGGGTGAATGGGGTATCGGCGGCCTGATAGAGCCGTCGCTTGTGCCCGGAAGAAGGAGCAAAGCAGGTGCCGTCGGGGCTTTGCGTGTAAGATGCTGAAAAGGAATAACTTGAAGTGTTTGCTTCGATGTTCCTCGCGGGTCAAGAGGTGATCACGAGGGTCAAGAGTTGACCCATCTTCGGATCAACTCTTGACCCTCGCCGGGCTTTGGTGCGGCCTCAATACCCGTGATCACCGATCCGGACCTTGCCGCGGAAGGTCCAGTAGATCGCGATGGTGTAGGCGAGGACGAACGGCATGCCGATGGCGGCGATGATGCCCATGATCCCGAGCGTCTTGGCCGACGACGCGGCGTTGTAGATCGTCAGGCTGTGCTCCGGGAACGGGTTCGACGTCACCAGGTTGGGGAAGAGCGCGATGCCGACGAGCCCGACCAGGCTGATGATCAGCACGCACGAGGAGAGGAACGCCTGGATGCTCCGTCCCATGAACAGCGAGCGCGGCACGTTGCCGATGGCCAGGACCGACAGCACCACCACCGCCCAGGCCCACGGGAAGCGGCCGAAGTTGTCGGTCGCGTGCGGGATCGTCATCAGGGTGACGATGGTGGTGAGCAGGTAGAGCACCAGGAACCAGCCGAAGCCGTGCCAGATCCACCGGCGCACCCGGGTCTGGAGATCGCCCTCCGTCTTGAGGTGGAGGTAGATCGCGCCGTGCATCGCCAGCAGGGCGACGGTCAGGGCGCCCACCAGCAGCGGATAGATCGGGAGCTGGGCCGGGAACAGCAGATCCCAGAAGCTGCCGGCGTAGACGCCGCGCGGATCGAGCGGCACGCCGATCATGATCGCGCCGATCGCCACGCCGAAGAGCAGCGCCGCCAGCAGGCTGGCCAGGAAGAACCCGCCGTCCCAGAAGCTGCGCCAGGCCGAAGGCTCCATCTTGCTCCGGAACTCGAGGGAGACGGCCCGCAAGATGAGGGCGAAGAGCACCGCCATGAAGGCGACGTAGAAGCCGGAGAAGACGGTGGCGTAGGCCTCGGGGAAGGCGGCGAACATGGCGCCGCCGAAGGTCACCAGCCAGACCTCGTTGCCGTCCCAGATCGGGCCGATCGAGTTGAGCACGATCCGCCGCTCGGCGTCCGTGCGCGCGCCCAGGTGGAGAATGCCGACGCCGAGGTCGAAACCGTCCAGGATGGCGTACCCGGCGAGGAGCACGCCCAGCAGTCCGAACCAGAGGATGTTCAGGTCCATCAGCTCAGCCCTCCTCGCCCGGTTCGACCGGGCGCTTGGTTCTGGTCATCGACCGGCTCTTGCCGGCCATGCGCGCCGCGGTCTCGAAGTAGTCGCGGGCCCTGGTCTCGCCGGGCTCCGGTCCGACCGGCTCGGGGCCCTGCTGGATCTTGCGGTTGAGCACCATCACCCAGAGGGCGAAGAGCAGCGTGTAGATCACGCCGAACATGACGATCGAGCCGAGCACCTGGCCGCCCCGCACCGTCTCCGACAGAGCGTCGGCGGTCCTCAGGCCGCCCACCGCATGGCCGTCGACCAGCTTCGGATAGACGATCCACGGCTGCCGGCCGACCTCCGCGGCCACCCAGCCGAGCTGGTTGGCGGCGAACGCCAGGAGCACCGCGAAGACGAAGAACCAGAGCAGCCAGCGCGTCTGGAACAGGGTGCCTCGGCGGTGGAGCCAGGCGGCGTACAGGGTGGCGGCGATGAACAGCATGCCGATCGCCACCATCAGGTGGTAGCTCTGGAAGGAGATCCAGACCGGTGGCCGGCCCCAGTCCTGCTCGAGGTCGTCCAGCCCCTGGACCTCGGCCGAGGTGTCGAAGTGGATCAGCCAGGAGAGCATGCCGGGCACGGCGACGCCGAAGTCCACCCGCTCCTCCTTTTCGTTCGGCCAGCCGAACAGGTGCATGGGCGCGTGGGTTTCCGTCTTGAACTGGCCCTCGAAGGCGGCCAGCTTGGCCGGCTGGTGCTCGGCCACGTTGTCCGCCTGGACGTGGCCGGAGCCGAGCTGGGCGAGCGAGAAGATCACCGCCAGCGCGAGGGCGCCGGAGAAGGAGCGCTCGGCGAAGTCCCTGTGGCGGTCGTGGAGCAGGTACCAGGCCGCGATCGACATGACGAAGAAGGCGCCCAGGATGAAGGCGCCGAACCAGACGTGGACCAGGCGCTGGACCGACGACGGGTTGAACACCATCGCCCAGAAATCGGTGATCTCGGCGCGGCGGAAGACCTGGCCGTTGACCACGTGTTCGCGGATCGCGGAGCCCGCGGGGGTCTGTTGCCAGGAGTTGGCGACGGTGATCCAGATCGACGAGAAGATCGATCCGAGGCAGACCATCAGAGCGGAGAAGAAGTGGAACTTGGGCGAAACCCGGTCCCAGCCGAACAGCAGCACGGCGAGGAACCCGGATTCCAGGAAGAAGGCGAAGATGCCCTCGGCGGCCAGGGCCGAGCCGAAGACGTCACCGACGTAGCGGGAGTAGACCGCCCAGTTGGTGCCGAACTGGAACTCCATGACGATGCCGGTCGCGACGCCGACGGCGAAGTTGAGGCCGAAGATCTTGACCCAGAACCTCGCCGCCGACTCGTAGATCGGCTCCCCGGTCCGCAGGTGCCGCCACATCAGGTAGACGACCACCAGCGACAGGCCGATGGTGAGGGGCGGGAAGATGTAGTGGAACATCACCGTCAGCGCGAACTGCAGACGGGACAGGAACAGGACGTCCATTTTGTAGATTGCTCCCCTCGGGTGGTTGGACGGGGCGTGGACCAAACAGGAGGTTGCAGCCCGGCCCGGTGGGGGCCGGACTCCCGTTGACGCTACCGCGCGAAGGGGGTGGCAGCCCCACCCGATCGGGTGGGGCGGAAGGCCTACTGCATCACTTCCAGCGTGGCGCGCGCCGCGCCGTGGATCGCCTGGGTCTCCGGATCTTGGAGGAAGGCAACCACACCCAGGTCGGACCGGTTCCAGTCCGGCTCGAGGGTCAGAGAGACTTCGCCGGAGCCGGTCGATCCGGCGGCGGGCGCCACCGAATAGGCCTTGCGAAGCTGGCGCACCACGTAGTCGTTCCGCAGCTTGCGGTTCGCGTTCTCGCCGCGGGCCACCGACGTGGTCAGGTCCTTCTGGTAGAGCGCGATCCACAGGTCGAGCGCGCGGGGTGCGGCAGCGGTGAGCTGGGCCTCGGAGATGGCGCGCAGGTCGTTCGGGTTCTTCCCGGGCGCCAGCCGGAGGTCGACGTGGCCGATCTGAGGCTGGGCCAGGGCCCGGTGGATGAGCTGGTCGACCTTGGCCTCCTGGGAGCCGACGCAGTCCCACCGGCCGTCGACCACGAGCTGGGGCGTGTAGACCCGGTTGCTGTTGAAGGCCTGGGCGTAGCGGTTCTGACGGTTCGACCAGCGCTTGGACGAGAACGGGTCGGTCCACCCGATGTAGTTCCAGTAGTCGACGTGGTAGGCCAGGGGGAAGACCTTGGTCGACAGTGCCGGGTCCTGGCCGAGGCGGGTCAGGAGCCGGTCGGCGGGTGGGCAGCTCGAGCAGCCCTGGGAGGTGAAGAGCTCGATCACCACGGGGCCGGAATCCGTCGCCGTCTTGCTGGAGCCGTGGTCCATGGGAGCCGCGCCGGCGTCCGCGACGGTCGCCGGGCCGGCGACGATCCAGAGGATCGCCGCGGCGGCCGTCAGAACGAGGAGGGCGGTGAGGAGCGGTCGGTGCTTGCCGGGGGAGGCGTCGGGTCGGGTCATATCTGGGCTCTCCGGGATCGATTCCAGGGGATTGTCAGGGCTCGAGAACGGTTCGCGGCATTCTGCGGTCTTGCCTGTCCCACCCGTCCGCCGCTGCCCGGCCGGGTGGTGCGTTCACCCACGGGGGTCGTTACACTGAACAACGAACCACGGCCCGACTCTTCCCCCGCCACGGCCCCGGGCCGTCGGAAGAGCCCGAGGGGCTGGGCGGCCGGGGGTGTCCGTTGCGAGGGATCGCGGGCGAGGAGGTGCCCATGCTCAGCGCGACCTCGTGGAGCGTCGGGACCAGGACGGCGGTCCTGGTGCTCGCCTTCCTGCTGCTTCCCGCCCTCGTCTCGATTCTCCAGGCCGATCCGCCTGCGCCGCCGACCCGTGTGAGTCACCAACAGCTCGCGGCGCAGGGCTCGGTGACCTACCGCGTCTACTGTCAAAACTGCCACGGTGCCGCCGCGCGCGGCAACGGCAAGCTGGCTCAATACCTGGAAAGTCCGCCACCCAATCTGACGACGCTCGCGCGCGACGCCGGTGGCGGTTTCCCGGTCGCGCATGTATACGGGGCGATCGACGGACGGGATCTACCACCGGGGGAGGGGCGGCGCGACATGCCGGTCTGGGGCAAGGCGTTCGGTGCGACGGAGGAGGCAGCCGGCCTGACCCCGGACCAGATCCAGACCAAGATCTGGGGTCTGGTCTATTACCTGGAGTCGGTCCAGAGTAATTGACCGGGACGATCCCCATGCGGGACAGCGCCGGGGAAGAGGTAGCAACGCCCAGGCGTCACAGGCGCCTGCAGGGTGTGTAGCGCCCCGATCGACCTGGATGATCCTCTGGAATCACCCCCCATCCCCTCATTCCCCTTCCCACCTCGAGGTGGGAAGGGGACGCCCCCGTCCACGGCTCGGGAGAGGGCTCGAGCGTTGACTGCGCGGCGCGCCGGTTGCTCAGCGGATGCCGACCGGCTCGCCGTTCTCGAGGTCCATGTGGACCGCCTGGGGCACGCGCGGCAGGCCCGGCATGCGCAGGATGTCGCCCAGGAGGGGGACCAGGAAGCCCGCGCCGGCGGACAGGATGATGCCGCGGACAGTGACCGGGAAGCCCTCGGGGCGGCCCGGCACCTTCGGGTCGTCGGACAGCGACGCCGGAGTCTTGGCCACGCACAGCGGCAGCTCCTCGTAGCCCAGGCGCCGGATCTCGGCCAGGTCGCGCGTCGCCTCCTTGCTGTAGATGACCTCGCCGGCGCCGTAGATCTTGGTGGCGACGGCTTCCATCTTGGACTCGAACGAGTCCTTCCAGTCGTACAGCGGCTTGAACGGGTCCGGCTCCTTCTCGGCATGCTCGAGCACGGTCCGGGCGAGCTCCTCGGCGCCCTCGCCGCCGCGGGCGAAATGGTCCGAGAGGGCGAACGGAACGCCGATCTCCTCGCAGGCGGCGCGGACGACGGCGATCTCCTCGTCGGTGTCGGTGTGGAACCGGTTGAGCGCGACGATCGGGATCTCCTCGAAGGTCTGGATGTTCTCCAGGTGCTTCTGCAGGTTGCCCAGGCCGCGCTCGACCGCCTGCGGATCGGGCCGCTCCAGGTCGTCGGCCGCGGCGCCGCCGTGGAGCTTGAGCGCCCGCACCGTCGCCACCAGGACGACCGCCGCGGTGTCGAGCCCGGCGGAGACCGACTTGATGTCGAAGAACTTCTCCGCTCCCAGGTCGGCGCCGAAGCCGGCCTCGGTGACGGTCCAGTCCGCGTGGCTCATGGCCATCTTGGTGGCGATCACCGAGTTGCAACCGTGGGCGATGTTGGCGAACGGCCCGCCGTGGATCAGCGCCGGGACGCCTTCGATCGACTGCACCAGGTTCGGCATCAGCGTGTCCTTGAGCAGCACCAGCATGCCTCCGATGGCGTCCAGGTCCTTCGCGGTCACGGGCTCCTTGCCGTAGGTCTGGGCGACGATCAGACGCTCCAGACGCTTGCGCAGGTCGTCGGCGTCCTCCGACAGGCAGAGCGCCGCCATGATCTCGGAGGCGGCGGTGATGTCGAAGCCGCTCTCCCGCGGCACGCCCTGGGCCGGGCCGCCGAGGCCGATCACCATGTTGCGCAGGGCGCGGTCGTTCATGTCCATCACCCGCTTCCAGGACACCCGGCGGGGGTCGATGCCGAGAGGGTTGCCCTGGTGGAGGTGGTTGTCCAGCATGGCGGCCAGCAAGTTGTTGGCCGAGGTGATGGCGTGGAAGTCGCCGGTGAAGTGCAGGTTGATCTCGTCCGCCGGGGCCACCGTGGACTTGCCGCCGCCGGTCGCGCCGCCCTTGATGCCGAAGGTCGGGCCGAGGGACGGCTCGCGCAACGCCAGGCAGACCGACTCACCGATCCGTGCCAGGCCCTGGGCGAGCCCGATCGACGTCGTCGTCTTGCCTTCGCCCGCCTTGGTCGGCGTGATCGCCGAGACCAGCACCAGCTTGCCGGGCTTGCGCCCGGAGTCCCTGGCCTCGAGGCGGATCTTGGCCTTGTCGGTGCCATAGGGGACGAGGTGCTTGGAATCGACGCCCAGGCGTTCGGCGATTTCGATGATCGGTCGGAGTTCGCTCATGGCTCTCCCTCTCGTGTTCGATGGGCTCTCTAGGTTGGAATCCTTCGGATGGTGTTTGCAGGATGGAAGAGCGCCGTCAGCGGGCGCTCCGTGGCCTTAGAGTACCCGGGATCGTGCCGTCCGGCCACCCACCGGCGGGGTGGGGCACGCGCGGCGGGCCGGGTCGCCGGGGCGCCCGCGGCCGCCGGTGTCTATAATCGGGACCCGTGAGCCGACCCGACGATCCGACCGACGAAATGCTCGCGGAAGACGAGGGGCCGTTGCGCAAGGAACGGATCGACATCCAGCGCAAGGTCTCCTTGAAATTCAAGGAGTTTCGCGGCTTCATCACGGAGTTCTCCGAGAACATCTCGACCGGTGGGATGTTCATCCGCACGACGAGACCCCAGCCTCCCGGAAGCATCTTCGATTTCGAGCTCACCCTGGGCGAGGACTACACCCTGATCCACGGCCTCGGCGAGGTGGTCTGGGTGCGAGACCGGGACGAGGGATTCGACCGGCCGGCGGGGATGGGGGTGCGATTCCTGAGCCTCGATCCGGACAGCCGGAAGCTCATCGACGAGATCGTCGCCCAGCGCCTGGAGAAGGGGGACGATGCGGCGCCCGGACCGCTCGATGGGTGGGGGATGGACGAAGGTGCGGCTGGAGGCGAGGACGGCGCGGAGGGGAAGCCGGCGGGGGAGGCCTCGTTCGGCCTCGAAGCTCCGCCGATCGCAGGCTCAGGCTCCGTCGAGAGCTCGTCGCGGTCGGCCCCAGAATCCCAGTCGTCTCTCCCGTTCTCCTCCTCCTCGTCCGGCAACGGCCTCTCGGATCTGGTCGATCTGAGCGGCGCCGGGAGCGGGCACCGGGATTCCGACGACGCGCCCCGGACGTACGCCGGCCACTCCCCCTACGCCCGCTCCTACCACGCTTCGGTGACCCAGGGCTCGGCGAGCGTCCGGTCCCGGCGGCCGCTGGTCGTCGTTCTGTTGGTGGTCGTCGCCCTGGCGGTCGTGGGCGCCGGCTTCTTCTTGCTCTTCCCGGAGAAGGCCATGGATCTGATGGTCGGGGGGCGGCGCGGTGCGGCGACCGAGCAGGCGCCGGCCGGCGCCCTGCCCATCGGTCCTTCCCCCGCGGCCCAGAGCGCCCCGAGCGGTGCGCAGGCCCCGGAGACGAGCCCGACGGAAGAGACGGCCCCGGCAGAGTCGGCGGCCGCGCCGGGTGCGCCGGCTGAGGAACCGCCTGCCGAATCGGCTGCCGAGCGAGGCCCCGCTCCCGCCACGGCCGGAGAGACCGGCAGCGCGCCCGGCCGGGCGCCGAGCGGCGAGCGGAGCGAGCCGTCGGCCGGCGGCGCGCTCGCCAGCCGGCCGAGCGCAGCACCGGAGCAGGTGCCGACGGCCCCGGCGCGGCAGGCTCCGTCGGCGACTGCGCCGGTCCCGCCGGCGCCGGAAGGGGAGCCCTTCACCCGCATCCTGAACATCACCTATGAGCAACGGGGGCCGCAGCTCGTCGTGACCATCTACCTGGACGGCGTGGTGCGCGAGTGGGACTACACGCTGACCCACATCAGCGCGCCGCCTCCCCGCGAGCTGATCCGGCTCCGCGGCGCCCAGCATCCGTTCCCGCGGACCACGATTCCGGTGACGGCCGACCTGGTGAAGCGGATCCGCACCGGCTTCCATCCGCACGACGGCAAAGACGAGATCCACGTGGTGCTCGACCTGGCCGCGGACGACGTGGTGGTGGAGCGGAGCGAGGCCGCCGGGCGGGAGATCCGCCTCTACCTCGGGCGGGAGCAGCCGGAAGGGGAGCAGGACCAGGCCCCCGGCACGCCCTGAGCTCACGGAGGTCCGCTCGATGGGCCGTGGCGAGCGCCAGGAACAGACCGGACGAGGGCGGGCGGAGCGGCGCGACCGGACGGGCCGATCGGACCGGTCTGGCCGGTCAGGCTCTCCGGCCGCGCGGTCCGAGGACGGGGCGATCGAACGGCTGCGCTCCGGCGGCGTCGAGCTGGCGGTCCGGCACCTGACCGCGGAGGAACCCCCGGTCGGTCAAGCGGCGCGGTTGATCCTCCTCCACGGCGGCCCCGGCCTCGATCATCACCTGCTCCTCCCCCTGGGGACGCTCCTGGCCGCGCGCCACGAGGTCTGGCTCCCCGATCTTCCCGGTCACGGAGCCTCGGTGACCTCGCCGCGCCGCCTCCCCGGGCTGCCCGCCCTGGAAGAGCAGCTGACCACCTGGCTGCGGGGGTTCCCCGGAGGCTTCGACGCTCTGATCGGCCACTCCATGGGCGCCTGGCTTCTGGCCAGGATGCTGTGGCAGCGGCGGGTGGCCCCGCGGGCCGCGGTTCTGGTCTCGCCGCCGGCGGCGGGACAGGAGCGCTCCGGGACGGCCTTTCGCCGCGCGGTCGCCGCCATGGCGCGGGCCCGCAAGGGCGACCCACCGGCGGGCGGGCGCCGGCTCGAGCGCGCCCGGCGGGAGCTCCACGCCCACGTAGCGGCCGAGACCCGTGGCGCCGCGCTGCCCGCCTTTCTGGCCGCGGTCGACCGGGTCGCGGTCCGCGATCCGCGCGGCTATGGGGCGCTCCTGCGCGACTTCCACCGCTCGGTGACCCGGCCGGTGCGGCCGTTCGACCCGGGCTGCCCGGTGCTCGTGCTGTGCGGTGACCGCGACGCGACCACGCCACCGGAGCAGGCCCGCCGGGTAGCGGAGAGCATCGCCGGCGCGCGCCTGGAGGTCGTGGAGGGGGCCGGCCACTACCCCTTCGCCGAGTGTCCGGAGCAGGTCGCCGGACGGCTGCTCGCGTTCCTAGCCTGCGTCATTCCTGAGCGCCGCGGCATCTGAGTCGGTTGAGACGGCCCCACGAGAAACCGCCCCGACCCCCGCCCCGGCGGAGGACGAGTGCCGGGGCGGGAATCGGGGCGGGGGGAGTGCCCCAGGAGTGTCGCCTCAGGGCGTTACACGGTAGTTGACGATGGTCTCTCCCTGGTCCGGCAGGAAGAGCCGCAGCGACACCACGTCGCCCTTGGAGATGCCCTCGGCGATCTTGCGGACGTCGCCGGCGTTCTCGACCGGCTGACCGTTGATCTTCAACAGTTTCATGCCGGCGCGGATGCCGGCGCGTGCCGCCGGGCTGAAGGGCGACACCTGGGCGATGACCACGCCGCCGGACTGGTCGTAGCCGAGCTGCTGGGCGAGGTCGTCGGTGAGCGGCCGCACGCTGAAGCCCAGGGTCTCCTCGGCCGCGGCGCCGCTGTGCTCCGGCGTGTCGTCCTGCTCGGTGTCGAACTCGCCGAGCGTCACCTCGACCTCCTTCTTCTTGTGATCCCGGAAGATGGTCAGGGTGACCTTCTTGCCCGGCTCGAGCTTGGCCAGGGTGGTGGTGAGGTCGGTGGCGTCCTGGATCTGCTTGCCGTCGACGGCGAGGATGACGTCGCCGGGCTGTAGACCGACCTTGGCCGCCGGGGTGTCTTCCTGGACCGTCCGCACGTTGGCGCCGCGGACCTCGCTCAGGCCGTAGGCCTCGGCGTCAACCGCGGTCACGTCACTGACCGAGACGCCGAGCTGCGGCCGCCGGACGTGGCCGTACTTGAGCAGGTCGGAGATCACCCGGTCGGCGATGTTGATCGGGATCGCGAAGCCGTAGCCGACGAACGAGGGGCCACCGAGGATCGCGGTGTTGATGCCGATGACCTCGCCCTCCAGGTCGACCAGCGGGCCGCCCGAGTTGCCCGGGTTGATGGCGGCGTCGGTCTGGATGTATGCCTCTAAGGCATTGCCGCCCCTGCCGAGCTGGCGCCCCTTGGCGCTGACGATGCCGGCGGTGACCGTCGCTTCCAGGCCGAACGGCGAGCCGAGGGCCAGGACCCAGTCACCGACCTGGGCGTTGTCCGAGTTACCGAGCTTGGAGATCGGCAGGGTCTCGTCCTTGCCCGGGTCGATCTTGAGCAGCGCCACGTCGGTGCTGGGGTCCGCACCGACGACCTTGGCGTCGTATTCGCGCCCGTCCACCAAGCGCACGAGGACGGAGGTCGCGTCGGAGATCACGTGGTTGTTGGTGACCACGTGCCCTTCCTTGTCCAGGATGAAGCCCGAGCCCGAGCCGATCTCAGGCGGCGCCTCACCATGCGGCCCCTGAGGCTGGCCGAAGAAGCGGCGGAAGGGCTCCGGCATCTGGAGCTGGCCGGCCGACTGACCGGGCTTCTGGACCTCGATATAGACGACGGCGGGCAGGGCCTCGTGGGCCGCCGCCTGGAAGGTGTCGGAGAGGGCTCGGGCGATGCTCTTGTCGACCGTCTTCGGCTTCGGGCCGAGCTGCTTCTCGATCGAGCGCTGTGCTGATTGTTGTGGCTGGTCCGCCGCCTCGGCGGTTCCGGACGTCGCTGCCGGGCCGCACGCTACGGCCACCAGCACCGCCAGGATGGCGAGGACGCGGAAAATCTCTCGTTTCGATCGCTTCATTGTTGTCGGTTCCTCCGGTGGGTCTCGAACATCAGGGTTCCTTGCGTGGCGCCAGAGCCACATGCAAGGTTCGGTCCCGGTCCCACCAAGGCCCCCCGGGTGGGGGCGTCCCCTTCCCCCCGGAGGGCGGGAAGGGGATGGGGGGAGATCTTTCAGGCGCCGTCGACGAACGCCAGGATCCGGTCCAGGCGCGCCTCGGCGTCGGCCTCGCCGATCTCGATCAGCCGCCGGCAGTAGTCGCTCTGGAACATCACCAGGCTGAGCAGGTCCGGGCTGGCGGTCTCCCGCGAGCCGAGCCCCCGCACCAGGTGGCGGAAGAGCTTCGGCAGGTCCGGCTCCAGCTCGCCGGCCAGGCGGCCCAGATCCTGGGAAGGACGCACCACCTCGACGTCGATCACCCGCAAGCCGTGGCGTTGGGTGTCGGGGAGCTCGCGCAGCAGGCGGTTGAACCGCTCCACCCGGAGAGCGTCCTGGTCCACGGAGTCGAGGAAGATCGCGTTCAAGAGCTGGCTGGCGATCTGGAGGGGCGGCGGATAGGCCCTGATCTGGGAGCGGCTGGCCTCTTCGGCGGTCTTGCCGTGGCGGGTCGAGAGCACCAGGATGCGGTCGGCGCCCATGTGGATCGACGGCGACAGGGGGTTGGTCAGCCGGATTCCGCCGTCGCCGTGCCACCGTCCCTCCACCCGGATCGCCGGGAAGAAGAACGGCAGCGCCGCCGAGGCCATGATGTGGTCGATGGAGATCCGCGTGCGCTGGCTGCGCCGGTACGGGCGCTCCCAGGTGTCGACGCCGGCTCCGTCGACCCAGGCCACCGACTGGCCGGTCTCGAAGTTGCTCGTGAGCACAGCGAAGGAGCGCAACAGCTCATCGTCGATGTTGCGCCCGATGCCGGCGATCTCGCCGTCCTCCGTGGCGCCCAGGGCGTCGATCAGGAGCCGGCGCAGGGGTGAGGTGTCGACCAGACCCCGCACCTCCGGTGCGTGGGGGCCGCCACCGGAGAGTAGGCGGTAGGACCAGCGGGCCATCGTCTTGGTGAGCGACCAGGCGTCCACCCGGAAGACCTTGGCGACCTCGAGGTTGCTCCACAGCGTGTTCAGGTTCTCGACCGCGCGCGGCAGGTCGAGTGGGTGTGCGGCGAGGCAGGCGGCGTTGATCGCCCCCGCGGAGACGCCGGTGAGGATCGGCAGGCGGAGGTGGGGGCGGTGGCGGGCCAGGCAGCGGAGCAGGCCGACCTGGTAGGCGCCCCGGGCGCCGCCACCCGAGAGCATCAGGGCGAGGCCCCCGCCACCGGCCGCGTGGCGTTCGAAGATGCGCTCGTCGAAGAGGTCCGCCATCACGGAGGCGCACTGTAACAGTCCGGGGGCGCGGGGGCGCGGGGATGAGATCGTCGACGTTCCTCGCGCTGGAACGGCTCGACGGGTGGCGATCGACCTGGATGATCCTCAAGATCCCCCCTACTACCCCCCGTCCCCCTTCGGGGACCCGCAAGGAAGCGAATACGGGTTTCTGGAAAGTTCCTCGCGGCGGAATGGTCCTTTGCGTGGCGATCGACCTGGATGAGCGGCTGGATCCCCCCTTCAACCCCCCGACCCCCTTCTCACCCCCAGGGGGAGAAGGGGGCGCCCCCGTCCGGTCTGCTCCTTGCCGAGATTGATGGTTTGGACAGGGCTGCTGCCAACGGCTCGTCATGCAGGATGCAGAGAAGCAGGACAAGGCGACGCGTCTCACTTCTCCCAACATCTCGTGGTGCGGGGTGGGGGGCGAACAATGCGCATACGGAGCGGGTCGGGAGGCCCCGCTGGAGGGCGTCGAGGAGCGTGCTCGCGATGGCCCTGGAGCGGGCGGGTCGGCCCGGCGCGCTCCGAGCCGAGGCGCACGCTTGTCTCCCAACTGTCCAGTTCGTGCGCCGTCCCGGAGGCGGGGCCTCCCGAACCGCTCCCGGCTGACCCTTCGGCGGCTGACCCTTCGGCGGCGGATCAGCTGGCGGCGGCCGTGGCGGCGGGGGGCTCTTGGGAGTGGCCGGCCTGCTCTGATGCCCGGTGGGCCTGGAGGAAGGTCTCCGGCTCGGAGAACACCTTGGCGATCCGCATCCCCTTGCGCACCGCCCCGGGCGTCACCTTGCCGGTGGCCAGGGCGGCGGCGAGCTGGAGGTAGGTCTTGGCCTTGCCGCGCACCTGGTAGCGCACCTCGAGCGTCGTCCGCCAGAGCCGGGAGTACTCGGCGTAGAACTCATCCAGCGGCAGCTTGGTGGGGAGCACCGCGTGGATGATGTCGAACAGCTCCCAGTCGTCGGTCGTCAACTGCTTCTGCACTCCGCCCCACAGGTCGGTGCCGGGCAGCGGGGTGAGCACGGAGAAGCCGCTGTTGTACGTGCCGTGGCGGGCGATCCACTCGCGCAGGCGGGTGAAGTCCTCCCGGTCCCAGGCCGGGTCGACGATGAAGTTCGACGTGAAGCCGACCCCCATCTCCTTGAGGATCTCGATCGCCCGCAAGTTGTTGGCGGCGCTGTTCTTCTTGTTGACCGAGCTCAGCCCGGCGTCGTCCACCGCCTCCAGGCCGAGGAAGATCGCCAGGTCACCGCAGTCCTTCCACATCTCGATCAGGTGGGGGAACTTGCAGATGATGTCGCTCCGGGTCTGGACGGTGAAGTACTTGCGGATGCCGGCGGCCTTGATCTGGCGGGCCAGCTCCTCCCCCCGGCGGACGTTCATCCAGAAGATGTCGTCGGTGATGAAGACGTTCGGTGCCTCGATCGCCCGGAGCTCCTCGACCACCCGCTCCGGCGACTTCTCGCGGAAGCTGCTCTCGTGGAACTTCCAGACGGAGCAAAAATTACACTTGAACGGGCAGCCGCGGGCGGTCTCCATCAGCGCCAGGGGCTTGCGGAAGTTGATGTAGTACTGGGGAGCGTAGTCGCGGATCAGGTGGCGGGCGGGCAGCGGCAGGTCGTCGAGCTCCCGGCGGGCCGGGGGCGGGCCGGTCGCGACCTGCTGCCCACGTCGGTTGAGCACCAGGCCCGGCGCCTCGGCCGGGTCACCGCTCGTGTCGAGGGCGTGGACCAGCGGCGGCATGACCTCCTCGCCGTCGCCGATCGCCACGGCGTCGATCGCCGGATCGTCGAACCATTTCGGGTCGCGAGAAGCGTCGTGGCCGCCGACCACCACGAACGCCTCGGGCAGCTCGCTCTTGACCCGCCGCGCCAGGTCGCGGCAGCGGTAGCGCTCGGTGGTGAAGTTGCACTGCAGCCCGACCACCTGGGGCTCTAGCGCGCGGCAGCGGACCATGCCCTCCTCGGCACCGTCGATCCGCAGGTCGATGATCGAGCACTCGTGGCCGTCCAGCTCGAGGGCGCCGGCGACGCACTCGGGGCCGAGCGGCTCGACGAAGGTCAGCATCTCCAGCCCGAGGATGCCGCCGATCGGTGGTTTCAGGAACACGACCCGCATGGTGCGACCTCTCTTCCAGTCAATCCGTGTTCACGGGGTAGGGGCTTGCTCATCCAACCACGCACGCCGCTCGCCGGTCAAGCGTCCGGGGGGTGTGGCGCTGGACCGCCCACCCGGGTGGCGACGGGCGAGGGCCCTGGGGCTACCATGGTTTGCGGGGTGGGACCCAACGTTCTCCGTCCTGGAGGCGCCTGCCCGACGTCCCGGAAACACATCCCTCAGAGATTCTTCAAGAGACCGAGATGAGCAATCTGATTGCTGAGCGCGAAGCTACGACCGAACGCATTCTGCTCGGGGACGAGGCGGTGGCCCAGGCGGCCGCCGATGCCGGCCTGAGCGCCGCCTACGGCTACCCGGGAACCCCTTCCACCGAAATCATGGAGCACCTGCTGCGGCTGCCGGAGTCCGCGGATCGCCCGGTCACCCGCTGGTGTGCCAACGAGAAGACAGCCTACGAATCCGCCCTCGGCACCGCCATGGCCGGCGGCCGTGCCCTGGTGGTGATGAAGCACGTCGGCCTGAACGTCGCAGCGGACCCGTTCGTGAACTCGGCCCTGCTCGACCTCCACGGCGGCCTGGTGGTGGCGGTGGCGGACGACCCGGGAATGCACAGCTCCCAGAACGAGCAGGACAGCCGGGTGTATGCCGAAATGGCACATGTGCCGTGCCTGGAGCCGGCCTCCCAGCAGGAGGCCTACGACATGACCCGCCGGGCGTTCGAGCTCTCCGAGCGGTTTCGGACACCGGTGATGGTCCGCCTGGTGACCCGGCTGGCCCACAGCCGGACGGCGGTGACCGTGCGGCCGGCGGCGCCGAAGAAGCCCCGCCTGCTGCCCGCCGATGCCACCGACTGGACGCTGCTGCCGGCCAACGCCCGCCGCCGGTGGCGGGTCGTCCTGAGCCGCCAGGCGGCGCTGGAGCGCCACCTCTCGGACTCCGAGGACTCGGTGCTGACCCTCCGGCCCGGGGCGGACCTGGGAGTGGTGACCACCGGGCTCGCCCGGGGATACTTCCTGGAAGCCCTCAATGGCCTGGACGATCGTCCCTCGCACCTCCACGTGGGGGCCTACCCGCTGCCGGAGGAGAAGCTCCGCCGGCTGGCGGCCTCGGTGGAGACCATCCTGGTGCTCGAGGAGGGCCAGCCGATTCTCGAACGGCGGCTGCGGGGCATCTTGCCGTCCGCGGTCGAGGTGGCCGGGCGTGAGACCGGAGCTGTGCCGGCCGACGGCGAGCTCAACCCGGACCTGGTCCGCCAGGCCCTCGGGCTGGCCGAGCGGCCCCACGCGACCCTCCCCGAGCCGCTGGTCCTGCCCGGGCGCCCGCCCCAGCTCTGCACCGGCTGCCCCCACCGGGACAGCTTCACCGCACTGAAGCGTGCCCTGGAGGGCATGGATGGCGCCCTGGTGACCGGCGACATCGGCTGCTACACCCTGGGCGCGTTGCCGCCGTTCGAGGCGATCGACTCCTGCGTCTGCATGGGCGCCTCGATCGGCATGGCCCGGGGGGCGGCCGACGCCGGCGTCCGGCCGGTGGTGGCGGTGATCGGGGACTCGACCTTCCTCCACTCGGGCATCCAGCCGCTGCTCGACGCCGCCACCGCGGACGCGGACATGACCGTGCTCATCCTGGACAACGACGCCGTGGGCATGACCGGCGCCCAGGACACGGTGGCGTCGTCCCGGCTGGAGCCGCTGGCGCTGGCGGTCGGGGTACACCCGGACCAGTGTGTCGTCGTGGACGCCCATCCACGGAAGATCGACCAGATGACCGAGGTTCTGCGGCGCGCCGTCGAGCACCGGGGCCTGTCGGTCGTGATCGCGGCCCGGGAGTGCATCGAGCACGCCCGGCTGCGCAAGCGAGGTGCAGCATGACGATTCCCACCAGATCAGCCCGGAGCCTGGACGCGGTCCTCGCCGGCGTCGGCGGCCAGGGAGTGCTCTCGATCGGCGCCCTGATCGCCGGTGCGGCAGGCGATGCCGGCCTGTGGGTCAAGCAGTCCGAGGTCCACGGCATGTCCCAGCGGGGCGGGGCGGTGGAGGCTTACTTGCGGGTCTCCGACCGTCCGATCAAGAGCGACCTGATCAGCCGGGGAGGCGCCGACCTGATCCTGAGCCTCGAGCCGGTCGAAGCGCTCCGCCACCTGGAGATGCTCCGCCCGGACGGGATCGTCGTGACCTCGACCGAGCCGGTCCGGAACGTGCCCGACTACCCGGACCTCGAGATCGTCCTCGACCGCCTGCGCAGCCTGCCCGGAACCGTGCTGGTCGACGCCGGGCATCTGGCCCGGGCGGCCGGGAACCCCAAGGCCGCCAACGTGGTGGTGGTCGGTGCGGCGGCGCCGTTCCTGCCGGTGACGACCGGCGCAATCGAGGAGCGCATCCGGAGGATCTTCGCATCGAAGGGCCACAAGGTGATCGACGCCAACCTGGCGGCGTTCCGCGCCGGCCTCGCGGAAGCGGCGGTCCCGGTGGCATGATGCTCGATGTGACTGACGAGCTAACCAACACGATCGAGGCGATTGCCGCAGAGGTCCGCGTGGCGACCGAGGCCGCCGGCAGCCACACCCTGCTCGAAACCGAGGGCCTGGCGCTGGCCGAGGCCCTCGGCCTGGCGGTGCCGCGGTGGGCGAGAGTCTCCGGTCCGGAGCAGGTGCTCGACCCGGCAGGGTCCTTCGACCCGGCCGCCTTTCCCGGCGACCGGGTGGTGCTCAAGGCGCTCTCGCGAGAGCTCGTCCACAAGAGCGACGCGGGTGGGGTGGAGATCGTCGCCAAGGAGCGGCGGACCGTGGCCGACGCCGTCGCCGCCATGGCGGAACGGCTCCGGGATCTCGCGCTCGACGGCTTCGGCCTGTTCGAGCTCATCCCCCACGCCTCCGGCATCGCCGGCGAGATCCTGCTCGGCATGCGCTGGACCGACGACTTCGGCCCGGTGGTCACCGTCGGCCCGGGCGGCATCGAGACCGAGCTGCTGGCGAAGAGCCTGGTACCGGGGCAGGGCAGCGCGATCCTGTCGCCGCTGCTCTTGGAGGAGGCTTCGCCCGAGGCGGCGGTGCGGAAGATCCTGGCCGCGCGCTCCTTGCTCCGTGCGGCCACGGAGCCGTTCCGTGGCCGCCGGCCGCCGGTGCCCCTGGATGACCTGGTCCGGACCGTCGTTCGGTTCCTCGACGGCGCGCGACGGTTGCTGCCCGGGGCGCTTGACGAGCTCGAGCTCAACCCGGTGGCGCTGACCCCGGAAGGGCCGGTGGCGCTCGACGCCGCGGGGCGGATCGCGTCGCGCCACGGCACCGGCAAGGGCTTCGTGCCGTGGCCGGAGGTCCCGCGCGGAGCGGAGGGGGCGTCGGCGGAGGCCGAGCGGCGGGCCGTGCGCAACCAGAAGATCGCCCGGCTGCTGGCGCCGCGGTCGGTGGCGGTCATGGGGGTCTCCGAGCGGACGGTCAATCCCGGCTGGATCATCTTGCGCAACCTGCTGCGGCGGGGGTTCCCGGCGGACCGTCTGTTCGTGGTCAAGGAGGGCGAAGGCGCGATCGACGGGTGCCCGCGGGTCGCCGACCTGGCGGCGCTGCCGGAGCCGGTGGACCTGCTGGTCCTGGCGGTCGCTGGCGGCCAGGTGCCCGCACTGGTGGAGGAGGTGGTGGCGGACCGGCGGGCCGAGAGCCTGGTGGTCATCCCGGGTGGCCTGGGGGAGACCGAGGGGAGCGACGAGCGCGTCGCGGCGGTCGAGGCGACCCTGGCCGCCGCCCGGGAGACGCCCTGGGGCGGGCCGGTGCTCAACGGCGGCAACTGCCTCGGCGTGCGCTCGGTGCCGGGGCGGGTCGACACCCTGTTCATCCCCCGGCACAAGCTGCGCTTCCCGGAGGGCCGGGACGGTGGCGCCGAGCGTGCCGACCCGGTGGCCCTGATCTCCCAGAGCGGCGCGTTCGCCATCGCCCGGGCGTCGAAGCTCCGGGCGCTCGATCCGCGCTACCTGATCACGGTCGGCAACCAGCTCGACCTGACGGTCGGCGATTACGTCGAGCACCTGGTGGACGATCCCGAGGCGCGGGTGATCGCCTGCTACGTCGAGGGCTTCCGGCCGGACGACGGCCGGCGGTTCCTGGTCGCGGCGCGGGAGATCGGCCGCCAGGGCCGGACGGTGATCCTCTACCGGGCCGGGCGGACGGCGGCCGGCGCGCGGGCCAGCGCTTCCCACACGGCATCGATCGCCGGGGACTTCGCGGTCAGCCGCGAGCTGGCCGAGGCCGCCGGGGTGGTGGTCGCCGACACCCTGGAGGACTTCGAAGAGCTGGTGAGCCTGTTCACCCGGCTCGACGGCCGGCTGCCGGTACCGCCTCGGGGCGGTGCGCGCCTGGGGGCACTGACCAACGCCGGCTTCGAGGCGGTGGCGATCGCCGACCGGCTGGGAGCACTCCGGCTGGCGGAGCTTTCGGAGGCGACGCGGCGGCGGGTGCGGGAGGTGCTCGCCGACCACCGTCTGGAGGAGATCGTGTCCGTGGGCAACCCGCTCGACGTCACGCCGATGATGGACGACGCGGGGTTCGCGGAGGCGGCGCGGGCGGTGCTGGCGGACGAAGGGGTCGACGTCGGAGTCGTCGGCTGCGTGCCGCTGACCGGCGCCATGGAGACGGTGGCCGCCTGGAACCCGAACGCCCTCGATCCGGGGCCCGAGCACGAGGAGGACGGCACGGGCCCCGGCGCCACCGCCGACCGGCTCGCCGCCCTCTGGGCCGTGACCGCGAAGCCGTGGGTCGCCGTGGTCGACTCGGGCGCTCTCTACGATCCCATGGTCCGGGTGCTCGAGGAGGCCGGCGTGCCGGTCTTCCGCGCGGCGGATCGGGCCGTCCGCCTCCTCGGGCGCTGGCTGGAGGCGGTCGGCGGACGGTGAGCGTGGGGCGCCGACCGGGTGGATCACCGGCCGGCGCCGGCTCGTTCGGGGAGCGGATGGGCTCCGGTGTCCGGGCCGGGAGGGGGCCCGGGCGTGCCGGGCTCAGTGCTTCATGCCGTCATCCATCCCCTTGTCGTCCTTGAACAGCTTGGCGTACTCGCCGTAGCCCTCCTTCACCAGGTCCTCCGCCGGGATGAAGCGGAGCGATGCGGAGTCCATGCAGTAGCGAAGACCCGTCGGCTGCGGGCCGTCGTTGAACACGTGGCCCAGGTGGGAGTCCGCGCGCTTGCTCCGGACCTCGGTGCGGATGGCGCCGAAGCTCCGGTCCTCCTTGGTGACGATGTTGGCGGGATCGAGCGGGCGGGTGAAGCTCGGCCAGCCGGTGCCCGAGGCGAACTTGTCCTTGGAGCTGAACAGCGGCTCGCCGGAGACGACGTCGACGTAGATGCCGGGCTTGTGGTTGTTCCAGTACTCGTTGTGGAAGGCCGGCTCGGTGCCATCCTGCTGGGTTACCTTGTACTGCATCGGCGTGAGCATCTTGCGGAGCTCCGCGTCCGACGGCTTCTTGAAGCTCTTCCAGTCCTTGCCCTCCATTCCCTCCTTCATGGAGGAGCCCATGGTGTCCTTCTGCTTCATCTCGTCTTGCTTCATGGAGCCGTGGCTTTGCATGCCGCCGGTTCCGGATGCGGCAGGGGAAGCGGCCAGGGCGGCGCGGGGGGCCGCCAGGGCGAGCGGGACAGACAGCAGGACGAGGGCGAACGGGGCGAACAGGGTACGTTTCGTGATGCGCATGGTGTCGGGTCTCCAGGTCGTTGATGAGGAGACTCTAGCAGCCGATTCTCACGGCGAGATCACGACGGGATCAGGGTGAGATCACGCTGCGGTCCGGCGGAAATCGGGGCGGCGACGGCTATACTCGGCGGGCAACCATGACTGTCACCGCCGACGTTCTCGAGGATGTCTCGCGGCTCCGGGAAGGATCTCTGTCGGAGGTCCGCTTCCCGGTGCTGCTCCAGGCGCTGGCCTCGCGCGAACGCACCGCGGTGCTCGAGATCCGCCGCGGCCCGATCCAGAAGCGCATCATCTTCGAGTACGGCATGCCGGTCGACTGCCGGTCGAACCTGCTCCACGAGACCCTGGGCCGGTTCATGGTCTCCCTGGGCAAGCTGGACGAGGAGGAGGGGGATCGCCTGGTCCGCGAGGCCCTCGCCCGGGGTGTGCAGCTCGGCGACGTCCTGCGCGAGGAGGGCGTGGTCGACTCCTCCGAGCTGTTCAAGATCCTGCAGCAGAACCTGGCCAAGAAGCTGCTGGACGGGTTCACCTGGAAGGACGGCGAGTTCGCCCTCCGCTTCGACGTGCCGGAGGTCGAGTCGCCGCTCAAGGTGCGGGTGCCCCAGCTCGTGGTGACCGGCGTGACCCGGTTCAGCCCCATCGAGGAGGTCAACGACGCGGTCGCCGGCCTGGTGGGCAAGCGCCTGGTGATTCCGCCTGTGCCGCCGGTCGACCCGGACGAGATCAAGCTCAACGAGGGGCAGCGGGCGCTCGTCGATTCGCTGCGCAGCCCGCGGCGGCTGGACGAGCTGGCCCTGGACGGCCCGCTGCCCCACGGTGAGGTCAGCCGGCTGGTCTACGCCCTGTCGGTGCTCGGGGTGGTCGTCCCGGAGGAGCTCCTGGGCTCCCTACCGTCGCGCCCGGCGGGTGCCGCCGAGGAGCCGGCCCACACGGCCCACGGGGGCGCGACGCGCGAGCCGGCAGCGGGTGCGGCCGCCCGTCCGGACGAGGCGCCCCTGCCGCCGGGGGAGGTCGGCAAGCTCGAGAACGAGGTGATGGAGACCTACCTGGCCCACCGGCGCCAGGACGCCTTCGATCTCCTCGGCGTCTCGCCGGACGATCCGGTGGCCGCGATCCGGCGCCGCTACCTGCGCTTCGCCCAGCGTTTCGCGCCGTGGCGGTTCCGTGGGCGTGAGCTGGCCGGCGTGGCGGACAAGGCGGAGGACCTCTTTCTGGCCGGGGCGCGCGCGTTCGGCGAGCTGATGGACACGGAGCAGCGCAACACGCTCATCTTCCGGCGCAAGACCCTGGCCGAGGAGCGCGAGCGCCGGGCGTCCGCCGCCGACCAGCTCAAGATCGAGACCGACCTGCTCGATTCGCAGAAGCAGTTCCGCAAGGGCGTGGCTCTGATGGACAAGGGGTCGTACGACCAGGCCCTGACCATCCTGGAGTTCGCCGCGGACTGCGATCCCCAGAACAGCCTGTACCGGGCGGAGGCGGCCTGGTGCCGGTACCTGCGCTCGCCGAGCGGCAGCGACGCGCGCAAGGCGCTCGAGGAGCTCGAAGAGGCCCAGCGGATAGACCCCCGCTCCGGCCTGGCGGCGTTCTACGCCGGCGAGGTCCACCGCGGGTTGGGCAACTGGGACGACGCGGAGGCCCAACTCCGCCGCGCCAACCAGCTCATGGCCCCCGACCGCCGCCCGATCGAGGCGCTCAAGGCCCTGGCCCGGGACCGCAAAGGCAAGCGGCGGTAGCCTGATCGCCCCCCATCCCCTCGATCCCCTTCCCGAATCGAACCGAAGGGCCGACGGCAGCCGGCCTGGGCGGCGGGAAGAGGACGCTTCCTTCCAAACTGGTTGGCATGTGCTCAACGGATGCCGTATTCCTTCAGCCTGTTGTACAGCGTGCGCACCGAAATGCCGAGGAGCTGGGCGGCGCGTTCCCGGTGGCCGCCGGTCTGCTCGAGGGCCTCGAGGATCGCCTGGCGCTCACGCTCGGCGAGGGAGAGGGGCGGCTCGACTCCGTCCGCCGCCCGACCCCGCGGGGTCCCGGCGGGTCCGGGACCCCGTTTCCCGGCCAGCCCTCCGGCCGGCTCCGCTCCGGCGGCTGGCGCGATCATCGGCGGCAGATCGCCCCGCTCGATGTGCTCGCCGCCGGCGGCGATCAGGGCCCGTTCGAGGGCGTTCCGGAGCTCGCGCACGTTTCCCGGCCAGGGGTGGCGCTCCAGGGCGTCCTGGGCGGCGGGGGAGACCGGCAGCGGCGCCAGCCCTGAGCGGGCGGCGAGCCGTTGGATCAGCCGCGGCACCAGGAGCTCCAGGTCGCCCGGGCGGTCGCGGAGCGGCGGCAGGTGGAGCGCGACCACGTTCAACCGGTAGTAGAGATCCTCGCGGAAGGTGCCGGCGGCGACCGCGCGCGCCAGGTCCCGGTTGGTGGCCGCCACCAGCCGCAGGTCGACCGGAATCGGTCCGCTGCCGCCGACCCGCTCGATCGACCGCTCTTCGAGCGCCCGCAACAGTTTCGCCTGGAGTGCCTCGGACAGCTCGCCGATCTCGTCCAGGAAGAGGGTGCCGCCGTCGGCGAGCTCGAAGCGGCCCCGGTGACGGGACTCGGCGCCGGTGAAGGCACCCTTCTCGTGACCGAAGAGCTCACTCTCGGCGAGGCTCTCGGGCAGGGCCGCGGCATTGACCACGACGAACGGGCCGCCGGCGCGGGGCGAGCGGTCGTGGATGCGCCGCGCCAGCAGCTCTTTGCCGGTGCCCGACTCGCCGCTGATCAGCACCGTCGCATCCGTGGCGGCCGCCCGATCCGCCAGCGCCAGGAGCTCCAGCATCCGGGGGTCGCGGGTGAGGATCTCCCGGTCGTCGGCGCCCTGGGTCTCGCGGCGCCCGAGGAGCGCCCGGACCATCCGGCGCAAGGCGGCCGGGCTCTCGAGCGGCTTGGTCAGGTAATCGGCCGCTCCCGTGCGCACCGCCTCGACCGCCTGGGGGATGGTGCCGTAGGCGGTCATCAGCACCACCTCGGGCGCCGCCGCCGCGCTGCGCAGCCGCCGGGTGAGCTCCAGCCCATCGAGGCCGGGCATGCGCTGGTCGGAGAGCACCAGGTCGAGGGGCTCGGTGGCGGCCAGGCGGAGCGCCTCCTCGGCGCTGCCGGCGGTCAGGATCCGGTAGCCCTCCGGGCGCAGGATGTCGACCAACACCTGGCGGAAGGCGTCGTCGTCGTCGACCACCAGGACGGTCGCGACCTGGGAGGTCACCGGTTCACCCCCGGGGCGGGGGGCGTGGCGTCGCCGTCGCCCGCGCCGGCTGTGGTGGCGGCGGGTGCGCGGGTCAGGCGCAGGCGGGCGATCGCACCGCCGCCGGGGCGGGGCGCCAGGGTCAGCTCGCCACCGTTCGCCCGCGCCAGGGAGCGCGCGATCGGCAGGCCCAGGCCGGTGCCGCTGGCGCGCCCGGTGACGTACGGCTCGAACATCCGCTCCGGGTCGGCGCCCGGTCCGGGGCCCCGGTCCGCGACGGTGATCTCCACGGCGCCGTCGTCGGCGCGGGCGGCGAGCTCCACCGGCGTGCCGTCCGGCGCCGCCTCGCAGGCGTTGTCCACCAGGTTCGAGACGATCTGGCGCAGATGCTCCGGGTCGACCACGGCCTCCAGCGATTCGTCGGCCTCCACCTGGAGGCGCGCGTTGGTGGCGGCGAGCTCTGCCGCGAGCTCGGCCACACGGACGGGGCGCGCCTCGGCCAGGGTCGGACGGGCGTAGTCCAGCAGGTCGCCGAGCAGGTGGTCCATGCGCACCGCCTGCTCCAGGATCCGCTGGAGAGCGGGCGCGCCGGTGTCACCTTCCTGCTCGAGCAGCAACTGGCACGACCCCTTGATCGTGGCGAGCGGGGTGCGGAGCTGGTGCGCCAGCCCCGCGCCGGCCAGCGCCAGCCCCTCGAGAAGCTGGCGCTCCGCCTGCTCCAGTGTCTCCCGCTGGCGGCGGACCAGCAGGCGGCCACCGATCAGCGACAGGGCGACCAGCGCTGCGGCGGTCAGCACCACCACCGGCATCAACAGGAGCTCGCTCCAGGGCGGTCCGAGCGCCTCCGGGGCCGGCACCAGGCGGAGCGTCCGGCGGCCCCGTCCGCCTCGACCGCCTCGGCTGCCGCCGTCTCTCTCGCTCCCGGTCGCGTCCTCGCCCGCCGCGGCGCCCATCCGGCCGCGTCCGGTGCGGGGCGAGCCGCTCATCCCCATCCCGCCACCGTGCCAGGCCGGTCCGAGGAAGAGGTCGACCTCCAGCACCCCGGGGCCGTCGACCTCTCCCGCGGAGACCTCGACGGTGCCGTCGGCGCCGACCAGGGCGAGGCCCCGGAGCAGGTCTCCCGTGGCGTCGAGCTCGCTCGCGAGGACCGTCTCCGCGTCCGAGGGCGTCGCCTCGCGCAGCGCCACCTCGACCTCCCGGGCCACCCGGTTCATGCGCCCTTCGAGGGTCAGCGTACGGCGCTCCGAGCGGGCGGTGGTGGTGGTCGAGGCGAGCAGCACGAGCGCGATCGCCACGATGGCCGCCGCAGCGGGGAGGACGACATCCCAGCGCAGTGCTCGGTCGGTTCCCGCCATGGGTCGAATCTATCGGAAGCGCACCGGCTGTGGCTGGGGAGACGGGGCGCGGCCTGCACCGGCTGCAGTCCGGCCTGCACGGTCTGCAGGCCGTGCAGTGAAGGCGGTCTGACGGCCACAGGATGGTGCAGTTGCCAAGTCCAGTGTAATCAACGGATTACGCTGGGTCCTTCCGTTGGCATCCGCGTTGCTCTGGGACTCCGGTGACCGGCCGCATGAAGCGGTCGGGAACGGGTACGAGGAGAACACCCCATGAAGAGAGCCACCATCGTTCTTTCGACCGTCCTGGCAGTGCTGGCCGGCATCGCCCTCCTCGCGGCCCCCGCGGCGGCTCGCCGCCAGGGCCCGCAGATCGATCCGTCCACCCGTGCCGAGATCTCCGGCACCGTCGTCGAGCTCAGGGCAGAGAAGGGCGCCGGCATGCCCACTCTGGTCGTCGATGCCGCCCAGGGCAAGCCGATGACGGTCCGCCTGGGCCCCAACTGGTTCCTGGACCAGAACGGGTTCAAGGCGAAGGCCGGTGACCGGGTCCAGCTGGTGACCTTCCAGTGCCCCCGCTGCGACGCCGACGCGGTCGCCGCCTCCGTCGACAACCTGACCAACGGCGACACCCTGAACCTGCGCAACGACCAGGGCCAGCCCGAGTGGATGACCTCCCGCCGGGGCCACGGCCGTCACGGCATGATGGGCAAGGGCATGAAGGGCCAGGGCATGATGAACCAAGGCCAGGGCATGAAGGGCCAGGGCCAGGGCATGATGAACAAGGGTCAAGGCGGTGGTGGACGGGGTCCCGGTAACGGCACCGGACCCTACTGCCCGCGCTCGGGTCCGACCCGCTGACCCGCAGTGCGGTATGGTTCCTCCGGGCCGCCGAAGAGATCGCACTCCCGTCGGCGGCTCTGGTCCCCGGGGCCCCTGGCCCCGGGGACCGTCTGTATTCAGGGCCTTCCGGCCCCTCCGGCCCCTCCGGTCAGATCGCGCCCTACCTCACCGGCACCTCCGCCGCCGCCCTGGCGAGCACCGCCCCGGAGCCGCCGGCCGCCTGGTCGTAGTAGGCGACGAAGCGGTCGGTCTCCGGCGCCGGGCTGTCGCTCAGGTTGTGGGCCCAGCGATAACCGATCGGCTGGTACCAGAGCTCCGCCTGGACGTTGAACGGACCCCGCGACGGCGCGATCTGGATCGCGTAGCGCACCCGGTCGCCGCCGCCGGTGAAGTCCTCGTCCTCCTGCGCCGCCCCGCGGACCGCGATGTCGTCTTCCGCGGTCTGCTTGTCGAAGCCGGCGGGCAGGATGCGGTTGTCCTTGACGAACCGGACGGCCGCGATCAGCCCGGTGGTGACCTCCCCGTTCGCGTCCTCCATGATCGTCTCGTAGACCTGGACCTGGTCCGCCCGGTCGATGACCGGGTAGTGAGGCTCGTAGCGGGCCGCCTCGAGGTCGTTGTCGTTGCCCTCGATCCTGCCGTCCGGCCCCAGGGCGCCGGACTCGAAGACCACGCCGCCAGCGGCGTCGCGGACCACCAGATGGATCCAGGCGCGGCGCGAGGGGTAGGCGGTCGGCAGCTTGTGGCCGGCCAGGTTCTCGATCACGACCTCGGCCACCAGGCGGTCGCCGTCGACCGCGGCGCCGGCCAGGTGGAGGCGCGCGGCGGCCGTCTCCAGGTTCTCGGTCGTCCGCCGGGAGGCGGTGTCGAGCTCCTGGGGCAGGGCGGCGACGCCGAGCTCCTGGGCATGGGCGGTGAAGATCCGCGGCATGAAGAAGTTGCCGCCGCGGAAGACGTGGCGGGAGACGTGGCTCCGCGGCACCCCGAGGACGCCGGTGATCGGCACCTCGCCGTCGACCACCGGCATGTGGCACGCCTGGCAGCTCCGGCTTTCGGGATAGTCGCTGTGGCGCCACTCGAGGTACGGCACCTGCTCGGGCAGCTCGCCCAGCACCTCACCGCCGGGGCCGCGGGAGTGGGTGTAGAGGGTGTGGCAGGTGGCGCAGAGCTCGGAGCTCTGGATGTGAGCCGCCTTGGTCGGGGTGAAGCCGGAGGACGAGCTCATGATCCCGGAGCGGGCGGCGTCGACGGTGAACGGGCCGAAGATCTCCCGCGGAGCCGCCGCCGAGCCCGCGCCGGCGATGGCGAAGCCGGCGACGAAGCTCGACCGCTCCCCCAGGCCATCGGAACGGATCTGGTGGCAGAGGGTGCACGAGACCCCGTCGGCGGCGAGGAGCGCCTGGGGCGCCGCCGCCCGGCCGATCGGCAGGTTGGCGAACACCTGGCCCTGGGCGCCGGCGGTCTTCGCCGTGAAGCGCATCATCGGCATGTGGCACGCGGAGCACTCGTCCTGGATGGCGGCGGCCGCGCTCGGGTGGGCGATGGTTTCGCGACGGACGGAGGCCTGCCAGTACGGGTCGCGGGCGGCGTTGGCCATCATCGACGAGCGCCAGTCGGTGCCCATGGAGATGTCCTGGCCGGCCGGGCTCACCAGGCCGTTGTGGCAGCCCATGCACCGGTCGGCGGTGACGAACAGAGGACCGGCGCCGCCCTGAGCGAAGGCCGGGGCGACGACGGCGAAGGCCAGGGCGGCTCCGGTCAGGGCGCGGCGGATGCCGCGGCCCCCGGCGGGACGCCGCGGGTGCGTCACGGGGCGTGTCATGGAATCACCACCCTTCGAAGAGTCCGCCGTCGAACCAATCCCACAGCACGAAGACCATGGCCGTCGGCTCGCGGACGTCGGTGTCGTTCAACGGGATCCGTACCCCCACGTCCAGCCGGACGTGCTGGCGGTCGGAGAGGGTCACGTGGATCTGGGGCAGGGCGTCCCAGCTCGTGGTGGCGCCGGACTCGAGCTCGCGCGCGCCCAGCAGCTCGACCATGGGCGCCCATAGCCGTCCCCAGCGCCCCTGCCGGAAGCTCCGGCCGAGCGCCAGGCGGCCGAAGGCCTCCTCGGTCGCCCTGCCGGTGTCGGTCGGCAGCTCGAACCCCGCCTGGCCGTGGAGGAAGAACCGGGCCGGCAGGATCTGGCCGTACGAGACGAACGGCTCGAAGATCACCGTCCCCTTGCCGAACCCGCGGTACTGGTCGCCGGTAGGCAGGATCGCCTCGCCGGTGACGCTCCAGATCATGCCCCGCCCGAGGTTGGCGTAGAGCGTGTGCTTAACGCCCACCGCCACGTCGCCGATCCCGGACGCCCAGCGGGTCGATCCTTCCGGTCCGTCACCCGGCCCGGCGTCGGCGACGGGTTGCTCCTCCCAGGCGAACGGGATCACCAGCTCGAGCTGGGAGCGGGGGCCGAAGCGCTGCTCGTAGACGACCTCGGCGCCGACCTCGTCGGTGCCCTCGGTGTTGACGGAGAGCGTGAACACCGCCTCGTCTTCGGGATAGGCCTTCTCGGTGACCATGGCCCGCGGCAGGTTGAGCTCGCCGCGCGGCCAGCGCGAGTCGTCGCAGAACGTGCGGATGTGGTCGAGCACGCTCTCGATCTGCTCGGCCGTCAGGGCGGTGCCGAAGGCCGGCATGATCACGGAGAAGCCGCGCGCCGGCCCGCCGTGGGTCACGACGGCGGCCCAGTCGGTGTTCGGCTCGCGGGTGGCGAAGTTGCAGTCGGAGAAGTCCGGCAGCGGCAGGGCGAACCCCACCTGGCTCTGGGCGGTGCCCGCGCCGTTGCCGCCGTGGCAGTTGGCACAGGCCGCCCGGTAGAGCGCGGCCCCGGTCCGGGGAAGTCCCTGCAGCGCGCCTGGCGTGGTTGGCGCGGCCGGTCCGCTCCGGATCATCTCCTGGGCTTTCGAGACGGAGCCCGGAGCGGTCAGAGCACCGGCGAGCAGCAGGGAGGCCCAAACGATCGGGTCGATTCGGATCCGATTCATGGCTGGCTCCCACCTCCTCGTGGTCTGGTCCACGGTGTCGGCGGTCGCCGGGCCGGTGGTGCCAGCCATCCCCGGCCTCTCGGGGCGGGGTCGGCTGGCCGGAAGCGGGAGTGCCCCCGCGACCGCATCGGTCGCCCCTCCAGTCGCATCCGACGTTACGAGGGTCGCGGGGTGGCGCGCGACGTCAGGGCGGGGAGTCGGTCGATTCCCGCGGGGTGGGCCGCCGGCCTACCCGGCCGGTCTGGCCGCGCTCACTCCCGGTTCAGGTCGTAGCGCATGATCGCGGCGTGGCGCCCGCCCGGCAACCGCTCCAGGGCGTAGGTGTCGCCGGCCGGACCGGCGGCGTGGCCGATCACCCGGTCGATCGCCACGCGATCGTCCCCGTCCAGGGCCAGGTCGAACACCCGGAGGGTCTCGGCCAGGTGGCGCGCGCCGGTGGCGCCGACGATCGCGCCGGCGACGCCGGGACGATCGAGCACCCAGCGAAGCGCCACCGTCGCGGGGTCCGCCCCGTGGCGCGCGCCGATCCGGTCCAGGGTGGCCAGGAGCTCCTGGAACAGCGCCCAGGAGCTCCCGTCATCGCCCGTCGCGCCGGCCATCTCCTCGAGGATCAGCTTGTACTTGGTGAGCGAGCGGTTGGCCAGCTCGTCGGGGCGCACCGCCGGCTCCGGCGCGCCCAGCCAGCGCCGGGAGAGGAAGCCGCCCGCCAGCGTGCCGTAGCACAGGAGGGCGACGCCGCGGGCGCGGGCCGCCTCGGCCAGTCCGTTCTCGGGCCGGCGGTCGACCACCGAGTACTGGACCTGGTGGGAGACCAGGGGGATGCCGGCGTCCAGGAGCGCGGCCAGGTGGGGGGTGTCGAAGTTGGTCGCGCCCAGGTGGCGGATCTTGCCGGCGCGCCGGAGGTCGCTCAGCCAGCCGGCGGCCTCCAGCCACCCGGGGACGGCGTAGTCCCACCAGTGGAGCTGCACCAGGTCGAGCCGCTCGATGCCCAGGCGGCGGAGGGAGCGCTCGACGATCCGCTCGACGTCGCGCCGCTGGAGGTAGGGGAGGGCGGCGCGGTCGGGGACGAGCTTGGTGTGCACCTGGAGCTCCGGCGGCGGCCCGTCCCCGCCCCGCCGGCGCCAGGCGCGGAGCACGTCGCCCAGGAGCTCCTCGACGCCGGTGTAGATGTCGGCGCAGTCGAAGGTGGTGAGGCCGGCCTCGGCCCGGCGGAGCAGGCCATCGACGGCAGCGGCGCGGTCGGGAGCCGTCTGCCGGTGGCCGGCCGCGAGCTGCCAGGCACCGTTGATCACCCGGGCGATGGAGTAGCCGGGGGCGAGCTCGACTCGCTCGACCGGCGCATGGCCCGGCTCGCTCGCCGGACCGGCGCTCCCGTCGCCCGGTTCACTCACTCCGGCAGCTCCGGCGCTTCCGGCGGCAGCGGAACCACCGTCACCTCGCCGTGGCGGAACGTCCGGCGGCGGATGCGGGTGATGCGGAAGATCGCCCCGCAGTGGGGGTCCGGGCAGGCCACGTCGGTGTCGGTGGTCATCCAGTCGCTCGGGTCCGTCGGGCGCTGCTTGGCCGGCAGCAGGGGGAGCAGGGCGGCCAGCGGGTAGATCGGGAAGCTCTGGCCGGGCGGCAGGGTGAGGTTCTCGCCGGAGAGCTCGAAAGAGTCGCCGGGCCGGTGGTTGCACACCATCTCGGCCGGGTCGCCGAGGACCTCCACCCGCAGGTCGTAGAGGGTGAACTCGTCGGAGGGGGCAGGCGCGTCGCTCATGGGGAGGGCAGCGTACCGCACCGTGGTAGCCTCCCCCGCGTCACTTCCGCCCATGACCGCTCCCGACGCGACCGCCCGGCCTCCGCTCCGCTTCTTCGGCGGCCTCGCCGGGGCGCTCCTGCCCTTCGCCGCCTTCCTGGGCGGCGTCACCTGGCTGGCGCTCTCCGGCGCGCCGGACGAGCGTGGCTTCTGGCCGGTGCTGCTCGCCGCCCTCGCCATCGGCCTGGCCCTGGCGCGCGACCGGGAGGCCTACGCCGACGCGGCCATCCGCGGCATGAGCCAGCCGATCGTCATGATCATGATCCTGGCCTGGTTGCTCGCCGGGGTGCTCGCCGCGCTGATGAACGCGAGCGGATTCGTCGAAGCTCTGGTCTGGCTGGCCCGTTCCGCCGGGGTGACCGGGGGAGGGTTCGTGGCGGCGTCGTTCGTCCTGGCCGCCATCGTCTCGACCGCCACGGGCACCAGCCTGGGCACCCTGCTCCTGGCCGCGCCACTCCTCTATCCGGCGGGCGCGGCCCTGGGCAGTGCCCCGGTCTGGCTGCTCGGGGCCATCCTGGGAGGGGCAACCTTCGGCGACAACGTCTCGCCGGTCTCGGACACGACGATCGCCTCCGCCACCACCCAGTGGGCGGACCTGGGCGGCGTCGTCCGCAGCCGGCTGCGCTACGCTCTGCCGGCCGCGGCGGTGGCGCTGGTGCTCTACGCTCTCCTCGGCGGCGGGAGTCCGGCTTCCGCCGCCGGCCTGCCGCCGGCACCGGCCACGCCCCGGGGCCTGCCCATGCTCGCCGCTCCTGCGGTGGTGATCGCCCTGCTGCTCGCCCGGCGGCACCTGCTCGAAGGGCTCTTCGCCGGCATCGTGGTCGCCCTCGGGTTGGGGCTGGGGCTCGGCCTGATCGCGCCCGGTGCGGTGCTGTTCATCGACGCCGGGCACTTCACCGCCCGCGGCCTGATCATCGACGGCATGGAGCGGGGGATCGGCGTCGCCGTCTTCACCATCCTGCTGATGGGGCTGGTCGGCGGCCTGGAGGCGACCGGCATGCTGGACCGGCTGGTGGCGATCGCCGAGCGGCGGACCCGGAGCGCGCGCGGCGGCGAGCTGTGGATCTTCGGCGCTGTGTCGGCGGCGGTGCTCCTGACCACCCACTCGGTGGTCGGCATCCTGACGGTGGGAGACTTCACCCGGCGGACCGGAGAGCGCTTCGGGATCGGACCCTACCGGCGCTCGAACCTGCTCGACGTGACCGCCTGCACCTACCCGTTCCTGCTGCCGTACTGCATCCCGACCATCCTGGCGGCGAGCACCACGGTGAGCGGCGAAGCCTTCGGCATGCCGCGGATCTCACCCTTCGCCGCGGGCATGGCGAACCTCCACTCCTGGGCGCTGCTGGGGACGATCGTCCTCGCCGTCGTGACCGGCTACGGCCGAACTGCCGGCGAGACCGAATAAAGCCTCACCCCGACCGTCCACCTACAAGGAACGGCAGCTTCCACCCCCCGGGCGAGGGCGTCCCCTTCCCCCCGGGCGGGGGCGTCCCTTTCCCCCCGGAGGGTGGGAAAGGGATCGAGGGATTGGGGGGAGATCCAGTGGATCATCCAGGTCGATCGCCGCCCAACGAGCCGCTCAGCGCCTGCGACCTTCCAACTTCGCCACCTCGCGCCCGGCGCTCTCCCGAAAGGGATCGAGGGATTGGGGGGAGATCCAGTGGATCCTCCAGGTCGATCGCCGCCCAACGAGCCGCTCAGCGCCTGCGACCTTCCAACTTCGCCACCTCGCGCCCGGCGCTCTCCCGAAAGGGATCGAGGGATTGGGGGGAGATCCAGTGGATCGGCGGCCCTTGAAGGCCTTTACAGACTGCGCTTCTTGCCGCGGATGTTCCGGCGGCTGCCCTTCGGCTTCGCCGGCCGTCCGCCGGCACCCGGGTCGAACGAGGGACCGCCGCCGCCACCCCGGAAACCCATCGGCGGTCGCGGCGCGCGCTCCTGGGCCTCGTTGACCCGGATCGGCCGTCCACCGATCTCCTTGCCGTCGAGCTCCTCGATGGCCCGCTTCACGCCCTCGGCGTCCGCGAACTCGACGAACGCGAAGCCGCGCGGCCGGCCGCTGGCGCGGTCGACCGGGATGAACACTTCCTGGATCTGGCCTACCTCGCCGAAGACGGCTTCGAGCTCGCTCTGCGTGGTCTGGAAGTTCAGGTTCCCGACGAAGACTTTGTTGCTGATGGCGTCCTCCCGCCGTGGGCGGAGCGCATGGGGCGGCTCCGCGAAGGTTCACCGGGCGAGCGCCCCGCGTAGGTGCCGCCGCCCGAAAGGTGTTGGGCCGTATCCGAACGATACGGTGTAGTCGCGCGTAGGATAGTCGATTCACTCGGCGGGCGCGAGCCCCATCTGCCGCCGCCGCTCCGTTGCCCCGATGTGGCGGTCTCTGCCATGCCATGGGACAATTGATCGATTCAGATCTATAGATGCGCTCATCCTGTGCTAAATGGACATCTCGTGGCGCCGCTGGCCGCGCGGCGGGCGGGGGTCTATACTTGCCCCGGTTCGAGCGGCCCCAGGGGCGCCGGCTGGTACCTGCCGGGCCTGACGCGGGCCCTGTCGCTGCGGGCCTCCGAGGGTTCGGAGGCCCGAGGGCGCGGGTCGGGGCCTGCCACCGCGCCCGGCGCCGGCATCGCGCAGTCTCCAGGCAGACACTTCAGGAGGACGGATGGGTTCCACGGACAGAGTCGAGATCGGTGTGATCGGGGGCAGCGGCCTCTACGAAATGGAGGGGCTGACGGTGCGCGAGGAGCGCAGGGTCAGCACCCCGTTCGGCGAGCCGTCGGACGCCTTCGTGATCGGCGAGCTCGCCGGCCGCTCCGTGGCCTTCCTTGCCCGCCATGGGCGCGGCCACCGGCTGCTGCCGACCGAGATCGACTTCCGGGCCAACATCTACGCCATGAAGCTCCTCGGCGTCGAGCGGATCGTCTCGGTCTCCGCCGTCGGCTCGATGAAGGAGGCGTACGCTCCGACCCACATCGTGGTGCCCGACCAGTTCTTCGACCGCACCCGCCACCGTCCGGACACCTTCTTCGGCGACGGCCTGGTGGCCCACGTCTCCCTCGCCGACCCGGTCTGCCCGGAGATGGTCGCCCTGGCCGGCGAGGCGGCCCGGGAGGCCGGGGCGACGGTGCACGTCGGCGGCACCTACCTGTGCATGGAGGGCCCCCAGTTCTCGACCCGTGCGGAGAGCCACATCTACCGTTCGTGGGGCGTCGACGTCATCGGCATGACCAACCTCCAGGAGGCGCGCATGGCGCGCGAGGCGGAGATCTGCTACACCACCCTCGCCATGGTCACCGACTACGACTGCTGGCACGAGGAGGAAGAGGCCGCCCACACCGCGTCGATCCTCGAGGTGCTGCGCCAGAACGTCAAGACCGGCCAGCAGGTGGTCGCCAACCTGATCGCCAAGCTGCCGGAGCGCGCCACGGACCACCCCTGCGCCACCGCGCTGGCCGGTGCGATCATCACCGATCCGGCGAAGATCCCGGCCGCCACCCGGGAGCGGCTCGCGCCGATCGTCGGCAAGTACCTCGATCGGTAGGCCGTGACCGCATCCACAGACAGGAAGAAGATCCTCGTCACCAACGACGACGGGGTGTTCTCGGCCGGCATCAAGAGCCTCGCCGAGGTGCTCTCGGAGATCGCCGATGTGATCGTGGTGGCGCCGGACCGGGAGCAGAGCGCCAGCGGCCACGCCCTGACCCTGCACCGGCCGCTACGTATCCGGCCGCTCGAGGAGAACTGGTACTCGGTGGACGGCACGCCGACCGATTGCGTCAACCTGGCGATCCTCTGGCTGCTCAAGGACGATCCGCCGGACCTGGTCTGCTCGGGCATCAACTTCGGCACCAACCTGGGCGACGACGTGACCTATTCGGGCACCGTCTCGGCGACCTTCGAGGGTACCCTTCTGGGCGTGCCGTCGGTCGCCTTCAGCCAGCAGATCGGCCGCCACTTCTCGTTCGACCGCGGCGCCCGCTACGCGGCGGAGCTGGTCACCGAGCTGCTCGCCATGGAGCTGCCGGAGGATTTGCTGCTCAACGTCAACATCCCGGCGGGGCCGATCGAGGGCGTCCGGTTCACCCGCCTCGGACGGCGCCGCTACAACCAGTCGGTCATCGAGAAGCAGGACCCGCGGGGCCGGAACTACTACTGGATCGCCGGCCAGCCGGAGTGGGAGGAGGAGGAGGGCACGGACTTCGACGCCATGTCCCACGGCTGCGTCTCCGTGACCCCCCTCCACCTGGACCTGACCGACTACCGCGGCCTCGAGACCTACGGGCCTCTCCGCGAGACGCTCGAGAGGATTCCCGGGAACGATGAGCGGAGCTGACGGCAGCGTTCCCCGTTCGATGGACCCGGCGGCCCGGGTCCATCCGGACGACCCGCTCGCCCGGCGGATGGCGGAGCGCCGCCAGCGCATGGTGCGCGAGCACATCGCGGCGCGCGGCGTCCGGGACGAGCGGGTGCTGGCGGCGATGGCGGAGGTCCCCCGGCACCTGTTCGTCCGCGAGCACCTGCGGCGCAAGGCCTACGGCGACCACGCCCTGCCGATCGAGGAGGGGCAGACGATCTCCCAGCCCTACGTGGTCGCCCGCATGACCGAGCTGCTCGAGGTGGAGCGGCACCACAAGGTGCTCGAGATCGGTACCGGCTCCGGCTACCAGACCGCGATCCTCGCCCGCCTCGCCCGCTGGGTCTACAGCCTGGAGCGGGTGCCGGAGCTGGCCAAAACCGCCATCGCCCGTCTGCGCTCCTTCGGCGTGGACAACGTCAAGATCGTCATCTTCGACGGCAGCATGGGCTGGTCGGAGGCGGCGCCGTTCGACCGCATCCTGGTCACGGCGGGCGCGCCGGCGGTGCCGGAGACCCTGCTCGGGCAGCTCGGCCCGGAGGGGCGGCTGCTGATCCCGGAGGGTGACCGTTCCGCCCAGCGGCTGGTGCTCTACCGCAAGACCGGCAGCGGTGTGGTGCGCGAGGCCGGGGAGACGGTGGCGTTCGTGCCCCTGGTCGGCCGGTTCGGCTGGGACGGGGGGACGCCGTGAGCGCCTTGCTCGAGCTCCTCCAGCGAATGGCGTTCGCGGGGCGCGAGTTCCTCCACGAGATGCTCCTCTGGGTGGAGGGGTTCGCCCGCACGCCCTACGGCACCTGGGCGCTCTTCGCCGTCGCCTTCGCCGAGTCGAGCTTCTTCCCGATCCCGCCCGACGTGCTGCTGATCGCGCTCTGCATCACCGATCCCGAGCGCTCCCTGTGGTACGCCCTGGTCTGCTCGGTCGGCTCGGTGCTCGGCGGCATGGCCGGCTACGGCATCGGCCGCTACGGCGGCCGTCCCCTGTTGCTCAAGATCTTCAGCCATGAGCGGATCGACACGGTGGCCGCCTACTTCGACCGCTGGAACGCCTGGGCCGTGGGCATCGCCGGCCTGACCCCGATCCCGTACAAGGTGTTCACCATCTCGGGCGGCGCCTTCGTCATCGACTTCCGGATCTTCGTCTTCGCCTCGGCGGTCTCCCGCAGCCTGCGGTTCTTCGTCATCGCGATCCTGATGTGGGTCTACGGCGCCCCGATCCGGGCGTTCATCGAGGAGTACCTGGGCTGGCTCTTCCTGATCTTCATCGCGCTGCTCCTGGGCGGCTTCTGGCTCGCCAGCCACGGCGTCCGGCGCTCCCGGCGGGCGCACCGTGCGCGGATGGCCGAGGCGGCGCAGAAGGCGGCGGAGCCTTCCGAGGAAGGCTGAACGGCCGGCGACCATGGCAGACGCCGAAGCTCGCACCAGGCGCTACACCGTCACGGGCCGGGTCCAGGGCGTCGGCTTCCGCGCCTTCGTCCGGCACCACGCCCGGGAGCTCGGCCTCGCCGGCTGGGTGAAGAACGAGCCGGACGGATCGGTGGTGGTGGAGGCGTCGGGCGACACCGACGGCCTGGACGAGCTCGAGCGCCGGCTGCGCCAGGGTCCCCCGGCGTCGCGGGTGGAGCGGCTGGAGGTCCGGTCTCCCGACTGCCCGCCGGCCGGCCGGCGGTTCGAGATCCGCTTCTGATCCGGCCCGGGCGCCGGCCCGGTCCAACTGCCGGTGATCGCTGGGCTTCCGTTGTCACTCTTTTGGCTCTCTGTGCACTCTAGGTATAACTAAGTCCCGCGCCGGCGGGTTCGCTGCATCTACCACAAAGCAAAGGTGATGCAGGTTCTTCGCGGACGGCCGAGGTCGCTCGCCGGGGGGGTTGTGCCTCAGCCGACGGCTCGCGGGACGCGGCCGTGGCGTGACGGTCCTCTCCGGAGCCGTCGCGGCACATCGGAGCGATGAACGAGACGCCGGTGGCAAGTCCGCGATCCCCACGCCATCCCCAGCTCACGGGAGTCAGAAGGACCAGACGGCAGGGACTCCCCGTGTCGAGCGAACGCCGTCGACCGGGTGCAGGGAGCCGATGAGCAGCTTGAAGAGTTCCGCGCCGTCCGATCTTTCCCGCGCCAAGCTCGACCGCCTGATCCGCGGTCTGAAAAAGCGGGGCGGGGCCGAGGCTCCCGCACCCATCCCGAGCCGGTCGCCGCGCGCCGGGCGGGCACCCCTGTCGAGCGCCCAGGAGCGGCTCTGGTTCCTCCACCGGCTGGACCCCGCCTCGCCGGCCTACAACCTGACTGCGACGATCCGGTTCGATCGCGCCCCGGCGCCGCGCCCCCTGGTGCGGGCGCTGGCGGAGATCTCGAGGCGCCACGACAGCCTGCGGACCGTGGTCGTCCCGCCGGAGGGCGACGGTCCGGAGGATCGGCCGACCCAGCGGGCGCTACCCGTCGGCGCAGCCCTCCGTGCTCCGACCGTCGACCTGGTGCACCTGCCGCCGGACCGGGCCGCCGCAGAAGCCGACCGCGTGGCACGCCAAGACGCCCGGACGCCGTTCGATCTGGTCCGGGGACCGCTGCTGCGAACCGTCCTCGTCCGCCGCCGCGGGACCGCCGGCGAGCCGGCGGGGCACGGCGTCGCCCTCGACCTGGTGGTCTCCGTCCATCACCTGGTCGCGGACGGCTGGTCGATCGGCCTGTTCACCCGGGAGCTCGGCCGCCTCTACGAAGCGTTCGCCGCGGGCGGCCCGTCGCCGCTCGAGCCGCTGGCGATCCACTACGGTGACTACGCCGCGTGGCAGCGGGACCGGCTCGCCTCCGGCACCCTCGACGCCGCCCTCGCGTCGTGGCGCGACCGCCTGGCGGGGGCGCCGCTCGCCGCACTGCCGACCGACCGGCCTTGGCCGGGGGAGCTCTCCGGCCGGGGCGCCTGCCGCCCGATCGTGCTCGGCCCGGAGCGGACACAGGCCGTCCGCTCGCTGGCGAGGGGCGCCGGCGCAACCCCGTTCATGGTGGTCCTGGCAGCGTTCCACCTCTTGCTTTCCCGGCTCTCCGGCGAGGACGACCTGGTCGTCGGCACGGTGGTCGCGGGGCGGGAGCGGCCGGAGCTCGCGGGCCTCATCGGCTTCTTCGTCAACACCCTCGCCCTGCGCACGGAGCTCTCCGGCGCCGGTCGCTTCGCGGACCTGCTGGAGCGCACCCGGAGCGCCGTGCTCGAGGGGTTCGAGCACCAGGAGCTACCGTTCGGTGCCCTGGTCGAGGGGCTGGGCGGCGGCCAGGCCGGCGGCGGTGAGACGCCGCTCTTCCGCACCATGGTCTCCATGGAACGCCGGTCCGGGGGCGCGCTCGACCTCGCCGGTCCGGAAGGCGCGACGCGGGGTCGGGTGGAGGAGGTTCACAGCGGCACCGCCAAGTTCCCGTTCTCGATCCAGCTCCGGGACGAGGGCGACGCGATCCGCGGGGTGATCGAGTACAGCACCGACCTGTTCGATCCGTCGTCGGTGGAGCGGCTGGGCGCGGCCCTGGGCCGGATCGTCGCCACGGCGGCGGCCGACCCGGAGCGGGCTCTCGACTCGTTCCCCCTTCTGGGGCCGGGCGAGCGCCACCAGGTGCTGGTCGAGTGGGCCGGCGAGGCGCGGCCCTATCCGCGCGACGCCTCCCTGGTCGCGCTGTTCGCGGACCGGGTGGCGGAACGGCCGGATGCACCGGCCCTGGAGCTGGCGGGCGAGACCTTGACCTACGCCGCCCTGGACCGCCGCGCGACGCGCCTGGCGGCGGTGCTGCGGTCGCGCGGCATCGGAGGGACCGCCGGGGGGACCATCGCGGCGGTCTGCCTCGAGCGGTCCGCCGAGCTGGTGGTCACCCTGGTGGCGATCCTCCGGGCCGGCGGCGCCTGTCTCTGCCTCGACCCCGAGCACCCGGAAGAGCGCCTGGAGCGGATGCTCGAAGCCTCGGGCGCGGCGGTGCTGGTGACCCGCCCCGGCCTGGCGCCGGCGCTCGACGCCGCGGCGGTGCCAACGATCCTGCCGGACGCGGAGCCCGAGACCGTGCCGGCGGCGGACGAATGGGGGGAGATCCCGCCCACAGCCCCGGCCCAGCTCCTCTATACCTCCGGCTCCACCGGGGTGCCGAAGGGTGTTCTCCTGCCGCACCGCAGCCTGGTCCGCCTGGTCCGAGGCGAAATCGACCACGCCGTCGGTCCGGACGACCGGCTGGGCCAGGTGGCCAACACGTCGTTCGACGCGGCCGCCTGGGAGATCTGGTCGGCGCTCACGAACGGCGCCTGCCTGGTGGGTATCCCCCGGGAGGTGGTGCTCGCCCCACGCCGGCTGGCGGCGGAGCTGGCGGCGCGGCAGGTCTCCGTGGTCCTCCTGACCACCTCGGTGTTCAACCAGGTGGCGCGCGAGGCGCCCGAGGCCTTCGCCGGCGTCCGCCTGGCCTACTTCGGCGGCGAGGCGGCCGATCCGGAGGCGGTGCGGCGGGTCCTGGAGGCGGGCCCGGGCGGCCCCCTGATCAACGCCTATGGGCCGACCGAGAACGGCGTCATCTCCACCTCTCAGACGGTCCGCGCGCTCGCCGCCGGCACCCGGGCGGTGCCGATCGGCCGGCCGATCGCCAACAGCACGGCCCACGTGGTCGACCGGGCCCTCCGGGCGGTGCCGATCGGCGCGGTGGGCGAGCTGGCGGTGGGCGGCGACGGCGTCGCCACCGGCTATCTGGGCCTGCCGGCGACCAGCGCCGAGCGGTTCGTGCCCGATCCGTTCGCCGGGCGCCCGGGGAGCCGGCTTTACCGCACCGGCGACCTCGTGCGGCGCCTGGCCGACGGCCGCATCGACTTCGTCGGCCGGGCGGACCACCAGGTCAAGGTGCGCGGTGTCCGGATCGAGCCGGGGGAGGTGGAGGCGGTGCTCGGCGAGCACCCGGACCTGCGGGCGGCGGTGGTGACGCCGGTCGAGGCCCCCGGCGGCGGCCTCCGCCTGGCCGCCTATTGCGTCGCCCGCCCGGAGCTCCCGCCCGAAGAGCGGCCCACGGCGAGCGCCCTGCGCGCCTTCCTCGAGCCCCGGCTGCCGGCGGCGATGATCCCGTCCGCCTTCGTCGTCCTCGACGAGCTGCCGCTGACCCCCCACGGCAAGCTCGATCGCGCCGCCCTGCCGGATCTGTCGGCCGCCCTCGCCGCCGCCGGCGCCGAGTACGTGGCGCCGCGGACGGAGACCGAGCGGGTGGTGGCGCGGGCGTTCGCCGAGGTGCTCGAGGTCGAGCGGGTCGGCATCCACGACGATTTCTTCGAGCTCGGCGGCCACTCGCTGCTGGCGACGCGGGTGGTGTCCCGGATCGAGCACGCCCTGGGGCGCGAGCCCTCGCTCCGGACCCTGTTCGAGCACCCGACGGTGGAGGCGCTGGCCCTCTCTCTGGACGGGGCCTTGGACAGGGCGCTGGCGGGTGGAGCGGAGGAGGTCGGCGCGGCCGGCGCCCTCGGCGACAGCGGTGAGCCGGTCGAGGCCGGGCCGGCGCCCGCGACCTTCGCCCAGGAGCGGCTGTGGTTCCTGGAACGGCTGGAGCCGGGCGCCGCCTACGCGATCCCGATCGCCCTCCGCCTGGAGGGTGCGCTCGACCGGGCGGCGCTGGCCGGTGCCCTGGCTGGTGTGGTCGCCCGCCACGAGACCCTGCGCACCCGGCTGCCGGAGAGCGACGGGCGGCCGGTCCAGGTGGTCGAGCCGATCGGCTCGACCACCGGCTGGGGCGGGCTTCCGGTAGTCGATCTCGCCAGGTTGCCCGACGGCGGCCGGGAGCGGGCGCTGGCAGCCGTCCGCCGGACGGTCACCGGATGGCCGTTCGACCTGGAGCGCGGTCCGCTGCTCAGGACGGTCCTGGTCGCCCGGTCCAGAGAGGCGGCGGAGCTCCTGGTCGACGTCCACCACGCGGTGGCCGACGGCTGGTCCATGGGCGTTCTGGTGGCGGAGCTGGGAGCGCTCTACCGGGCCCGGGTCGAGGGGACGGCGGCCGCCCTGCCGGAGCTGCCGACCTCCTACAGCGACTTCGCACGGTGGCAGCGGCGCTCTATGGACGGCGACCGGCTGGAGCGGTTGCTCGGGTTCTGGCGCCGGGAGCTCGCCGAGCCGCCGCGGCTGGCCCTGCCGGGGGACCGGCCGCCGCCGGCCGTCCGCCGGCGTCCGCGCGGCGAGGTCACCGTCCGCCTGGACCGGGAGGTGGTCGAAGGCCTCTCGGCGCTCGCCCGGCGCCACGGTGCGACCCTGTTCATGGCGCTTCTCGCCGGGTTCGCCGCGCTGCTGGCGCGGCTCGGTGGCCAGGACGACGTCACCGTCGGCTCGCCCATTGCCAACCGGAACCGGTTCGAGACCGAGGGCCTGATCGGCCTGTTCGTCAATACCCTGGTGCTCCGGACCCGGCTGGACGGCGACCCGCGGTTCGTCGAGATCCTCGAGCGGACGCGCGAGGCGACCCTGGCCGCCTACGCCCACCAGGACATGCCGTTCGAGCGCCTGGTAGAGGCGGTCGAGCCGAACCGCGACCTGTCCGCGAACCCGCTGTTCCAGGTCTTCTTCGCCCTCCAGAACCTGTCGCTCCGGTCGCTCGACCTGCCCGGCGTGGCGACCGCCGCGGAGGGCCTGCCGACCGCCGCCGCCAAGTTCGACCTCTCCCTGCTGCTCGACGAAGCGGAGGACGGTGGGCTGACCGGTGTCCTGGAGATCGACCGGGACCTGTTCGACGACACCACCGCGGAGCGCCTGGGGCGGCGCCTGGAGCGGCTGCTCGCCGCGGTGCTCGCCGACCCGGAACAGCGGCTCTCCCGCCTGCCGCTCCTGCTGCCGGCGGAGCGCCAGCAGGCGGTGCTCGAGTGGCAGGGGCCGGCCTCCCCGACTCCGGAGGCACCGACCCTCGGCGCCTGGTTCGCGCGCCGTGCGGCGGCGGTGCCGGACGCGGTCGCCCTGGAGGCCGGGGACGGTTGCTGGAGCTACGCGGAGCTCGACCGCCGGTCGGCGGCGCTCGCCCGGGAGCTCCGGGCGGCGGGCGCGCGCCCCGAGGTGCCGGTGGCGGTCTGCCTGGAGCGGTCCGCCGACCTGGTGGTCGCTCTCCTGGCGGTGGTCCGGTCGGGCGCCGCCTACGTGCCCCTCGATCCGGGCTACCCGCCGGAGCGCCTGGCGTGGATGCTGGAGGACTCGGCGGCGCCTGTGGTGGTCTCCGAGCGCGCCCTCGCCACGCGGCTCTCCGCGGCGGACCGCTCGGCGGACCCCTTGGCGGACCCATCAGCGGACAAGGCGGAGCGCGCCGTCGTCCTGGCCGACGGGCCGCGGCGGGAGCCGGGGGAGGACGCCGCGGCCGCCGAGGCCACCGCCGGCAACCTGGCCTACGTGATCTACACCTCCGGCTCCACCGGCCGGCCCAAGGGGGTGGCGATCGAGCACCGGAGCGCCACGGCCCTGGTGGCGTGGGCCGGCGAGCTGTTCGGCGCGGACGAGCTCGCGGGCGTGGTGGCCGGCACCTCGGTCTGCTTCGACCTGTCGGTCTTCGAGCTGTTCGTCCCGCTCTGCCTCGGTGGGCGGGTGGTGCTGGTGCCGGATGCCCTGGCGGCCGCCGATCCGGCGGCGGCGCCGCGGTTGGCCAGGGCGCGGCTGCTCAACAGCGTGCCCTCCGCGGTGGCCGAGCTGGCGCGGGAGGGGCGCCTGCCGGAGGCGGTGACCACGGTCAATCTGGCGGGCGAGCCGCTCAAGGGAGCGCTGGTCCGGCGGATCCACGAGCTGGCGCCGCGGGCCCGGGTGCTCAACCTCTACGGACCGTCGGAGGATACGACCTACTCGACCTGGGGGGATGCCGATCCGGGCGCCGCGCGCGAGCCGACCATCGGCCGGCCGCTGGCAGGGACCTACGGCTACGTCTTGGACGCGGCCGGCGCGCCGGTCCCGCCCGGGGTCCCCGGCGAGCTTCACCTGGGCGGCGCCGGCCTCTCCCGGGGGTACCTGGGCCGGCCGGCGCTGACCGCGGCGCGCTACGTGCCGGACCGGTTCACCCCGGCGGCCGGGGCGACCCCCGGTGGCGGCCGGCTCTACCGCACCGGCGACCTGGTCCGTCACCTGCCGGACGGGCGCCTCGAGTTCCTCGGCCGGATCGATCAGCAGGTCAAGGTGCGCGGCTTCCGGGTCGAGCTGGGCGAGGTGGAGGCGGCGCTGACGGAGCACCCGGCCGTCACCGACGCCGCGGTGCTGGTGCAGGGCGAAGGTCCCGCGGCGCGGCTGGTCGCGTTCGTCGAGGTCCCGAGCGAGGCGGGATCGGATGCCGCCGGGATCGCCGACCAGCTCCTGGTCCGCCTGGGAGAGCGCCTGCCGGCCTACATGGTGCCGTCGGCGGTCGAGGTGCTGGACGCGCTTCCGCGGACGCCCAACGGCAAGATCGACCGCCGGGCCCTGGCCACCCGCCGGGTGGACGGCCGGCGGCTGGGTGACCAGCGCGCCCCGCGCGGCCGGCTGGAGGAGACCGTGGCGGAGGTCTTCGCCGCCGTGCTGGAGGTCGAGCGGCCCGGCGCCGGGGACAGCTTCTTCGCCCTCGGCGGGCACTCCCTGCTGGCGACACGGGCGGTGTCCCGGCTGAGCCGGGCGCTGGCCCGCGACGTCCCGCTCCGGCTGCTGTTCGAGCACCCGACGGTCGCCGGGTTGGCCCGGGCGCTCGGCACGGCGGCCGCCGGCGGCGCCGGCCCGGACGCGGCGATCGTCCCCCTGGCATCGCCCGAGGGCCCCCGCGGCGACAGCGTGGAGGGCGGGGAGCGGGTCTACCCGCTCTCGGTATCGCAGCGCCGGCTCTGGTTCCTCTACCGGCTGGACCCGGGCTCGGCGAGCTACACCATCTCCGGTGGCCTCCGCCTGCGCGGCGCCCTGAGCGCGGCCGCCCTGGCGGGAGCGCTTGCCGAGGTCACCCGGCGCCACGAGGTGCTCCGGTCCCGCTTCGTCGAGCGCGACGGCGCGCCGGTCCAGGTCGTCGATCCCACCCATCCCCGGCCGGCGCTGCCGGTAGCCGACCTGGCGGGCCTCGGCGGCGCCCGGGCCGCACGGGAGGCGGCGGTGCTCCACCGCCGCGCGGCCGGCCGGGCGTTCGACCTGGAGCAAGGACCGGTGCTCCGCGCCAGGCTGGTCCGCCTGGCGGAGGACGACCACGCCCTGGTGGCCGAGATGCACCACATCGTCTCCGACGGCTGGTCGATCGGCGTCCTGGCGCGAGAGATCGCGGACCTCTATCCAGCGATGGTCGCCGGTGCGCCGTCTCCCCTGGAGGATCTGGCGATCCAGTTCGGCGACTTCGCCGCCTGGCAGCAGCGTCAGCTCGCTGCGGGCGGGCTGGACGTGGACCTCGGCTACTGGCGCGAGCAACTGGCCGGCCTGGCGCCTCTCGAGCTACCCACCGACCGGCCCCGTTCCGGCCTGCGGACCGATCGCGGCGGGACGCTGCCGGTGGTGGTTCCAGAGGTGACCGCCCGCGGCGCGCGGCGCCTGGCGCGGGAGATGGACGCAACCCTGTTCAGCGTTCTGCTGGCGGCGTTCGGCGCCGTGCTCGGCCGGAGCGCGGGCCAGCTCGGGGACTTCGCCGTCGGCACGGCCGCGGCCGGCCGGGACCGCCTGGAGATCGAGCCGCTGATCGGCTTCTTCGTCACCACGCTGCCGCTCCGCGCCGACCTCACCGGCGACCCCGACTTCACCGACCTGGTCCGTCGCAGCGCGCGGACGGCGGTCGAGGCGTTCGCCCACCAGGGCGTGCCCTTCGAGCGCCTGGCCCAGGAGGTGGACGGGCCGGGAGCCACGGCGAGCGAGGCTCTGGCCCGGGTGGTCTTCGCCCTGCTCGCCTCGCCGCCCCGCTTCACGCTCGAAGGACTTTCGGTGGAGGCCTTCGAGGTGGAGACCGGCACCGCCAAGTTCGATCTGACGCTCAACCTGATCGAGGGTGACGAGAGCCTGGCCGGCACCCTGGTCTACAGCGCGGACCTGTTCGACCGGACGACGGTCGAGCGGTTGTGGAACCGGACCCTCGCCCTCGCCGACGCCGCGCTGGCGGCGCCGGATCTGCCGGTGGCGGAGCTGCCGCTCATGGGGGCGGCCGAGCGGCACCAGGTGTTGACCGAGTGGCCGGGCGCCGTGACAGCTCCGGCGGACGGGGCCAACCTGGCGGACCTGTTTGCCGAGCAGGCCCGGCAACGGCCAGACGCCGTCGCCCTGGTGAGCGGCGGGCGGAGCCTCACCTACGCGGCGCTCGAGCGGCGCTCGGCCGCGCTCGCCGCGCGTCTGCGGGATCTGGGCGTCGGCCCGGAGAGGGCGGTCGCCCTGCTCTTCGAGCGCTCGATCGAGCTGCTGGTCGCCACCCTGGCGGTGGTCCGCGCCGGCGGGTACTACGCGCCCCTCGACGCCGGGTATCCGCTCGATCGGTTGCGCTTCATGCTCGCCGACACCGGCGCCCGGGTGATGCTGTCGTCGGCCGTGGTCGCCGCGCGCCGGGCCGAGCTCGCGGAGGACGGCGGCTGGAGCGGCACGGTGCTCGAGGTGGCGGAGGAGAGCCCGGCCGGCGGGGGC
>Ga0210144_1000044_pt1 | contig 69764 bp, 64 predicted proteins | sample Muzzi_PWA_D2_FD_185532 | JGI IMG/M metagenome (GOLD analysis project Ga0210144, IMG submission 185532) | Wetland microbial communities from San Francisco Bay, California, USA, that impact long-term carbon sequestration - Muzzi_PWA_D2 (SPAdes) | ecosystem: Environmental > Aquatic > Marine >...
CCCCAAAACGGGTCAGTCTGCGTTGCTCGTCGTTCATTTGGCACAACTAAACCTCACTCCTCGCGCCTTGTCTGGCCCGTTTTGGCGGCAGCAACGCGGCGATCTGTGTAGTGTGAACAGGCCCTAGTGCCTTTCTCATAATCCCGCGCCGTGCCCCTTGCGATGTACAGAGACGTACAAGTGCCGCGAGGCTGGAGGCCGCAAGCGGCCAGATGCGCCTTTCGGACAGCTTTGCTACTCGCGCGTTAGTAGGGTTTCGGAGTCGGGTAGTCCCTGAAGACATCCGCTGCGCGGGACTGGGGCGCCTGCAGCAGCTGCCAGGTGAACAGCTGTTCGGGTCCGGGCAGCCTGCCGTCCCGATAGGCCGACAGGCAGGCACGCAGCCGCGCCAGCTCCATCGGCATCATCCACACGGCATCCGACACCAGTGTCTGCTGGATCGAGCCTGCCTTGTCGAAGTCACCGCTCGCAGCGGTTGCCAGCGCGAGCAACTCCCGATGCGGCGGTATGGATTGCTGCTCGGCCAGCTCCGTCGCGAGTGTCAGCGCCCGTCCGCTATCGCAGGCCTGTCCCGACCCACTGCAGGCAAGTAACTGTATCTGCAGATAACGCAGGATCGGCTGTTGCGGGAAATGCCTGAGTGCGGCCTCGACGACAGCCAGGACTTCCTTGCCGGAATGGCCGGTCTGCAACAACGCTCCGGCATACGGCAGGTAGGCAGCAAGATTCTCCGGATCTGATGACGTCGTGGCCGCGTAATACGGAACCGCCTTGTCGGGCAGACCGTCGCGGTAATAACGATTGGCAAGGTAGAAATTCGCGCCAGCGTGTGCAGGTTCATGTGCGATCACCTGCCGGTACAACTCCGTTGCCCTGGCTGTATCACCCCCCTCCTCCGCCAGTATCCCGAGCAGGAACATTGCCAGCGCATTGTCAGGATCCCGCGCGAGGACCGCTTCCAGCTGCTGCTTCGCCCCCGCCTTGTCATCGCACAGGTAGAGCGCCCGCGCCAGGCTGATGCGGGCATCGAGATTGTCGGGTTCCCGCTCGAGTCCACGCGCGAAGGCGTCACGTGCAGCGGAGAAATCATGCTTCTTGATGGCCTTCATGCCCTGGCTGAAATGGACCCGGGAACCCTTCTGCAATGATTCCAGGTTCTCGACCAGGGGATCCTTGAAGACCGGCTGTACATCCCCCAGCTGTTGCAGGTGCAACCGGGCGTCTTCATCCCGACCGGCCGCCCGCAGTGCCTGTGCCAGCGTGTAATGAATGCGGGTCGCCTGAGGCTGCAGCGTCAGTGCCTGTTCGAAGTGGTCGATGGCGTCGCTATAGTTCCGCTGCAACAGGGCGATCTGGCCCAAGCCGTACTGCGCGGCCGCCGCAAGCCCGTCGGCATCGGCGATCTCCCGGTAGGCGGCCTTTGCCTTGTCCAGTTCGTTGAGGTCGAGCCAGGCATTCGCGAGGCGCAGCGTCACTGCCAGGTAATCGGGCCGCAGCTTGCGCGCCTGCTCGAAGCGTGCCACCGCCTGTTCGGTGTCGCCGTTCATGGCCGCGAGGTAGGCATGCAGATAGGCCCAGCGGAATCTGTCCGGGTCCAGGGTACGTGCATTGTGGTAACAGGTTTCGGCCGCCGTATAGACATGCTGCACCTGGTAGAGCGCTCCCAGTTCACCATAGGCGTCCGCGATCCCGGTCTCGGGGCGTCCTTGTATGATGGCCTCGACAGCCTGCTGGCGTGCCTGCCTGACCTGATCCTGCGCATCCGGATCCAGCATGTCGACACTGACCGGAGGGAGCGGCTGCAGCCTGCCCGCCAGCGGCGCGGGCAGATCGGTGAGTGGATCCGCCAGCGTCCGGGATACGGCGAGCATCAGGATGATAGGCAGCAGCCGTCTGAACATGCCGTTACCCCGCATCGGTCTGGGTGATCGCGAGGGTCGTATCGACGCGTTCCACCTCTACCGACTGGACCTGTCCACCCGGCCAGATGACGCGCAGGATATCGACACGGTCGTTCCCGCCAAGTCCGAAGGTTACCGGCAATTCGACCTGCGACAGGTAGCTGCGTGTCGGCATGACCAGGCGACGCTGGGTGACGCCACCGGCCTGCAACTCGAGCAGGGTGCCGATGGCGCTGCGGTTCGCGGCTCGACCTTCCAGCCGCACCCGCAACCAGTGGTGGCCAAGTCGCTGGTCGTTGCGGAACAACACGGCCGCGCGGCCGTTCTGGCTGACGGCGACATCGAGATCACCGTCGGCGTCGATGTCGGCATAGGCCGCTCCCCTCCCGACCATGGGTTCGACCAGGTCACCGGGCTCTGTGACCTGCAGGAAACGGGTACGGCAGGTGTCGCCACAATTCCAGAACAGTTGGGCCGGTTGGGCATAGGTCTGACTGGGTTGCACCACGTTGATTTCGGTCTCCAGGTGACCGTTGGCCTGGAACAGGTCCTGGCGGCCGTCGAGATCGTAGTCGAAGAAAAACAGGCCGAAGGTCAGCGCCAGGCGCGAGGCCGGCCCGAAGCCCTCCAGTACGGCCTCGTCGGCAAACGGCGACCTCCCGTCCGACATGACATACAGCGAACTCATTTCATTGGCGAAATTGCCGATGCCGATGGCCAGGTCGTCGTCGTTGCGATACCACGCGCTGTCGATACCCATGGCGCCGGTGGACTTGCCGTTACGGTCGTAGGCGATGCCTTCCATGATACCGACTTCCTCGAACTGCCCCTGTCCGAGATTGTGGTAGAGGAAATTGCGGGTCGTGTCGTTGGCCACGAACAGGTCGATCAGCCCGTCACCGTCGTAGTCTACGGGAGCGACTGCCAGTGCCTTGCCGAGCGCGGTGCCTGTCGCGGTGTCCCTGACCATGATCCCGGCGGATTCCGTGATGTCGCTGAAGGTACCGTTGCCGTCATTGCGGTAGAGGCGGTTGAATGTCCCGTAGAAGTGATTGGGTGCACCGATCGCACGCCCGATTCCGGTCAGGCGGAAATCGATTTCCAGATCGATCTCGCGTGACCACTCGACGTAGTTGCCGACAAAAAGGTCGAGATCACCGTCGTTGTCGATATCGACGAAGGCGGTGGCGGTACTCCAGTCAGTGGCCGCACCGGTGGTATGGCTTTCCTTCGTGACATCCCTGAACTCGCCGTGCACGTTCCTGTACAGGTAATTGCTGCCCAGTGCGGTCAGGTACAAGTCTGTCCAGCCATCGTTGTCATAGTCGCCGACAGCGACACCCATGCAGTAACAGGTCAGCGCGAGGCCGGCCTGCTGCGTGACATCCGTGAAAGTACCGTTACCGTCATTGCGGTACAGGGCCTGGACAGGCGCTTCGCCGTGCTGCTGGCCGGGGAACCAGTCGGAATTGACCAGCAACAGGTCCTGATCGCCGTCGTTGTCGTAATCCAGGAATGCCACGCCGCTGCCGATGGCTTCAGGAATCAGTTTTTCGCCGTAGGCGCCGTTGGTATGCGTGAAATCGATCCCGGCTGCCCGTGTGATATCCGCGTAAGAAACCGGGGGTGGGTGTGGTTCTTCCGGATGCTCGCCGGCAACCGGACCGCCCGACGCCACCCCGGCGCGTGGCGGCGACACGCCGCCCTCGTGATGCATATACCAGGTGATGCCGGCAACGACGGCCGCTACAGCAAGGAGGATACCCAGGGATCGGTAGAAGGTGCGGCGTATGCCGGAATCCCCGGGCTGCGGGTCGTTTTCAGGGCGATTCTCTCTGTTCACCAGTAATGCCATCTCCAGCCATGACGGTTGTAAGTTTACCGCTCAGGTCGCCGCCGCTTGATTGATCTGAATCAGATTTGTCTTCGGGCGCCGGCTGCCGCCATGTGAAACCTGGTAAGCGTCCCGACGTATGGCAAAGGTACCGGATCCCACAGGAGGCCCCGTTCCGGGGCCTCCCTGATTGGCGGAGAGGCAGGGATTCGAACCCTGGGACGGTTGCCCGTCAACGGTTTTCAAGACCGCCGCTTTCGACCACTCAGCCACCTCTCCATAAACCCATGCGTCGCTACCCGCATCATCTCCTGCGGGCAGCCGGTGTACGCGCCTCCCCACCGCTTTGCCCGGCACCGCCCTGTGCCTCGCGATGGCGGATGCCGGGCAAGGATACCGGAAGCCTTCCGCACCTGGCCAGTGGAATGCCCGAAAAAAACTCAGGATTATCAAGTTGCTGTTTCAGACTGTGATGTATATCCTTAGTGAACTGCTAGGATATTGAATTGTCTTATCCGGCACCAGCCTTCCAAGCCAAGGAGTGAGTAACAGATGAGTATGATTGAAAAGACCGTCATTCGTTCTCAAACGTCAGCGCTGGCCAGCAACAGGGTGTTGCGGAATACCTATGCCCTGCTGTCCCTGACGCTGATCTTCAGCGCACTGTGCGCCGGCGCCGCCGTCGCGTTCAGGATGCCGCCGCTCGGTATGCTCGTCACCATGGTCGGTTATTTCGGGCTGCTGTTCCTTACCACCCGCTTCAGCAACAGCAGCCTGGGGCTGTTGTTCGTGTTCGCACTGACCGGCTTCATGGGACTGACGCTCGGACCGATCATCAGCCTGTACCTGTCAATCCCGAACGGTGATCAGATCGTGATGACCGCCATGGGCGGGACCGGCGTGATCTTCCTCGGCCTGTCCGGTTACGTACTGACCACCCGCAAGGATTTCAGCTTCATTGGCGGCTTCCTGATGGTCGGCATCCTGGTGGCATTTCTCGCCGGCATCGCCAGCGTGTTCCTGCATATGCCGGGGCTGTCACTGGCCGTATCCGCCATGTTTATCCTGCTGATGTCGGGAATGATCCTGTACCAGACCAGCGAGATCATCCACGGCGGCGAGACCAACTACATCCTGGCAACGGTGACCCTGTTCGTTGCCATCTACAACCTGTTCCTGAGCCTGCTGCAGTTGCTCGGGGCCATGGGCGGCGACGATTGACAGGCTGAGCTGTCAAGTATACGGGCCCCGCACCGCGGGGCCTGATTTTTTATGGTTTCCGATATGCACGATTCATTCGAGGTACGGAACGAGCTGGAGGAGAAACTGCTGGCGGCCCAGGAAGGCCAGCTTGGCAGCCGGGATTTCATCGCCTATCTGATGGACACCCAGGTCTTCATGCCGGTGAAAGACGCGATCGGCATCGGCGGATTCACGGCCAGCAGCAAGGCAGTACCCCTGACGCTCAGGAGCGAGGATAACATCGAGGTGCTGATCCTGTTCACCAGCCCCGAGCGGGCGAAGGATTTCGTCACCGAATTCCCCGGTTACGGAGGCGGTCTGCTGACCGAGTTTAGCTGGGTGCTGGAACGCACCGGCAGCGGCATCGGCATCTCCATCAACCCGAACTGGCCGGTCGGCTTTGATCTGGAGCCGGAGATGGTCCAGCAGCTGAAGAGCAACTGACCTGCTTGAAAGTACCAGCCGCGCTGTCGAAAGATTGCCTGTTCCTCATGGCGCTTCTGGCAGGGCCGCTTTTCTGGCTGGCCCTGTACAAACTCTCTCCGCCTCACTTGCACTGGGACTGGCCGCTGCATCACCCCGGCCTATTCCTGATGCCGGCGTTAATCTACCCGGTGCTGGAGGAAATCGCGTTCCGCGGCCTGTTGCAGGAACTGGTGCGCGAACATGTCAGCCGCGCCTCGTTCGGACCGCTGTCCCATGCCAACCTGCTCACCAGCGCGGTATTCACCGCCCTGCATTTCCTCAATCACCCGCCGCTGTGGGCGGCACCGGTGCTGTTCCCGTCCCTCGTATTCGGCTTTTTCAAGGACCGTACGCAGTCACTGGCCGCACCTATCATCCTGCACATGTTTTACAACAGCGGTTATCTCTGGCTGTTTTCCGCACCGGACTAACGGCTACCGGGTTACAAGCCGGTCACGGACGCGGCCCGCTCACGCCAGTACCTGCAAGATACCGACGAAGCGTTCGTAACGTGCTCGCAGGCCCGGATTCGCCTTCGGCGCAAAGGTCGAGACGGGCCCCCTTGCCTGCCAGTCGCCACGCGCGCCGCCCGCCTGCCAGGCGATGCCGCGCGCCGTGGCCTCGACCTGGGGCGGGCGCCACACCGGAAGGCCGGACAGGTCGGCCAGTTTCTGGCACAGGGCGTCGAGGCCGGCCAGCCCGCCGCTGATACGGATGCCGGTGACGGCTCCCGTTGCCTGGCGCAGCCGCACGATATTGGCCTGGATCAGGAACAGGATGCTTTCGAGCACGGCTACCGTCGCCTCGGCCGGCGGGATATCCGCCGCCTCGAAGTACGGCGCCGGACCGGACCGCCACCACGGTGCGCCCAGGCCGCCGACGGTGTTGATGAACAGCCGCGGTGCGGTGATCTCGTCCAGCCACGCCGGCAGCCGCGTCTCCAGCTTGTCGAGTCCGAAATGCCGTGCCGCCCAATCCAGCGCCGCGGCCGCACCGTTTACCGTGCCCTCGAGGTAGTAGCGGCCGCCGTCGGCGTCGCTGTGGGATATCCCGGCCAGCAGGCCGGCCGGACAGACAGCGGGGTCCTTCACCGGCAGCAGCACGAAGGCACCGGTGCCGATGTTCACCAGCAGGGTATCATCGCGTGGCGCGCCGAGGGCATACAGCGCGGCCGTCTGGTCGCCATTCACCGCGCACAGCGGGATGGTGCCACCGGACAAACAGCCGTAGGCGGCACTGACAGGCAGGCAGGCGGGCAACAGCGCTCGCGGTATACCGAATAGCCCTAGCAGCTCGTCATCCCAGTCACGCGTATACAGGTTCCACAGCAGGGTGCGCGAGGCATTGGCATGGTCCACGCAGGCCGGACGATCTTCCAGCAGGTGAAACAGCAGGTAGCTCGCCAGCGGTCCCAGCCGCAGCCGATCCGCGCGTGCGGCATCGGCCACTGCCGGCACCTTGTCGAGCAGCCAGCGCAGCTTGCCGGCACCGTAGTGCGGAGACAGGCGCAGGCCCGTGAGTCTTGCTATCCGCGACGCATATTCGGAAAAGTCGGCGAGCCAGGCCGCGCTCCGGCGGTCCTGCCAGCTCAGGACGGGGGCCAGCGCCTGTCCCGTGTGGCTGTCCCAGGCCACCACGCTGGATCGTTGTGTCGCCAGTCCGGCCGCGGCAATGGACCGACCGGCGAGAACAGGCTCCGCCAGCACCCGGTGCACCACCTGCAGCAACGAGGTACGAATCTCGTCCGGGTCCTGTTCGACCTCGCCCTGGCCGCGGACCTGCAGGGCGATCTGCTGCCGCGCCTGCGCGACTGCCCCCCCCCGGGCATCGAACACGATAGCGCGCGTCGAATGCGTACCCTGGTCGATCGCAAGGATCAGCGCATCCACTCAGTCCACCGGTACCAGTCTGATGTCCGCCGTATGGCCCACGGCCGTACGTGGCGGCAGCGTGCGACCCAGCAGCCGCATCACCTTCTCCGCCGTCGCCCGGTATCCGGTCAGCTTCCCGCCGTAGATCGAGACCAGCCGCGGTCGCTTTGCGTCGTTACATGTCAACATGGTCTCGCGGGAACGACTGAAAACCGCGTTCGTCGAGGCCGGCAGCACGCGCAGACCGGCGAAGCGGTCGATGATCCGGCCCGACCGCCGCGGAAAATAATGTTGCATTACCCCAAGCAGGTAGCCTTCCTCGTCAGGGCGAACCGTGACGGCGGCCGGATCGCCACTATAGCGGTGTTCCGTCGTACCGAGCAGTGCATGATCGCCCCAGGGCAGCAGGAATATCGCGCGCCGGTCCTGCGGCGCCTCCAGGTAGTAGCAACCCCGGTTCAGCGCTCCTTCCACGACGAGGTGCGCGCCCTGCACCAGCTCGACCGGGTTGCGGGGTGGCGCCGGGTTGATGCGTGCATCTATCCCGCCGGCCCAGGCACCGCCGGCATTGACCATGACACATGCCGTGCAGTGTTTCTCGACGCCGCGTTCCCGGTACGCGATGGTACAGCCCCCGGAATCGATGTGTGCCGCGCTGAACTCGGCCGGGCAGGCCAGCGCGACGCCCAGCCGGAATGCCGATTGCATGACAGCGCGGGTCAGCGCCGCATCGTGGGTCTGGGCATCGAAATACCGAAACACCGCCTGCAGCCGGTACGTGTCCAGTCCGTCCAGCCCGTCCCACTCGCGACGGGGCAACGTACGGAAGCGGCTCGATCGATGCATGCCGCCGAGCAGCGCGTAGAGACTCAGGCCCGCGCGCAGCAACAGTGGCCGGCGCGTGGTATCGGGGTAAACAGGAATGTAAAACGGCTGCAGGTGCACGAGGTCGGGCGCGATCCTGAGCAGCACGCGACGCTCGTGCAGACTCTCCCGGACCAGGGCATAGTCATGTCCCTCAAGATAGCGCAGGCCACCGTGGATCAGCTTGCTGGAGCGGCTGGAGGCGCCGGCCGCCAGCGCGGTCTGCTCCAGCACCAGCACGGAATAGCCGGCGCAGGCCGCCGCCTGGGCCACGCCGGCGCCGTGGATACCGCCGCCGATGACCACGACGTCATGCTGTTCAGCCACACGCCATCCCCGAAAGCGCGGGATCGGCCAGCAGCCGGCTGATACAGTTCGTCTCCACAAGCCGGAAACCGCGCGCAAGCAGCGGTTCAATCTCGCCAGCGGTGTCGACCGTATAGACCGCCCATTGCCAGGAGCCGGCCCACAGGGGTTCCGGTTCCGGCGGCAAGCGCTTGCGGTTGCAGAACAGGTAGTCCGGCGCCAGGGCCGCCGCCGTGGCGGCGCTGGCGGCCGACCATTCGGGAAGGATCCATCCGATCTCGCTGTCGCAGCGCTGCCGCACCAGTCCCAGCACCGCCGCATCGAACGAGATCAGGACGCACCGGTCGAGCACGTCCGCAAGGCAATCCAGCACGATCGCGAGTACGGTCGCCGTACCGAACGCCTGCAGGCTTTCACGTTTGAGTTCGACGAAGGCGCGCGCCTGCGGCCACCGTCCGAGCAGGGACGCGAAATCGGCCAGCCGCGCGATGCGCAGGTCGTCGAAGTCGCTGCCGAAACGCTGCGGTTCACCAGCCGGCAGGCCGGCGATCCGCGCCCAGTCCGTGTGCCGAATAGCCAGGTCCCGCCCCGTCGTTCGCAGCAGCGTCGGGTCGTGACTGAGTATCGGTATCCGGTCGGCGGTGAGCTGGACATCGGTCTCGAGCAGACATGCCCCGGCCGCGAGGACGGCACGGTAGCCCGCGAGTGAATTTTCCGGCCAGCTGTCCGGTTCGCCCCGGTGCGCAATCAGTACCGTATTCATGCCGCCTTCCACCACTTTGCAATGACCCGTGCCACGTGCGGGTTGACCAGGTAACCGTAGGACTTGTGAACATTCAGCCCGTGGTTGTCCCGGTAGACGTTGTAGACCCCATTTTTGATGTCCGTGATGCTTTGCACGTTATGCCGCCTGAGCATGTCCCTGAAATCGTCTGCCAGTGAGGGATCCAGCGCTACCAGATCGCCGCGTGCGGCGATATTGACCCACTGGCGGATGTTTTGCGGGTAGACCCTGTTCCTGCCTCGGCCCATCCCGATGAGACGCCGCTGAACGTAGTGCATCCCGAGCGGGCTGCCGATGGTCAGGAAACAGTCCACGCACCGCTTCACCCCTTCCAGGTGATCGAGCTCCCACAATGCGTCGTAGGCAATGATCGAACCCATGCTGTGGCCGATCAGCAGGACCCTTTTACCACCGGCCGCCGCCTCGCGCAGCGGTTGTTTCTGCAGGTCGCGAATCCGAGCGCCGATGTTGCCGCGGTTGCTGAAATAGATTTCGGTATCGCGGATGGATAACTTGACCCGCCGATCCGGGATCAGCGGAATGAGCCAGGGGATATGGTCTCCGACCTGGTACATGGCGCGGGTCAGCCGGTACTTGAGCGGACGGGCCTCGCGAATGTCCGCCTCGCGATAGCTCTGCCGCAACAGCAGCTGGTCGATCCAGCGTTTGTCTTCCTCGATGTCACGCTGCGTGTCATACACCAGCGCGTTCCAGGCTACCAGATAAAAACTGTCGCTGGCGGCGATGTCATCGGCGATATCCGGGTCGATGCGCCGGACGCCGTGCAGCAGGCAGCGCAGCAATTGTCGGCGGTGCATGTCGGGTGGCGGCTTGGGATTCTTGCCCGGTACGAAAATGATCCTGTTCAAGACGCGGCATCCGGCTGACGTTGATCATTCCGGTTATTCAGAAGGACGCGAGCTGTTCGCAAGTCGGTTCGGCACAACAATACCAGTTCTCCGACAGGCGCGGAATCGGCGCGCCGGGACGTGCCGGCTCCAGGTCCGGTGCCGGCCGGCCGGTGTACTCCCAGGCCAGGCGCCACACGCCCAGGAAGATCTCAGCGCGTGATTCACCGGCTGCCTCGGCCCGACTGACCCATGCCTGCACCGCCTGATGCAGGGCGTCGACGCGCGCATCGGGATGGCGCCAGGGATGACCGAGCGTCGCCGGGTCGAAGGCCTCGACGCGGTCCTGGATGCCGTCGATGCCGAGTACGTGCGACCCGGCGGGAATGAGCAGTCGAATGGCAAGCTGTACCGGCGCCACGGCCTCGACCAGCTGCAGCCGCGCTATGTGGCGCAGCAGATCGATGTAACCCTCCAGCGTCGTCCAGGGGGTGAAGGCGACGAAGGTCGGTGCCAGGGCGATTCCCAGGCCGCGCATCAGTGCCAGCGCAGCGACAAAGTCCGCGCACGTGTGGCCCTTGTCGAGTTTTGCCAGGATGCCGTCATCCACCGACTCCACCGCCGAAAGGATGAACAGGCAGCCGTTCTCGCCCAGTTCCCTGAGCCGGTCCGGATATTTCACCAGGTGTTCGATCTTGACGGTGGCATCGAAGGTCAGCGCGGGGAATTCCGCGTGCATGGCACGCACGATGCGCAGTGCATGACCCGGACCGTTGAAAAAGTCCGGGTCGCCGAAGGAGATGTGCTGAGCCCCGGCGGCGACCTGGGCACGGATGTCGTCCAGCACGATGCCGGCCGGCACGACGAAGAATTTACCGTGATAGACCGGAACGATCGGGCAGTGGCGGCAGAAATACCTGCAGCCCCGGGTCGCATCGGCAAAGCCGACCGTCCGTTGCGAGCCGTCCGGCATGACCAGGCGGGCGTATTTCTCCAGTGCGGGCAGACCGCTGCGGTCCGGTGCGATGAAGGCCGTCTTCTCGAGGTTGATCGGCGGGTCGGCCTGCGCCACCGCCTGGCCGGCCTGCAGCCGCCTGACCAATGCCACGAGTCCGGTTTCGTATTCCCCGCCGATGATGGTCTGCACGCCGAGCGAACGGAACAGCCCGGCGTTCATCGGTGCATACAGCCCGTAGACGCACAGGTGTGCGTCCGGCGCGAGTTGTCTGATCTTCGGCAACGCCTCGATGGCGATGCGCGTAGCGGTATGCATGGCGAGGTAGATGGCAACGACGCGTGTCGTCGGACTCAGGCAGGTATCGAGTTTCTGTATCGACAGGTCGCAGCAGCTGACCACGCAGCCTTCCCGTACCAGCCACGCGGCCGGTTCCGCCAGACCGAAGGGCTGGCGGCCGAGCTCGTAGGGATTGATCAGCGCAACTTTCATCGGCAAGCGACACGGCAGTGCGTCACGAACTCGCTCTGTGTCATTTCGCACCAACCTGCTTGGAATGGCGTTTCAGCATGAATAAGTTCAATATTAATAAATTCATACGGATATTAACACTTTCGACAATCTGCATGAATAGCGGGGGCGCTGGTGGCGCCGTGTCCATGCCGGTCGATCACGCAGCCCATTCTAGCGCGTTCGCACACCGGACCGCAGCTGTAGTTGCCTGTGGATTGCCTGTATCATGCGCACCCAGCCGGCCGTGCCGCAACGCCCATGACCGCGAACCGAGAGACTATATGGCTGCATACACGGACATCGCCCGGACCGGTCAGCCGGCACGACCTGACCAACGGTGCGTCGAAGGTGTGCGGTGAGCGGCCCCGTCCACTTTATCGACACCGCCGCCGAGCTGGAGGCGTTTTGCACACGCCTGTCCGCCACCGGGTGGCTGGCGATCGATACCGAATTCCTGCGCGAGAAGACGTACTACCCGAAATTGTGCCTGGTCCAGGTCGCGACACCCGACGAAGCGGCCTGTATCGATCCCCTGGCACTGGAGGACCTCGGGCCACTGCAGGCGCTGCTTGCAGAGCCAGGCATCACCAAGGTCATGCATGCCTGCCGCCAGGACATGGAGATCTTCTATCAGCTCGCTGGCCGTCCGCCCGCTCCGGTGTTCGATACGCAGGTCGCCGCGCCCCTGCTCGGCTATGCCGACCAGATCGGATACGCCAACCTGGTGAAGGCGCTTGCCGGAATCACGCTCGACAAGCTGCACACGCGCGCCGACTGGTCGGTGCGCCCGCTGGAGCCGGATCAGATCCGCTATGCGGCCGATGACGTAATCTACCTGGTGGAGATCTACCGCAGGATCGTCGCGCAGCTACAGGAACTCGGTCGGCTTGACTGGCTGGCGGAGGATTTCCGCCAGCTGTCCGATCCCGCACTCTATGACACGCCGCCGGCCGGTGCATGGCTCAGGGTCAAGGGCGCCGATCGCCTCAGGGGAGCCAGCCTGTCGATTCTGCAGGCGCTGGCGCAGTGGCGCGAGGAAACCGCGCGCCGCAAGGACCGGCCGCGTGGATGGCTGCTGCGTGATGACGCCCTGCTGGATATCGCACGCCACAAACCGGCATCGATGGAGGCGCTGCGCGCCATCCGCAGCCTGAGCGACGGGCTGCTCAATCGCTCGGGCGACACGCTGCTGACTATCGTCACCCAGGCCGCCGCACGCGAACCGCTGCCCTATCCGGATTCCCGGAAACACACGCCGGTGTCGGCGGCGCAGGCGGCCCTCGTCGACGTGATGATGGCCGTGGTTCGTATCACGGCCGAGGAAAACCGCTTGAACCCGGTTGTGCTGGCCAGCCGCCGGGACCTCGAGGCCCTGCTGCAGGACGATCCCGAATGCAGGGTGCGGTACGGCTGGCGCCACCGGCTGGTCGGTGCACGGCTGCAGCAGCTGCTGTCCGGCGAGCTCGGCCTGTCGGTGCGTGACGGGCGGCTGGTGCTGTGAGACGTTGAAGGTAAAACGTCAATCGTGGAAGCGGAGGCCTGACCCGGGGGTGATGCGGATTCTGGCGTTTCACGGCCTGTTCAGGTACGGATCCCCCGCCCGGTTCGCAGCAGGTACAGACTGAACAGGTAGAGCGCGACGATGAAACCGCCGCTGATCGTGTAGGAGGTCAGCAGGCTGATGTCGGATATCCCCAGAAAGCCGTAACGAAAGGCGTTGATCATGTACAGGATCGGATTGACCAGCGAGAGCTTCTGCCAGAACTCGGGCAGCATGTTGATCGAGTAAAAGATGCCGCCCAGGTAGGTCAGCGGTGTCAGGACGAAGGTCGGGATGATGGAGATATCGTCGAAACTGTTGGCGAACACGCCGTTGATCAGGCCGGCCAGCGAGAACAGGATCGAGGTCAGGACGAACATGCTGAGCATGACCGGCAGGCTGTGGATGTTGAACGGCTTGAACAGCAGCGAGACGATCGTCACCGCGACACCCACCGTGACTCCACGCATCACGCCGCCGCTGACATAACCCAGCAGTATGACGTAATTCGGTGTCGGCGAGATGAGCATTTCCTCGATATGGCGCTGGAACTTGGAGCCGTAGAAGGACGAGACCACGTTGGCGTAGGAATTCGTGATCACCGCCATCATGATCAGGCCCGGGATGATGAATTCCATGTAATCGAATCCTTCCATCTCGCCGATGCGCGGGCCGATCAGGTTGCCGAATATGATGAAATACAGCGCTGTGGTCACCACCGGCGGCAGTACGGTCTGCATCCAGATGCGCGCAAAACGCAGCGTCTCCTTGGTGAAGATGGTCTGGAACGCGATCAGTTTTTCCCGCGCCTTCACGACGGCTCCCCGGCACCGTTTTCCACCAGGCGCATGAACAGTTCCTCGAGGCGGTTCGTCTTGTTGCGCATGCTCAGCACCCGGATGCCCTGCTGCGTCAATTCGGCAAACAGGGTGTTGATAGATTCGTTGCGTTGGATCTCTGCTTCCAGCGTATGCTCATCCACCAGATGCAGCGTATGCTGCGGCAGTACGGGGGCGGCATCAAGGGGTTTCTCGACGTCGAGAATGAAGGTTTCCCTTTGCAGCGTGTTGAGCAGCTGTTTCGTGCTGGTGTTGCTGATCAGCTCGCCCTCGTCGATGATCGCGATGGTTCGGCACAGGCTTTCCGCCTCTTCCAGATAATGCGTGGTCAGTATGATCGTGGTGCCTGCGTTGTTGATCTCGCGCAGGAATTTCCACATCGAGCGGCGTATCTCAATATCCACGCCGGCGGTCGGCTCGTCCAGTATCAGCAACCGGGGTTCGTGCACCAGGGCACGGGCGATCATCAGACGGCGTTTCATGCCGCCGGAGACGTTGCGCGCCATAACATGCCGCTTGTCCCACAGGTCGAGATGCTTGAGGTAGACCTCGGCGCGCCGGAATGCCTCGGCGCGCGGTATGCCGTAATAGCCGGCCTGGTTGGCGACCACCTCCACCACCGGTTCGAACATGTTGAAATTGAACTCCTGCGGTACCAGGCCCAGACAGGCCTTTGCCGCGGCCGGCTCGCGTGCCAGGTCATGTCCGAAGACGATGACCGATCCCGCGCTCGCGTTTACCAGCGAGGCAAGGATGCCGATCAGTGTGGTCTTGCCGGCCCCATTGGGCCCCAGCAGTGCGAAGAAGTCGCCCCTGGCCACGTCCAGGCTGATGCCCTTGAGAGCGACATGGCCGCCCTTGTAGGTTTTTTTCAGATCGCGGATCGAAAGTGCCGGCGTCATGCTCAGACCATCTTTATCAGGACCAGCACGAACAGGATTACCAGGGCGATCGGCAGCAGGAAGCCGGACCAGTCGCGCGTCTGTGCCTGGCGGCTCCGTTCCAGTGTCGCCTTGATGCCGGGTCCGAACCAGAACAGTACCAGGACGACCAGAGCCCCGAGCAGGACCATTTCCCAAGTTGATGGTTGTGGCATGGGACGATTCGCGTGTCAGTGCGTGTGAAGGCAGCACCCGCAGGCTGTCTGACAGGGCTGTCCGGAATTGCGTTATGATAAGTCATCAGACGTTGGCGGGTGAAGCGGCAAAATGAACGAGGCATATGTGGTTACAGACAGACCAGGTGAAATCCGGCCGGGCGTGACGAAACGCGTTGCAGACAACGACGCCCCGGAGCCGCTTGCCCGGGCAGGTGGCGTCCCGGGGCGGATGAACGACAGATGACGGCCTGGGTGGAAGGCAGGGTCGTCAGACTGCGCCGCTGGACGAACGAGCTGTATTCACTGCAGATGCATGCGGATATCGGGCCGTTCAGGGCCGGCCAGTTCACGCGGCTGGCGCTGGAAATCGACGGCGGGATGGTGGCCCGTCCCTACTCTTTCGTGAACGGGCCGGACAACCCGCTGCTCGAATTCTATTTCATTCGCGTAGCCGACGGGCCGCTGACCGCGCAGCTGATCGAACTCAAGCCCGGCGACCCGCTGTTTATCGCCCCGCGAAGCGCCGGTTTTTTCGTGCTCGATGAAGTTCCCGCGGCGGACGTGCTGTGGATGCTGTCCACCGGAACGGCAATCGGACCGTTTCTCTCCATTCTGAGCACCGCACAGGTCTGGCGGCAGTTTCGGCGTAGCGTGCTGGTGCACGCAGTGCGCTACGCGCCGGAGCTGACCTACCGTGACGAGATCGATGCCCTGCTTGGCGCACATCCGGAACAGTTACAGTATATTCCCTTTGTCAGCCGCGAGCAGACCGGATACGCCATCCAGGGTCGGGTGACGACCGCGATCGAGAACGGGATGCTGGAGTCGCGCGCCGGGCTGGCGCTGGACGCCGGCAGTTCCCAGGTTATGATTTGCGGCAACCCCGACATGGTCGCGGACACCCAGCAGGCGCTGGAGGCACGCGGCATGAAAAAGAACCGTCGCCGTGAACCCGGCCAGATCACCACCGAGCAATACTGGAAGACCTAGGGCCTGTTCACACTACGCAAATCGTCGCGACGGAGGTCCATTTCGCACCTGACAAGGCGGTGCGAGCGACGTGTACTCGACGTACACCAGCGAGCACCAACGCCGGCAGGTGCGATAGGGGCCCCATCCCTTCGGGTTGCGCCCCAAAACGAGTCAGTCTGCGTTGCTCGTCGTTCATTTAGCACAACTAAACCTCACTCCTCGCGCCTTGTCTGGCCCGTTTTGGCGGCAGCAACGCGGCGATCTGTGTAGTGTGAACAGGCCCTAGTGTACCTATCTCATAATCCCGCGCGAGCAGCAAAACGTCTGAAAGGCGTGCCCGGCCGCTTCCGGCATCCTGTCTCCCGCGGCAGACGGATAGCCGGATCCAGTTACGCGACATACATAATGGAAACGGCCATGGAAACACATCGGGGAATTTCGGATTCCCGGTATCTTTCCCTTGCCGGTGGTCGCATTTCCCGTGCTTCAGGCCGAATCACCCGCGCGGTGATTCGGCGGGGTTCTTCCGTGGCCATTTGCCTGGGTGTATCGTCGGGTCAGAGGAAAAGCGTCAGGACCCCGGTGTAGCCGTAAAGGCGGTTGTGCGAGATCTCGCCGTTGGCAAAAAAGCCGACCAGCGGGAAGTCGCCGAGTGCGTCGCGGATCATCTTCAGCTCCTCGGAGTCATCGCCGAACTGGTGACGGCCGCGACCCAGACAGGTGAAATACAGCCCCCCGCGGATGGGTCCCTGCGCACGCCTGACTAGATCATCGAGCATGCGCCGCATGTCCTGGCTTGCGGCGGCGCCGTCGCGGCGGCAGAACATCAGCTGAGCGTCCTCCTCGAGGTTGTCGCCGATGGCCAGCAACTTTTCTTGCGGGTCGACGCCGATCAGGTTGCGGACCAGGTAATCCCCGGTATCGGAACCGGGCACGGGCAGTCCTGCAAAGATATATCCGGCGACACGGGACAGATCCCTCGCCATCATTTCGCCGATATCCTCCTTGAAGACATCCAGCGCCGGCCGGTGATCGAGTTCGGCAAGCAGGTGGCCCTGGCATTTGGTGATAATATGCTTGTTTTCCAGCGGCGTGCAGCCCTGGGTCATGCTGCTGATGACCGGTATCTCGGAAGACAGCAGCACGCCGGACAGGCCGCCCTGCTGGACGCGGCCGGCCAGCTGCAGCAGGCCCTGTTCGGCCTGTGCCGATGACAGACCGCCGACCAGGAAACCCGGGTCGAGCTGGGTCGAGAGTGACTCGATGACCTGCGCGATATGCCGGTCGCGCGGATCACCATGTACCACGCCGAAGTGAACGTTGTGACCGTCGAGCCAGGCCCGGTTGGCGCTCAGCATGTCCGCCAGTGCGCTGATTCCCGCCGGCACCAGTCGATAGCTGTCCCGCGGCAGGGTGGCCAGCATGACGGCGGCCGCCGGTTCGTCATAGATTTCGCGGCCGCTGCAGCAAATAGCGTTTGCGATGCTGCCGACCCAGTCGTCCACGCCGGTGGCATCACGCAGCGCATCCAGCACACGGTCGAGCTGCGGCGCGAGTGGATCGGTAGCGTAAAGAAAGCCGAGGTTCGCGCCTGCCGGCACCTCGCCTACTTCGGCGAGACAGGTCTGGATCACGGATTCCCGGTCAGACCCGGTGGCGCAACCCGCACTGAAAGTGTTGCCGATCATGCCGCCATTGTACTTCATGCGGGGAATGGCGCCACCGCCGGCTTGTCGACAGTCGCTTCCCGTTTGGGATAACATGCCGGGGAACCTGCATCCCTGCTGTCTTCCGGCATTGACCGGAGCACCGGCAAGTCCTTGATTGCCGCAGTCCAGAGGGATGATTGAAAGAAACGGACAGGGCAAATGCCTGCCGCTGTTCGGGAAAGGCTGTCCATGTCCGGGGACACTGGCAATGTAGAGGGAACTGCGTACGTCGCGCAAGGACTGTAGTCCTGACGGCTGCCGGGGGTGACCAGCGTCAGACCCCGCGGACCCGGCAGCGGGTTGTAAACCCGGTGGGTTACCGCGGGAAACGTCGATACAACATCATCGCGGGAAATGATGTAGCGAAGCAGTCTCCAGCTGATTGATCATCGATTCGAAAGATTGCATTGCTGTTCGCTCCCGGTAACCACGCTTCACGTGGTACCCGTATTTCCCTGTACATGGCGCATGCAATGACGTGATATCTTACTTGAACAGAGGTTTCAATAATTTGATTCCCTCTCACCGAACCTTACCTGGTCAGAGCGGGATCACGGAATAGCGGTGATCCAGAATAACAACATCATGTGCCGGGATGCAGACCGGCCGGTCGTCTGTGCACAATGACCCGGGCCAACCTGATCATCGCCGCGGTGATCGCCGCCATTACCGTCACGCTGTGGGCACTCGTGAACCGTCCGGAACAGGAGCCGGCCTGGCCGGCGGTGATCCAGGGTTTTTCGTTCTCACCCATGCGACTGGATAACGACCCCTTGCAGCACAATCTTCCCACGCCTGAGGAGATCGAGGCAGATCTCGCCCTGCTGGCCGGCAAGACCAACGCCGTGCGCACCTATACGCTCGAGGGTTCACTCGCCGAGATACCGGCATTGGCCCGCAAGCAAGGCCTCAACGTGGCGCTGGGCGCCTGGGTGGACGGTAATCGTGAAAAGACCCGGAGGGAGGTCGAGCAGCTGGTCCGGGTCGCCGATCGCAATCGCCGCAACGTGGTACGTGTCATTGTGGGCAACGAGTCCCTGCTGCGCAACGACCTGCCGCTCAATGAACTGATCGGCTATCTCGACTATGTGCGCACCGAACTGCAGATTCCCGTGAGCACTGCGGAACCCTGGCACATCTGGCTCAAGAATCCGAAGCTGGTCGATCATGTCGACTACATCGCCGTCCATATGCTGCCGTACTGGGAGAATATCGCACTTGACCACGCAGTGGATTACGTCGTCAACCGCATCAACGAACTGAAAAACGCCTATCCGGGAAAACCGATCGTGATCGCGGAGGTCGGCTGGCCGAGCAACGGCCGCACGCGGGGTGGGGCCGTGGCCTCGGAGGCAAACGAGGCCACTTTCCTGCGTCGCTTCCTGGAGGTGGCCGCCGAGGAAAACTATATCTATTATGTCATGGAAGCTTTCGACCAGCCCTGGAAGACACAGGTTGAGGGGGCAGTCGGCGCCTACTGGGGCGTGTACGACGTGATGCGTCGGCCCAAGTTCACGTTTACCGAGCCCATCGTCGACATACCGGAATGGCGGCTGCTGGCGGGCATCTCGGTCATCATCGCCCTGATAACCTTCACGCTGCTGGTGACGGACGCGATCTCGCTGAGTTCCCGCGGGCGCGGTTTCCTGGCCGTCATCGCCTACGTGCTGGCGACGGCTGCAGTGCTGATCGTCTATAACTACCTCCAGCAGTATCTGTCCTGGAACGCCATCATCGTCGGTGTGCTGATGATGATCGGCATGATCGGCGTCATCATCGTGGTGCTGGTCGAGGCGCACGAATGGGCGGAGGCATTGTGGGCCAGCGGGCGGCGGCGTCTCTTCATCCCGTTGCCGGCGGATGATGCAGACTTGCCGATGGTATCTATCCACGTACCGGCGCACAACGAACCGCCGGGCATGGTGATAGAGACCCTGAATGCCCTGGCGCGACTCGATTATCCGCGCTTCGAAGTCATCGTGATCGACAACAACACCAGCGATCCCGCGGTCTGGCAGCCTGTCGAGGCCCATTGCCGGCTGCTGGGCGAGCGGTTCCGCTTCTTACACGTGGACCCGCTGGAAGGCTATAAGTCTGGCGCGCTCAACTTGGCACTGAAACACACCTCGCCCGAAGTCGGGATTATCGGGGTCATCGACAGTGACTATGTGGTCGATTCCAACTGGCTGCGCGATCTCATGCCGCAGTTCCGGCGGTCGGACATTGCCATCGTGCAGGCACCGCAGGATTACCGCGATGCCGGCGTCAATGCCTTCAAGGCCATGTCCTACGCCGAATACCGCGGCTTCTTCTACATCGGCATGATCACGCGCAACGACCGCAACGCCATTATCCAGCACGGCACCATGACGCTGGTGCGACGCGCGGCGCTGGAGGAGGTGGGCGGCTGGAGCGAGTGGTGCATCACCGAAGATGCGGAGCTGGGCCTGCTGATCCTGCGCCAGGGCCACCAGGCCATGTACATCCCGCGCAGTTACGGCAAGGGCCTGATGCCGGATACCTTCACCGGCTACCGGAACCAGCGTTTTCGCTGGGCCTACGGTGCCATGCAGATCATGCGGCGTCACGCCGGTGACCTGTTCAGTCCGTTCAAAAGCCGGCTTAGCGTGGGACAGCGCTATCACTTCATCGCCGGCTGGCTGCCCTGGATCGCGGACGGGGTAAACCTGCTGTTCAATATCGCCGCGCTGTTCTGGTCGATGGCCATGATCTTCGAACCGCTTTCGCTCGACCCGCCCCTGATTATCTTTTCCATCCTGCCGCTGGTCCTGTTCTGTTTCAAGATGGCCAAGGTCTTCTACCTGTATCGCGGGGCGCGCATCGTCGGGACGGTGCGCCAGACGCTGGCGGCGGCACTTTCCGGATTGTCCCTGTCGCATACCATCGCACGCGCCATCTGGCTCGGCCTGGTGACACGCAGCCGCCCGTTCCTGCGCACGCCAAAACTGGAACGGGCCAGCGCACTCTGGCGCGCACTCGCATCGGTGCGCGAGGAGACGCTGTTCGCCATCGCCCTGTGGCTGGCGGCAGCGACGATTGCCTGGAAGAACGACACCGGCATGCTGGACCTGCTGCTCTGGATTATCGTACTGGTGATCCAGTCCGTGCCTTATTTCGCGAGCCTGCTGGTCTCGGTGATCAGTGCCTTTCCGCGCCTGCCGGCGCGCTTGATGAGCGGTAACAGGCGCGATGAACCGCCGCCGCGGGTGGTGGCCGGCAACCGACCGTGAGACGAGCCCCTCAGAAGTCGACGAATAACCCTGCGTAGGGACCGCTGAACTCGGCGTCGGCGGTAAAATCGTCGAAGCTGTCGAGGTTGAGCTTCAGATACCGGTAGCCAAGGTCGGCCCCCGCCCGCCAGGATGTGGTGAAACTGGCATAAAGGCTCACATCGTACAGGCGACTGCTCCGATAACCGGTGAACGAGCCATCCGCTCCGACCGACAGACCGGTCAGGGGCAGATCGATGCCGAGGCCGGCATAGAACAGGGGAACCCAGCCGGAAACGCTTGCTGTCTCCGTGCCGCTGGTGCTGCCGGCGAGTGTCGTACGGCTGTCGATGTATCGTGCATCCACGCCGACGTCGAGACTGGCCACCGTGTCGAAGATGTTGTAATAGAGAATGACGTCGCTCTGGTGGAATTGCAGGGAGCTATCGACATCCTCGCTCTGGATGAAATGACTGCCACCGTAATCGAAGGTGTGGGTGAGATGCCCGCTGGCACTTTCCTTGATTGCGGTGTTGCTGATCAGTGCATTCGGCAGCAAAGGCAGTGGATGTTCCAGGCGCAAATAGTAGTTGCCCGTAGTGCTGCTGTCATAACCGAGGTCCCTGCGCAGATCGACGTCGTTGGACGGATCGTCACTGGAGTAACGCAGCCTGCCGTCGATATCGCTGTTCCACAGGTTTCCACCGATGCGCAAAATCGGACCGTCCGCCCGGGAAATCCCGGACAGCAGCAGCAAGGCAAATAACAAGGCAGGATTACGACGCACAGACGGCCCCGGGCTGTTGACTCCTGTCACGCTAGCATGATGTATCGGCCAAGAACCGGAAGCAGTTCACACTTGCGGACGGGCGCCGGCACCGGCAAACCGCAGGCTCGACCTGTGGCGAATTTGCTACACTGGGTTCAAGTCCAGCGTCACGAGAGGAGTCCTGCCATGCCTGCCCGGATACTGCCTGTACTTATACTCCTGCTTGCCCTGCCCCTGCTCACCCTGCAGCCGCTACAGCCTGCAGCCGCCGAGGAATCCGACGTGGTCAAGGTGGTCTATCATGCCGACTTTGCCGATCCGCGCCGCTTCAGCGCCATGCTTACCAGCATCAACAACATGGTGACGTATTATCAGAACGAACTGGTCGATTACGATGTGCGTATCGTTTTTGTTTCCCACGGCATCCGTTTCCTGACCGACGACACCCTCGCCGGCACGCCGTTTGCCGCCGATGCGGCCCTGGAAGAGCGCCGTGCCAACCTGAAGGGCCGGCTTCTGGCGCTGAACAGCGTGCAGCATGTCAGGCTCGAGCTGTGCGACATCACCCGTAACAGCGTCGAGCTGCCGAAAGACCATCTGTACTCGAACGTAGAGGTGGTACCCTCGGGTGTCGTGCGAATCGCCGAGCTGGAGCACGAAGGCTTCGCCTACATCAAGATCGAGTAAGCCGGCGGCCGACCGCGCCGGCTCGCAGGGGGTACGCGCGAGGTGCGGCTTCGCCCCGTGACGGGGTATATCCCGTAGCGACAGGCATAGGGCACCGGAGCGGGTGGCTCCCGGCCCCGGGTGGAGCGGGCGGCGTCCTGTCCCGAAACCGCCCTTCCCCTGCGCAGACATCCCCTGTTGCCAGTCCATGCCCGGGCTGATTATGCTGCTGGTCCGTTACCGGCTGCCTGGCCTTCCCGCATGGAACACTGGACGGAATACACCCGCTTTACGACGGCCCTGCTGGTCATCCTCGATCCATTCATCGCGATCCCGTTGTTCCTGTCACTCACCCAGGGACAGGATAACCGCCAGCGCATGCGCATTGCCTTCACCACCAGCGTGTCGGTGGTCGCGGTGCTGGTGTCGGCGGCGCTGTTTGGCGACAGCCTGCTCGCCTTCATGGGCACCAGCCTTTCATCGTTTCGCGTCGGCGGGGGGCTCGTACTACTGCTCATGGCACTGGCCATGCTGCGCGCCGAACCCGATACACTGCGCACCACCTCCAGCGAGAAGAAAACTGCAGAGGAGATGTCGAGCATTGCGGTCGTGCCGCTGGCCATACCCATGCTCGCCGGACCCGGCGCCATCAGCACCGTGATCATCCAGATGCAGCGCTCGGCCCTGCCGCTGCATTCGGCGGCGGTCATCGGCTGCATCCTGCTGGTCTGCCTCGTGCTGTGGCTGATGCTGACCCTGGCGACACAGATCGGGCGTGCGCTCGGACGGATCGGAATGGGCATCATCGACCGGCTGTTTGGCCTGCTGCTCGCGGCGATCTCGGTCGAGATCATCGCCAACGGCCTGCGTGGCCTGTTCCCGGCACTCGGATAGGCTTGGTACGGTACCGTTTCGCGCGCTGACGCCTCTACGCCGCGCTTCGCGGGCGGCCGGCGCTCACTTGCCGAGTCTGCCCAGCCGGTATTTTACCAGCTTGCGATACAGGGTGCGTTCGCTGATTCCCAGTTCATCGGCCACCTTGCGCCGGTGTCCCCGGTATTTTTCCAGCAGGAATGCAATCTGCTCGGATTCGATCTGTTTCAGCGAGCGTGCAGAGCCATTGGCGGCCGGACTCTGTTCGGGCTGTGCGTCAAACTGGATGTGGGCCGCCCTGATATGCCCGTCGGTACACAGCGACACCGCCCGTTGCAGTGTGTTTTGCAGTTCGCGGATGTTACCGGGATAGCTGTGGCGGGACAGTCGTGCCCGCGCATCCTCGTCGATATGACAATGGTAGGCGACCGGATCGCGTATGCGCAACAGCAATGCATCAGCCAGCGCCGGTATATCCTCCTTGCGTTCACGCAGCGACGGTATCTTTTGCACGATGCCGGCCAGGCGATAGTAGAGATCTGAACGGAAGGTATTCTCCCGGATCCTGCTCAACAATTCATAGTGCGTGGAGGCGATGATCCGTGCATTCGCTTTCAGCAGCTCTCGACCGCCCACACGACGATACTGTCCAGTTTCGATGGCATTCAGCAATCGGCCCTGCACCGGGAGCGGCAGGTCACCCACCTCGTCCAGGAACAGGGTGCCCCCGTTGGCCTCGTCCAGCAGGCCGCGGCGTCGGCCGACGCAACCGGCAAAGGCCCCGCGCTCGTGACCAAACAGCTCGCTCTCGAACACGGCCTCGTTGATCGCACGGCAATCCAGCGTGATCATTGCACGGCCACGCCTGGGCGAGCGACTGTGAAGGTAGCCGGCGGCGAGACTCTTGCCCACCCCGCTCTCCCCGACCAGCAGGATATTGACATCTGATTTTGCGGCGGTGGTGAGTTCTTCGATGCAGCGCCTGAAGGCAGCGGACCTGCCGATCAGTTGCTGTTCCTCGCAATCGAGCTCGGTGGCCCTGGCAAGCCGAATAATTTCCTCACCCACATAGCGCGCGCCGTCCGCGCCCATGATGGGGTGGCCCTTGATACGCACATGTTCGGGCTGATTGTGCTGATCGAAGTGAATATGCAGGACTTCGAAACGCGCGTTCGTTTCCATCACCTTGGCGAGCGGGCAGTCTTCGTTGTTGAGGAAACAGGGTGTTTCGAAATGATGGGAAACCCTGTGGCACTTGCGCCCGACCACCGTGTCATCGGTGGTACCGTAGGAATCGCAATACGCCCTGTTGGCGGCGATGATCGTGAAGTTCTCGTCGATCAAGACAAACGGGTTGGGGTGCGAATCGATGATGGACTGCAGGTTCAGGTCCGGCTTGTGTGGTTTGTCCATACTGGCAGCCCCCCCGGATAAACCTGAATCAGGCCGAACTTGGTATGGGAAAAGGATACCCCCAATTGCGGGTGCTGACAAACTGACAGACCAGGATCTTTGTCAGCTTTCAATATTCCTTTTAAAAACAATATCTAACATAGGCTAACGGCGCCGGCAGCGATACACGCCGCCTCCGGACCTGACATTGGCAGTTCCGTCAGTCGCCGTAGATCGACAACTCGCTGTCCTGCCGGCACGCTACCGGATCGTCGACGGATTCGACGGCGCGGATCGTCGCGACATAGGCTTCCGGAAGGACATGTTCCGTTGCACCGCGCAGCACATGCTCGCGATACCAGTGATAGGGTCTCAGTGTCGCGTCGATGTGTGTGGCGTAATAGGTGAATACCCGGTAACAGCCCCCAACTGTGTCAGTCACGGTGACGCGCTTCTCGCCGTACCCTTTGCCCAGGCCTTCCTGTTCATCCAGTCTTGGCTTCTCGTCGGCGTCGATTTCGAATACCACACCGTTGACCACATCGTGCGTCAGGCCCGTAAAACGGGCATCGCATTTTGCCGAGCCGTCCCGGCCCCGCTTGTGAAACCTCAGCACGTGACCGGACAATTGCGCTACGGTAATGACACGCGCGGAAGCCGCCCGTCCGAGCAGGCGCGGGGTCGACATGTTCGAGCCGTACGCAAAATACAGCAGGGTGGGCCCATCTGGCGGCACGAGAGGCTCCTAGCCGGTTTTGCGGTAGGTACCGATCAGTTCAGCCCGTGCGATGACGTGCCCGTTCATGGCGGCCTCGACGCCTGCCTTGCAGGGGTCGTGCATGAGCGGCAGGATGCAGTCCAGCGCATAGAGCTTGTGAAAATAGCGGTGCCGCCCGATGGGTGGACAGGGTCCGCCGTAGCCGCGGCGCTGCCAGCTGTTGATCCCCTCCCGCGTGCCGGACGGCAGGCTGTCCGTCCCGGCCCCTTCCGGCAGGCTGCGCACATCCGGCGGCAGGTTGTACAACACCCAGTGAACCCAGGTTGTTTGCGGCGCCTCAGGGTCCGGCGCATCCGGATCATCGACGATCAGAACGAGGCTGCGCGCCGCTTCAGGAACGTCAGTCCACGCCAGCGGCGGCGCCCTGTCCTGACCCTCGCAGGTATGGCGTGCAGGAATTTCACCGCCATGGGCGAAGGCGGCAGAACCGAGAGTCATGGTCATGATGCCCTCCGCAAGATACCGGGACCTGTCTCTTCACTCCCCCTGACTGCGGCCGTGACAATTTCGGCCCGTGGTACGGCGTGGTGAGCGCGGTATAACCCATGCTGCGATAGAGCACACCACAATGAGGCCATTGGCCGGCCCTGCCTCAAGCCCACGGCTGCCTTCCGTACAGCATGCGCAGTTCGTCCTTGGCCCGCTCCAGTATCTGCAGCTGTTTCCTGTCCAGATTACTGCCGGCGCGGTTGATATAGAACACCAGCATGGACATCGCCGAGCGGTACGGTGAGCTTTTGCGCCGGGTACTGGCCTCGGCCGAGCGCTGCAGTGAGCGGGCGATCTTCCCCGGGTCCGCCCATGTAAACACGCCCTCTTCCAGGTCCAGTGCGTTACTCTCGCGGGTCACCTTGCCGGACCAGCGCGTGGTGGCTGTAGCTTTCGGTTTGCTGGACATCGGTATATTGGCAGTGTAGATCATCGTACCCCGGGCCTGGTACCGCAACGGCCGGTGACCGGCCAGATCGGCAACATTCAGGGTATGACACGGTAGCCGCCGGGTGATATATCCCCCAGCGACCATTCACCGACCCGGTAGCGCACCAGGCGCAGCGTGGGGTGACCGACATGCGCCGTCATGCGCCGCACCTGCCGGTTGCGCCCCTCGGTGACGGTCAGGTCCAGCCAGCAGGTCGGAATGGCCCGGCGTGTGCGGATCGGCGGATCGCGCGGCCAGATGCCAGGCGGCGGGATGGATTTCACGCCTGCCGGCCGTGTCATGCCGTCCCTGAGCGGGACGCCCCTGCGCAACTGGTCGAGTTCCCGCGAACCGGGAATGCCCTCTACTTGCACCCAGTAGCCTTTTTCCTTGCCGAACCTCGGATTACTGAGGCGATGCTGCAGACGCCCGTCATCCGTCAGCACGAGCAGGCCCTCACTGTCATAGTCGAGCCGGCCGGCACAATACACCCCGGGCAAGTCGATATAGTCCGCGAGTGCCGCCTTGCCACCCGTTGCGGTGAACTGCGACAGCACCCTGAAGGGTTTGTTGAACAGGACGATCATGGGATTGCGCGCGTTACCTTTCTGCACCTGTGGCGGCAGGCAAAGGAGTCTCCGGACATTGACGGGTAATGCAGACCGCGCCCGCCGGCATTCCCGGCTCGCCATGCCGGTTCGCGGTGAGCTGAACCACTACCGGCGCGCCTGTCGACGGTGGCAGCCGCTGTCAGGCGCCCTTCAGCAACAGTCGGGCGCGGGCATTCAACGCCTTGCGTCAGACTTCCGGCACGGGCTGACGCGCGTCAGCCGTTGAACCGGATTCGTTTTTACAACAGGACTTGACCGATATCAATGAAAGGATCTCAGCGACTGGCATCATGCCTGCACCAGTTTGACAGAAGGAGATGACGCATGGGTGGAACAGGCAAGTTGGCGAAACTGCTGAGTACCAGCAGGGACCGGCACGAAATAGAGGACTGGATGTTCACGCTGACACCGCTGGGTGTCGCCTTTGTGTTTTTTATCGTATTTATCATGAGCACGGATATCGCCAATAAGGGATTCATCATGGTAGTTGGAACCGCGGCAGGCTTCATCGGTCTGCAGAGTTACTGGGTTTTCCGCGGCTGGCGAAAGAATCACGCTATGACGGTGCTCATGGGCATTTTCAGCATCGCGCTGGTTGTCGGTCTCGTCTGGTCTTACATGCAGTTTGCCTTATAGGTTCGTCCCGGAGGGTGGCGACCGGGTCCGCTACCGGTTGCCACTGCCCGCTCCCGCCCTGTCGTGGCTGCAGGCCGCCCCCGGCATTTCATCCCCCGTTATTCCGGCACGGCTGTTTTTTCGCGCACACAGGTACAGACGGCCGCGCCGCCCCGTTCGATCCAGCCGTGTATCATGTTGCCGCGGGTGAAGCGGCTGGCACACCTGCCTGCTGCATCGATCACGATAACCCCGCCCCATCCAGCGACCCTGGTCACCAGGTAATCGATGCCGGCCCGGGCCGCGCGGGCGGCGTCATAGCCCTGTATTTCGATGTATGACGCAATCGTCCTTGCCAGCACGGTACACATGAAGGCTTCGCCATGGCCAGTCCCCGAGACCGCACAGCTTGCATTGTCGGCGTACAGTCCCGCACCGATGACCGGCGAATCGCCGACCCGCCCCACGGGTTTATTGGTCACGCCGCCGCTCGACGTCGCGGCAGCCAGGTTGCCATGTATGTCACGGGCGACTGCGCCGACGGTCCCGGAATCCCGCGCCCTCCCGGATGGGTCAGCCGGGCCGGCGTATCCGGACGTGCCCGCCTTGCGGTGCGCGTCCCGGTATTGCCGCAGTCGCTCCTCCGTTACGAAGTACTCGTCAGGCATCTGCTTCATGCCGCAGGACGCGGCGAACCGCAGGGCACCTGCGCCGGCCAGCATCACCTGCGGGCTGTGCGCCAGCACGAGCCGCGCCAGCCTGACCGGATTGGCGATAGTGCCGACAGCCGCAACCGCCCCCGCGGAAAGATCCCGTCCGTCCATGATGGCCGCATCCATCTCCACCCTCCCATCCGCATTCAGCACGGAACCGCGGCCCGCATTGAACCGGGGATCGTCCTCGAGCAGACTCGCGCAGGTTTCGACCGCCTGCAGCGCACTGCCCCCACCGGCCAGGATTTCCCGACCCTGCCCCAGGATGGCGTAAAGGCTCGCCAGGCCGCCTGCCTGCTCCGGATCGCTGTCCACACATTCCCATGTGCCGGCACCGCCGTGGATCATCAGCGAGTAGGCGTTCGGCAACTGGATGCCCGGCTGATACGTTTGATGGAAATCATGCCCTGAGCAGGGTCCACAGTCCTATCTCCGATAAAGCCCGCCCCGGCGATGTGGCGCATGAGCCTTGCGCTGACATACTCCGCGACCGTCCACCGGTGAGCACGCCAATACCAGAGGCGATGACCAGCGCCAGCGCGAGCCCGACAAACACTGTCAGTTTCAGACATCCCGGTCGGCCGCAAACGGCAGGATCGCCAGCTGGGTCTCGTCGCCGAATTCGGCGATGAAGACGGTGGTGAATACGCTTATCAGGATTCTGCCTTCCAACTCAGTCTTCCTCATTCCGGTTGCTGGGATGATGTGGAATGGCTGTCATGGTGCCTCCCGCCGGGTCGCAGGGCAGTGTATCCCCAATCAGAGACGGACGAACAGGCGCGGCGGTACATCCCTGTAACACGGTAAGAGGCAAGACACCGCGGTCGAGGTACGATAGGGCCGGTGACGATGGCGCTCAGCCCACCGCCACCGACCCGGCCCGATCACGGATAGACGCGCCAGTAGCGGTAGCGGTAGTTATAGTCAGGCCGGTACTGGTTCTGTGCGTCGTAGCCGCGCCGCGCCTCGGCCATGTCGCGGTACCACTGGCTGCGCGCACGATTCCACTGACGGCGTGCCTCCGCCGCGGGGTTGTTCCACCAGCGACGCTGGCTGCGCCAGCGATCCATGTTTTCACGGCGCAGCCTGGCCGCTTCCTTGATTTGGGCAATGCGGCGGTTTTGCGCGGTGCGATAGTCGTCGCCATCGCTGGAGTCGTTCTGTGTTTCTGCCTCCACCGAAGACGTCTCCGCGGAGGATTCTGCCGCAGCCGGCTCCGTGACGGCGGGTTCCGTCGCAACCGGCTCCGCGGCGGGTCCCATTGCAGCCGGCTCCGCGGCGGGTCCCATTGCAGCCGGCTCCGCGGCGGGTTCCGTCGCAGCCGGCTCCGCGGCGGGTTCCGTCGCAGCCGGCTCCGCGGCGGGTTCCGTCGCAACCGGCTCCGCGGCGGGTTCCGTCGCAACCGGCTCCGCGACGGGTTCCATTGCAGCCGGCTCCGCGGCGGGTCCCGTGTCGGCAGCATCGGCCTCCACCGCCAGTGCCGGTGCCTGCCAGCCGCTGCCGGCGCACAGCGCGAGGGTGATCAGCATGGCGGTCAACGTGCTTGTTGAAACATTGGGTTTGTTCATGGCGTCCTCCTGGCTCGACCACCTGGACGGGCCAGGCAAATGAGCAATACTTGTTTTGTCAGAAAATTGACCCTACCTTGAACAACCCGGGACATCATTGACGGATATCAAGCGATCGGGGTGTTGGCCGGCCGAAAGCCTCGACCGGCAGGCCTGTGCGGGATGGCACACGGCAAGGATGTCCAGCGCGTAGCCAACCGGCTGCGATCACGCAGGGTGATACTGCTGCACTGCAGTCTGACCATTTCACGCTGTTCGAAATCCTTCGGTTGCCGGCCGATGACCACCCGCGCGGCGCCTGATTCGGTCCGAGATCCTGATGGGTTGCTTGCAGGGTATCGTCTGCGCCGGCCTGAGGTACCTGCCTCGACCAGCGCGATCGGCTACCGATGTGGTCGCTGCACGAGGCAACACGAAACGGCGGGAGGCGCTCGATCGCGGTATGGCCCGATGCAAGCGGCTGGCGTGAATGGTCAGGGCGACGATGCCGTATTCCGTAACCCCTTCAGCCGGGTAGTGGTTGTTACCGAACGGGCAGGACGCGACGAGCATATCCGCATCGCCCGGATCGAGGCGGTGGGAAACGATCTCGCGGCCGTTCCCGGGACGCGTGATGACCTTGACGCAGCCCACGATGATGAGGCGTGATTGCTGTACGGATCGCCCTGGTGTCTTACGGTCGACCGTGGCGGTACGCTGACTTCATCGGCATCACCCGGCGACGCTGGTGACATCCGCCTCCATGGCGGCCTGCCCCGCCATGACCGTGTCGGGGAATATGACTCGCCAGTCGCGCTTCATCGGCTTCGGGCGCGCCGCGCCCGCCGCACGGGCTCGCCGGCACCGACCGGATTATTGCGCGGCGACCAGCCGGTCCAGTTCATCGAGAGCCTTCACGGACCGGTGCAGACTGAAGGTCGCACGGGTCTGACCCCATGGCCAGCGTAGAAAGGTTACCGTCAATTGATGCCCCGCGCGCAGCTGTTTCAGCAGCGTATTGTCGGCAGGGATGCAGCCGGTGGCATTTTGCGCACCAAACTGAACAGGTGGTTGGTCATCGACCTGCATGCTGACGCCCTGCACCGGGTAGTCATGACCGAATACGCAAACGGAACGCGCGTACGGGGGTTCACCCTTCAGCCAGGAAATCCACAATACCGGCGTCGGGTGATAGATTTCGTCGCCCAGCGATGCGGTGACCTTGCCGTAGGTCTCCGCCTTGCACTGTGTGGAAAAATTGACCTCCTCGTAGATACAGTCGACGCGCCAGTTGCCGAACTGCACTCTGCGTTCGCGTGCCGCTTCGCGTTCCTGTACTCCCGTGTCCTGTGACACAACCTCGCCCGATTGCGCCCCGGTGGTGCCGCCGGCGTGAAAATTGGCACATCCGGTGGCCAGTACGACAGGCAGCAGCAGGCTGGCAGGTATTTTCATGGTTCACTCCTCGTGGGAAAGCAGCAGATAGAAAACAGGCATCGATTATTTAACAGATTCCGGATTTCATAAAGGCGCCAGGACATTTTTTTCGCTATATTCACGTTACCAACCGACCTGATCTAATACAGCCCGGAGGCCACATGTTGCGAATTGTATCCGTTTTAGTTCTGCTGCTGACGAGCCTGTCCGCCCAGGCCGCCGTCGTCGGCAAGGACGTCAGCTATCAGACCGGCGATACCGTGATGAAGGGATACCTGGCCTGGGACGATGCCGTGCAGGGTAGGCGCCCCGGGATCCTGGTGGTCCACGAGTGGTGGGGACAGAATGCCTATGCGCGCCGGCGCGCGGATATGCTTGCGGCCCTGGGCTATACCGCACTGGCCCTGGACATGTACGGCGGGGGCAAGACCGCCACGCATCCCAAGGACGCCGGCCGGTTCTCCACTGCCGTGCGCAGTAACCTGCCGAAGATGAAGGCGCGTTTCGAGGCGGCGCGCCGGTTTCTGAACGAACAGCCCACCGTCGATCCGGACAGGAATGCCGCTATCGGTTACTGTTTCGGCGGCAGCGTTGTACTCGAGATGGCCCGCATGGGTGAGGATCTCGACGGCGTGGTGAGTTTCCACGGCAGCCTCGGCGGGCTGGGGCCCGTCAGCGCGCCGGTCAAGGCAAAGATCCTGGTCGCCCACGGTGCCGATGATCCGTTCACCACGGCGGAACAGATCGACCAGTTCAAGCACGATATGGACACCGCCGGTGCGGATTACCGATTTATCAGTTATCCGGGCGCCAAGCACAGCTTCACCAACCCGGAGGCGGACAGCGTCGGCAAAAAGTTCGGCTTGCCGCTGGCCTACAATGCCGCAGCCGACGCGGCCTCCTGGCAGGCAATGCAGGATTTCTTCAAGACCCTCTTCAAATGACGGCAGCGTGTCGGGTCAGGGGCCGGCCGCCGCAGGCCGGAGGGGACTCCCGGGCCCGGGGCCGGCCGTCCCGGCGATCCGGACACTGCCCGCCTGCCGTCGCGAAGCGCTGCGACACGGGGCCACATTAAAGGCATCTCCCGGTCAAAAATCCCGTCATGTATTGAGGTTGTCTGCCGGTTGCGACACTATTGGCGGTAAGCGGGTCACAATAACGAGAGGAGCGACACACCATGGACAAAGGCGTTATCAATATCGCTGTTTTGCTTTTGATACTCGTATGCTTCTGGATCTTCTTCCTGTGGAAGAATTCGCGCCGGCTGAACAGCGACATCAAACTGGTTGCGCGGCAGCACAACCTCATCCGGCACGACGATCGTGCGCGTACCCTGTGCCGCGCCGTACACCTGATCAATCCGAATCTCTCGGCGGGCATCGATTACGTCATCCGGCATAACCCGGGCCAGGAGCCGATCATCGCGGAATGGAAGGCCGATGACCCGCAACCGACGGACGAACAGATCAGGTCGGCACTGGAAGAGGTCACGAGCACCTATCACGAGCAGGAATATGCCGAGATGCGGCATGCCGAGTATCCCAGCATCGAGGAACAGCTGGAAGCGGCCTATGAGGCCCGCCAGGGCAACATCGCCAAGCAGGTCGCGGTGGACGAGAAGATCCGCCTGGTCAGGGAGAAATACCCGAAGTCGGATGACTGCATCTAGCCCGGCAGCCTCGCCGGGACCCCGGATACTAGCGCGCTACGCGCGGTGCCGGACGTCGCTCCGGAACGAAAGGAATAGCCGCGCTACCGCCTGAGTGAAGCACACGTCCGGGCATGCGCGAACCCGTCAGGGCCGGGATTGGCGGTATTAACCGGCTAGAGCGTTCGCTGCCGGATTCCTGTGGCTCTCGTGATTCCACAGCCTGCCACCCGGACCGGACTGATTCGGCGTGTCATGTCGTGAGTGGAACGCCGCTACTGCGGAACCCAGCTGCCGTCGGATTGCCGGCAGGCCCGGCCGTACACCTCCTGTGCACGTCCGCCGATCGTGGCACGTGTCGTGTACTCGCGGCAATAGCGGCCATCCGGATTACGGAAGGTGTTCACGGGCGTGACCCGGTAGTCGGTACCGTTGTCCGGATTGCGCCAGTACACCGACTCCCGGTTCGGTGTATTTTCTAGAACCTGGCCGGTACATTGCTGATCGCTGGCGTTCATGGTGCGACCGATTGAACGGCCGACCAGGATGCCGATGACGGTGCCGGCGATGGTCGCCGCGGTGCGTCCCGAGCCCTCGCCGATACGCGAACCGGCGATGCCTCCGACCACCCCGCCCAGCACGGCGCCGAGCCGGTCGCGGTCGCAGCGTCCGTCGTGGATGTACGGGTTCTCGTGACTGCGGCCGTGCCAGGGCAGGTCCGACCGGTGTTCGCGATCGTCATGGCGGTCCCGGTGCTTGTCGCGGTAACCGTATGCCGGCGCCCACGGCGGCGGATCGGCCGATGCCGGAGCAACGATGGCCAGTGCCAGCATCGCTGCCAGCGTGGACTTCACGATAGCGTTAAGCTTCTGATACATGTGTTCTGCTCCTTGGGATGATTTTCTCGAATTCAGGTTCGACACATCGGATGGCTCAGTATAGCCTGCCCGTGTTCCCACGTTAGGACGGCAGTCACGGCGTCGGCTTAATCGCACCGGTACGGTCCGGCGCGGAACCCGGCAGGCCTTTGCCATCCCCCGGCGTCTGCTTGCCGAGCTTATTGCGCCGGCCCGGGATCGTATCCCAGCACCGGCGCCAGCCAGCGTTCCGTATCGCTGACCGTCATGTCCTTGCGCCGTGCGTAATCCTCCACCTGGTCGCGGCCGAGCTTGCCGGTGCCGAAGTAGCGCGCCTCGGGATGTGCGAGGTACAGACCGGACACGGATGCCGTCGGCAGCATGGCGAAGCTCTCGGTAAGCGAGATGCCGGCGTTGCGCGCGGGCTCGATCAGCGTCCACAGGGTAGCCTTCTCGGTGTGATCCGGGCAGGCGGGATAACCGGGCGCCGGCCGGATGCCGCGGTATTCCTCGCGGATCAGTTCTTTATTGCTGAGGCTTTCCGCCGCCGCGTAGCCCCAGAATTCCTGGCGCACGCGCTCGTGCAGGCGCTCGGCGAACGCCTCGGCGAGCCGGTCGGCCAGCGCCTTGAGCAGGATGGCATTGTAGTCATCATGGTCGGCCTCGAACGCGGCGACCCGTTCATCGATGCCGATGCCGGTGGTAACGGCGAAGGCGCCGATGTAGTCTTCCACGCCCGAATCCTTCGGGGCGATGAAGTCGGCCAATGCGAAGTCCGGTGCCCCGCCGCGGTGGGCAATCTGCTGGCGCAGGGTATGGAACACGGTGAGCACCTGGGTTCGCGTGTCATCGGTGTAAAGCGCGATATCATCATCGTTGACGGTGTTGGCCGGGTAGAAACCGATCACCGCCCGCGCCTGCAGCCAGCGCTCGCCGACGATCTGCTTCAGCATGTCGTTGGCATCCTCGAACAGGCGCCTCGCCTCATTGCCGACGGTCGCATCGTCGAGAATCTGCGGAAACCTGCCGGAGAGTTCCCAGGTCTTGAAAAACGGGCTCCAGTCGATGTACCTGACCAGGTCGGCCAGCGGGTAGTCGTCGAACACCTTCAGGCCGGTAAATGCGGGCCGGGTCACCTTGTAACGGTTCCAATCGGTGGCGAATTTGTTGGCGCGTGCCTGTGCGAGCCCCAGCAGCTTGCGTTCCTGTTGCTGGGCAGCACGATTCGTGCGCAGTGTCTCGTAGGTCGCCTTGATGTCCTTGACATAGGCCTTGCACCGGTCCTCGCTCAGCAGGCTGCTCGCCACGCCCACCGCGCGCGAGGCATCCGGCACGTAGACCACCGCGCCTTCGTAGTGGGGGTCGATCTTCACCGCCGTGTGGATGCGCGAGGTTGTGGCACCGCCGATCAGCAGTGGCAGCGTGAAGCCCCGGCGCTGCATCTCGCGGCCGATGTGCACCATCTCATCGAGCGAGGGCGTGATCAGCCCGGACAGGCCGATGATATCGACCTTCCGCTCCTCGGCCGTTTTCAGGATGGTCTCGGCCGGCACCATGACGCCAAGATCGATCACCTCGTAGTTGTTGCATTGCAGCACCACACCGACGATGTTCTTTCCGATGTCATGCACATCGCCCTTCACCGTCGCCATCAGGATACGCCCGTTGTTGCCGGTCGCGGCGTCCTTCTCGGCCTCCATGTACGGCATCAGATACGCGACCGCCTTTTTCATCACGCGCGCGGACTTCACCACCTGTGGCAGGAACATCCTGCCGGCGCCGAACAGGTCACCGACCACGTTCATGCCATCCATCAACGGACCCTCGATGACCGCCAGCGGACGACCAGCCTGGAGGCGCGCCTCCTCGGTGTCCTTCTCTATGAAATCGGTGATGCCCTTGACCAGCGCGTGTGCCAGGCGCTTGTTGACCTCCCACTCGCGCCATGCCTGAGTATCGGCCTGCTCCGCGACCCTGCCCTCGCCGCGGTAACGCTCGGCGATCTCCAGCAGCCGCTCCGTCGCGTCGGGTCTGCGGTTCAGTACCACGTCCTCGACACGCTCGCGCAGGTCCGCAGGTATCTCGTCGTAGATGGCCAGCTGGCCGGCATTGACGATACCCATGTCCATGCCGGCCTGGATGGCATGGTAGAGGAACACGGCATGGATCGCCTCGCGCACCGGGTTGTTGCCGCGAAACGAGAACGACACATTGGACACACCGCCGGATACCAGCGCATGCGGCAACTTCGTCTTGATGTCGTGGGTGGCATCAATGAAATCACGACCGTAGTTGTTGTGCTCCTCGATACCGGTGGCAATGGCAAAGATGTTCGGATCGAATATGATGTCTTCCGGCGGAAAGCCGACCTGTTCGGTCAGCAGCCGGTAGGCACGCCGGCAGACATCGAATTTGCGCTCGTGCGTATCGGCTTGGCCCTGCTCGTCGAAGGCCATGACGATGGCGGCGGCGCCGTAGCGCCGGACCAGCCTCGCGTGCCTGATGAATTCCGCCTCGCCTTCCTTCATGCTGATGGAGTTCACCACCCCCTTGCCCTGGATGCACTTCAAGCCGGCTTCGATCACCTCCCACTTGGAGGAGTCGATCATGATCGGCACGCGCGAAATATCCGGTTCGGCGGAGATCAGGTTGAGGAAGCGCACCATGGCCGCCTTTGAATCCAGCATGCCCTCGTCCATGTTGACATCGACAAGCTGGGCGCCGTTTTCCACCTGCTGGCGCGCGACGTCCAGCGCGGCCTCGTAATCGCCTTCCGTGATCAGGCGCCTGAAGATGGCCGAGCCGGTGACGTTGGTGCGCTCGCCGACGTTGACGAACAGCGAATCCGGGCCGATGTTGCACGGTTCGAGACCGGACAGGCGGCAGCGGGCTTCGATGGCGGGCGGTTTGCGTGGTGGATACCGGCCGACGGCCTCCACGATCGCCCGAATGTGCGCGGGCGTGGTGCCGCAGCAGCCGCCGATGATATTGACGAAGCCGTTCGCCGCCCAGTCGGCGAGCTCGCGGGCCATGGCTTCCGGCGTCTCGTCATACTCGCCGAATTCGTTCGGCAGACCGGCGTTCGGGTGTGCGGAGACGCAGGTATCCGCGATGCCCGACAGCTCTTCCACATACGGGCGCAGCTGGGCGGCGCCCAGCGCGCAGTTGAGGCCGATCGAAAGCGGTCGCGCGTGGCGCAGCGAGTTGTAGAACGCTTCGGTCACCTGGCCGGTCAGCGTGCGGCCGGACTGGTCCGTGATCGTGCCCGAGATCATGACCGGCAGGCGCGTACCCGTTTCCTCGAAGCACGTCTCAATGGCGAATACGGCCGCCTTGGCGTTCAGCGTGTCGAAGACGGTCTCGACCAGGAGCAGGTCGACACCACCTTCGATCAGTCCGTGCGTCGATTCGAGATAGGCGGCGACCAGCTCGTCGAAACCGATATTGCGAAAGCCGGGGTCATTGACGTCCGGCGAAATCGAGGCGGTGCGGTTGGTCGGACCCAGCACACCGGCGACGAAGCGCGGCTTGTCCGGCGTCTGCCGCGTGAACGCGTCCGCTACGCGGCGCGCCAGCTGTGCGGCGGTGACATTGATTTCACGGCTCAGTTCCTGCATCCCGTAGTCGGCCATCGCCACACGCGTGGCGTTGAAGGTATTGGTCTCGAGGATGTCGGCGCCGGCGGTCAGATACGCGTGATGGATATCCGCGATGAGCTGCGGCCGGGTCAGCACCAGCAGGTCGTTGTTGCCCTTCAGGTCACGCGGCCAGTCGGCGAATCGCTCGCCTCGGTAGTCCGCTTCGCCAAGCTTGTGACGCTGGATCATGGTACCCATGGCACCGTCCAGGAACAGGATACGTCGCTCGAGATGTTCGGTAATTTTTGTCATTGCTATCAGGAAACTGGCTTCAAACCTGCAAGTCTAGCATGGACGTTTCCGATAATTGCATGATCCATAAATGAAAACAGCCTTCCCCCTGGTAGGGGAACCGTGCCGGGCCCTGTCCGCCAGGCGTGGCCTCGTCACAAAATATCGGGGTAACCTTTATATCTAAACCCCATATCTAGTATTATAATCAGGTACCGGTAATGTCGGCCGATAATTTCCTAGAATCAAGGATAAAGGCGTTATTAGCGTACGTCTCGAGATGAAGAACTGTTGTGCCATGCTCATACTGCTCGGTGCCCTTGCCGGGGCGGGGACCGTGCATGCCGGGGCGGATGACATGTTCGGAATGATGTTTCGCATGATGCTGACCATGATGAACGTCATGTCCGATGCCATGCAGAATAATAACAACGGCTGGGGTAACAACAACTGGACCAACAATCTCGGCGGCGGGCTCAATTCGTTCAATGTCGGCATGAGCACCTGGCCGATGATGTCGGGATTCAGTTCGCCCTTTAGCTCGTTCGGCAATTCACCCTTTAATTCCTTCGGCATGTCACCCTGGTCGGCTGTCTCGCCCTGGTCGGGGATGATATCGCCCTGGTCGTTGCCACTGGGCGGTAATCCCTGGGGCAATGCGTCCGGTGGCGGTTATCCCTTCACCAATCCGGCGATGTTGCCGGGCATTGCACGTACACCCTTCGCCAACAGCGCCTACGGCTACCCGCCGGTCCTGCGCCGCCTAGCACCCGGCAGCTGGAATCACGGCGCACTGCCCTGGTCCGGCTCTCTCCTGGACGGCCGCTGGTTCGGCAGTTCCGGGGAAATTCTCGATATCCAGGGCAACCGCTTCCGTCTGCAGCAGGGCAAGGTGGGCCTGAACGGCGCGATCACGGTCGAGAACGACATTGTCAGCATGTACAGCCCGCAGACCAATACCCTGACGCGCTACACCTTCATGCGCAACCAGAGCGGGCTGTTGCTGGAGGATGCCTCCGGCAACTTGCTGCGCTTCACCAACAAACCGGTCAACGGCATCGTGCATGTTTTCTGAGCGCACCCGCCACCACCGTCCCGCACATCGGGTTACGGAATTACAGTCAACTGCGCCACAGAAGCTGGGCAATTTCATGAAGTTCGCATGTCCTGGACCGTGCGGTGCGCCTGGCTGACGTTGGGGACACAGAGGTCCTGGGATCGGTATACGTCCGCTGGAATCCTGTTTCCCCTGCGCACCTGCGACCCTGCGCGCAATCAGCAAGCGGATGACGCCAACGGCGACGCGTCGATGCGCCTGACGTCCCCCATGTAGGGTTGCAGCACCGAGGGCACGCGGATCGAGCCGTCCGCCTGCTGGTAATTTTCCATGATCGCGACCAGCGTCCGGCCGACGGCCAGCCCGGAACCGTTCAGCGTATGCAGCGGTTCGGGTCTGCCGGTCTCGGGATTACGCCAGCGCGCCTGCAGGCGGCGCGCCTGGAAGGCTTCGAAATTGCTGCACGACGAGATCTCGCGATACGTCTGCTGGCCCGGCAACCAGACTTCCAGGTCATAGGTCTTGGCGGCGGAAAAACCGATATCGCCGGTGCACAGCGCGACCACGCGGTAAGGCAGCTCGAGCTGCTGCAGGATGGTCTCGGCATGCCCGGTGAGTTCCTCCAGGGCCGCCCATGATTCCTGCGGCCGCGCCAGCTGCACCATCTCCACCTTCTCGAACTGGTGCTGGCGGATCATGCCCCGCGTATCCTTGCCGTAGGAACCGGCCTCGGAGCGGAAGCACGGCGTGTGCGCGACAAAACGCAGTGGCAGATCGGCGTCCTCGACGATGGTGTCGCGCACCAGATTCGTTACCGGGACCTCGGCGGTCGGTATCAGGTAGTACGTCTGCTCGCCGGCCGTTCTGAACAGGTCTTCCTCGAACTTCGGCAGCTGCCCGGTGCCGCGCAGGCTATCGGCGTTGACCAGGTAGGGCACGTATACCTCGCGGTAGCCGTGCAGGCGCGTGTGCGTATCGAGCATGAACTGGATCAGCGCGCGATGCAGGCGCGCCAGCGGTCCCTGGATGACACTGAAACGGGAACCGGCGAGCCTGGCTGCCGTTTCGAAGTCGAGTTGCCCGAGAGCCTCGCCGAGATCGACATGGTCCTTCGGCGCGAAATCGAATCGCGTCGGTTCGCCCCAGCGCCGGATCTCTTGATTGTCCTCTTCGCCCTCCCCGTCCGGTACGGACGCGTGCGGGATATTGGGTATGACGAGCAGAACGGCGTTGAGCTCTTCCTGCAGCGCGGCGAGCTGCTCCTCTGCCGCCCTGAGCTGCTCGCCAAGCCCCTCGACCTCCTTCAGCAGGGGTGAGATGTCCGCACCGGCGGCCTTGGCCTTGCCGATGTGCTTCGAGCGTGCATTGCGTTCGGCCTGCAGTGTCTGCGTCTGCACCTGAATGGCCTTGCGCCGCGTCTCGAGTGCCTGCAGCGCAGCGGTATCCAGCCTGTAGCCGCGCCGGGCCAGCTGTTTTGCGACGGTATCAAGTTCATTGCGCAGGAGTCTGGGGTCAAGCATGGCGGTCCCTGTCGTCGATATGGGGGTGGCGATTCACGGGGTCATTGTAATGCAGGTGCCGGCGGACAGGCGAACGGCCACCGGCCGAGGCCTGGGCTCCAGGGTGGTGCAGGCACGCTAGACCAGCAGCTTGGCCGGCCAGCTCACGATGTGCCCGGGTTTGAGGTCCCTGCCGATATGCCCCATGATGGCCTCGACACGGTGCGGCTCGTCGAAGAATTCCACTACCAGCGGCAGGTCAAGCGACATGTCCAGCAGGCTGGATGAATGCAGCCGGCCGGACTTGCCGAAGCCGCTGATGCCGCGGAACACGGTCACGCCCATGACCTTCTCTTCATCGTGCAGGCGATTGAGCAGGCCTTCCAGACGGCCTTCGTGTTCGGTCAGGTATATGCGCACGAAAATGACGTCGAGCTGTTTCATAACTGCCTCGCAGCGAGCACACCGAGAGCGGCGGCGGTGATACACACGATAACGCTGATCATGACGTTGGCCAGCGCCCTGGTCACCTGCCCGGACTCGAGCAGGTTCAACGTTTCGACAGAGAAGGTCGAGAAGGTCGTGAATGCGCCGAGCAGGCCGATCATCAGGAAGGCCCGCAGCACCGGGCCGACGGTCATTCGCTCGATGAGCCAGATATACAGGAATCCCATCAGCAGGCTGCCGATGACGTTGACCGTCAGCGTGCCGTAGGGAAACGCCGCACCAAGCCGGCCGTGCACGGATACCGAGGTCCAGTAGCGCAGCACTGCGCCGATGGCGCCGCCGGCGGCGATCGCGAGAAGCTGGGTCATTTCTGCAAAGATGCGGTCATCCCGGTATCTTACCTACGATAAGTCGTCCAGGCACGTTTGAATTTTATGCGAAAGCGCCTTGCGGACGGGATTGACATCGCCAGCAGGCATGTCTGACCGAGCGGGGGGCACATCGAATGCCATCCGCTCCCGCATTCATTTTCCGGAATACTTGCGGTCGAGCTCACGCAGGTGCGCCAGCTTTTCAGCGATCCTGATCTCCATGCCGCGCGGCACCGGCCGGTAGTAATTCGGCGTCCCCATGCCTTCCGGAAGGTAGTTCTCGCCCGCCGCGTAGGCCTCGGGTTCGTCGTGCGCGTAACGGTAATTCCTGCCATGGCCGAGCTCCTTCATCAGCCGGGTCGGCGCGTTGCGCAGGTGCATCGGCACTTCCAGCGAACCGGTCCTGCCGATGTCACCGCGCGCCGTGTTCCAGGCCTGGTACACGGCGTTGCTCTTGGCCGCACAGGCCAGGTAGATGACCGCCTGTGCCAACGCCAGTTCGCCTTCCGGGCTGCCGAGCCGCTCCTGCACGTCCCAGGCGTCCAGGCAGAGCGTCAACGCACGGGGGTCCGCGTTGCCGATGTCCTCCGAGGCCATACGCACCACGCGCCGTGCGAGGTAGAGCGGGTCGCAACCCCCATCCAGCATGCGCACCAACCAGTACAGCGCGGCATCGGGGCTGGAGCCGCGCACCGACTTGTGCAGTGCGGAGATCTGGTCGTAAAAATCGTCGCCGCCCTTGTCGAAGCGCCGGGTGCCGCCGCTGATGACCTCGTTGAAGACCGTCTCGGGGATGACGTATTCGCCGTCCACTTCCCCAGCAAGATCAGCGGCGACCTCCAGGAGGTTCAGCGCGCGACGCGCATCGCCGTCCGCGGCCTCCGCCAGACGGTCGAGCAGCTCCCCGGGGATGGCGAGCCGGGTTGCGCCCAGCCCGTTGACGGGATCGGCGATTGCGGCATCGATGATGGCGCGCAGTTCCGCGGGTTCCAGCCGTTTCAACACATAGGTACGTACGCGTGACAGCAATGCGCTGTTGAGCTCGAATGAAGGGTTTTCCGTGGTGGCGCCGATGAAGATGACCGTGCCGTCCTCCACATAGGGCAGGAAGGCGTCCTGCTGCGATTTGTTGAAACGGTGTGCCTCATCGATGAACAGGATGGTCTGGCGTCCTTCCCGGTCGCGGAGCTGCCGCGCGCTGGCGACGGCAGCGCGGATTTCCTTGACCCCGGCCAGCACGGCCGACAGCGTGAGGAATTCCGCATGCGTCTGTTCGGCGAGCAGCCGTGCCAGGGTGGTCTTGCCGGTGCCCGGCGGCCCCCACAGGACCATGGAGTGCAGGTTGCCCTCCTCGATGGCACGGCGCAGCGGTTTGCCTTCGGCGAGGATGTGCGGCTGCCCGGTAAAGCCGGCCAGGTCGTGGGGGCGCATGCGGTCGGCCAGCGGCCGGTAGGGTTCGGTGTGGCGTGTCATGAACGCGCCACGTCAGTCGACATCTCCGATGACGTCGGCCCCGGCCGGCGGTTCGAAATGGAAGACGTCCTTCCTGATGGGCGGGTTGCGAACCACGTTGGAAAAACTGAAGGTCGTGGTGTTACCGAAGGTATCGTGTGCCTCGATCCGGGTCAGCAGACCGTCCGCAAAGGCCAGCGTGAGCGTGGTGATGTTGCTGTCGTCCCTCTTCGGCGTCAGCAGCACCTGGTCGGCCGACAGTTCCCTGATGGTGAACACCTCGTCCAGTGGCTTCGCTCCGCTCAGCAACATCGCCGGCGTCACGGTCAGCACCTCGCTGGCGTTCTGCACGGTGACCTGTTCCAGGTCCTCGTCATAGGACCAGACCCGGGTCCCGTCTGCAACCAGCTGCTGCCGGTAGGGGGTAAGGTAATCCCAGCGGAAACGTCCGGGCCGCATGATCCACAGGCGGCCCTGCGAAGACTGTACGGTTCTGTCATTGGCGTCGACGACCTGCTGGTCGAAATCCGCCTGCAGCGTGTCCAGGCCGGTGAAAAAACGATCGACGTAGACCGGTACGGGGCTGGACAGGGCCGGGGTCGAGACGAACAGCAGGCCGGCGAAGATGAACTTGCGCAAACGGGTGTACATGTATCACTCGGCGGGCGGCGGGGCCAGCACCGAGCGGCTGCCGTTGGATTCCATGGGGCCTACGACACCGGTTTCCTCCATATGTTCAATCATGCGCGCCGCGCGGTTGTAGCCGATCTTTAGGCGGCGCTGGACACCGGATATCGAGGCCTTGCGGGTCTGGGTCACGATCATCACGGCCTGATCGTAGAGCGGGTCCGACTCGGTATCTTCACCGGTGCCGCCGCCGTTGGCCGGCGACAGACCTGGCACGCGTTCGGTGGACATCTCGAGGATCTCGCTCATGTAATCGGGGTCAGAGCGCCCCTTGAGATGCGCCGTCACCTTGTGTACTTCCTGATCGGAGACGAAGGCACCATGGACGCGCACCGGAACGCTGGTGCCCGGTGCGACATAGAGCATGTCTCCGTGGCCGAGCAGCTGTTCGGCGCCCATCTGGTCGAGGATGGTGCGCGAGTCGATCTTCGAGGACACCTGGAATGCGATGCGGGTCGGGATATTGGCCTTGATCAGGCCGGTGATGACATCCACGGACGGCCGCTGCGTGGCGATGATGAGATGCACACCGGAGGCGCGCGCCTTCTGCGCGAGCCGCGCGATCAGCTCCTCGACCTTCTTTCCCACCACCATCATCATGTCGGCGAGTTCGTCGATGATGATCACGATGTACGGCAGTGCCTGCAGTGTCGGGTGTTCGGTGCCTTCCAGCGCCTCTTCCGGGTTGAACAGCGGGTCCGGTATCGGTTCACCGTCCTCGATCGCCTCTTTCACCTTGCGGTTGTAGCTGGCGATATTGCGCACGCCCAGCGTCGCCATTAGGCGGTAACGACGCTCCATCTCGCCCACACACCAGCGTAATGCGTTGGCGGCATCGCTCATATCGGTGACGACCGGCGTGAGCAGGTGCGGGATGCCCTCGTAGACCGACAGCTCGAGCATTTTCGGGTCGATCATGATCAGCCGCACGTCCTTCGGCAGCGTCTTGTACAGCAGACTCAGCACCATGGCGTTGATGCCGACCGACTTGCCGGAACCGGTAGTGCCGGCCACCAGCAGGTGCGGCATCCTGGCGAGGTCGACCACCACCGGTTGGCCGCTGATGTCCTTGCCCAGCGCCAGCGTCAGCGGCGAGGTCGATTCATCGTACTCGCGCGTGTTGAGGATCTCGCCCAGACTGATGATGGCGCGATTCTCGTTGGGGATTTCCAGACCGATCACGGATTTGCCCGGAATGATCTCGACCACGCGCACGCTGATCGCCGACAGCGCACGCGCGATGTCCTTGGCAAGATTGGTGATCTGGCTGACCTTGACGCCCGGGCCGAGGTCCAGTTCGAAGCGCGTGATCACCGGCCCGGGATTGACCGCCACCACCTCGACCTCGATGTTGAAGTCGAGCAGCTTCATTTCGACCAGACGAGACATGGCCTCCAGTGCGCCCTCGGAGTAACCGGCCCTGGACTCGCGCGGTTCATCGAGCAGCGACAGCGGCGGCAGTTCACTGTCGGCCGGGGGATCGAACAGCGGGACCTGGCGCTCGCGTTCCTTGCGATCGCTGGCCGGTGGTTTGGCGATGACAGGCTCGATGCGCAGCGGACCACGGGCGGCGATCTTCTTCTGCACCGTCTCGATGGCCTCCTTGCGCGCGGAACGTGCACGGTGGGCGGCGAGCTGTTCAGGGATCATGGCCCCGTATTCGTAGACGTAACCGGCCAGCACCAGCGTATGTTTGCCGAGGAAGTCCATCACCGACAGCCAGGAGATGCCGGTGAACAGCGCGATACCGGTAAGAAACAGTGCCAGCAAGAACAGCGTGGCACCGACCTGGCTGACCACATCCACCAGGCCGCCGGCGATGACATTGCCGAGCACACCACCGGCCCCGGCCGGCAGGCCGCCACTGGCGCCGTCCGACTCCAGCGCGGCCAGACCGCAGCCGGCACCGACCGTCATGAGAAATCCGGACCAGCGTACCGCGAGCACGTGCAGGTCGATGCCACCGCTCGGCGTATGGCCGCGAAACACGAGCCAGCCGCTGTAGGCGATCATGACGGGGAACAGATAGGCGAGGTAGCCCAGCAGGTAGAGCAGCACATCGGCCAGCCATGCACCGATCAGGCCGCCGGCGTTGCTGATCTGCGTGACGGCGCCGCTGTTTGACCAGCCCGGATCGGCCGGATAATAACTGAGCAGCGAAACGAGCAGGAAGATGGCGAGCGCGCCGAGAATCAGCAGTGCACCCTCGCGCAGTCCGTGTGTCACCTGGTGGCTGAATCTCCCCGCGTCCGCGGTTTTACGCCGTGCCTGGGCCAAAATAATCCTCTTTCACAGGTTATATCGCCAATCGCAGGATTCTATTCGTTTTTTTACCTATCAATCAAGTCCTGAATGCAATGCCGGGTGAATCACCTCGCCTGCGCGGACATTGATGCCGCGGCGCAGGTCCGCTTGCCCTTCCCAATCCGGCTGCGCCAGCTGCAGAACATAGGGTAGCAAGGCGCCGGATATCGCGTGCGTGGAGCTGTGCGGCACCGCCCCGGGCATGTTGGTGACACAGAAATGCAACACGCCCTCATCGAAATAGGTCGGATCCGCATAACTCGTCGGGCGCGTGGTCTCTATACAACCTCCCTGGTCCACCGAGATGTCGACGATGACGCTGCCCGGTTCCATATTTGCCACCATCTCGCGACTGACGAGGTGCGGCGAGCGGCTGCCGGTGTGCAGTACAGCGCCGATGAGCAGGTCGGCCCCGGCAATCTCGGCGCGCAGGCGTTCCGGGTACGGGTACAGGCCGGTCACATTGTTGCCGAGTGCACGCATGTCGGCAAGCCGGTCGCGCCGGAGGTCGAATACCGTGACCTCCGCACCGATGCCGGCGGCCATCGCCGCGGCATTGCCGCCGGCGTGTCCGGCACCGAGCACGACCACGCGGCCACGTTCGACCCCCGGCAGTCCGCCCAGCAACAGGCCCTTGCCCCCCTGTGGCTGGTGCAGCAGGTGCGTCCCGATCTGCGCTGCAAGACGACCGGCGATATCGCTCATCGGCGCCAGCAGCGGCAGTTCGCCGCTGTCGGTCTCCACGGTTTCGAAGCCGATCGCGGTCAGACCGATGGCCTGCAGCCGCCGCGTCAGTTCCGGGGCGGGTGCAAGGTGCAGAAAACAGAACAGCAGGTGGTCGCTGCGCAGCAGTTCCAGATCTCCTGCGATTGGTTCCTTGACCTTGACCATCATCTGCGCGGCGTCATAGGTACGCTCGGCGTCGGTGCAGAGGGTCGCCCCGGCGGCCTCGTAGAGTGCATCGCCGAAACCCGACAGGTGACCCGCGCCGCGTTCCACAAACACCCGGTGACCCGCCTGAACGAGCGCGGCGCAGGCGTCGGGACTCAGTGCGACGCGTCCTTCGAGCGGTTTGATCTCCTTCGGGATACCGATATTCAAGGTTGCTTTACCCAGTTCATCAAGTTACGTACCATTCGCGTGGCTGTATGTACGACCCGGTTGCCGGTGCCTGCCGGAACCAGTCGCCTGCGAACCGGTCGATATTCTTCTGCACCGATCACAGGGCGTCAAATGGCGTTTCATGGAACAATTCGGAGCATTATACATGAGCGATATCAAGCACAGCCGTCTTATTATCCTGGGCTCAGGGCCGGCCGGATATACCGCCGCCGTCTATGCCGCGCGCGCCAACCTTGCGCCGGTGCTGGTCACCGGACTGGAACAGGGCGGCCAGCTGATGACCACAACGGATGTGGAAAACTGGCCTGGCGGTACCGGGGACCTGCAGGGGCCGGCGCTGATGGAAAACATGCAAAAACACGCCGAACGCTTCAACACCGAGATCGTGTTCGATCATGTCCACACGGTCGACTTGGGCAAGCGGCCGTTTTATCTCAAGGGTGATGCCGGCGAATACAGCTGCGATGCCCTGATCATCGCGACCGGCGCATCTGCAATGTACCTCGGGCTGCCTTCGGAGGAGGCCTTCAGGGGCAGGGGCGTATCGGCGTGTGCGACCTGCGACGGATTCTTCTACAAGCAGCAACAGGTGGCAGTAATCGGCGGCGGCAATACCGCGGTGGAGGAAGCGCTGTACCTGGCGAATATCGCCTCACACGTCACCCTCGTGCACCGGCGCGATGAACTGCGCGCGGAAAAGATCCTGCAGGATCGCCTGTTTCACAAGGAACAGGAAGGCGTCATCACGATCGAATGGAACTGCGTGCTGGACGAAGTGCTGGGCGATGACAGCGGAGTCACCGGCATGCGCATAAAAAACGTCACGGACGGAACCACGAAGGACATCGAGCTGACCGGCGTGTTCATCGCCATCGGTCACAAGCCAAACACGCAGATCTTCGATGGCCAGCTCGAGATGCACAATGGATACATCAGGGTCAGAAGCGGCCTGGACGGCATGGCGACAGCCACGAACGTGGAGGGTGTCTTTGCTGCCGGTGATGTCAGTGATCATGTCTATCGCCAGGCGGTCACCTCCGCCGGTACCGGCTGCATGGCGGCACTGGATGCCGAGTCATACCTCGACAGCCTTGCGCACCAGAGCGCGGACTGAAACAGGCGCGGCCGGTGGTGGCCGCACGGGTTGAGCGGTGCGTACTGCCGTCCTGGAAAAAATCGACAGCGTCACGGCGGCGGACTGGAACCGGGTCTCGGGTACCGCGCATCCCTTTCTCAGGCATGAATTTCTCGCCGCGCTGGAACGCCACGGCTGTGTCGGTGAACGCTACGGCTGGCTGCCGCGGCATGTTACGGCAGTCGACGAGAACGGGCGGCTGTGCGGTGCGGTACCGCTGTACCTCAAGGACAATTCCTACGGCGAATTCGTGTTCGACTGGGCCTGGGCTGACGCCTACCACCGCGCCGGCCTTCCCTACTACCCCAAGCTGGTCGCCTCCATACCCTATACCCCTGTGACCGGCGCGCGCATCCTGGTAGCCCCGGACGCGGATCATGCCGCCGTGGCACGGGAGCTGGTCGATGCCACGCTGTCACTCACCCAGGCAAGCGGCGCCTCGTCCCTGCACTGGCTGTTCACCAGTGCAGCGGATACCAGCCTGCTGATCGAACGGGGCCTGCTGCGCAGGACCGGCTGCCACTTCCACTGGCATAACGACAACTACCGGTCGTTTGATGATTTCCTGGCGCGGCTGAGTTCGCGCAAGCGCAAGAAGATACGCCGCGAGCGGCGCTACGTCGAGGAAGCGGACATCCACATGCAAATCATTCATGGCACGTCGATGACCCATGAACAATGGATGTCCATGCATGCCTTCTACCGCTCGACATTCGAGAAAAAATCCGGAATTCCGACGCTCTCACTGGCTTTCTTCGAGGAGATCAGCCGCACCATGGGCGACCAGGTGGTACTGGTTTTCGCGCTGCGCGATGACCGTCCGGTTGCCGGCGCCATCATGCTGCGCGGCGCAACGGCACTCTACGGCCGGCACTGGGGGTGCCTGGCCGACTATCACAGTCTGCACTTCGAGACCTGCTATTATCAGGGCATCGAGTATGCCATCCGGCACGGGCTGGGACTGTTCGAACCGGGCGCACAGGGCGAGCACAAGATCAGCCGCGGCTTCCTGCCCGCCTATACCTGGTCGGTACACTGGATCAGGGATACGCGATTCCGTGCAGCTATAGCACATTACCTTGCACAGGAGCATGCCTCGATGATCGAGTATCACGACAGCCTGCAGCACAGCTCGCCCTTCAGGCGTGACGGTGCCGGCCCTGCGGGGTGATCAGGCGCCGGTTTACTGGACATGATACGCGTCAACGATACCGCACCGTTCTGGATCGACGCCAGTGACCCGGAAATCGCCTTCCCGGATGTCGAACTCGCGCTGCGTGATCCCGACGGCCTGCTGGCGCTGGGAGGCGATCTGAGCATCCCGCGGCTGCTGTACGCCTACCGGCATGGCATCTTCCCCTGGTTCGGGCCCCGCCAGCCGATCCTGTGGTGGTCACCCGACCCGCGGCTGGTCCTCTACCCGGGCAGGCTGCATATCTCCCGCAGTCTGGCCAGGACACTGCGCAGGGAACGTTTCCGGATCACGCTGGACCGGGATTTCCGGGCGGTCATCGCGCGATGCGCCGCGCCGCGCCCCGGCCAGAGCGGCACCTGGATTACGCCGGAGATGCAATCAGCCTACTGCAAACTGCACGCAGCAGGTCACGCGCATTCGGTCGAATGCTGGCTTGATGGCGAACTCGCCGGCGGGCTCTACGGCGTGGCGCTCGGGGGAATATTCTTCGGTGAATCAATGTTTGCCCGCGTCAGGGACGCCTCGAAGGTCGCCTTTGTCCACCTGGTCAGGGAGTTGCAGCGACGGCAATTCCGCCTGATCGACTGCCAGGTGCACACTGCCCACCTCGCCAGCCTGGGCGCAACCGCGATTGGACGCCGCGATTTCGTGCGCATCCTTGATGAATCCTGTGACGGATTCGCGCCTCCGGGGCGCTGGTCGCCGGATCGTAACAACGGGATATGACGTCGGGATAATTCCGGTATAATGCCCGGCTAAATTCACCGGATGCTGGGTATCCATGGCAAAAGAAGACCATATCGAGATGGAAGGGACCGTGACCGAAACCCTTCCGAACACCATGTTCAGGGTGGAACTGGAGAACGGTCACGTGGTGACGGCACATATCTCGGGCAAGATGCGCAAGCACTACATACGTATCCTGCGCGGTGACAAGGTGACCGTGGAACTGACACCCTACGACCTGACCAAGGGCCGCATCATCTATCGCGCCCGCTAGACGGACTTGCCCTGCCGTTCAGGAGACGGAGAACTCTTTCCCCTCGATTTCAAAGGCAAGTTCGCCGTCTTCCAGCTGAATCAGCAGGTGACCGCCACGGGCGAGCTTTCCGAACAACAATTCCTCGGCCAGCGGCTTCTTTATATGCTGCTGAATCAGGCGTGCCATCGGTCGCGCACCCATCTTCGGGTCATAGCCGTGCTCGGCCAGCCACAGGCGCGCGGCCTCGTCGATCTCCAGCGTGACCTGCTGTTCCTGCAGTTGTGCTTCCAGCTCGAAGATGAACTTGTCGACCACCTGCACGATCACGGTTGGATCCAGCGGGTTGAACTGCACGATGGCATCGAGCCGGTTACGGAATTCCGGCGTGAAGAGCTTGCGAATCGCCCCCATGGCATCGGAGGAATGGTCCTGCTGCGTGAAACCGATGGATGGTCGGCTCATCTCGTGAGCGCCGGCGTTGGTCGTCATGACCAGGATGACGTTCCGGAAGTCTGCCTTGCGGCCGTTGTTGTCGGTCAGCGTACCATGGTCCATGACCTGCAGCAGCAGGTTGAACACATCCGGATGCGCCTTCTCGATCTCGTCCAGCAGCAGAACGACGTGCGGATTCTTCGAGATCGCCTCGGTCAGCAGGCCGCCCTGATCGTATCCGACATAGCCGGGAGGGGCACCGATCAGGCGGGAAACCGTGTGACGCTCCATGTACTCGGACATGTCGAAGCGCACCAGCTCCAGCCCAAGGATGCGCGCCAGCTGCCGGGTGACCTCGGTCTTGCCGACGCCGGTGGGGCCGGCGAACAGGAACGAACCGATCGGCCGGCTTTCATTGCCCAGGCCCGAGCGCTGCATCTTGATCGATGTCGCAAGTGTGTCTATGGCGAGGTCCTGGCCGTACACGACCATCTTGAGATCGCGTTCCAGGTTGCGCAGTGTCTCCTTGTCGGACGCGGACACCGATTTTTCCGGGATACGCGCCATCAGGGCAATGACGTGCTCGATCTCGCCGACACCGATGGTTTTCTTACGCCTTGAGGCCGGTCGCAGCCGTTGACAGGCGCCGGCCTCGTCGATCACATCAACGGCCTTGTCCGGGAGGTGGCGGTCGTTGATGTAGCGATCGGCCAGTTCGGCCGCGGTACGTAGTGCGCTGATGGAATACTTGACCTTGTGGTGCTCCTCGAAACGCGATTTGAGACCCTTGAGGATGGTGAAGGTCTCCTCGACCGACGGTTCGGTGATATCCACCTTCTGGAAGCGCCGCGACAGGGCATGGTCCTTCTCGAAAATACCACGGTACTCCTGGTAGGTCGTGGAACCGATACACTTGAGTTCGCCCGAGGCCAGCAATGGCTTCATCAGGTTGGAGGCATCCATGACGCCGCCGGAAGCCGCACCGGCGCCGATCATGGTATGGATTTCGTCGATGAACAGGATGGCGCCCGACTCCTTGCGCAACTGCGCGAGCACCGCCTTGAAGCGTTTCTCGAAATCACCGCGGTACTTGGTGCCGGCCACCAGCGATCCGAGATCGAGCGAGTAGATGGTGCTGTTGAGGAGCAACTCGGGCACATCGCCCTCGACGATCATACGCGCGAGCCCCTCGGCGAGCGCGGTCTTGCCGACACCGGCCTCGCCCACGAACAGCGGGTTGTTCTTGCGGCGGCGGCACAGGATCTGGATGGTCCGCTGTATCTCCGCGCGACGTCCGATCAGCGGGTCGATGCGACCCTGCGCCGCAAGTTCATTGAGATTGGTCGCAAACGATTCCAGCGGCTGCCGGGTGCTGTTGTCCTGGAGATCGGGTTCCGCCGGGTTCTCTATGCTCTCATCGGGCTGTTCATTGACCTTGGATATGCCGTGCGAAATGAAGTTGATAACATCAAGGCGTGTGATATCCAGCTTGTTCAGGAAATAGACCGCCTGTGATTCCTGTTCGCTGAATATCGCCACCAGGACATTGGCGCCGTTCACCTCATTCTTGTCGGACGATTGCACGTGGAATACCGCACGCTGGAGTACGCGCTGGAATCCCAGCGTGGGCTGTGTTTCGCGGGTGTCGCCCGGCGCGAGCTTGGGCGTGGTTTCCTCGATAAACGTGCCGACCTCCTGCTTGAGCTGTTCCAGGTTGCCGCCACAGGCACGCAGCACCTCGACCGCGGATGGGTTACCGAGCAGCGCATAGAGCAAGTGCTCAACGGTCATGAATTCGTGGTTTTTCTCCCGCGCTTCCTTGAATGCCAGGTTCAGCGTAAATTCGAGTTCCTTGCTCAACATGTCAGCACCTCAAGAGCCATTTGCCAGCTATACCTTTTCCATACTGCACAACAGCGGGTGCTGGTGGCGTTGCGCATACTCGTTCACCTGCGCCACCTTTGTCTCGGCGATCTCGTAGGTGTAGATGCCGCAGACCCCCTTACCCTGGCTGTGTACCAGCAACATAATGCGCGTCGCCTTCTCACGATCCATCCCGAACAGTTTCTCCAGCAAGGTGACGACGAACTCCATCGGCGTATAGTCGTCGTTGAGGAGAAACACCTTGTACATCGACGGTTCCTTGAGTTCGGGCTTCGCCTCCCTGAGGGCCAAACCGTCGCCGCCGCGATGCTCCTGCTCATTGCTCATGTTTCCGGTTCCTGCCCGCCTCTCCGGGCGTATGTAAATGATATGGCTATTTTACCACTCATTTCATCAACATACAGGCCCGCAATTCAAGATTGGACAGTTCGCAGTAGTACAAGTTGCGGAGCAGGACACCCATGCCATGGATCGGCAATTCACATGCGAACTTGAAAATGGCCCGCTGCGCGGCCTTTTGCCGCAGGGCGAAAAAAGCCGCTCACGCTCGTGTGCGGCCTGCGTTCGGAAAGCCCGGCTTCAGGCGTTGGCGAGGATGGCGCGCCCGAATCCGGAACAGGTCACCTTCGTGGCACCCGGCATCAACCGGTGCAGGTCGTAGGTTACGGTCCCGGCGGCGATCGCACCGGACAGACCTGTTACAATCCTGTCGGCCGCCTCGTTCCAGCCCAGGTGGCGCAGCATCATTTCCGCGGACAGGATCAGCGAACTGGGATTGACCTGATCCTTGCCGGCATAACCCGGCGCAGTCCCGTGCGTGGCCTCGTACATGGCCACCGTGTCAGACAGGTTGGCACCGGGTGCCATGCCGATACCGCCAACCTGCGCAGCCAGGGCGTCTGAGATGTAGTCACCGTTGAGGTTGAGCGTGGCGATCACGTCGTATTCCTTCGGACGCAGCAGGATCTGCTGCAGGAAGGCGTCGGCAATCACATCCTTGACGGTAATTTCGTTACCCGTCCTCGGGTTTTGGAACCGGCACCAGGGACCGCCGTCGATCTCCACGGCACCGAATTCCTCCTTCGCCAGCTCGTAGCCCCAGGCCTTGAACGCGCCCTCGGTGAATTTCATGATGTTGCCCTTGTGCACCAGCGTGACCGAACGCCGGTCCTGGTCCACGGCGTATTGCAGGGCCTTGCGCACCAGCCGCTTGGAGCCTTCAGAGGAAACCGGCTTGATGCCTATGCCGGATGTGGAGGGAAAACGGATCTTGGTCACGCCCATTTCATTCTGGAGGAATTCGATAAGCATTTTCGCCCCGGCGCTGCCGGCCTCCCACTCGATGCCGGCATAGATATCTTCGGAATTTTCCCTGAAGATGATCATGTTGGTATGTTCCGGCTCCCGCAGCGGGCTCGGGGTGCCTGCGAAATAGCGTACCGGGCGCTGGCAGACATACAGGTCCAGGCGCTGGCGCAGGCTCACGTTCAGGGAGCGGATGCCGCCGCCGACCGGTGTGGTCAGCGGCCCCTTGATGGACACACTGTAATCCCGGAGCGCGTCCAGCGTCTCGTCCGGCAGCCAGGTATCCGGACCGTACACGGCGTTGGCCTTCTCGCCGGCATAGATCTCCATCCATGCGATGGAGCGGCTGCCGCTATAGGCCGCCTCCACCACGCCGTCGACCACGTCGCGCATGACCGGGGTGATGTCGACGCCGATGCCGTCGCCTTCGATGAAGGGAATGACGGGCCGGTCCGGGACATTGATCGAGTTGTCCGCGTTTACCTTGATTTTTTCACCGTCTTTCGGGATTACAATGTGTTTGTACGCCATGTAACATTCCTGGATTGATTACGGAAAACCGCGCGAAAAAAAGCCCCTGCGGGTGCAGGGGCGCTAATCGACTACATCTGACCGCTTCCGGCAGTCTGCTCTTGATTACGGTTCTTCGCCGGAGGCCTGGATCAGCGCTTCCTCGATGGAACCGGGTGCGCACATGATGCTCATGAACGTTGCGCCGGTCTCGCTGGCGACCATCGGCAGATGCGGCCAGTTGATCGCGATGCGGAAGCGGGCGAACAATGCATAGGCGGTGCCGTCGGAAACCACGATCTCGTACGGCAGATGCGCGGTGGACCGCGGCGTGGCCTTGTCGATGCGGCTCATGATGTACGCGTCGCCGCTGCAGTCATCGGCATCCTTGCCCTTCAGGGCGACACCGAACACGCTCTCGTCCTTGCCCGGGATGTCGATGCGGTAGACCTTGGAAGTACCGCCCTTGCCGGCGGCCAGGGAATCCTCCACGGCCTTCAGGGCTTCTTCCTGGCTGTCATACTCGGCCAGCACGCTGGGATCGTCGAAATACTCCATCATGACGGTGTAGTGATAGTCGCGCAGGTCCTTTGCCGTCAGGTTTTTCTCGGAACCATAGTCCTTCTCGGCACCCAGGGCACCTTCCACCTGGGCGCGTATGTCGGAAAGGTCGCTGGCCATGCGGTAGGCGGCCGCCATATAGACCGGGTTGGTATAGGCGACCTCGGTCTTGTCGCCGTTTCTCGTCACGGAAACGCGTACCATCGCGCCATAGGCGCCGAAATCCGACTTGGCGGCATGGTTCTTGAGTGCATCGTTGGTGACGATGATAATGTCGGCATCTTTATACGGGGAATATTCACCGACCACCTCGAAACCGGCGCCGGTGAGCTTGGATTTGACAGCGGTGGCGGCTGTCGTCACGTCGTCACTCGTTGTGTAGGCCAGCACAAACGGCATCAGGATGTCGTCGGCCAGGGCACCGCCGACCATGATCACGAAAAGGAATCCCACAAACAGGGTTTTTCTTAATAAGCCAGTCATTACCGTTTCCTCCAGAGCGTTCTTGTTAAAAAAAGATTCTTAATTGCTTATCGTTACAAAGAAGCAGTGAGATGTTACCTCAGCTAGAGTTCATAACTAAACCCCAACGAACAGGTTGCAAAGTATAGGGGAATGTTTGGTACAGTGCGAGCGCCAATTAACCAACCCAAGCTGACACCGCGACCGTCTTGTGCATGCCACCCCTGGTTGGCCAGTCGTCACTGTATTTTCATGTAACCTGTTGAAACTTATTTATGATCTGGAAACCACATGTTACGGTTGCGGCCATGCTGGAACAGGACGGCCGCTTTCTGATGGTCCGGGAACGCGTGGCCGGCAGGTCCGTTTACAATCAACCGGCCGGTCATCTGGAAGACAACGAGAGCCTGATCGACGCGGTGGTTCGGGAAACTCGCGAGGAAACCGGCTGGGAGTTCGAACCGGACCGCATCACCGGCATCTACCGCTGGCGCCAGCCGGAAAAACAGCAGACCTACCTCCGGGTCTCCTTTGCCGGGCACGGCCTCGCCTACGATCCGGATTCTCCCCTGGACGAGTGTATCGAAGGCACGCTGTGGCTGACGGCCGACGAGGTGCGCCACCAGACCGACAGGTTGCGCAGTCCGCTGGTGATGCGTTCAATCGATGACTACCTGGCAGGCGCCAGCTATCCGCTGGTGCTGCTGGCCGACATTGACTAACTCACCGGGATCGCCACCGGGATGCGTTGGCGCGCCGCGGGCAGTGAACGCCGGTCGCTCCGGTGGCACCGCCACCGGTTCAGCCTGCGTTTTCAGGGCGGCTGACATCGTCGTCGGGAGACGGCGGGCGTGAGCAGGGTCATGGTCGGACTGTCCGGTGGCGTCGATTCCGCCGTGGCCGCGCTGCTGTTGCAGGAGGCCGGCCACGAGGTCAGCGCCGTATTCATGAAAAACTGGGACGACGACGACGACGCCGATTTCTGCCCGGCGGCCCGGGATCTCGCCGACGCGCGTGCTATCGCGGCACGGCTCGGTATCGAACTGCACACCGTCAGTTTTTCCGCGGAATACTGGAACCGGGTATTCGCCTTCTTCCTGGAGGAATGCGCGGCGGGACGCACCCCGAGCCCGGATATCGTCTGCAACCGAGAGATCAAGTTCCGCGCCTTCCTCGACCATGCCATGCGTCAAGGTGCCGAGTTCATCGCAACCGGGCACTACGCGCGTATCGGGCCACGGCCGCCCGTACGCCTGCTCAAGGGCCTGGACGCGGACAAGGACCAGACCTACTTCCTGCACACCCTCGACCGGGACCAGCTGGCACGCAGCCTGTTTCCGCTCGGGGGATTGCTCAAGCGGCAGGTGCGGCAGCTGGCCCGCACGGCGGGTTTCGCCAACCACGCGAAGAAAGACAGCACCGGTATCTGCTTCATCGGCGAACGACGCTTCGATGAATTCCTCTCCCGCTACCTCGCCGGTACCCCGGGCGAGATCAGGACGCCGTACGGCCGGGTCGTCGGCCAGCACCGCGGCCTGATGTTCTACACCATCGGCCAGCGCCAGGGGCTCGGCATCGGCGGTCGACAGCACTCCACCGGTGAACCCTGGTACGTGACGGGCAAGGACATGGACGCCAATATCCTGTATGTCGTGCAGGGGACCGACCACCCCGCCCTGTACAGCCCCGGACTGCTGGGCAGCCGGGCACACTGGATCGCGGGTACTCCGCCCGCCTCGCGATTTGAGTGCACGGCGCGAATCCGCCACCGTCAGGCGGTACAGGCCTGCACCGTGCACGACGAAGGCGGTGCCGGCTGTCGCGTGGCATTCGCCGAGCCGCAACGTGCGATTGCGCCGGGCCAGTCCGTGGTGTTCTATGAAGGGGATGAATGCCTGGGCGGCGCCGTAATCGAGCAGGCACTGGATACAGCATGAACAGGACAGATAACCGGACAACGCGCGCACGCACCATCGCCCTGGCCGGCGTCTTCCAGGTCGCCGCACTGGTACGCCAGACCGGCCAGGGCAAGGTGCGTGACGCATTCGCCACCCGCACCAGCCTCGCCAGTGTCCTGAAAACGGACGCCGCATCGGTCGAGGACGTCTTCGGCGGTGTCGGCGCCTTGCGCACGGGCCTGGAGACGCTGGCCGTACAGATGGGAAACGACAACAGCGCGCGCGACATGGAACTCACCGGCTACGCCATCACCCTGATGCACCTGGAGCGAAAGCTGGCGCGTGACACGTCGCTGCTCGATCGGCTCGCCGACGGCGTGCGGCAGATCGGAAGCCGGGTGCAGGCCATCGAGCCGAGCGACCCGGAACGGATCGCGGAACTGGCGGAACTGTACCGGCGGACCATCAGCCCACTGACGCCCCGGATCCTGGTGCACGGCGATCCCGGCCTGCTGTCCGGCACCGGCACCCGCAACATGATCCGTGCCCTGCTGCTGTCCGGCATACGCGCGGCGGTGCTCTGGCGTCAGTGCGGCGGCAACCGCTGGCGGCTCATCCTCTCACGCAAGGCCATCCTCGCATGTTGCGGCGCACTACTGCGCGAGGGGCGCCTGCAGGGGCGTCCGTGAGCTCGTCATGATCTGTTTCTGTGTATAATTGCCGCCGTTGCGCCAACCCCCGGTCCGTCTGCAGGAGAATTCATGATTAACAGTTTCGATACCCGTGACACGCTCGTGGTCGGGGACCGCTCCTATGAATTTTTCAGCCTCCGCCGGCTGGCCGCCACGCACGACGTGGCGCGGCTGCCCTGCTCGCTGAAAATCCTGCTGGAAAACCTGCTGCGGTTCGAGGATGACCGGTCCGTGACGCGCAGCGATATCGAGGCACTGCTCAGCTGGGATCCGCAGGCGATGCCGGATACCGAGATCGCCTTCCGTCCGGCGCGCGTGCTGATGCAGGATTTCACCGGCGTACCGGCAGTGGTCGATCTGGCCGCCATGCGCGATGCGATGACGGAACTGGGCGGTGATCCGGATCACATCAATCCGCTGCAACCCGCCGAGCTCGTGATCGACCATTCGGTGCAGGTGGACAGCTTCGGGTCGGTACAAGCCATGGATCTCAACAGCGAACTCGAATACCGGCGCAACCAGGAACGCTACAGTTTTCTCAAGTGGGGCCAGAAGGCGTTTTCCAACTTCAAGGTCGTCCCGCCCGATACCGGTATCGTGCACCAGGTGAACCTCGAATACCTGGCGCGTGTCGTGTTCGAGAATACACGCGGCGACGTGACGCAGGCCTATCCGGACACGCTGGTCGGTACCGATTCGCATACCACCATGGTCAACGGCCTCGGCGTGCTGGGCTGGGGCGTCGGCGGCATCGAGGCGGAGGCGGCCATGCTCGGCCAGCCGATTTCCATGCTGATCCCGCAGGTCGTGGGATTCAGGCTGCACGGCAGGCTGCCCGAGGGCGTGACGGCGACCGACCTGGTTCTGTCAGTGGTCGAGATCCTGCGCCGGGAGGGCGTGGTCGGCAAGTTCGTCGAATTCTTCGGCGACGGCCTCGACCACCTGTCACTGGCCGACCGCGCGACCATCGCCAACATGGCGCCGGAGTACGGCGCCACCTGCGGGCTGTTCCTGGTCGATGCGGAGACCCTCGACTACCTGCGTATGACTGGCCGCAGCGAGGAGCAGGTCGCGCTGGTCGAGGCCTATGCACGCGAACAGCTCATGTACCGCGAACCCGGTGCCGGCGACGCCAGCTACTCCAAGACCGTCGAGCTGGATCTCGCCGGCGTGGTCCCAAGTCTCGCCGGTCCGAAACGGCCTCAGGACCGCGTCCCGCTCGACGAGGCGAGGCCGCGTTTCCAGGAGGCCCTGGCGGCGCTCAAGTCGGAGCGCAACCTGAGCAGCTCGGCGGTAACGATCACCCTTGAAGGACAGGAAGTCGAGCTCGACGACGGGGCCGTGGTCATCGCGGCGATCACCTCCTGCACCAACACGTCCAATCCCTCGGTCATGATCGCGGCCGGCCTGGTGGCTGAAAAGGCCGTGCAGCACGGCCTTTCCGTCAAGCCCTGGGTGAAGACCTCGCTGGCGCCCGGCTCGCGCGTCGTCACCACCTACCTGAAGCGGGCCGGCCTGACAGAGCCCCTGCAGGCGCTGGGTTTCCACACCGTCGGCTATGGCTGCACCACCTGCATCGGTAATTCCGGTCCACTGCCGGAGCCGGTATCGAAGGCGATCATCGACGGCGGGCTGTCGGTCTGTTCGGTCCTGTCCGGAAACCGGAACTTCGAGGGACGTGTGCACGCCGAGGTGCGCATGAACTACCTTGCCTCGCCGCCGCTGGTGGTCGCCTACGCCCTGGCCGGGCGCATGGATATCGACCTGCGGTCCGAACCACTGGGTACCGGCAGCGACGGCGCCTCGATCTACCTGAAGGACATCTGGCCGTCGCAGCAGGAGATCAACGCCGTCATCGCGAAGTGCATCGACCAGGACGAATTCCGCGCCACCTACGCGGAAGTCTTCGACGGCGAGACGCGCTGGAACGTCCTCCCGTCGCCGGAAACGAAACAGTATCTGTGGGACGATGGCTCGACCTATATCCGTAAACCGCCCTATTTCGACGGCATGTCGAGGCAGCCCGGCGAGCCCGGCGACATCCGTGCCGCGCGCGTGCTGGCGCTGCTCGGCGACTCGGTCACGACCGACCACATCTCGCCGGCCGGTGCCATCAGGCCGGACAGTCCCGCCGGCCGGTATCTCGACTCGCTGGGTGTCGCACCGGGTGATTTCAATTCGCTCGGCTCACGGCGCGGCAACCACGAGATCATGATGCGCGGCACGTTTGCCAACATCCGCCTGCGCAACCGGCTGGCGCCCGGTACGGAAGGCGGTATAACCGTGCATCTGCCGGAGGGCGGACAGATGAGCATCTTTGATGCCTCCGTGCGCTATCGCAGCGAAGGCGTCCCGCTGATCGTGCTGGCCGGTAAGGAGTACGGATCCGGTTCCTCGCGTGACTGGGCCGCCAAGGGACCGCGCCTGCTCGGTGTTCAGGCCGTGATCGCGGAGAGCTACGAGCGCATTCACCGCTCCAACCTGGTGGGTATGGGAATACTGCCCCTGCAGTTCCAGGCGGGCGAGAGCGCCGACAGCCTCGGGCTGACCGGCCATGAGGTCTACGACATCGACGGCCTGCAGGGCGGACCCCGACAGCACACGCGCGTCTCGGCCACCGCACCGGACGGCAGGCGAACGGACTTCGAGGTACAGGTACGCATCGATACCCCACAGGAATATGAATACTATTGCCACGGTGGCATCCTGCAGTACGTGCTGCGGCAACTGGCAGCCTGAACGGCGCCCGGAGTTCTCGCATGGAACTGTCACAACTCAACGCCATTTCACCGGTCGACGGGCGTTATGGCAGCAAGACGGCGGCACTGCAGCCGATATTCAGCGAATTCGGCCTGATCCACCATCGCGTGATCGTCGAGGTGCGCTGGCTGCAGGCGCTGGCGAACCACCCCGCCATTACGGAGGTGCCCGCACTGGGCGGCCATGCCGAGCACGTCCTGAACGATATCATCGAGAAATTCAGCGAGCAGGACGCACAACGCGTCAAGAACATCGAGAGCACCACCAACCATGACGTCAAGGCCGTCGAGTATTTCCTGAAGGAAAAGATCGCCGGCAATGCAGAACTCGAGGCGGTCAGCGAATTCTTCCACTTCGCCTGCACCTCGGAAGACATCAACAACCTTGCCTACGCCCTGATGTTGCGCGAGGCGCGTAGCCAGTCGCTGTTGACCTTGTTTGACGATATCATCAGGGACATCGGTGCGCTGGCACATGCCTGGGCCGACTATCCCATGCTGTCACGCACGCATGGACAGACCGCCTCGCCGACTACCGTGGGCAAGGAAATGGCCAACGTATGCGCACGTCTGCTGCGCCAGCGCGAGCAGGTCGCGGCGGTCCCCGTGCTCGGCAAGATGAACGGTGCAGTGGGCAACTACAACGCCCACCTGGTGGCCTACCCGGACATTGACTGGCCGACCGTCGCGGCGGATTTCATCGCCGGTCTGGGCCTGGATATGAACCCCTACACGACACAGATTGAACCGCACGATTACATGGCCGAGCTGTTTCATGCGCTGGCGCGCTTCAATACCATTCTGATCGATTTCTGCCGCGATGTCTGGGGCTATATCTCGCTCGGTTACTTCAGACAGAAAACGGTAGCCGGCGAGGTCGGATCCTCCACCATGCCGCACAAGGTCAACCCGATCGATTTTGAAAACTGCGAGGGCAATCTGGGTATAGCCAACGCGCTATTCGGCCATTTCGCGTCCAAGCTGCCGGTATCGCGCTGGCAGCGCGACCTGAGCGATTCCACCGTGCTCAGGAACATCGGCGTGGCCGTGGCACATTGCATGATCGCCTACGAATCCTGCCTCAAGGGCATCGGCAAGCTGCAGCTCAACGAGAAACGTACACTCGAGGATCTCGATCACAGCTGGGAAGTGCTGGCCGAGGCCCTGCAGACGGTGATGCGTCGCCATGGCATCGAAAAACCCTACGAAAGACTCAAGGCACTGACCCGCGACCGCGAGGTAAACCGGGAAACCCTGCAGTCTTTCATTGCAACGCTGGAGTTGCCGGACGCCGTGAAGGCGGAACTGGCAACGCTGACCCCGATGACCTATACGGGCAACGCCGCCGCCCGCGCGAAAGCCGTCTGACGGAAGACACCCCGGACCGGTCGAAACCGTGTGCCCGGCGGTGGATCAGATTACGGTTCGCGTGGCCGACTGGCAGGCTGACCGGACCGAGATCCGCCGTGTACGCCACGCCGTGTTCGTCGCGGAACAGGGGATTCCCGCCGCGCTCGAATGGGACGGACTGGATCCGGGCTGCCGGCACGTACTGGCCTGCAGCGCGGCGGGAAAGGTCATCGCTACCGGCCGGCTGTCACCGGACGGTCGCATCGGCCGCATGGCTGTGCTGCCGACGTGGCGCCGGCTCGGCGTGGGTCGTGCCGTACTGGCGCGATTGCTGCAGCTGGCTGCGTGCCAAGGCTTGCCGCGCGTCTATCTCCACGCACAGCTCGCGGCGGCCGGTTTTTATCGACGGGAAGGTTTTCGAGAAAGCGGCGCCCCCTTCGAGGACGCCGGGATCCTGCATGTGGCGATGTCACGGACGGTCACCCTGTAGTCAGTGCTTGCTGAACACATCCCGGGTCAAGGGGTGCAGGGAGATGTGGCTTATCGGTATCCATACCGCGGAAATACTGTTCAGCCGGCGGTCGGGACTGATGCGCCGGTTCCATTTTCCATCGCGTTCCCGTTCCGCCTCGCTGCAGCGCCGGTCCTGCTTGCTTCTCCGCTCTGTCATGGTGATAGCCTGTATTCAACTGTGTCCTGCCTACAGTTTTACAGTAACCGACAGCGTGGGGAAATTGTACCTAGGTTGTAGGCCGGCCCGTACGGGCTTCCCTGCCCGCAGGCATGGCCGCCAACGGCGGCGGACACCGGAACCGGTGCTGCCGCCACGTTCAGGGGAAGGCCGGGATGATCGGTTCGGTACCCTCGATATGGGCTTCCGGATGGTGGCTCTTGACCAGGTCGCTGATGGCGTCAACACGGCTCTTGGGGACATCCACCATCATCAGCAATTCACCTTTCTGGATGGCGTTTTCGAATTCCTTCAGTCGCGAACTCGGTGCGGAGATACCGATCATACCCGATACCCAGGCACCCAGGCCGGCACCGGCCAGACCGATACCGAGAATCGCACCCCCGCCCAGCGCCAGCCCGACACCCGGGATGGCCACCGCCGCGATTCCGGCCAGGATGCCGGTCGCTCCACCCACCGCCAGACCACGTTCCACGGCCGGGACGAAATCACTCTCCTGCAGCAGGCTGGCTTCCGGCAGATGGGCCTCGATCAGGGCGTGATGATCGGAAGACGCGATATGGATATGGCGCTCATCGATGCGCGCGAGCAGCAGTTCATCGACGATTTTCTTGGCGCTGTCGATGTTGGGTATCAAAAAATAAAGCCTTCTCATGGGCTTCCTCCTTGCCAGGTTTCGCTATCGACATATCTTGTATGGATTCGTGAAATGCGATAGATGAATCATAATTCTTTTATAGAACAGGGTACCACCCCGCGCCAGCGAATACATCAATAATTCTTTGCTATTTAGGTGCCTTACGGCCTTGTGTTGCGGTACGCCGGCTGGCCGGCGCAGTACTCCCGGTAATCATCGGGCGTGTCGACATCGGCGCGTTGCGGCAGGCAGAAAGCTGTCAGGCCGTGTGCCCGGCACCGTTCCCGCGTCGCGTCGAACACCTGCGGCGTGCCCCATGCCATCGCATCGAACAGGTACGGATGATGACGTGACATGCCGATCAGGTAATAACCGCCGTCCGCCGCCGGGCCAATCACGACATCCGCGCCGGCGTCGAGCTGCACGATCGCGGTTTCGATATCGGCATGTTCCAGCGTCGGGCAATCCGCACCGACCAGAACCGCATGACGCGTTTCCTGCAGCACGCTGCACAGGGCCTGCGACATGCGCAGGCCCAGATCACCCTTCGCCTGCTGACGCAGCACGAGGGCATAGCGTTCCCGGCAATCCCGGAAATACGCGTGCTGCGCTGAGGGCGCACACCAGAGTTCGACCGGGCACAGATCCTGCGCGAGTGCGGTGCGAATGGTGTTGTCCAGCAACGTCGTATACAGCCGGGCGGCGGCCGTCGCGCCGAGCAATGGTATCAGCCGGGTCTTCACCTGCCCCGGCACCGGTGCCTTGCTGAAGATCAGCACGCGGGCGTGCGGATACTTCATGTGCGGTGCCCGGGATAGAAACGCGCGAGGTGCCGCGGGTCGATGCCGAGAAAGTAACCCAGTCTCAGGCACCACATGGTGAAGATGGTAAGGACCACGCCATGTTTCTCCCAGCGTCTGGACGAGCTGAGTAACGGTGCGTCGATCTGCCGCGGCCGGTACAGGCGCCTGAGCCGGCGACTGAGCGCAATATCCTCCATGATCGGTATTGGCGGGAAGCCACCGGCTCGTGCATACGCCATACGCCGTACGAAGATACCCTGATCCCCCGTGGCGATCCCGGTGAGCCGTGAACGCCGGTTCATCAGCCAGGCCACGCACCTGAGCAGCGTCCGTGTGCCCGACAGGCGCACGTCGAACCATCCCCAGTCGCCCTGCCAGACGGCGAGCGCCTGCAGGATCAGGTCGTCAGCCGCCCGGGGCGGCAGGGTGTCGGCGTGCAGGAACCAGAACACCGAGCCACTTGCCGCACAGGTCCCGGCGTGCATCTGTCTTGCGCGTCCGCGTGGCGACTGCAGCACCCGGTCGGCCAGCGGAACGGCCTCGGAGATTGTATCGTCCGTACTGCCACCATCCACCACGATCACCTCGTGACCGCGCTCGCGCAGCGCCTGCAGGCAGTACAGGGTCTGCGCGAGCCGGCCGGCCTCGTTGAGCACCGGGATGATGACCGAGATCCGTTCGGGAACCGACTCGCGGCCGGTCAGGGGATGCACGCTGCACCGTGCCCGCACCCCGGGCTGCAGTGTTAGTTGAACGGTGTGATATCCGACGGCTTGTTCCGCCCGGGAAGCCGACGACGCACCGCCGCGACCGGGTGCATAACAGGTCGTTTCGTGTCGATCCTGCGCCCCTGGCAACCGGCACTGCTGGATGCCGTCACCGGCAAGCACACCCATCGTCGCTACCCGTTCCGCCCGTCTAGACGCCGAGCGCACCGCCACAGCCCGAACCCTGTCCCGCGGTGCAACCATAGCAGTGCTCCGCGACCCGCACCGGGCAACCGTACAGGTCCTGCCCACGCAGATCGCTTATATGCAACCGGGGCCGCGCGTCGATCAGCAGGGGCAGCCCTAGCATCTGGTTGAAATCGCAATCGAAGACATAACCCTGCCAGTCGACGCTGATCAGTGAACGGCACATCACCGCGGCAAGGTTCTCCTCCCGGTAGGCGTCTTTGAGCAAGCGCATATACCCGTCGAACTCGCCCCGACTGACCAGCATGCTGCCGAATCGGTTGATGGGCATGTTGGCCAGTGTCAGCAGGCGGTTGAAGACGACACCGTATCCATCCGCGAGGTGATGCCGGTAGTCTGCCTCGAGCGCCGCTTGCGGGGGCGGCAGGGTGGCACCCTGCGGATTGTAGACCAGGTCGAGCTCCAGACCGGAGCCGGGCTTGCCATAGCCCAGCGCATTCAGCCGGTGCAGTGCCGCGATGCTTTTCCCGAACACGCCCGCGCCGCGCTGTGCATCCACGTTATCCTGCAGGTAACAGGGCATGGAGGCAACCACCCTGACCGATTGGCCGGCGAGGAACCGGGCCGTGTCCTGCTGGCCGGATTCGCACAGCACGGTCAGGTTGCAGCGGTCGATGACATCGAGCCCGCGCCCGCGCGCGGCCCGTACCAGCTCCCGGAAATGCGGGTTGAGCTCCGGCGCGCCGCCGGTCAGGTCGAGCGTCTTCAGCGCGGCTGCATCCAGGAAATCGATCACCGCGGCGACCACCGCGGCACCCATGACTTCGGTCCGCTTCGGCCCGGCATTGACGTGGCAGTGCAGACAGCTCTGGTTGCAGCGGTAACCGAGGTTGACCTGCAGCGTCTCCAGGCGCGCGCGGACAAGCGGCGGAAAGTCGCTGTCGATCAGCCGCGGGAGTATTGCATGCATCGGGGTTCCACCTCCGCCGTTCAGGGCAGCAGCCGGTTCAGGCACCAGACCAGCAGACGCAGCCGGCGCGTCTGCAGCAGGGGTGCGTAATGTTTGTTGACGGCGCGCCGGTGTATCTGGGCATAGGTCGGATAGGCATGTATCAGTTCGCTGATCTCCCTGATCCTGGCATTGACCCGCATCGCCAGCGCGATTTCATGGATCAGCTCGCCCGCCTGCGGGGCGATGATGCTGGCGCCGATGACCCGGCCCTTGCTGATCAGCAGCCGGCTGAAACCGGTACCGACGCCGGCGGTGATGGCGCGGTCGATCTCGCGTATCGGGAAATCGATCACATCATAGCGGATTCCCCGCGCGTCCGCCTCCGCACGGTCCAGGCCGACCGTGGCAACTTCGGGGTCGGTGTAGACGACGCGCGGCACCACCCGGTAGTCCGCCGTTCTCGGAAACCTGAACACGATATTCGCCAGCGCGATGCCGGCCTGGTACTCGGCCATGTGGGTGAACGGATAGGGCCCGCAGATATCGCCTGCGGCATAGATGTGGCGCTGCGAGGTTCGTTGACGCGCATCGACGCGGATGCCGGTCTTGTCGTAGGCGACGGCCGCCGCATCGAGCCCCAGACCCTGCAGCGCCGGACGACGGCCGGTCGCCACCAGGATGCGGTCGCATTCGACGGTCGTCCCGTCGGCAAGCTGCAGTTGCCGGCTGTCGCCGTCGCGGCGCACCACCTGGACGGACGCGCCGGTCCGGATGTGGATCCCTTCCCGTACCAGCACCTGCTGTAATTCCGCGGCAACATCGGCCTCGCTCGCCGGCAGTACCTGCCCCGCCTGCTCGACGAGTGTGACCCCGGCACCGAGGCGAGCAAAGGCCTGCGCCAGTTCCACGCCGACCGGGCCCGCACCGAGCACGGCCAGGCGCCGCGGCCGTTCCCGCCGGGTGAAGATGGTTTCATTGGTGTCGAAGCCGGCCTCCTCCAGCCCCGCGATCGGCGGAACGGCCGGCACGGATCCGGTGGCGACCAGGAAACGCCGGGCGCGGATGACCTCATCGCCCACCACGAGCTCCCGCGGACCGAGAAAATGCGCCGCGCCGAAACGCACATCGGTACCGTAGCCTCGAAAGCGTTCCGGATCATCATGGCGCTGGATCTGTCCTATGACGGCCTGGACCCGGTCGATGGCCACGCCGAAATCGATATCGGGCATCTCCGAAAGCAGGCCGTCGTGCACCCCCTGCCGGGCGGATTGCGCAATCTGGGCCTGGTGCAACAGTGACTTGCTGGGAACACAGCCGCTGTGCAGACAATCCCCGCCGAGTTGCGCGCTTTTCTCGACCAGCGTAACCCGCAACCCGAGCTGGGCGGCCACGCTGGCCGCCACCAGGCCGGCCGGACCGCCCCCGATGATCGCGAGATCCTGCCCGCGCGGCATGTCGCTCACCCGCCCCTGCTGCGCCGCAGGCGCAGGATGACGCGTGAAAGAAACGCGATGGTCGCGACCACGGCCAGGGCCAGCAGCGCCTTGCGCACCACGTCCTCGCCGCCACCGGCCAGCTCACGACCGGCATAGCCCAGGTAGGTGTAGGCGGCACCGCCGGGTGCCATGAAGATGCAGGAGGCGATCACGTAGTGCGACAGGCGCAGACGCGTGAGTCCCAGTGCATAGTTCAGCAGGTTGAACGGGAACAGCGGCACCAGGCGTACGAAGGCGACGAAGCGCCAGCCTTCACGCTCCACGCCCTCGACCACCGCCCGCAGGCGGTTGCCGGCCCGTTGTGCAACCCAGTCCTGGGCGAGGTAGCGCGCGGTGAGGAATGCCAGCGTGGCCCCCAGCGTCGCGCCGGCCAGGTTGTACAGCGTGCCGTACACGGGACCGAACAGCGCCCCGCCGGCCAGCGTGAACAGCAGCCCGGGCAGGAAGAACACCGTGGCGAGCGCATAGCAGGCGATGAAGACCAGCGGCGCCAGCATCCCGAGTTGTCCGACCCAGGCTGTCAGCGCCTCGGCGGACAGGCGGTCACGCCCGTACAGGGCGGCGGCGATGCCGGCTATCAGCAGGCACAGCAGCAGGATCCGCCGCACGTTCACGGTCATGGCATTTGCTTCCAGCGGCGGCGATTGATGACGTAGTCGGTCACCGTGCCGCCGAACGGCAGCAACAGCAGTCCGCCCAACCGCACGCAGTGCCCGGGATCGCGCCAGGTATCGATGCCGATAACCATGCCGCTGTGCCCGTCCTCCGGCTGGGCGCGGTAGGTGCCGAACAGCCGGTCCCAGAGCGACAGGTTGAATCCGAAGTTGGAGTTGGTTTCGTGTTCGAGATGCGAGTGGTGTACCCGGTGCATGTCCGGAGTGACGATGATCGATCGCAGCCAGCCGTCCAGCCTCGACGGAATGCGGATATTACCGTGATTGAACAGGGAAGTTGCGTTCAGCAGCACCTCGAACATCACAACGGCCAGCAGCGGCGGTCCCAGCAGCACGATCACGGCGAACTTGATCAGCATCGACAGGATGATCTCGAGCGGGTGGAAACGTGTGCCGGTGGTGACATCGAAATCCAGGTCCGTGTGGTGGACACGGTGCAGGCGCCAGAATGCCGGGACCGCGTGGAACATGACATGCTGCAGGTAGATCACGCCGTCCAGAATGATCACGGACGCGGCCACGGCCAGCCAGCCCGGCGTATCGACCTGGTTGAACAGTCCCCATTGTCGGGTGCTGCACAGGACGGCCACACCCACGGCGGCGGTCGGGAACAAAAGCCGCAGCAGCAGCGTGTTCAGCACCACCAGCGCGATGTTGTTCAGCCAGCGCTCCGCCTTCGGCTGATGCAGGGTGCGCCGCGGCGCCAGTATTTCCCAGGCGGCCATGCACAGAAAAACACCGAGGAAGGCAACCAAGCGGATGGTTGCCTCGTGCAGGGTGACGAACTCATCCATAGCGTTGTCGGCTACCGGTTGTCGATCGCGGCGGGCCTGCGGCCTCACTGACCCGTGCCAGGGCCGACAAGACGACGCCAGGACCTGCCGCCACGTCCGCCGTGTGCTGGCCCAGGACCCGGCGCCAGGCGCGCGCCCCCGGCATGCCCTTGAACAGGCCCAGCATATGCCGGGTAATGTGTGAGAGCGGCGTGCCGGCCGTCAGTTCGCTTTCGATGTACGGCAGCATCGCGGCGGCCACCTGCTCCCGGCCCGGCACCGGGCGTATGTCCGCGTAGAAGCGGCCGTCCACCTGCGCCAGCAGCCAGGGATCGTGGTAGACGGCGCGTCCCAGCATGACGCCGTCCACCCGCCGCAACTGCTCAGCGGCGGCGTCCAGCGAATCGATCCCGCCATTGATGACGATATCCAGATCTGGAAAGTCGCGCTTGAGGCGCCAGACGAGCGGGTACTGCAGGGGCGGGACGCGGCGGTTCGCCTTCGGGCTCAGCCCCTGCAGCCAGGCCTTGCGGGCATGGATGATGAAACGGCGGCAACCGCCGGCGGCCACGGCCTGCACGAAGGCTACCAGTGCTTCATACGAATCACGATGATCGATGCCGGTGCGCGTCTTGACGGTGACCGGCACACTGACGGCGCCGGCCATGGCAGCGACGCACTCCGCCACCCGCTGCGGCTCCGCCATCAGGCAGGCACCGAAACGCCCCGAACGCACCCGGTCGCTGGGACAACCGACGTTGAGATTGATCTCGTCATAGCCGCAATCCGCACCGATGGTGGCACACTCCGCCAGCGCATCGGGATCACTGCCTCCCAGTTGCAGTGCGAGCGGGCGCTCGGCCGCGTGGTGCTGCAGGTAACGCTCGTACGGACCGTGCAGGATGGCACCCGTTGTCACCATTTCCGTATACAACAGGGTGTGGCGGGTCAGCTGCCGGAGCAGGAAGCGGCAATGACGGTCGGTCCAGTCCAGCATGGGCGCAACCGCGAAGCGAGGGACGATATGGTGTGTGATGCCGGTCTCTCCTGTTTT
>Ga0210144_1000045_pt1 | contig 69336 bp, 69 predicted proteins | sample Muzzi_PWA_D2_FD_185532 | JGI IMG/M metagenome (GOLD analysis project Ga0210144, IMG submission 185532) | Wetland microbial communities from San Francisco Bay, California, USA, that impact long-term carbon sequestration - Muzzi_PWA_D2 (SPAdes) | ecosystem: Environmental > Aquatic > Marine >...
CGCGGTTGGCGACGTAGCGCGACAGGGTGCCCTGGCGGCCGTCGAGGTCGATGCTGCCGACCGGACGGCCGCGGCGCAGCAGGGCGACGATCAGGTGCATCGCCGTGGTCGACTTGCCGGTGCCGCCCTTCTCGTTGCCGAGCACCACGACGAAGGGCCGCCGGCCGGCCTCCTCGCTCAGCAGGCGCAGGTCGGCGCGCAGGCCCGGCGCCGGCAGGCCGAGGGCGCGGGCCAGCTCGGCCACGGCGCCGGCGGTGGCCTCGTCCACGGCGCCGTCGGCCCGCGCCAGGGCGGCGCCGATGCGCAGCAGCATGCGCGCCTGGTCGCGCTCGCCGGCATAGGCGGCGACCGCCGCCAGCGCGCGGGCGCGCTCGGCGTCCGGCGTCTCGCGGAGACTTTCGACGCGCTCGCGGAAGAGGTCGAGCGCGGCGTTCGGCGCCACCTCCTGCAGCCCCGGCACGCTCTCCAGCACCTGATCGAGAATATGACGGCGCGCCAGGCTGACCGCCGGCGCCGGCGCCGACACCAAGGCGGCGGCCGACATGGCGGCTTCGACGAACTGGCGGTTTCGCCCGCGCGCGGCCGTCCCCAGCAGCGGTTCGCGCAATCGGCCAAGCAGGCTCACGTTGCCTCCCCCGGACAACTCCCTCGAGATCCTGCGCGAGACTCTGGCCGGTGCGGGTTTCTTCGTGTCCGTTCTGCGACGGATGACACCGCCCCGCGCCGCGCCGGAGTCGGCACCGCAGGAGTCTACCCCAGCGGGCGGCAAAGGAACACCGTTTCGGCGGGGCGCGCCCCCGCCGGGCGGATCCGCGCAAGGGCTAGCGGGCCTGCCGCCCCTGCGGCTCCCAGGGCTCGCCATCGCTTCGCCCACCGGCCTCGCCCGAGACGGCGCGCCCCAGCGAGCGCAGGATGCGGCCGATGAAGTCGCCGCCGTCCTCGGAGGATGCGCCGTAGCCGGCATCGGCCGCGGCGTCGGCCACCGCCGTCGATTCGCCGCCGGGCAACGGCTTCGGGCCGACCCCCTCGAGCGTGCGGGCCATGATGCGGCCCCAGAGCCGCGCCGGCAGGGAGCCGCCGGTCACGTGCTTCATCGGCGTGCCGTCGTCGTTGCCGAGCCACACCCCGGCGACCAGGTCGGCGGTGAAGCCGATGAACCAGGCGTCGCGGAAGTCCTGGCTGGTGCCGGTCTTGCCCGCGGCGGGACGGCCGGGATCGGCGCCCTTGCCGCTGCCCCAGGCGACGGTCGCGCGCATCAGGTCGGTCATGGCGTCGACCGTGCGCGGCGCGACCAAGCGGCCCGGCCCGCCGCCCGAGCGGCGGTAGAGCAGCTTGCCGTCGCCGTCGCGGATCTCCTCAATGGCGTGCGGCCAGACGCCGTAGCCGCCGTTGGCGAAAACGGCGTAGGCCCCGGTCATCTCCAGGAGCGTCACCTCGGAGGCGCCGAGCGCCAAGCTCGGGCTGACGTCGAGGTCGGAGGTGATGCCGAGGCGCCGCGCCGCCGCCGCCACGCGGTCGACGCCGACCTGCTGGCTCAAGCGCACCGCGACCGAGTTGAGCGAGCGGGCGAAGCCTTCGCGCAGCGTGACCTCGCCGTGGTACTTGTCGTTGAAGTTGCCGGGCGACCACTTGCCGACCGTCACCGGCGCGTCGAGCACCTGGTCGTCGGGCCGGCGCCCGGCCTCGAGCGCGGCGAGGTAGACGAAGGGCTTGAAGGCCGAGCCGGGCTGGCGCAAGGCCTGGGTCGCCCGGTTGAACTGGCTCGCGTCGTAGTCGCGCCCGCCGACCATGGCGCGGACCGCGCCGTCCGGCGAGAGCACCACCACCGCGCCCTGGCCGACCCCGCGCTTCTGCCCGTCGCCCGCCAGCAGCCCGGCCAGCTCCTCCTCGGCGATGCGCTGATGCAGCGGGTTGAGCGTCGTGATCACCGTCAGGTCGCGCGTGATCGGCCCGACGAAGCTCGGCACCTGGGCCAGGACCCAGTCGGCGAAGTAGCGCGCCTGGTCGCCCGCCCGGGCCCGTCCGACGGACTTCTCCTTTTCGGCGCGCTTCGCCTCGGCCTCGGTGATGAAGCCGGCGTCGACCATGGCGGCGAGCACGGTCCGCGTGCGGCGCGCGCTGAGGTCACGGTCGGTGACCGGGTTGTAGCGCGACGGCGCCTTGAGCAGCCCGGCGAGCTGCGCCGCCTCGTAGAGCGTGACGGCGCGCGCCGGCTTGCCGAAGTAGTGCCGCGCCGCGGCGTCGATGCCCCAGGTCCCGGCGCCGAGGTAGACCCGGTTGAGATAGAGCGAGAGGATCTCGTCCTTGGTGAACTTCCGCTCGAGCCAGAACGCCAGCATCATCTCCTGCACCTTGCGCTTGATCGTGCGCTCCGGCGTCAGGAACAGGTTCTTGGCGAGCTGCTGGGTGATGGTGGAGCCGCCCTGGACGATATGGCCGGCCCGCAGGTTGGCCAGCATGGCCCGGGCCAGGCCCCAGGGGTCGACACCGAAGTGGTCGTAGAAGCGGCGGTCCTCGACCGCGATCACGGCCTGCGGCAGGTAGCGCGGCAGCTCGGCGACGGACACGGTCTCGCCGAACAGGTCGCCGTAGGTCGCCAGCAGGGTCCCGTCGGCGGCGACCAGCGTCACGCTGGGCCGGCGCGCGGCCGGCGAGAGGTCGCCGACGTCCGGCAGGTCGTAGGCGTACCAGCCGAGCAGCAGCGCGAGAGCGACGCCGGCCCAGATCGCCGCCGAGCCGCCCCAGACCGCCAGGCGCAGCGGCCAGCGGCGCCGCGCCTGCGCGGTCCTGCGGGCGGGCTTGCCCTTGCGCGACGGCGGCCGGCCGGCCGAGGTACGCCGGCGCCCGGCGCCGGCCTTGCCTCTATCGCTTCGCTTCTTGCGCGGCGGATCGAACACGGGCGGGTCTGCGGTTCCTGAGCTGTGCGGCCAAGCCTGAGGTCTACCAGATTCGCGGCGCGGCGCCGGTGAGATATGCGCGAGAAATGTGGCGCTTTTTGGCGCCGGCGGCGCGGCCGGCGGCGCCTCCCTCGGGCCGGGAGCGGCGCCCCGTCGGATCGGGCCGCTAGATGTCCAGGTTGCTGACCTCGAGCGCGTGGCTCTGGATGAACTCGCGGCGCGGGTCGACGCTGTCGCCCATCAGCGTGGCGAAAACGCCGTCGGCCTCGTCGGCGTGGGCAACCTTGACCTGCAGCAGGGCCCGCACCTCGGGGTCGAGCGTGGTCTCCCAGAGCTGCTCCGGGTTCATCTCGCCCAGGCCCTTGTAGCGCGCGATGGCGACGCCCTTGCGGCCCAGGGCGAAGATCGCCTCGGCCAGCGCCGTCGGCCCGGTGATGGTGAAGTCGCGGTCCTTGGCGTGCAGCGTCGAATGCCGCAGATAGAGCTCCTGCAGGTTGTCGCCCATCTCGTCGAGGCGGCGCGCCTCGCTGGAGCGCAGCAGGGTCGCGTCGACGTAGCGGCGCTCGGTCAGCCCGCGCAGGGTGCGCGAGAACACCAGGCCGCCGTCCTCGGCCGCCTCGCCGAGCCAGCCCTGCCGGGTCTCGGGCTCGAGCGCATCGAGCCGCCGGGCGATGTAGGCCGCCGCCTCGCCCGCGTGGTCGGGGTCGGAGAGGATGCCGGGCTTGAGCGCGCCGGCGATCAGGGTCTGCTCGACGACCGGGACGCTCGCGACCTTGCGCACCAGCGGCTCCATCAGGTGTTTGGCCTGGACCGCCTGGCGGACCAGCGCACGCAGGTCGTCGCCGGCGCGCTGCTCGCCCTCGGCGAGCTCGAGGACGCTGTCGCGCACGCCGCTTTCGATCAGGTAGGTCTCCAGCTCGCGCTCGCCCTTGAGATAGGTCAGCGACTCGCCGCGCTTGGCGCGGAACAGCGGCGGCTGCGCGATGTAGAGGTAGCCCTGCTCAATGATCTGCGGCATTTGCCGGAAGAAGAAGGTGAGCAGAAGGGTGCGGATGTGGCTGCCGTCCACGTCGGCGTCGGTCATGATGATGATCTTGTGGTAGCGCAGCTTGGCGATGTTGAACTCGTCCTTGCCGACCCCCGTGCCCAGCGCCGTGATCAGCGTGCCGATCTCCGCCGAGCTCAACATCTTGTCGAAGCGGGCGCGCTCCACGTTCAGGATCTTGCCCTTGAGCGGCAGGATCGCCTGAAAGCGGCGGTCGCGGCCCTGTTTGGCGGAGCCGCCGGCGGAATCGCCCTCGACGATGAACAGCTCCGACTTGCCCGGGTCGCGCTCCTGGCAGTCGGCCAGCTTGCCCGGCAGCGAGGAGATGTCGAGGGCGCCCTTGCGCCGCGTCAGCTCGCGCGCCCTGCGCGCCGCCTCGCGCGCCGCGGCGGCTTCGACCACTTTGCCGACGATGCGCCGGGCCTCGGGCGGATGCTCCTCGAAGTACTGGCCCAGGCGCTCGCCGATCAGGCCTTCGACCACCGGGCGGACCTCGGAGGAGACCAGCTTGTCCTTGGTCTGGCTGGAGAACTTGGGGTCCGGCACCTTGACCGAGAGGACGCAGGTCAGCCCCTCGCGCGCGTCGTCGCCGGTCAGCGCCACCCTCTCGCGCTTGGCGATGCCCGAGGAGATCGCATAGGCGTTGATCTGGCGCGTGATCGCGCTGCGGAACCCGGCCAGATGCGTGCCGCCGTCGCGCTGCGGGATGTTGTTGGTAAAGCACAGGACCGTCTCGTGATAGCTGTCGGTCCACTGCAGCGCCGCCTCGACGACGATGCCGTCGCGCTCGCCCTGGATCGCGACCGGGCGCTCGATGATCGCCGTCTTGGTGCGGTCGAGGTAGCGCACGAAGGCCTCCAGCCCGCCCTCGTAGTGCAGCTCGACGGTCTTCTCCTCGGCGTGGCGGTCGTCCTGCAGCGTCAGGCGTACGCCGGAGTTCAGGAAGGCGAGCTCGCGCAGGCGGTGCTCCAGCGTCGGAAAGTCGAACTCCGTCATCGTGAAGATCTTCGTGGACGGCAGGAAGGTAATCTCCGTGCCGGCGCGCCCCGCGGCCTCGCCGACGACCTCGAGCGGCGCTTCGGCCTCGCCCTCGACGAAGCGGATGCGGTGCTCCTTGCCGTCGCGCCAGACGGTCAGCAGCAGCCATTCCGAGAGCGCGTTGACCACCGAGACGCCGACGCCGTGCAGGCCGCCCGAGACCTTGTAGGAATTCTGGTCGAATTTCCCGCCGGCGTGCAGATGGGTCATGATGACCTCGGCCGCCGAGACGCCTTCCTCGGCGTGGATCCCGACGGGGATGCCGCGCCCGTTGTCGCGCACCGTGACCGAGCCGTCGCCGTTGAGCACGACCTCGATGGTGTCGCAGTAGCCGCCCAGCGACTCGTCGATCGAGTTGTCGACCACCTCGTAGACCATGTGGTGCAGGCCGGAGCCGTCGTCGGTGTCGCCGATGTACATGCCCGGGCGCTTGCGCACGGCCTCCAGGCCGCGCAGCACCTTGATCGATTCGGCGCCGTAGCTCTCGCCCGGCTTCACGCCGGGCATGCCCGGTTCGCTCATTGCCTCTGCCATCTCAAGTCGGTCCGTTGCTCACGTGATGCGCCGGCCCGCCGTTCAGGCGGCCGGCCGGAGCGTGCTGTCCAGCACGCGGTAGCTCTGCGCCGCCTCGGCGAGCGGCGCGAAGGTCTCGGCATCGGTCCCGGTCATCCAGGCCTGCACGCCGAGCGCGAGGATCTCGTCGTAGAGGGCGCGCCGGCGCACCGCGTCGAGGTGCGCCGCCACCTCGTCGAGCAGCAGCAGCGGGGCCGCGCCGCGATGCAGCCCGATCAGGCGGGCGTGCGCCAGCACGATCGAGATCAGCAGCGCCTTCTGCTCGCCGGTGGAACACAGCTCGGCCGCCTGGCCGCGGTCGAGGTGGCGCACCAGCAGGTCGCTGCGGTGCGGACCGATCGCGGCGCCGCCGGATTCGGCGTCGCCCGCGCGGTGCTCCGCGAGCCGCGCCCGCAGCCTGTCCTCGGCCGCCAGCGCGGCCTCGCCGGCGAGCCAGTCCTCGACCTCGCCGGAGAGCGCCAGGCCGGCCACCGGAAACGCCCCGACGCCCGCCGCGCAGGCCTGCCCGAGGCGGGCGACGAGCGCCCGCCGGGCGGCCGCGATGGCGACGCCGTGCCGGGCCATGCCGTCCTCCAGCGCCGCGATCCAGGCCGGCTCGGCCCGGCCCGCCTTGAGCAGTCGGGCGCGCTCGCGCAGGGCCTGCTCGTAGGCGCTCACGCGCCCCGCGTGGGCCGGATCGAAGCCGTAGACCAGGCGATCGAGGAAGCGCCGGCGCGCCGCGGCGCCCTCGCGGAACAGCCCGTCCATCTGCGGCGTCAGCCAGACCATGCCCAGGATCTCGCCGAGCTCCTGCTGGCTGCGGGCCGGCGCCCCGTCGATGCGCACCAGGCGCCGCTCGCGCCCGTTGCCCTCGGCCGCGTCGAGCGCCGGATCGCGACCGGTGCCGAGCTCGCGCGTCTCCTGCGCCGTCGCCACGCTGGCGGCCACGGCCCAACTCGTGCGGCCGGCGGCCTCGACCGGCACCCGGCGCTCGACCTCGGCGAGCTTGGCCCGGCGCAGGCCGCGCCCCGGCGCCAGGAAGGAGATCGCCTCCAGCAGGTTGGTCTTGCCCGCCCCGTTCGGCCCGGTCAGCACGACCGGCCGGGCGTCGGGTGCGAGCTCGACGCGGGCGTAGCTGCGGAAGTCGGTCAGCATGACCCGGCCGAGCCAAAGCGCGGGCAGCGCGGCGGCCGGCGCCCCGTCCGCCGCACCCCCGTTCTGCCGAAGAGCCGTGTCGCCCGCCAAGGATCCTCTGCGCCCGCGCCGCTCATACCCGCATGGGCATGAGGACGTAGAGCGCACTCGAATCGGTGCGGTCCCGCACGATGGTCGGCGAGGCCGCATCGGCCAGCGCGATCTCCGCTTCGCCGCTCTCGATCTGATGGGCGATATCCAGGAGATAGCGCGAGTTGAAGCCGATCTCGATCTCCGGCCCGCCGTAGCTGATCTCCAACGCCTCGGTTGCCGTGCCGTTTTCCGGGCTGTTCGCCGACAGCGTGATGCCGCCGTCCTCGATGAGCAGCTTCACCGCCCGGCTCTTTTCCGAGGAAATGGTCGAGACGCGGTCCACCGCCTCCGCGAAGCTGCGGCAGTCGAGCTCGATGATCTTGTCGTTGCCGACCGGGATGACCCGCTGATAGTCGGGAAAGGTGCCGTCGATCAGCTTGGAATCGAGCGCCGTCGAATCGAAGGCGAAGTGGATGCGCGTGTCCGAGAGCGACAGCTTGATCGGCTGGTCCGTCTCGTCGATCAGCTTGCGCAGCTCGCCCACCGTCTTGCGCGGCACGATGACGCCCGGCATGCCCGCCGCACCGTCCGGCAAGGGCATCTCGAAGCGCGCCAGGCGGTGGCCGTCGGTCGCCACCGCGCGCAGCACCGGGATGGCGTCGCTCTCGGCCGCGTGCAGGTAGATCCCGTTCAGGTAATAGCGGGTCTCCTCGGTCGAGATGGCGAAGCGCGTGCGGTCGATCAGGTTGCGCAGCTCGCCGGGCTGCAACGCGAAGCTGTGCGGCAAGTCGGCCGCCCCCGGCACCGGAAAATCCTCCTTCGGCAGGGTCGCCAGCGTGAAGACCGAGCGGCCGGCTTCGATGCGAATCTGGCCGCCGTCGCCGCTCGCCGAGATCGCCACCTGCGCCCCGTCGGGCAGCTTGCGCACGATGTCGTAGAAGGTATGCGCCGCCACGGTCGTCGCGCCGCCCTGCGCCACCTCGGCGGGCACGGAATCGACGATGGTCAGGTCCATGTCGGTCGCGGTCAGCGCGAGCGCCCCGTCGCCCGCTTCCAGCAGGACGTTGGACAGGATCGGAATCGTGTTGCGCCGCTCCACGACGCTTTGCACGTGGGCCAAGGTCTTGAGCAGCGCGGCGCGTTCGATGGTGAGCTTCATGGCGTTAAAGGTTTCGAACCTTGTCGTTGTGAGTCATCTCTTGGGTCGAAAGGCCCTACCGAGTCTGCCGAAAATTCCGGATCGCGGATCATGAAAACCGGCCCGGAGTCCCTTCCGCCCGCCGCACCCTGGGCCGAGGCCGGCGGAGCCGTTCCGTACCGCATGTCGGGGGTTCGAGACCGCCCCTGGTCACGGCCGTTCACTATAGCGCAGGGGCGCCCGAAAGGTAAGGGCGGAAGCACGCGGAAAAGGCCCCGGAAAGGGCCTTTCGGGGCCGCTCGGCGGCCTTTGCATCCGCCGCTCGCCGGCCGGGCGCGATGGCCGGCGCCCCGAGTGCGTCGGGAGGCGCCGGGAGGCACCCGGGAAGCGCCCGGGGCCCGCCGCCGGGGTCAGACCCCCAGCATGCGCCGCAGCAGCTCGATGTCCTCGGCGAAAGCGGGGTCGAGGGACTTGAGCTCCTCGACCTTGCGGACCGCGTGCATCACCGTGGTGTGGTCCCGGCCGCCGAACTTTCGGCCGATTTCCGGCAGCGAGCGCGAGGTCAGCTGCTTGGCGAGGTACATGGCCACCTGACGGGGCCGGGCCACCGCCCGGGCGCGCCGGGCCGAATGCATGTCGGTGACGCGGATGTTGAAATGCTCGGCGACGCGCTTCTGGATCTCCTCGATGGTCACCCGGCGGTCGTTCGCGCGCAGCAGGTCGTGCAGCACCTCCTGGGTGGTCTCCAGGGTGATCGGGCGGCCCACCAGGGTCGCGTGCGCGATGATCCGGATCAGCGCCCCCTCGAGCTCGCGCACGTTGGAAGTGATCTTGTGGGCCAGGAACTCCAGCACCTTCGGCGGCACCTGGGTCTCCGACTGCTCGGCGCGGCTCTGCAGGATGCCGAGGCGAAGCTCGTAGGTGGTCGGGTGGATGTCGGCGACCAAGCCCCAGCCGAGGCGCGAGCGCATGCGCTCCTCGACGCCCTCCAGGTCCGAGGGGCTCTTGTCGGCGGAGACGACGACCTGCCGGTTCTGATCGACCAGCGCGTTAAAGGTATGAAAGAATTCTTCCTGGGTCGCCTCGCGCCCGCCGATGAACTGCACGTCGTCGATCATCAGCACGTCGACCGAACGGAACTGCGACTTGAAGGCCATGGTGTCTTTGGTCCGCAGGGCGCGGACGAACTGGTACATGAATTTCTCGGCCGAGAGATAGATGATGCGCCGCTCCGGGTAGCGCGCCTTGATCTCCCATGCGATGGCGTGCATGAGATGCGTCTTGCCAAGGCCGACCGGCCCGTAGAGGAACAGCGGGTTGAAGGGCACGCTGCGCGCCTCGGCCACGCGGCGGGCCGCCGCATAGGCCAACTCGTTGGGTTTGCCGACGACGAAGTTCTCGAAGGTAAAGCGCGCGTCCAGGGGTGCGCTGAGGTCGTTGTAGCTGGCTTCCGCTTCGCGGGCCGCGGCCTTTGCCGCGCCGAGGGCGGTCAGCGCCGGCGCCGCGGCCCGAGCGTGCGGTGCACTTTCCGGCTTCGCCGCCGGACGGGCGGGCGGCTGGACGACGATCTCGACCCGCTCGATCGCCTCGTTCTCATCGCGCCAGAGTTCGCAAATCTGCTCTGCGTAGTTGCTCGTCACCCAGTCCCGCATGAAGCGCGTCGGAACCGCCATGCGGACCGCGCGGTCCTTGACCGCGACCAGGGTAAGCGGCTTGAGCCAACTGCGGAACGCGGCGTCACCGACCTCGGCGCGCAAGTGGCCGCGGACCCGTGCCCATTGTTCCTCAATCATGCCCCCCTGGTCTTCCCCGACCACGCGCGTCATCCGGATCCCCCTCGTGTCTTCCCGCCAAGCGCCCCGACGGCTTACCGCGCTGTACGCATCCGTCATCTCTGCCCAGTCGCCCCCTGCCCGTCATCGCCCTTTCGAGCGGTCCTTTTCGTGCCGCAGCGGTTTTGCATTCGCCCCCCGACAAAACCGTTATCCAGCAACGACAATCCCTGCGGCCGCCTCTAAGAGGCCGCCGCTCTCAATCCGCAGTTTTCCCCGACACGTCGTTTCGCGGAAAATGCGACAGATTGCACACTATTCGCCTTATTTCCTGTGTCCGTTTCGATTCGACGCAAATACTGCGGATCAATACGGACACGGGCGCACCCTGGCGTAGTTTTGATTTATGCTTCTTTATGTGGCGCGGTTCTTATTCTTCTGCGCCTGTCGACCTGACCCGAGGACTGTACCGGCGAGGCCTTCGGGTGACAAGCGGACCGTTTAGGGAACGCGTCTTTTTTGAGTCGCCATGACCTTGTTGCAACGCTTTTGCTCGACCATGCGGTGAAAACGCCGAACGTCGGTCAGCGCAACCCGCAGTTCCACCGCGCGGCGCGGTATGCGTTTCTTATCGTGCACGCTCGGGTTCCGGCACAGAGTTCAAGCGCCATGACCGAGTCACGGTCTCGGAACCGCGGCTCACGGCATCTTCTTCCCGGAAACGCTCGTTCGAAAGCGCGCGGTCTTACGCTGCGCCAAACTGCGTCACGCGTGTCGCAATTCGACGGATGAGGGCGCCGCGGCGCCGCGTCGGCGGCCTGCGCCTCAAGACCGTCTTATCGCGTCATGACGAAGACTCCAGCGGGGCGCCGCGCAAAAAAAGAACGCGCCGTCGTTGCGATGGCGCGTTCCCGACCGGCGACGGCGACCCCGCGGTCGCCGCGCGGCTTCCGTCTAAAGAGCCTTGATGCGTGCCGACAGCCGCGACAGCTTGCGCGACGCTGTATTGTCGTCCAGCACGCCGGCCTGCACGCCGCGATGCAGTTCCGGCTGCGCGGCCTTCAGCGCGTCCTGGGCCGCCGCCTTGTCGCCGCCGGCGATCGCCGTCTCGACCTTCTTGACGAAGCTGCGGATGCGGCTGACGCGCGCGCCGTTCACTTCGGCGCGCCGCGCGTTGCTGCGGATGCGTTTCTTCGCGGACTTATGATGGGCCATGGATTCTCGACCTGTCTGTTGGCAACTTCCGGCACGGAAGGCCGGGGTTATAGCCGCCGCCCCCGGCCGGGTCAAGGCGCCGGCCGGACGCAGGCACGGCCCGTCCGAATAGGGCGAATCGGCCGTTTCCGGCGGCCGGGCGCCCGGGCGCGGTCAGCGATTCTTCCAGGTGGGCTTCCGTTTTTCCACGAAGGCCGCCATCCCTTCCTTCTGGTCCTCGGTCGCGAAGGTCGAATGGAACAGCCGCCGCTCGAAGCGGATGCCCTCGGCGAGCGTCGTCTCGTAGGCGCGGTTCACCGACTCCTTGGCCAGCGCCACGATCGGCTGCGACATGGAGGCGATCTTCTCGGCGGTCGAGAGCGCCTCTTCGAGGAGGCGGTCGGCGGGAACGACGCGCGCCACGAGGCCGCAGCGCTCGGCCTCTTCGGCGTCCATCATGCGCCCGGTCAGGCAAAGCTCCATCGCCTTCGACTTGCCGACGAAGCGGGTCAGGCGCTGGGTGCCGCCGGCGCCCGGGATGATGCCCAGCGTGATCTCCGGCTGGCCGAACTTCGCCGAGTCGGCCGCCAGGATGAAGTCGCACATCATGGCGATCTCGCATCCGCCGCCCAAGGCGTAGCCGGCGACCGCGGCGATCACCGGCTTGCGGGCCTGCGCCAGGCGCTCCCAGCCGCGGGTGATGAAGTCTTCGCGGTAGGCCTGCATGTAGGTCTTGTCCTTCATCTCCTTGATGTCGGCGCCGGCCGCGAAGGCCTTCTCCGATCCGGTCAGCACGATGCAGCCGACATCGTCGTTCGCCTCGAAGTCGTCGAGCGCCCGGGCGAGATCTTCGGTCAAGGCCGCGCAGAGCGCGTTCAGGGCCTGCGGGCGGTTCAAGGTGATGAGGCCGACCTTGCCTCGCGTTTCGACCAGGATGTTTTCGTAGGCCACTCGACTCTCCCGTGCTCCGTTTTCGAATTGACGTGATGGCGTTGGTAGTTGCCGCGCCTTATTGCGGCTGCAGCGTAAAGCGGACGACCAGGTCTCCGTCCTGCCCGAGAAAACTGATGGCAAGGCGTTCGCCTTCGCGCAGGAAGCTCGGTCCCGCGTCGCCGTTGCGCTCGACCGCCTGCCAGCCGAGCTGCGGCAGCGTGCGGCGGTAGAACGCCTCGACCTGCGCCCGCGTGGTCGGCCCCTCGGCATAGGACTCGACGATCCGGCCGGACGGCTTGTCGAACACCACGCCGGCATCGGGAACGGGCTTCAGGCCGAGCATCAGCGGCAGGTCCTCGATCCCGGCGACGAAGGCCGCCTCCTGCGCCGGCGCGCCCCGCGGCAGGGTGCCGGCGGCGACGGCGCAGAGGCATCCGAGGACGAGGATGAGGGCGGACAGGCCGCGGTGGTTGCGGCGGGGCGGGCGATCCATGGCCCGCTTCCTTACCCTACCGTTGCCGCACCGCACAATAGAAAGTCGAGCGTCCGGATTGGACGAGGCGCCGCACGCCGCAGCGCGCGCCGTTTTGTCCCGCGTCGGCGCCTTTGGCGGCCGCGCCGCAGGTGCAGGCCGGGCAGGCCAGGCCCTCGCGGTCGTAGACCGCCCACTCGTGCTGGAAGTAGCCGAGCTCGCCGTCGGCCTGGACGTAATCGCGCAGCGAGGAGCCGCCGGCCTCGATGGCGCGCAGCAGGACGCTGCGCACCGCGCCCGCCAGGCGCTCGGCGCGCCCGCCCTGCACGGTATAGGCCTGGCGCCGCGGCGACAGCCCGGCGAAATAGAGGCTTTCGCAGACGTAGATGTTGCCCAGGCCCGCGACGACCCGCTGGTCGAGCAGCGCCGCCTTGATCGGCGTGCGCTTGCCGGCGAGGCGGCGCGCCAATTCCGGGCCGTTGAAGGCGTTGCCGAGCGGCTCCGGCCCGAGGCCGGCGAGCAGCCGGTGCCCCGGCAGGTCGGCCTCGTCGACCAGGTCCATCAGGCCGAAGCGCCGGGCGTCGTTGAAGCGGATCTGGTCGCCCGCCTCGGTTTCCAGGATGACGTGATCGTGCGGTTCGAAGGCCGCGCCGGGCGCCGGCGAGACCACCATGCGGCCCGACATGCCGAGATGGCAGAGCAGCACCTGGCCGTCGTCGAGATGGATCAGGATATACTTGGCGCGCCGCCCGACGCGGCGCACGCGCCGGCCCTGCAGCCGGGCCGCGAAGTCGGGCGGCAGGGGAAACCGCAGGTCCGGGCGACGCTGCAGCACGCGCCGCAGGCGCTGGCCCTCCAGGCGCGGGCGCAGGCCGCGGACGACGGTCTCGACTTCTGGCAGTTCGGGCATGCCGACGATCTTGTGCGGGGCGCGCCGGTGGAAAGCCCGGCGCCGGGGTGGTCCTCGATCGGGCCACAGAGTAGCGCCGCCGCGGCCCGCGCGCTATGGTCGCCGCGCACGAGGGGGCGAGGATTCTGGACAAGCCATGACACGGGACGGGCGGCCGCCGGCGGAGCCGGCCACGACGCATTTCGGCGACCGCGAGGTGCCGGCCGAGGAGAAGGCCGGGCTGGTGCGCGGCGTATTTCAGAGCGTTGCCGGGCGCTACGACCTGATGAACGACCTCATGTCGGGCGGCGTCCATCGCCTGTGGAAGGCGACCCTGCTGGACTGGCTCAATCTCCGTCCCGGCCAGCGCCTGGTCGACGTGGCCGGCGGCACCGGCGACATCGCCTTCGGCGTGCTCGACCGCCTCGGCCCCGAGCGGTGCGGGCCCATCGTGGTCTGCGACCTGACCCCCGACATGCTGCGCGTCGGGCGCGACCGGGCGCTCGACCGCGGCCTCCTGGCTCCGCGGCTGCCCGGCGGGCTGCATTGGGTCTGCGGCGACGCCCAGGCGCTGCCGCTCGCCGACCGCAGCATGGACGCCTATACCATCGCCTTCGGCCTGCGCAACGTGACCCGCATCGAGGCGGCGCTCGCCGAGGCGCGGCGGGTGCTGCGGCCCGGCGGGCGCTTCCTCTGCCTGGAGTTCAGCCAGGTCGTCCTGCCGCTGCTGTCGCAGCTCTACGACCTCTACTCCTTCCGCGTGCTGCCGGCGCTCGGCCAGCTCGTGGCCGGCGACCGCGAGGCCTATCGCTACCTGGTGGAGAGCATCCGCCGCTTCCCGCCGCAGGACGAGCTGGCCGCCCGGATGACCGAGGCCGGCCTCGGCCAGGTGCGCTACCGCAACCTGAGCGGCGGGATCGCGGCGCTGCATTCCGGCTGGCGGCTATAGACGCCGATGCTGCCGCTGCTGCGCACCCCGCGAATCCTGCTGCGCCTGCTGCTCATCGCGCGCATCCTGGCGCGCCACGACGTGCTGGCCGCCTTCGAGGAGCGGCACATCGCGCCGGGCATCGTCTGGCTCGCGCGGCTCGGCGCGCGCCGGCGCCGCGAGGGGCGCGCCGGGCAGAAGCTGGCCCGGGCGCTGGTCGAGCTCGGCCCCAGCTTCATCAAGCTGGGCCAGTTCCTCTCGACCCGGGGCGACCTGCTCGGCGAGGAGATGGCCGCCGACCTCTCGGCGCTGCAGGACCGCCTGGCGCCGTTCGACGGCGCCGAGGCGCGCGCCATCGTCGAACGCGAGCTCGGCCGCCCGATCGGCGAGCTCTTCGCGTCGTTCGATTCGACGCCGGTCTCGGCCGCCTCGATCGCGCAGGTCCATTTCGCGGTCACGCCGCCGGCAGAGAGTCCTAGGGCGCGCTCCACTGCGGGCCACATGGCGCCGGAGACTGCGGGGCAGGCGCAGGACGAGGCCGGCCGCGAAGTCGCCGTGAAGGTCCTGCGTCCCGGGGTCGAGAAGGCCTTCGAGCGCGATCTCGAGCTGCTCTACTGGTTCGCGCAGCTGGTCGAGAGCACCCAGCCGCGCCTGCGCCGCCTGCGCCCCGTTGCCGTGGTGCAGGTCTTCGAAGAGACGGTCCGCCTCGAGATGGACCTGCGCATGGAGGCGGCGGCGGCGGCCGAGCTGGCCGACAACTTCGCCGAGGACCCCAGCTACCGCACGCCGCCGGTCGACTGGCAGCGCACCTCGCGCCGGGTGCTGACCATGGGCCGCGTCGGCGGCATCCCGATCGACGACCGCGACGCCCTGCTGGCGGCCGGCCACGACCTGCGCGCGGTGCTGACCAAGGCCGCCACGATCTTCTTCAACCAGGTGTTCCGCGACGGCTTCTTCCACGGCGACCAGCACCCGGGAAACATGTCGGTCGACCCGGACGGCAGCATCGTCGCCGTCGACTTCGGCATCATGGGCCGGCTCGACCGGCCGACGCGCACCTACCTGGCCGAGATGCTGCTGGCGCTGCTGGCGCGCGACTACCATCGCCTGGCGCAGATCCACGTCGAGGCCGGCTACCTGCCGTCGGGCAAGGCGGTCGAGCTTTTCAGCCAGGCGCTGCGCTCCGTCTCCGAGCCGATCTTCGACCGCCCGCTGACCGAGATCTCCTTCGCGCAGCTGCTGGGCCGGCTGCTGCAGGTCACCGAGGCCTTCGACATGCCGGTGCAGCCGCAGCTTCTGCTGCTGCAGAAGAACATGGTCATGGCCGAGGGCGTCAGCCGCCGACTCGACCCCAGCATCAACATCTGGACGCTGGCGGAGCCGCTGATCGCCGACTGGATGCGCAAGAACCGCGGGCCGCAGGCCCGGCTGCGCGAGGGGACCGCCGAGCTCGGCCGGGTGCTGGAGGACCTGCCGAGCCTGCTGCGCAACCTGGACGCCGCGGCCCGCACCCTGGCCGGCGGCAAGCTGCGCCTCGCCCTGGACGGCGAGCGGGGCCCCGGCGGGCGGGCGCCGTCGAGCCTGGCCTATTGGGCCCTGGCGGTCGCGGTCGCCGCCCTTGCCCTGGCGGCGGCGGCGCTGTTCTGAGGCCCCACCGCCCGCGCCATTCGGGTCCGTCGCTAGCCCTCATGGGGCTTGTCAGACGGCGTCCCCGCACCTACCTTATCTACAAGCTTCAACCGTGAAATTGACCGGTTCCCACAATGCTTGCGGGTAAACGCATCCTGCTGATCGTCGGCGGGGGGATCGCCGCCTACAAGACGCTGGACCTGATCCGCCGCCTGCGCGAGCGCGGCGCCGCCGTGCGCTGCATCCTGACCCGCGCCGGGGCCGAGTTCGTGACCCCGCTGTCGCTGGCGGCGCTGAGCGGCGACAAGGTCTACGGCGAGCTCTTCTCGCTGACCGACGAGGCCGAGATGGGCCACATCGAGCTGTCGCGCGCCGCCGACCTGGTGGTGGTCGCGCCGGCGACCGCCGACCTCATGGCCAAGATGGCCGGCGGCCGGGCCGACGACCTGGCGAGCACCGCCCTGCTGGCGACCGACAAGCGGGTCCTGATCGCGCCGGCCATGAACCTCCGCATGTGGCAGCATCCCGCCACGCAGGCCAACCTGAAGACCCTGACGGAGCGCGGCGTGCTGAGCGTCGGGCCCAACGAGGGCGACATGGCCTGCGGCGAGTACGGCCCGGGCCGCATGGCCGAGCCGGACGAGATCCGGGCCGCGATCGCCGACTTCTTCGGCCGCGCCGCGCCGCTCAGCGGCCGCCGCGCCCTGGTGACCAGCGGGCCGACCCACGAGGCGATCGACCCGGTGCGCTACATCGCCAACCGCTCGTCGGGGCGCCAGGGGCATGCCGTCGCCGTCGCGCTGGCCCGCCTCGGGGCGCAGACCACGCTGGTGACCGGCCCGACCGCCCTGGCCGATCCGCCGGGGATCGAGGTCGTGCACGTCGAGTCGGCCGCCGACATGCTGGCCGCCTGCACCAAGGCCCTGCCGGTCGACGTGGCGGTCTGCGCCGCGGCGGTCTCGGACTGGCGCGTCGCCGCGCCGCGCAACAGCAAGATCAAGAAGAACGGCGGCGCGCCGCCGAAGCTCGAGCTCGCCACCAACCCGGACATCCTGGCCAGCCTCGCGGCGGCCGGCAGCGCCCGGCCGCGCCTGGTGATCGGCTTCGCGGCCGAGACCGAGAAGGTCGTCGAGCACGCGCGCGCCAAGCTGGCGGCCAAGGGCTGCGACTGGATCCTGGCCAACGACGTGGCGCCCGGCACCGGCACCTTCGGCGGCGCCGAGAACACGCTGCACCTGATCGACGCCGCGGGCGTCGACTCCTGGCCGCGCCTGTCCAAGGAGGCCGCCGCCGAACGGCTGGCGGCGCGCATCGCCGCGGCGCTGGCCGCCGGGCAGGCGGAGGCCCGGCCGACATGAGCGAATTCGAGGTTCCCGTCCGCCGCCTGCCGCACGGCGCCGACCTTGCGCTGCCGACCTATGCCACGGCACAGAGCGCCGGCATGGACCTCCTGGCCGCAGTCGAGGGCGACGTCGTGCTGGCGCCCGGCGAGCGCCGGCTGATTCCCACCGGGATCGCCATCGCGCTGCCGCCGGGCACCGAGGCGCAGGTCCGGCCGCGCTCCGGCCTGGCGCTCAAGCACGGCGTCACCGTGCTGAACGCGCCGGGCACCATCGACGCCGACTACCGCGGCGAGGTCGGCGTGGTGCTGATCAACCTGGGCCGGGAGCCCTTCACGGTGACGCGCGGCGCGCGCATCGCGCAGCTCGTCGTCGGGCCCTACGCGCGGGCCGCCTGGCGCCCGGTCGCGGCGCTCGACGACAGCGCCCGCGGCGCCGGCGGCTTCGGCTCGACCGGGCTGGCGACGGCGGCGCCGAAGACGGCGGAAGGCTGAGCGATGCTGCGGCTGTCCAAGCGCCTGCTTTTCGCGATCGAGGCGGTGGTCGACATCGCCTATCACGCCGGGCCCGCCCCGGTGCGCTCGGGCGACATCTCGCGGCGCCAGGGCATCCCGCGGCGCTATCTCGAGCAGGTCCTGCAGCATCTCGTGCACAAGGGGATCCTGACCGGCCAGCGCGGCCCGCGCGGCGGCTACCGCCTGGCCCGCGAGCGCCGGCGCATCACCGTGGGCGAGATCGTCCGCGCCGTGCGCGAGCTCGAAGGCGGCCCCGATCCGATCGAGGAGTCGGCCGGCTCCGCGATCGGGCGCGAGGTCGTGCGGCCGATCTGGACCGAGATGCAGGACGAGATGATGCACCGCGTCGACGCTCTGACCATCGAGACGCTGTGCGAGCGGGCGCGCGACGTCGGCGTGCCCAGCGAGGCCGCGCAGGTCCCGGACTTCAGCATCTGACCCGACGGAGCAGGAACGAGACGATCGAGGGAGACGACCGCATGCCCGAATCCGCCGGCGCCCCGGACATCGCCGCTTCGGGCGAGTTCAGGGGCCGCATCTACGACAGCATCCTCGAGACCATCGGCGCGACGCCGCTGGTGCGCCTCGGCCGCCTGGCCGCCGCGCACGGCGTCGCGGCCGACATCGTCGGCAAGTGCGAGTTCTTCAACCCCGCCGCCTCGGTCAAGGACCGCATCGGCTACGCCATGATCGCGGCGCTCGAGGCGGAGGGGCGGATCGGGCCGGACACGGCGATCATCGAGCCGACCAGCGGCAACACCGGAATCGCCCTCGCCTTCGTCTGCGCCGCCAAGGGCTACCGCCTGATCCTGGTGATGCCCGAGACCATGTCGCTCGAGCGCCGCAAGATGCTGCGCCTGCTCGGCGCCGAGCTGGTGCTGACCGAAGGCGCGCTCGGCATGCGCGGCGCGATCGACCGGGCCGAGGCGATGCTGCGCGAGCTGCCCGACGCGGTCATGCCGCAGCAGTTCGACAACCCGGCCAACCCGGAGATCCACCGCACCACCACGGCGGAGGAGATCTGGCGCGACACCGCGGGCGGCATCGACGTCGTGGTCAGCGGCGTCGGCACCGGCGGCACGCTGACCGGGGTCGGCACGGTGCTCAAGGCGCGCAAGCCGGCGGTCCGCATGGTCGCCGTCGAGCCGGAAGACAGCCCGGTGCTGTCGGGCGGCGCGCCGGGGCCGCACAAGATTCAGGGAATCGGCGCCGGCTTCGTGCCGAACAACCTCGATATCGCCCTGATCGACGAGGTGGTGCGCATCGGCAACGACACCGCCTTCGCGGTGGCGCGCGAGGTGGCGCGGCTCGAGGGCGTGCCGGTGGGCATCTCGTCCGGCGCCGCGCTGGCGGCGGCGCTCGAGATCGGCGCGCGGCCGGACATGGCCGGCAAGCTGATCGTCGTGGTGCTGCCCTCCTTCGCCGAACGCTACCTCACGACCGATTTGTTCGAGGGCCTCTGCGACCCCACTTAGGAACCATGGCAGACCACATCCCCGACGACGACTTCGAGTTCAGCGACGCGCAGATCGACCGCTACGCCCGCCACCTGGTGCTGCCGGAGATCGGCGAGGCGGGCCAGGCCCGCCTGCTGCGCAGCAAGATCCTGGTGATCGGCGCCGGCGGCCTGGGCTCGCCGCTGCTGCTCTACCTGGCCGCCGCCGGCGTCGGCACGCTCGGCGTGGTCGACGACGACGCGGTCGATCTGTCGAATCTGCAGCGTCAGGTGCTGCACGACACCTCCAAGGTCGGCACGCCCAAGACCGCGAGCGCCGCCGAACGCCTGGCCGAGGTCAACCCCGAGGTCCGCGTCGTCGAGCACCGCGGGCGGCTGACCCGCGAGACGGTCGCGGAGACCATCGCCGGCTACGACCTGGTGGCCGACGGCTCGGACAACTTCCCGACCCGCTATCTGCTGAACGACGCCTGCTACCTGGCCGGGATCCCGCTGGTGTCGGCGGCGATCCTGCGCTTCGACGGGCAGCTCTCGACCTTCAAGGCGCACGCCCGCCCGCCCGGCGAGCCGGAGGCGATGCCGTGCTACCGTTGCATCTTCGGCGACCAGCCGCCGGACCAGAAGCAGAGCTGCGCCGACGTCGGCGTGCTCGGCGCGCTGGCCGGCACCATGGGGTCGCTGCAGGCCGTCGAGGTGATCAAGGAGCTGCTCGGCATCGGCGAGAGCCTGGCCGGCTCCCTGCTGCTTTACGACGCCCTCGGCGCCACCTTCCGCAAGATCAAGGTCAAGGCCGACCCGGGCTGCGCGCTGTGCGGCCCGCAGGCGACGATCCGTGACCTGCAGAGCGTCTCCTACCGCGAGGACGAGCCGTTCTGCGCCGCCTGAGCGCCCCGCCGCCGCGGGAAATTCAGAACCGGGGCTTTTAGAACCGGGCCTCTTGCGGCCCGACGTCTCAGAACATCGTCTCGATGACGCGGTCCGGCGGGGTGTGGCCGTCGGCGAAGGTCTTGATGTTGATGATGACCTTCTCGCCCATGGCGATGCGGCCCTCGATCGTGGCCGAGCCCATGTGGGGCAGCAGAATCACGTTGTCGAGCTTCATCAGCTTGGGATTGATCGCCGGCTCGTGCTCGAAGACGTCGAGCGCGGCGCCGGCGATGTCGCCCGATTCCAGCAGGCGGGCCAGGGCGTTCTCGTCGATCACCTCGCCGCGGCTGGTGTTGACGATGTAGGCCTGGCTGCCGAGCAGGTTGAGCCGCCGGGCCGACAGCAGGTGGTAGGTGGCCGGCGTGTGCGGGCAGTTGATCGAGACGATGTCCATGCGCGAGAGCATCTGATCGAGGCTCTCCCAGTAGGTCGCCTCGAGCTCCGCCTCGATGTCGGGATGGACCCGCCGCCGGTTGTGGTAGTGGATCGCCAGGCCGAAGCCGCGCGCCCGGCGCGCCACCGCCTGGCCGATCCGGCCCATGCCGATGATCCCCAGGCGCTTGCCCCAGATGCGGTGGCCGAGCATCGAGGTCGGGCCCCAGCCGGTCCACTGCCCGGCGCGCACCAGGCGCTCGCCCTCGGCCAGGCGCCGGGGCAGCGCCAGCATCATGGCCATGGTCATGTCGGCCGTGTCCTCGGTCAGGACGCCGGGCGTGTTGGTCACGGTGACGCCGCGCTGGCGCGCCGTCTTGAGGTCGATGTGGTCGACCCCGGTCCCGAAGGAGGCGATCAGCTTGAGGTCCGGCCCGGCCTGGGCCAGCACGGCCGCGTCGATGCGGTCGGTGACGGTCGGCACCAGGACGTCGGCGCCCTTCATCGCCTCGACCAGCCGGCTCTGCGTCATCGGCTCGTCGTCGATGTTCAGGCGGCAGTCGAAGAGCTCCATCATGCGGGTCTCGATGACGTCGGGCAGGCGCCGCGTCACGACGACCAGGGGCTTTTTCTTGGCCATGGGTGAATCCGCCGAGGGCTTGCGATCGGGATCCGCGAAGTGCGCTTGCCATAGCAGGCTATCGCCGGTTTTGTCCAGGGTCGCCCAAAGGATACCGGTGCCGGGCGGCTGGCGCGGCGCGCGGCGTGCCTCCCGCTCCGGCGATCGCCCGGCCCTCCCTTGACCGGGCGCGCACCCCGGCGGTAGGACAGGGGCCCGGCGGCCCGAAGCCCGGGCCCGCCGCGCCGCCGTCGAGAAGGCCCGATGTTCCGCGTTTTGCGTCTGTCGCTTACCTCTCTGCTGCTCACCGTCCTGCTGCTCGGGGATGGCCCGCGCCCGGCCACGGCGCAGACCGGCGCGCCGACGGACGCCGCGCTGCCGCCGGGTCGGACCGGCCTGCCGCTGCCGCGCTTCGCCAGCCTGCGCGCCGACGAGGTCAACCTGCGCACGGGGCCGGGCATCCGCTATCCCATCGAGTGGGTCTACACGCGGCGCGGCATGCCGCTGGAGATCGTCGGCGAGTTCGAGACCTGGCGGCGGATCCGCGACTGGCAGGGCACCGAGGGCTGGGTCCACCAGAGCATGCTCACCGGCCAGCGCAGCGCCCTGGTGGTCGGCAAGCAGCGGTCGCTGCGCCGCGGGCCCGAGCCCAAGGCCCCGGCCGTCGCCCTGGTCGATGCCGGCGTGGTCGGCGAGATCGACTCCTGCGAGGCGGGCTGGTGCCGGATCGACGTCCGGGGCTTCGCCGGCTGGCTGCGCGAGGACGAGTTCTACGGCGTGCTGCCCGGCGAGACGATCGAGTAGCCGGCGGCGGCCCGTGCGCAGGGCGCCCATTTCAGAGAAGTCGCAGGGCGCCCGTTCTAGAGAATCTGACTGAGGAATTCCCGGGTCCGCGGGTCCCGGGCCTCGGTGAAGAAGGTCTTCGGCGGGCCGTGCTCGACGATCACGCCGCGGTCGGTGAAGTAGATGTGGTCGGCGATCTCGCGGGCGAAGCCCATCTCGTGCGTCACCAGGATGCAGGTCATGCCTTCGGCGGCCAGCTCCTTGATGGTCACCAGGACCTCCTTGACCGTCTCCGGGTCGAGCGCCGCGGTCACTTCGTCGAACAGCATGACGTCCGGGCGCATGGCGAGCGACCGGGCGATGGCGACGCGCTGCTGCTGGCCGCCCGACAGCTCGCCGGGATAGCTGTCCTCCTTGCCGTCCAGGCGCACCTTCCTGATCAGCGCCCGGGCGCGCGCCTCGACGTCCGCCTTGGGCTCCTTGAGCACCTTGAGCGGCGCCATCATGACGTTCTCGAGCGCGGTCTTGTGCGGGAACAGATTGTACTGCTGGAACACCATGCCGACCTTCTTGCGCAGCGCCAGCTTGTCGAGCTTCGGGGCGTGCACCTCCAGGCCGTCGACGGTGATCGAGCCCGCCTGGATGTCGTTCAGCGCGTTGATGCAGCGGATCAGGGTCGACTTGCCCGAGCCCGAGGGCCCGATGATGCAGATCACCTCGCCCTTCATGACGTCGAAGGTGACGCCCTTCAAGACTTCCAGCGCGCCGAAGGATTTGTGCACGTCCCTGATCGAGATGATCGGCTGGTCCGGGGTCCAGGCTGTTTCCGTCATGGCGCGGTGTCCTATTGCTTCACGGCGAATTTGCGTTCCAGGCGCATGGTCAGGCGCGCGATCGGGTAGCAGTAGGCGAAGAAGATGATCAGGCAGAATCCGTAGAACGGTACCAGAAGCTCGGGCATGTTGTTCTCCGCCTCCATGGCCTGGCGCGACAGCGTCACGATCTCCTCGACGCCGAGCAGCGAGACCAGCGGCGTCGCCATGGTCAAGATGGCGTACCAGTTCATCCACGGCGGGATCATGCGCTTGAAGCACTGCGGCAGGATGATCTGCCACAGCGTCTGAGCGCGCGAGAAGGCGAGCGACTCCGCCGCCTCCCACTGGCCCGAGGGGACCGACTGCACCGCGCCGCGGACGATCTCCGAAATGTTCGCCATGATCGGCAGCGACAGCCCGATCACGGCCTTCATCCAGTCCGGCACGGGAATGACCTGGTCGCCGATGCGGATCTCGAAGGGGAAGGCGAGCATCACGATGAACAGCAGGACCAGCCAGGGCGAGTTCCGAAACAGCTGCGTGACGAACCACGCGGTGTTGCGGACGGGCTTGTGGACCGAGATCTGCCACAGCCCCAGGATGACGCCGGCGGCCGTCCCGATCACCATGGTGAAGAAGCTGATCAGGATATTGAGCGCGAACCCGCTGGTGACGAGGAACGGCAGCCAGCGCCAGAGCGCTTCCAGCGCCTGCGTCATGCCGTAGCCGCCCTGCGCATAGGCGACCGCCGGCCAGGCCGCGGCGAGCGCGCCGAGGACGACCGGAACGGCGGCCGGCAGGTCCGCCAGCCAGCGCGAGAATCGCAGGCCGTCCGCGCGGTCGGGCGCGGAGGCGCGGAAGGGAAGCAGCACGGGGAGGTCGCCCTGCCGCGGCGCGGTCACGCCGGGGACGGGCCTGGCGGGCCGCATGCCTCAGCCTCCGTAGCCTGGGATGCGCATGGCGCGCTCCCAGCGGTGCATGCCGAATACGAGAATGCCGACGAGCACGATGTAGGCGATGAACAGCACGACCATGCAGGCGTTCTGGGCCGTCGAGTAGTCGTTGTAGATGCTCACCATCTGATAGAGCAGCTCGGGGACGGCGATCGCGAGCGCCTGGGTCGTGGTCTTCACCAGATTGACGAGATTGTTGTTCAATGCCGGCAGGCTGATCCGAAAGGCGAGCGGCAGGACCACGTAGACATAGGTCTGCAGGCGACTCATGCCCAGGGCCTCGCTCGCCTCCGCGGTCGCGGTCGGCACCGCCTCGATGCCGGAGCGAAAGATCTCGACGTTGAACGAGCCGGCGAAGAACGACAGCGAGATGATGGCCCAGCCCACGTTCGAGATGATCGGCACCTGGAGCCAGCCGTCCGGCGAATAGGTCGGCGTGAACTGGCCGAGCGCGAAATAGAAGAAGAGGAGCTGAATGAGCGGCGGCGTGTTGCGGAAGAACTGGATGTAGCCCTGCACGATCCCGCGCACGACCCGGGAGGAAGAGCCCTGCATCCAGGCGCCGAGAACGCCGATCGCCACGCTGAGCGCCACGCAGACGACCGAGAGCTGGACGGTCATCCAAAGGCCGCTGACGACTCTTTCGGTCTGCGTCGGATCGTAAAAGAAGATGAAGTTCCACTTCGGGTGCGTCTCGGCGAGATGCCGAAAGAACGCCTGGAACTCCTCGAGCATCGCTCAGCCCCCCGTCGGCCCGACGGAACCGGCGGGGCGCCCCGGTCCGGGGCGCCCCGCGCGGCCGCCGCTGGCGTGGCGGCAGCTACATCTTGCCGGCGAGCCAGTCGCTGAAGCGTGCGTGCTGGTCCTGGAGATACTTGGTCGGCTGGATGCCCCACTTCTTTTCGAGCTCGATCAGCCGGCCGGTGCGATGCCAGTTGTAGGTCATCCCGGACATCATCTGGCCGAAGACGCAGTCGCGCTCCGCCGGGGGCACCGCGAGGCCCCAGGGGTTGTCGTCCTCGGAGTTGAGCGGCATCTCGTAGTCGTTCCAGTTGCCCGAGGAGATGTCGGACATGATCGAGGAGTCGTCGTAGACCCAGGCGACGCACTTCTTGTCGCGCAGCGCCTGCTTGGCTTCCGCGTTGCCGGTGAAGGCGATCACCTTGGCACCGTAGCGGTCCTCGACGATCTTGTTGTAGAACGCGCCCTGCTTGCCGCACACCGGCTTGCCGCGCAGGTCTTCCCAGCTCTTGATATGGAGCGCCTTGGGCGCCAAGACGTTGGTGCCGGACGTGTAGTAGTTGGGCAGGGTGATGCCGACGATCTTGCGCCGGTCCGGGCGGTCCGACATCGTCGCGATCATCAGGTCGATCTTGCCCTGCTCGAGAAACTGCATGCGGTTGGACGATTGCACCGGGACGAGCTCGAGGCCGACGCCCATGGTGTCCGCCACGTCCTGCGCCATGTCGGGCTCCATGCCCACGATGTTGCCGCTGGTGTCCCGGAAGCCCCACGGCTTGTAGTCGGCCTTCACGCCGACGACGAGCTTGCCGCGGTCGAGGACCTTCTTGAATACGTCGTTGGTGCATTGGCCTGCGGTCGCAGGCGCCGCCATGGCGGCCGCGATGGCGAACGCCAACCCGATGGATAATGCCTTCTTCATGTCATCCTCCCTGATTTTGAATGTCTTGGGCGGCCCGGTCGTCAACGCCGGGATTGCATTCTTATCGTCGTATGGTGAACAGCGGCCGCCCCCCTGTCAATTTACCGGCGAATTCTCCTCGTCCTCGTCCCAGAATTCCCGATAGGCGCGGCGCTTGCGCTCGACCGACTGCAGCTTGTCCAAGGCGGGCGCGCCCGCCTTGCGCAGCAGCGTCGCGAGCAGGCCCTCGAGCACGGCGAACTGGGCGCCGAGCGAGGGAAAGAAGCTCGGCGAGCCGGCGCCGGCGACCAGCGGCACGTGGGCCAGGCGGGCCAGCGGGCTCGACCGGCGGTCCGTCACGGCGACGACCCGCGCGCCGCGCCCGCGCGCCTCGCGGCAGGCGAGCACCGTGGCACGCGCATAGGGCGCGGAGGAGAAGGCGAGCACCGCGTCGCCGGCCGAAAGATCGTACAGCCGGTCGGCCAGGCTGCCGCCCTGGATGCGCAGCAGCGACCAGTTTGGCAGCGCCATGCCGGCGACGTACTGCGCGTAGACCGCCAGGGAGAACGACCCGAGCATGCCGATGACGAGCACCGAGTCGGCCGCCAGGAGGTCCTCGGCGGCCGCGTCGATCGCGCCCTGCGCGCCGCCGGCGAGGAAGCGGTCGAGGTTCCCGACCATCGCCCGGGCCTGGTCCTGGACGACGCCGCCGGCGGCGGCGTCCTGCAGGATCCGGGCGCGGGCGGTGAAGCTCCGCTCCGTCAGCCGGTCCTGGAAGGTCTTGCGGAACGCCTCGTAGTCTTCGCAGTCGACCGCTCGCGCCAGACGCGACAAGGTGGCCGGGGCGACCTCCGCGCGCGCCGCCAGCGACCGCAGGGAGTGCAGCGCGACGTCCTCCGGATGGTCCAGGACATAGCGCGCCGCCTGTTTCAGGCGCGGCCCCAGGTCCGCGAAGCTCGCCTCGATTCTGGCCTGAACGTCCATTTCCATGCTCGTTTGTCTACCATCTTGACTCATTTGTTTCAATATCTAATATCTCTGAAACACTTGTCGCACACAGGCGTGCCGCCACGGCGCTGCGCCGGTCCACCCGGACTCGGTTCGATGCCATGACGGGGTTCGACGCCATGAGGGGGCAGACCGCCCTTCCGTCCCAGGCCTCGGTCGTCGGCATCGGCGGCGGGATGCGCTTTTTTCAGGAGACCGCCGCATGACCGAAAGCTTCGACGCCATCGTGGTCGGCACCGGCGTCGTCGGTGCCTCCACCGCCTTTCACCTGGCAAAGCTCGGCAACCTCAAGGTCTGCGTGCTCGACCGGGCCGGCCTGTGCGAGGGCGGCACCGCCAAGAGCTGCGCGATCGTGCGCAGCCACTACTCGGTCGTCTCCAACACGGCGCTGACGCTGAAGAGCCTGGAGATCTTCGACCGCTTCCAGGATTGGCTGGAAAGCGGCGAGGCGGAGAGCGGATTCGTCCGCACCGGCTACCTGATCGTCGCGCCGGAGGGGCCGCGCGCCGCGGCGATGCGCGAAGCGCTGCGCGGCCAGCAGCGGGTCGGCGCCAAGACCTTCGAGCTGAGCCGGGAGGAGGCGCGCAAGGTCCATCCGCTGCTCTCCCCGGACGACATCGCGATCGCCGCCTACGAGCCGGAGTCGGGCTACGCCGATCCCTACCTGACCACGACGAGCTTCCTGAACGCCGCGCGCCGGCGCGGCGCGGCGGTCCGGGCCAACCGCGCCGTGACCGCGGTGCGCGTGGCGGGCGGCCGGGTCACCGGCGTGGACACCGCGGAGGGACCGCTGTCGGCGCCGCTGGTCGTGCTCGCCTGCGGCCCCTGGTCGCGCCGCCTGACCGATCCGCTCGGCCTCGATCTCAGGCTCGAGGTCTCGCAGCACACCGTGCTGACCTTCGCCGCCGACACGCCCTACGACGACCGCTATCCCATCGTCAAAGACCTGAGCACCGACAACAAGATGTACTTCCGCCCGGCGAGCGGCGGCGTGGCGCTGGTCGGCACCGGGGACTACGGCAAGCCGCTCGACGGGCCCGAGGCGCTCGACGAGATCGTGTCGGACGACTTCGTGCTGCTGCAGGGCGGGCAGATCAGCCGGCGGATGCCGTGCTTCGAAACCGCCCGGCTGACCGCCAGCTGGACCGGCGCCTACGACATCACCCCCGACTGGAACCCGGTCCTGGGCCTGGTCGACGGCCTGGAGGGGCTGTCGCTCAACTGCGGCTTCTCGGGGCACGGATTCAAGCTGGCGCCGGCCGTTGGCCTGGTGCTGGCGCAGGAGATCCTGGGCCAGCCGCAGAGCGTCGACGTTTCCGCCTACGACCTCGGCCGCTTCGCCCGCGGCGAACCCCTGGTCGGGGCCTACGGCGAGGGCTCGATCTCCTGACCCGCGCAGCGCGGCCCGGCCATCGCGCGTCGCGCGCGCGTGGCTAGTCGAAGTCCTCGGCCAGCGCCGCGCGCACGGCCTCGGGCATGACCACCATGTGGCCGTACTGCGGGTGGGTGAAGCCGGCCACGACCTCGGCCCCCGCCTCGCGGAAGGCCGCGGCCTGGGCGTCGGTGAAGGGGAAGTGGATGAACTGCACCGAGGAGGCCTTGCCGGCCGCGGTGGTGCGGTCGACGTCCGCCTCGGCCTGGCCGACGATGGTTTCGCCGCCGACCCGCAGGAACGCGGTCTCCTCGATGCCGCCGAGCTTGGCCAGGAAGGTCTCGCGCCGGCGCGGATCGTCGATCTCGAACATGACGGTGGCGACCAACTCGCGGCCCTTTGGCACCAGCGGATTGTAGGCACGCAGCTCGTCCTCGATCTGCGCCTCGCCGCCCTTTTCGATGAACAGCATCTCGTGGATCTGATTCCACATGGTCTCGTAGTTCTCGAAATAGAACGTGCAGACCGGGCCGACCTCGAGCCGCCGGTGCTTCTTGGTCTCCACCAGCGCCCGGCGGCGCTCCTTGCGCTCGCTCGCGTACTGCTCGATCGGGATGATGTCGTCGCGGGTGATTTCGTGCTTTGCCGTCATTGTGAGACCTCGAGTCCGTAGGCGCGGGCGAAGAGCTCGATCGGATGGTAGGCCTGCGGCGGGACGGCCGTGCCGCCGTCGAGCCGCTCCATGACCTGCAGGAGATGCTCGCCGGCCAGCGGGCATTCGGAGGCGACGTAAGCCTTGCCCGATTCGGCTGCCTGGCGGCCCGCGGGACGGCCGATCTTGAGGGCCGTCTCGAAGTGGTCCTTCATCACGCCCCAGGAGCCGCCGTGCCCGGAGCAGCGCTCGATCACCGCGAGATCGGCCTCGGGAATCAGGCGCAGCAGCTCGCTCGCCTTGGCGCCCATGTTCTGCGCCCGCGCGTGGCAGGCGAGGTGCAGGGCGACGCCGCCGTCGAGCGGCTTCAGGCCCTCGGCGAGGCCTTCCTTCTTGGCGATGTCGACGACGTACTCGGTGATGTCGTAGGTCGCCTCGGCGAGGCGCTTGACCGCCGGATCGTCCGGCAGGAGGAGCGGCCACTCGAACTTCAGCATCAGCGCGCAGGACGGCGTCAGGGCGACCACCTCGTAGCCCTCGGCGATGCGCTCCGCAGCGGCCCGGCTGACCCGCTTGGCATACTCGGCGGCCTTGGCCAGGTCGCCGCGCTCGAGCTGCGGCATGCCGCAGCATCCGGGATAGAAGACCTCCGTCTCGACGCCGTTGCGCGCGAGCACGGCGCGCGCGGCCTCGCCTGTGGCGGGATTGTTGTAGTTCACGAAGCAGGTCGCGTAGAGCAGCGCCTTGCGCCCGTGCGCCGGCGCCGCCTCGTTGACCTCGGGCGCGGCCTCTTTGGCGCGCAGCGCGAAGGTGCGGCCGTGAAACTTGGGCAGTTTGGCCTCGCGGTGGACGCCGACGACCTTTTCCATGAGCGGGCGCGTGAGCCCGTTCTTCTCGTCGCTGGCCCAGTTCGCCAGGCCCGGCGCATGGCGCGCCAGGTTGCCGTTGCGGTCGGTCTTGGTCAGCTGCGCGCTCATCCCGTCGCCCTTGCCGGCGCGCACCTCGGCGGCCCGGTAGCGCAGCATGAGGTGCGGGAAGTCGATGTCGAACTCGTGCGGCGGCACGTAGGGGCACTTCACCATGAAGCACATGTCGCAGAGCGTGCAGCCGTCGACGACCTTCTTGAATCCGGCGCTGTCGACGCTGTCGAGCTCGCCGCTTTCCGATTCGTCGATCAGGTCGAAGAGCGTCGGAAAGGAGTCGCAGAGATTGAAGCAGCGCCGGCAGGTGTGACAGATGTCGAACACGCGGCGCATTTCCGCGTCGATCTTCTCGGCGTCGTAGAAGTCCGGGTCGTTCCAGTCGAGCGGATGCCGGACCGGCGCGTCGAGGCCGCCTTCACGCATGAGCTGACTTTCCCTTGTTGCCGTCCTGTGGTGCCGCCCCGTGCCGGAATGTCCGTGCCGGAATCTGCGTGCCGGCGGCGGGCGGGCTTGGCGGTTCGGGTGAACGAAACCGATTCGGCGCGGCCGGCGGCACCGCCGCCCGGCCGCCGGCGCCCGGCGGACCGGAGCGCGGGCAGCGCGCCCTGGCCCCGGTCCAGCGGGCGGATCTTCGCCTTGCGGCTCAGCCGAGGGTGTCGAGCGCCTTCTGGAATCGGCCGGCGTGGCTCTTCTCGGCCTTGGCGAGAGTCTCGAACCAGTCGGCGATCTCGTCGAAGCCTTCCTCGCGCGCCGCGCGGGCCATGCCCGGGTACATGTCGGTGTATTCGTGCGTCTCGCCCGCGATCGCGGCCTTCAGATTGAGGCCGGTGTCGCCGATCGGCTCGCCGGTGGCCGGGTCGCCGACCTCTTCGAGGAATTGCAGGTGGCCGTGCGCGTGGCCGGTCTCGCCCTCGGCGGTCGAGCGGAAAACCGCGGCGACATCGTTGTAGCCTTCGACGTCCGCCTTCTGCGCGAAATAGAGGTAGCGGCGGTTGGCCTGGCTTTCGCCAGAGAAGGCGTCTTTCAGATTCTGCTCCGTTTTGGAGCCTTTCAGTTGAGGCATGGTGCTCTCCCTCGTGATCTTGGCTCGGAAATGGGAATCGGCGTGCTCCGCCCGCAAGGCTGCAACGCCTTGCAGCTCTTTAGATAGGCGGACGCCGGGCCGCTGTCAATAGTTTAGAACTATTCTAAGGAAAAATTTAACCCGGCGTCACGGAAGGGTTATCAATCGCCTTCGCTGATCCGGATGACGACCTCGACGCGCGAGACGCGGGTGCCGGCCGGGGCCTTGGGCAAGCGCCCGAGCTCGACCTTGTCGCCGGGGATGTCCTCCAGCCGGCCGCTGTCCTCGAAGAAGAAGTGGTGGTGGTCGCCGACGTTGGTGTCGAAGTAGGAGCGGCCCGGCTCGACCACGACCTCGCGCAGCAGGCCGGTCTCGGTGAACTGATGCAGGGTGTTGTAGATGGTCGCCAGCGAGACGCGGATCCGCGCCGCGGCGGCTTCGGCCTGCAGCTGCTCCGCCGTCAGGTGGCGGTCGCCGCCCTCGAACAGCAGGCGCGCCAGGGCCAGGCGCTGGCGCGTCGGGCGCAGGCCGGCGGCGCGCAGGCGCTCGATGGTCTCGCTGTAGGGCCGGGGCGCTTTCATGCTGCTAATATAGTCAAGTGGGCGGTCAATTAAAGCCCCAAAAACAGTTAATTGTCTGTTTCTTTGGAATGCGTTCAGATCGTGCCGCGGCGCCGCGCGGCGGGCCCGGCCCCGGCCGCCGCCGAACCGCGATTCCTGCCGCTATGCGGTTGATCCATCGCCCAAAGCCTGTGTTATAGTCCGCGCTCCGAGGGCGCTGCGGCAGGGCTGGCGCCCCGGATTCGGTGTGCCTGCCCGCCGTCTTGCCGACGCCGTTTCGCGCGAAAGAGGCCGTATTGAGCGAGCGAAAGTCCAGCTTCGGGTACAAGGAGCTTCTCGAGTGCGCCCACGGCAAGCTGTTCGGGCCGGACAACGCCCGCCTGCCCTTGCCGCCCATGCTGATGTTCGACCGCATCACCAGGATCGCCGACAGCGGCGGGCTGCACGACAAGGGCGAGGTCGTCGCGGAGTTCGACATCAAGCCCGACCTCTGGTTCTTCAAGTGCCACTTCGAGAGCGACCCGGTGATGCCGGGCTGCCTCGGCCTGGACGCCCTGTGGCAGCTGGTCGGGTTCTTCCTCGGCTGGCTCGGCGCGCAGGGCCGCGGCCGGGCGCTCGGCGTCGGCGAGGTCAAGTTCAGCGGCGAGGTCGTGCCGACGGCGCGGCTCGTCACCTACCACCTCAACCTCAAGCGGGTGATCCAGCGCAAGCTGGTCATGGGAATCGCCGACGGCACCATGTCGGTCGACGGCGAGACGGTCTACGAGGCGACCGGCCTCAAGGTCGGGCTGTTCACCGCCCCCGAGTCCGCCTAGGCCGGAGCGCGTCAGGAGCTAAAGAAAGAAGATGCGGCGTGTCGTCGTCACCGGCCTGGGGGTCGTCTCCAGCATCGGCAACAACAAGCAAGAGGTCCTGGACTCGCTGCGCGCGGGACGCTCCGGCGTGTCCTTCAGCGAGACCTATGCCGAGATGGGCTTCCGCAGCCACGTTCACGGGGACATCAAGCTCGACCTGGAGCAGGCGCTCGACCGCAAGGTGCGCCGCTTCATGGGCGACGGCGCGGCGTTCAACTACGTCGCCCTGCAGGAGGCGATCGCCGATGCCGGCCTGACCCAGGCCGAGGTGTCGAACGAGCGCACCGGGCTCATCATGGGCTCGGGCGGACCGTCGACCTCCAACCAGGTCGCCGCCGCCGACATCGCGCGCAACAAGGGCCCGCGGCGAGTCGGCCCCTACATGGTGCCGCGCTGCATGTCGAGCACCAACTCCGCCAACCTCTCGACCGCCTTCAAGATCAAGGGGCTCAGCTATTCGATCAGCTCCGCCTGCTCGACCAGCGCGCACTGCATCGGCAATGGCCACGAGCAGATCCAGATGGGCAAGCAGGACATCGTCTTCGCCGGCGGCGGCGAGGAGGTGCACTGGAGCCTCTCGGTCCTGTTCGACGCCATGGGCGCGCTCTCGAGCAAGTACAACGACACGCCGGAGCGCGCCTCGCGGCCCTACGACCGGAACCGCGACGGCTTCGTGATCTCGGGCGGCGGCGGGGCGGTGGTGCTCGAGGAGCTGAGCCACGCGCTGGCCCGCGGCGCCAAGATCTACGGCGAGATCATCGGCTACGGCGCGACCTCGGACGGCGTCGACATGGTCGCCCCCTCGGGCGAGGGCGCGGTGCGCTGCATGCGCCAGGCGCTCGCCGGGCTCGGCAATACGCGCATCGACTACATCAACGCGCACGGCACCTCGACGCCGGTCGGCGACACCATCGAACTGGGCGCGGTGCGCGCGGTCTTCGGCGAGGACATGCCGCACATCAGCTCGACCAAATCGCTGACCGGGCACGCCCAGGGCGCCGCCGGCGTGCACGAGGCGATCTATTCGCTGCTCATGCTCGAGCACGACTTTCTCAGCGTCTCGGCCAACATCGACGACCTCGACCCCGATGCCGAGGGCATTCCGCTGGTGCGCGAGCGCATCGACGACGCCAAGCTCAACTGCGTTCTGTCCAACAGCTTCGGCTTCGGCGGCACGAACGCCAGTCTCGCCTTCAAACGCTACGAAGCCTGAGGCCTGCGGCGGGTGCGGCCGGGGGCGAACGGGACGGCCAATCGCGGCACCGGCGGCCGCGCAGGCCGCAAGGGCCGCAACAACTGGGGGAAGCGAACGACGTGTCCGGCAAATCGGGTTTGATGGCGGGCAAGCGCGGCCTCGTCATGGGCGTCGCCAACGATCGCTCGATCGCCTGGGGCATGGCCGAGGTGCTCGCCCAGCACGGCGCGGAGATGGCCTTCACCTACCAGGGCGATTCCTTCGAGCGCCGCGTGCGGCCGCTCGCCGATTCGCTCGGCGCGGACCTGGTGCTGCCCTGCGACGTCGACGCCGAGGGACAGATCGAGGCGGTCTTCGCGGCGCTGGCCGAGGCCTGGGGCAAGCTCGACTTCGTGATCCACGCGCTGGCCCATTCCGACAAGGACGAGCTCAAGGGCGCCTACCTGAACACCTCGCGGCGCAACTTCGCGCGCACCCTTGCGATCTCGTGCTACTCCTTCACGGCGGTCGCGCGCCACGCCGCGCCGCTGATGGGCGAGGGCGGCAGCCTGCTGACGCTGAGCTACCTCGGCGCCGAGCGCGTCACCCCGAACTACAACGTCATGGGCGTGGCCAAGGCGGCGCTGGAGACCAGCGTGCGCTACCTGGCCGTCGACCTCGGCGACCAGGGCGTGCGGGTCAACGCCATCTCGGCCGGGCCGATGCGGACGCTGGCCGGCTCCGCGATCGCCGACGCGCGCTTCGTGTTCCGCTGGAGCCAGACCCACGCGCCGCTGGCGCGCAACGTGCAGCTCGGCGAGGTGGGCGCCGCCGGCCTCTACCTCCTGTCCGAGCTCTCGGCCGGCGTCACCGGCGAGATCATGCACGTGGACGGCGGCTACAACATCATCGGCATCCCCTCGCCGCGCCGCCTGAACGCCGCGAACGAGGACGCCAAGTCCGCGTGAGGCCGGCGCCCGTCGCGGCGGGCCGGCCAACGCGTCGGCCGGTCATTCGGGCCGCGCGAGGACCGCTTCCGAACCGGTGACGACGTCGAGCAGTTCCGTCGTGATGGCCTCTTGCCGGAGCGCATGCGCCCGTCGGCCGAGGCTCTCCAGCTTCTCGCCGATATTGCGGTCGGCCGTTCCCATGACCCGCAGCCGGGCGCCGTTCTCGCTGGCCAGGGACTCCGTGACGGCATGGGTCACCTCGGCGAAGAGATACTCGCCGGCCAGGCGCTCGAGCAGTTCGGCCGGCGCCAGGTGATGCAGCGGCGGCGCGCGGCGTCCCGCCGATGCGAAGAGGGCCGGATCGAGCGGCAGCACGCGCTTGACCGCGACCTCGAAGCCGCCGCCCTTGCGGTAGCTTGCCGCGACCACCTCCGCGGTCGCGGCGGACGCCAGCGCCTCGACGACCTGCCTGGCGGCCGCCGGAACGCCGCCGACATGCGTCGCCATCGGAACCTGCCAGAGCGCATCGAGACCGCGCTCCTCGGCGACAATCGCACCGCGGCGTCCGACGATGCCGAGCCGCCGGCCGTTGCCCAGGGCCGTCTCGGCGCGATCGAGCAGGCGGTCGTTGAAATCGCCGGCGAAGCCGTGCTCGGAGCAGACGACGATCAGCACGTCCTGGCCGCGCGGGAGCGGCCCGCCGCCGCCGCCCGCCGCCGCGGCCGACAATGTGGCGGCCTCGGCAATGGCCTCTTCGATCACCTCGGCGTAGCGCCGGATGCCGGGCAGGGCGGACTGGGCCTCCTGCACGTGCGACGCGGCCAGCGCGCGCAGCGCGCGCATCAGGTCGCCGAGTTCTTTCAGATTGGCGATGCGCGCCTTGAGGCGGGGCAGATCCTCCATCTCAGCCGCCGCCGTCCGCCGCCGGAGACAGCTCGCGCGCGAACGACTCGATCAAGCGCAGAAGCTCGTCGCGGTCGTCCTGCGACAGCGCCCCGGTCGACTCGATGCGCGACAGGATATGGGGCGCGCTCTGCTGCAGCCGCGCGCCGAGCTCCGCCTTGAAGCGCTCGATGAGATCGAGCGGGACCGTGTCGAGCTTGCCTTCGCCGACCGCGAGCAGCAGGGCCGCCTGCTCCGCCAGGGCGAGCGGCCGATACTCCGGCTGGGCCAGGATCGCGCGGATGCGCCGGCCGTGTTCGATCGTGCGCTTGGTCCGTTCGTCGACCATGGCGCCGAAGCGCGTGAAGACCTCCAGCTCGAGGAACTGGGCATATTCCAGGCGAAGCGTCTCGGCGAAGTCCTTCAGGATGGGCGCCTGCGTCTTGCCGCCGACGCGCGACACGCTCATGCCGACGTTCACCGCCGGTTTCTGTCCTTCGTAGAACAGCTTAGGCTCGAGATAGATCTGCCCGTCCGTGATCGAGATCAGGTTGGTCGGAATGTAGGCGGTCAGGTTGCCGGCCTGCGTTTCCGCAATGGGCAGCGCGGTCAGCGAGCCGCCGCCGAAGTCTTCGGAGAGCTGCGCCGCGCGTTCGAGCAGACGGGCGTGAATGTAGAAGACGTCCCCCGGATAGGCTTCGCGCCCGGGTGGCTTGCGCAGCAGGAGCGAGAGCTGGCGGTAGATGATCGCGTGCTTCGTCAGGTCGTCGATGACGAGAAGGGCGTCGCGCCCCTGGTCGCGGAAATATTCGGCCATGGTGCAGGCCGCATAGGGCGTGATCCATTGCGCGCCCGGCGGCGCATCCGCCTCGCCGACCACGAAGATGCAGCGCTCGAAAGCGCCGAACTCGCGCACCGCCCTCACCACCTGGTTGACGGTCGACGCCTTCTGGCCGACCGCGGCGTAGACGCAGATCATGTCGGTGTCGCGTTGGCTAACGATGGTGTCGACGGCGATCGCCGTCTTGCCGGTCTTGCGGTCGCCGATGATGAGCTCGCGCTGCCCGCGGCCGAGCGGGATCATGGCGTCGATCACCGTGAGCCCGGTCATCAGCGGACGGGCGACGGGATCCCGGTCGACGATGGCCGGGGCCGGGCGTTCGATCGGTTCCCGGCGATCGGCCCGGATCTCCGGCCCGTCGTCGAGCGGCCGTCCGGTCGGGTCGACGACCCGGCCGAGCAGCGCTTCGCTAACCGGAACGCGGATCACCTCGGCGGTCCCGTGCACCCGCGTGCCGGCCCCGATCCCCTCGCCACCGCCGAGCAGAACGCAGCTCACGGCGCGCTCGTCGACCCGGAACGCCAGACCCAGGGTGCCGTCGGCGAAGCGCAGCACCTCGTCGAGCCGCGTCTGCGGCAGGCCGGAGACCAGCGCCACGCCGTCGCCCACGTGCTCCACGACGCCGACGTGCTCCAGCGCGGGGGCAAGACTCAGGTCGCGCAACCGTTGCCGGGACGCGGGCAGCCAGCCGGCCAGATCGTCACGAAGCTTCGTCATCTCGCTGCAACAGCTCGTCGGCCTCTTTCAGCTGGTCCGCCCAGCTGCAGGACAGAACGGCATGGGGAAAGCGCAGCTCGGCGCCGCCGAGCAGGTCGGCGTCGGTCGCGAAGTCGATCCGGTCGCGATGGCCGAGGCACGCCGCCAGACGGTCGCGCCAGCGGTCTTGCGCGGCGTCATCCAGCGGCACGGCCGTGGTCACCGTGAGGCGCGCGCCGTCGGCTGCCAGGTCGCTCGACAGATGTTCGCGCTCTTCGTCGGGCAGGCTCGTCAGTCGTTCGTCGAGCCGATCGAGAAAGGCCTCGTCCGCGATCTTCGGGCCGGCGCCGCGCAGGATCTTGCCGGCCAGATCGCCGGCCAGAGCGATGATTTCTTCGCGCAGATCCTTCAGCGCGGCCTCGCGTTCGCGCGCGACCGTGGCGCGCGCCTTCTCGACGATCCGATCCGCCTCCCGCTGCGCTTCGCCGAGGATCTTTTCCCGTTCCGCCGCGGTTTCCTCGTGCGCCGTCTTGATCGTATCCCGGCGATCCTGCGCCAACTGCGCCTGGGCCGCCTCGAACTTCTTCTTCTCCTCGGCCGCCTCCTGCGCCGCGGCGTCCGCCTTGGCGAAAGCCTGCTCGGCGACCTCCTTCCGCTTCTCGATGATCGCTCTGACGGGGCGGTAAAGGAAACGCCAGAGCAGCCAAACGAGGACGAGGAAATTGATCCCCTGAAGGACGAAGGTCCACCAGTCGATTTGCATTGTCAGCCGATGAACGGATTGGCGTAAAGCAGCAGCAGCGCGATCACCAGGCAATAGATCGCCATGGTCTCGATCATGGCGAGCCCGACGAACAGCGTGCGCGATAGGGGGCCGACCGATTCCGGCTGCCGGGCGATGCCGTCCATGGCCGCCGCGATGGCGCGTCCCTCGGCGAGCGCCGGGCCGATCGCACCGAAGGATACGGCCACGGCGGCGCCGATGATGCTCCAGACTTGCAGGTTCGACTCCATGGGATCTCCTTTATTCCGACTCGCCGCCACCGATGCCGGCCGCGATGAAAACCGTGGCGAGGACCGTGAAGATGTAGGCCTGTATGAGGCCGATCAGGATGCCGAGCGCCATGAAGGGGATCGGCAGGAGCAGGCCCGCCATATACGCGACGATCGCGATCACGAGCTCGTGGCTCATCATGTTGCCGAAGAGGCGCACCATGAGCGAGAAGGTCCGGGTGATTTCGGACAGCAGGTTGAGCGGCAGCAGCAACGGATTGGGCCGCGTATAGCGCCGCAGGTAGGCAAGCAGGCCGCGCGCGCGAACCCCGAAGTAGTGCACCGACAGGAAGACGATGACCGCGAGGACCGCCGGGGTCTCGATATGGCCCGTCGGCGGCTTCATCCCGGGAACGATCGCCGAAAGATTGGCGAAGACGAGAAAGATGAACAACGTGCCGAGCAGCGGCAGGTAGGGCCAGGGTTCGCGCTGTATGACGTCCCGGATCTGCGTCGCCAGGGCTTCGACGACGATCTCGAGCACGGTCTGGAAGGTGCCGCCGTGGACCCGCGCGCGGCGCAGTCCGAGCCAGGCGCCGACAACCAGAACCGCCATGATCCCCCAGGTCGTGACCACCGGGCGGCTGATCGGGACCGGGCCCAGGTGAAACAGGATCTCGGGCGCGAGCGGTCCGGCGGCCATGATCAGTCCGCGCCCAGGCGGCGCTGAACCAGGACCCGCGCGATCAGGAAACCGAGCAAGGCGGCAAGCAGCGGCACGGCGCCCTGCTGCGCGACGATCCAGAAGGCCGCGATGGACAGCCCGCCGCGGAGCAGATGAAGCGGCGCGATTCGCGCGATGCCGCCGTTGCCGGCGTGCAGTCGCACGGCGCGATGCAGCAGCACGAAGTGAACGGCGCCGACGACGAGGCCGGCAACGACGAAAGAGGCGGCAGACAGCCAGATCATAGATCCGATTCCTTATGGACTCTCTGCCAGGCGAGGTAGGAACCGATCGAGGCCCCCAGAACGATCAGCGCGCCGCTGAAGAATATTCCACTGTCGAAGGTCCTGTCGAGCCATCGGCCGAGGAACACGCCGATCACGATCGGCGTGACGATGAGCCACCCCAAGGCCCCGATCATCGACAGGTTCTGCCAGATCGAGCGCTCGCCTGCCTCCTTGCCCTGCGCCTTCCGGCGCTCGCGCAGGCGGACGGCGCGATGCATCTCGCGCTGCTCACGGTCGTCGCGCGAGCCGGTCATCGCGGGCCACCGGGCTCGCCCGGGCCCGGGGCGAAGGGCGGGGCGGTGGGCTGCGGCACGGGACGGCGCCCGGCGTCGAGATAGCGCTGCAGCTGGCGAATCGCCGCGAGGTGCAGCCGTGCGGTCGACACGCGGGATTCCGCCTCGGCGCGCGCCTCGTCGCGGAACCGGGCCAGAACGGCGTGCCCGAGCCGGCGCAGCGTGTCCTCGCCGACCGCCTCGCGCGTCGCCACCTCCACCAGGTCGCCGCCGCGAACGATCAGGACGCCGCCCCGGACGGCCACGTAATGCTCCTCGTCGGCGTGGTTGCGCCAGGTGATCACGGTCACGCTCAAGACGGTGACGAAATCGGCGTGCCCGGGCAGGATACCGAAGGCGCCGGTCTCGTCCTCGGCGCGGACGTGGCGGACCTCGGCGACATCGACGACGACCGAAAGCGGGGTGGTGACCAGGAGCCTCATGCCGCGCCGCCGTCGGCCTCCCGTTCCTTCGCCGCCGCGTCGTCGAGGGTGCCGACCATGTAGAGCGAACTTTCCGCCCAGTCGTCGGTCTCGCCTCCGAGGATGGCCTCGCAGCCGCGCAGCGTCTCCTCGAGCGGGACCGTGACGCCTTCGCGCCCGGTGAACTGCGAGGTCACGGCGAAGGGTTGTGAGAGGAAGCGGATGAGCCGCCGCGCGCGGCGCACCGCGGTGCGATCGGCCGCTCCGAGCTCCTCCATGCCGAGCAGGGAGATGATCTCCTGAAGTTCGCGATAATGCTCGACCAGGCGGCGCACGGCCTCGGCGGTGTCGTAATGCGCCTGCCCGACGTGGCGCGCGTCGAGCAGGACCGAGGTGGAAGCCAGCGGGTCGATCGCCGGATAGAGCCCTTCGGCGGCCATATCGCGGCTCAGCACGATCGAGGAGTCGATATGCGTGAAGGTCTCGGCCACCGCCGGGTCGGTGAAGTCGTCGGCCGGCACGTAGACCGCCTGAATCGACGTGATCGAGGCGTCGCGCACGGAGGCGATCCGCTCCTCCAGCTCGGCGATCTCGGTGGCCAGCGTCGGCTGGTAGCCGACCCGCGACGGCAGTCGCCCGAGCAGCCCGGATACCTCGCCGCCCGCCTGCACGAAGCGGAAGATGTTGTCGACCAGGAAGAGAACGTCCTTGTGCAGCGCGTCGCGGAAATGCTCGGCGACCGTCAGGGCGGTCATGCCGACGCGCCAGCGCGCGCCTGGCGGCTCGTTCATCTGGCCGAAGACCAGCGCGGTGCGGTCGAGCACGCCGGACTGCTGCAGCTCGCGCCACAGCTCGTGGCCTTCGCGCGACCGCTCGCCGATGCCGGCGAAGACCGATATGCCGGTATAGGTCTCCACGGTGGTGCGGATCAGCTCCATGATGAGGACCGTCTTGCCGACGCCGGCGCCGCCGAACATGGCGGCCTTGCCGCCGAGCGGCAGCGGGGCCAGCAGGTCGATGACCTTGATGCCGGTCAGGAAGAGCTCGGCGCGGTCGCGCTGCTGGCTCAGCCGGGGCGGCCTCCGGTGAATCGGCCGGCGCGGCACCTCGGCGCCAAAGGCGGGGCCGTGGTCGATCGGCTCGCCGATCACGTCGATGAGGCGCCCGAGCACGGCCTCGCCGGTCGGCACCAGGATGGCCGCGCCGGTGTCGCGCGCCGCGACTCCGACGCGCAGCCCGGCCGGCTCCTGCATCGCGACGCCGCGCACGTGCCGCGGGTCGAGATGCTGCTGCACCTCGACGATCAGCCGGTGCGGCCCGTCCCACTCGAGCTCCACGGCGTTGTTGATAGGCGGCAGCCCGCCGTCGGGAAAGGCGATGTCGACGACCGAGCCGCTGACCGCCATCACCCGGCCGCGGCGCGCGGGCGCGGCGCCCGGCGCGCTTTCGGACCCCGCGTCTCGCGGGAGAGATGCCATCGTCGAACCCCGGCTTCGGACTGCGGACGGCCCAGCATGCACGCCCGGCGCGGCGCGGTCGAGGGAGCGGCCGGGCGTGCCGGGCGCAGCGCCCGGCGCGCGGCGTCAGGCCAGCGCCCGCAAGATGCGGTCCGGATAGTCGCTGATCAGGCAGTCGACGCCGCGCGCCACCAGGCCGCGCGCCTCGGCCGGGTCGTTGATCGTGAAGGCCGCCAGGCCGTAGCCCGCCGCCTTGATGCGCTGCGCCTGGCGGGTGGACAGGCCGCGCCCCGCCAGGTGCAGGGTGCGGCAGCCGTGCGCCTCCGCCGTGCGCCGCCAGTCGCGCGGCAGGCGCAGGGCGATCAGGCCGCGCGGCAGGTCCGGCGCCAGGTCGCGCGCCACGGCGAGCGCCGTGCGGCTGAAGCTGCTGACCAGCGGCCGGGGCGCGGCCGCCGGCCAGGCGGCCTTGAGCACGGCGAGCGCGGCCGCCGCCGTCTCCTCGTCGCGGCCCGGGGTCGGCTTGATCTCCATGTTGGGCCGCAGGCCGAGGTCGCAGAGCAGCGCCAGCGCGTCGCTCAGGCGCGGCACCCGCTCCCCGGCGAAGGCGGGGCCGAACCAGGCCCCGGCGTCGAGCGCCGCGAGCTCGGCATAGTCGGTCTCCGCCGTCACGCCCTTTTGCCCGGTTATGCGCTTCAGGCCGTCGTCGTGGAACAGCACCGGCACGGCATCGCGGGTCAGCATGACGTCGAACTCGACCCAGGCGAGGCCGGCCTGGGCCGCGCGGCGCAGGCCGGCCAGGGTATTCTCCGGCGCCAGGCCGGCGGCGCCGCGGTGCCCCATCACCGGCGGCAGCGCGAAACCGGATGCATCGGCGTGCCAAGCGTCCTTGGCCATCCAGTCAGTCTCCATCGCAAACGGGCGCCCGCGAAGCGGACGCCCGTCTGGAACAGAATCACGGCGCGGGCCGGTCGGTCAATGGGCGGCCGCCCCGGCCGCGGCGTCGGCGGCTCAGCTCGCCTCTTTCTTCTCGAGGTCCTCGCCGGTCGCCTGGTCGACCCGCTTCATCGACAGCTTGACCTTACCGCGGTCGTCGACGCCGATGACCTTGACCTTGACCTGGTCGCCTTCCTTGACCACCTCGTCGACCGTCTTGACGCGGCGCGGGGCGAGCTCGCTGATATGCACCAGGCCGTCGCGCGTGCCGAGGAAGTTCACGAAGGCGCCGAAGTCCATGATCTTCACGACCTTGCCGCTGTAGATCACGCCGACCTCGGGCTCGGCCACGATCGAGCGGATCCAGTCGATCGCGGCCTCGCTCTGCGTCTGGTCGACGGCGGCCACCTTGATGGTGCCGTCGTCCTCGATGTCGATCTTGGCGCCGGTCGTCTCGCAGATCTCGCGGATCACCTTGCCGCCGGTGCCGATGACCTCGCGGATCTTGTCCTTGGGGATGCTGATCACGGTGATGCGCGGCGCCTTGTCGGAGACCGCCTCGCGCGCCCGCGTCAGCGCCTTGGACATCTCGCCCAGGATGTGCAGGCGCCCGTCGCGCGCCTGATTGAGCGCGACCTCCATGATCTGCGCGGTGATCGAGGTGATCTTGATGTCCATCTGCAGGGAGGTGACCCCCTCCTCGGTGCCGGCCACCTTGAAGTCCATGTCGCCGAGATGGTCCTCGTCGCCGAGGATGTCGGAGAGCACGGCGTAGTCGGCCTCCTCCTTGATCAGGCCCATGGCGATGCCCGCCACCGGCCGCTTGAGCGGCACGCCGGCATCCATCAGGCAGAGCGACGATCCGCAGACCGTGGCCATCGAGGAGGAGCCGTTCGATTCGGTGATCTCGGAGACCACGCGGATGGTGTAGGGGAACTCCTCCTTGGCCGGCAGCAGCGGGCGCACCGCGCGCCACGCCAGCTTGCCGTGACCGATCTCGCGCCGGCCGGGCGAGCGCAGGAAGCTCGCTTCGCCGACCGAGTAGGGCGGGAAGTTATAGTGCAGCAGAAAGTGCTCGCGGTATTCGCCGGCCAGCGCGTCGACGATCTGCTCGTCCTGGCCGGTGCCCAGCGTGGCGGTCGCCAGCGCCTGGGTCTCGCCGCGGGTGAACAGCGCCGATCCGTGCGTCAGCGGCAGCACGCCGACCTGGCAGTCGATCGGACGGACGTCGCTGGTGGTGCGGCCGTCGATGCGCCGCCCGGTCTTCAGGATGTTGCCGCGCACGATCTCGCTTTCCAGCGCCTTCAGCACGCCGGGCGCCACGGCCAGGGCGGCCTCGTCCTCGCCCAGGCTTTCCACCGCCTCGGCGCGGATCGCCGAGAGCGCGTCGTGGCGCGCCATCTTGTCCGGCTCCTCATAGGCCGCGGCGATGCGCGCGCCGAACCGGCTCGAGAGCGTGTCCTTGACGCTCTCCACCTCGGGCGCCGCCGCCGGCACCTCCCAGGGCTCCTTGGCGCAGGTCTCGGCGAGCGAGACGATCGCATCGATCACCGGGCGCATGGCGTCGTGGCCGAAATTGACCGCGCCCAGCATGATCTCCTCGGACAGCTCCTTGGCTTCGGACTCGACCATGAGAACGCCGTCGGCCGTGCCGGCGACGACGAGGTCGAGCGCCGAGTCCGCCAGGTCTTCCACGCGCGGGTTGAGCACGTACTCGCCGTCGCGGTAGCCGACGCGGCAGGCCCCGATCGGGCCGAGGAACGGCAGCCCCGAGAGGGTCAGGGCGGCCGAGGCTCCGACCAAGGCGACGACGTCGGGATCGTTCTCCAGGTCGTGGCTCAGCACCGTGCAGATGACCTGCGTCTCGTTCTTGTAGCCCTTGGCGAAGAGCGGCCGGATCGGCCGGTCGATCAGCCGCGAGGTCAGCGTCTCCTTCTCGCTCGGCCGGCCCTCGCGCTTGAAGAAGCCGCCGGGAATCTTGCCGGCCGCGAAGGTCTTTTCCTGGTAATTGACGGTCAGCGGAAAGAAATCGATGCCGACGCGCGGCGTCTTCTCGCCGACCGCGGTGCACAGCACCACGGTCTCGCCGTAGGTGGCGAGCACCGCTCCGTCGGCCTGGCGCGCCATGCGGCCGGTCTCCAGGACGAGCTTGCGCCCGCCCCATTCGATTTCCTTGGTGTGTATGTCGAACATGGTCCGTTCATCCTTCCAGCATGCGGCCGCTATCAGACGACCGGACCCGCGCAAGGGACAGCGCTGCGCCGCCCCTTACGTCGGCCCGGTCTCTGTTCGACACCGCCGCGGCCGGGCCGCGGTGTCGTCGTACGAAGAGTCCGGTGCAAGCACCGGTGAAATCGGATAAGCCCGTTGCCGACCGCCCGATGTCGGAGCGTCCGGTCATGACAGAACGGCGCGAACCCCGGCCCCGCAGGGAGCCGTGGCTGCGTCTTCCCGTGTCATCCAAGGGATCCCGCGCCGGCTCAGCGGCGCAGACCGAGACGTTGGATCAGGGTGTCGTATCTCACCTGGTCCTTGCGCTTGACATAGTCCAGCAGCCGCCGCCGCTGGCCCACCATGACGAGCAGTCCGCGACGCGAATGGAAGTCCTTCTTGTGCGTTTGCAGGTGCTCGGTCAGGTTCTTGATCCGCTCCGACAGCAGCGCGACCTGCACCTCGGGCGACCCGGTGTCGCCCTCGTTGGTCGCGTACTCCTGCAGGAGCTCCTTCTTTCGTTCAGCCGTAATCGACATCATCGTCCTCGCAACGCCTAAAGGTTGAGTATGCGCACCGGGTGAATATCGCCCGCCTCGTACCGGGCCAGAGCCACCGGTCTGCCGCCGCTCGTGGCGTAGACGATGGCCCCGTTATCGACTCCCCGGATCGTGTCGCGATGGCTGCGGGCCAGCATGGATACGGCCTGCCCGCAACGCAGGCGATTCGCCTCGGTTTCCGACAAGGCCAGCGCCGGGATGTCGTCCAGCGCGGTCTCGATGGGAAGCAGGGCTTCCGAAGCGGCGGCACTATGCCCGAGCGATTCCAGGGTTTCCAGCGAAATCGCACGGTCCAGGCCGAAAGGCCCGACCGCCGTGCGGCGCAGGGCCACGACATGGGCGCAGGTGCCGAGCGCCCGGCCCAGGTCGCGGGCCAGGGCCCGCACGTAGGTGCCCTTGCCGCAGGTCACCGCGAAGGTGGCGTGGTCTGCGTCCGGGCAATCGACCAGCTCGAAGGCCAGCACCTCCGCCGGCCGCGGAGCCAGATCGAAGGATTCCTCGGCCCGGGCCCGGTCGTAGGCCCGCCGGCCGGCGACCTTCACGGCCGAGAAGTCCGGCGGCACCTGCAGGATCGTGCCGACGAACGCGGGCAGGGCAGCGCGGATCCGCTCGGCCGCGGGCCGCAGCGCGCTCTCGGCGACGACCGCGCCCTCGGCATCGTCGGTGCGGGTCGCCTGGCCCCAGCGCAGGGTGAAGCGATAGCTCTTGCGCCCGTCCACGACGTAGGACACCGTCTTGGTCGCCTCGCCCAGGGCGATCGGCAGCAGGCCGGTGGCCAGCGGGTCGAGCGTCCCGCCGTGGCCGACCTTGCGCGCATCGAGCAGGTGCCGGACGCGGCCCACGACCTGCGTCGAGGTCGGGCCGCTCGGCTTGTCGATCAGCAGCCAGCCGTTGATCGGCCGTCCCTTGCGCTTGCGCGCCATGCGGCTCACTCCCGTTCGCCGTCCTCGCCCGCGGCGGCGTCCGCGGCGTCGTTCCCCGCATCGGCCGCGACGTCCCGGTGGACGCGTGGACGGGCCAGGATCTCCTCGATGCGCTCGGCCGCGTCGAACGAGCGGTCGGCGGCGAAGGTGACGCGCGGCACGTAGCGCAGGCGCAGCTCGCCGCCGAGCCGGCCGCGGAAGAAGCCGGCCGCGTGGTTGAGCGCGGCCACGGCCTCGTCCAGGTTGCCGCCGCCGAGCGGCACGACGAAGGCGGTGGCGTTCTTCAGGTCGGGGCCGACCCGCACTTCGGTGACGGTGACCGTCAGGCCGGCCAGCGCCGGGTCGCGCAGATCGCCGTGACCGAGGATCTGCGCCAGAAGATGGCGCAGCTCCTCGCCGACGCGAAGCTGCCGCTGACTCGGGCCAGCGGCCCGGCCGGCCCTGCTGGCGGAACGGTGTTTCACGATAAGCTAGACGGCGCGCCGGCCTAGAGCTCGCGCGCGACCTCCTCGATCTCGTAGCACTCGATGCGGTCGCCTTCCTGGATGTCGCCGTAGTTCTCGAAGGCCATGCCGCATTCGTAGCCTTCCTTGACCTCGCGCACCTCGTCCTTGAAGCGCCGCAGGGTCTTCAGCGTGCCGTCGTGGATCACCACGTCGTCGCGCAGCAGGCGGACCCGCGCACCGCGCCGGACCATGCCCTCGGTCACCATGCAGCCCGCCACCTTGCCGGCCTTGGAGACCGTGAAGATCTGTCGGATCTCGGCGTAGCCGAGGATCTTTTCGCGCTCGGTCGGCGACAGCAGGCCGGACAAGGCCGCCTTCACGTCGTCGATCACGTTGTAGATGATCGAGTAGTAGCGGATGTCGACGTTGTCGCGCCGCGCCAGATCGCGCGCCTGCGGATTGGCGCGCACGTTGAAGCCGATGATGATGGCGTCCGAGGCGCGCGCCAGGGTGACGTCGGATTCGTTGATCCCGCCGACCCCCGAGTGCAGCACGCGCACCTTGACTTCTTCGGTGCCGAGCTTCTCCAGGCTGGTGCTGATCGCCTCCAGCGAGCCGTGCACGTCCGACTTGATGACCACCGGAAGCTGGCGCGCCTCGCCCTCCTGGATGCGGCTGAGCATCTGCTCCAGCGTGCCGCGCCCGCTGGCGGCGGCCTCGACCTCGCGCTTCTTGGCCTGCCGGAACTCGGCGATCTCGCGCGCCTGCGACTCGCTTTCGACGACCACCAGATCGTCGCCGGCGAGCGGCGTGCCGTTGAGGCCGAGCACCTCGACGGGAACGGCCGGGCCGGCCTCCTCGACCATCTCGCCGCGGTCGTTGATCAGCGCCCGGACGCGGCCCCACTCGCTGCCGGCGACGAATATGTCGCCGATCTTGAGCGTGCCGCGGCGCACCAGGACGGTCGCCACCGAGCCGCGCCCGCGCTCGAGCTTGGCCTCGATGATGGCGCCCTCGGCGCGCCGGGCCGGGTTGGCGGTGAGTTCGAGCAGCTCGGCCTGCAGCAGGATCGCTTCCTCGAGCTTCTCGAGGTTGGTGCCCTCCTTCGCCGAGACCTCGACGTCGAGCACGTCGCCGCTCATCTCCTCGACCACCAGGTCGTGCTGCAGCAGCTCGTTGCGCACGCGGCCGGGGTCTGCGTCCGGGCGGTCCATCTTGTTGATCGCCACGATGATCGGCACGCCGGCCACCTTGGCGTGGCTGATCGCCTCGACCGTCTGCGCCTTGATGCCGTCGTCCGCCGCGACCACCAGCACGACGATATCGGTCACGTCGGCGCCGCGCGAGCGCATCTCGGTGAAGGCGGCGTGGCCCGGCGTGTCGATGAAGGTGATGCGCTCGCCGGAGCTCAACTGCACCTGATAGGCGCCGATGTGCTGCGTGATGCCGCCCGCCTCGTGCGCGGCGATGTCGGTGCGGCGCAGCGCGTCGAGCAGCGAGGTCTTGCCGTGGTCGACGTGACCCATGACGGTGACCACGGGCGGGCGCGGCTGCAGCGCGCTTTCGTCGTCGGGTTCTGTATTGATGGCGAGCTCCACGTCGGAGGCCGACACGCGCTTGCTCTTGTGGCCGAATTCCTCGACCACCAGTTCCGCCGTGTCGGCGTCTATGGTTTGGTTGATGGTCGCCATGATGCCGAGCTTCATCAGCGTCTTGACGACCTCGGCGCCGCGCTCTGCCATGCGGTTGGCCAGCTCCTGCACGGTGATGGTCTCCGGCACGACGACCTCGCGAATCACACGCGACGGCGGCTGGTGCGCCTGCTTCGGCGCCGCGCCGCGCAGCTTCTCGCGCTGCCGCCGGACCGAGGCGAGCGACCGCTGGCGGCCGCCCTCGGGATCGTCGAGCGCCTGGCTGATGGTCAGCTTGCCGCTGCGCCTGCGTTCGTCGGGCGTGCGGCGCGGCGCCAGCTTCGGCGCATGCGCCTTCTTCTTGACCCGGCCGCCGGCCTCTTCGATCTCCTCGTCGAGATCGCGCGCGCGGGCCGCCGGCGCTGGCGTCGCCGGGGTCTCCGGCACCGCCGGCGCGGTCGGCGCCGCAGCCAGCTCGGCGCCTGTTGCCGGCGCTTCCGCGCCGGCCCCGTCGGCGGAGGCAGGACGGCGCGCCTCTTCCTCGGCCCGCCGCTTGGCGTCCTCCTCGGCGCGGGCGCGGGCCTCGGCCTCGGCTTTGCGGCGCTCCTCTTCCTCCTGGCGCGACAGCTCGAGCGCGTGGGCGCGCGACTCGCGCTCCGCCGCGGTCAGCTTGGACTCGCGCTCCAGCGCGCTCTCGAGATCCTCGGCCTGCATCTCTTCGGCGGCGTGCCGCGCGTGCGTCACCTCGGTCATGTGGCCGCCGGCCCCCGGCGCGAAGGTGCGCGAGCGCTTGACCTCGACGGTCACCGCCTTGGAGCGGCCATGGCTGAAGCTCTGCCGGACCTGGCCGGTCTCGACGGTCTTCTTGAGCTCGAGCTTCCCGGGCCGGCTGAGGCGCAGGGGCTTCTTCTGCTCTTTTTCCTTGCTCGTCGTCATCGTCTGATTCCGCGGCACCCGTTATTCCCGTTCCACATCCACGTCCGGCCGGCCGCACACGGCCGCCAGGCGGGCCAAGTCGGCCGCGATCGCCGTCGCCAGGCGGCCCGGCGCCAGGGCGACATGCACGCAGGCCTCGCGGCCCAGCGCCCGGCCCAAGGTCTCGGCATCGAAGGCCTCGACCGCCGCGACGTTCTGCCGACGGGCCCGGTCGCGCAGCTTGCGCCGGCCGCCGTCGGCCGCGTCTTCGGCCTGGATCAGCAGCGCCGCCGTGTCGGCGGCGAGCCACGCGGCGACCTTGTCATGGCCGCAAACCGCTTGGCCCGCCCGCTTCGCCAGCCCGAGCTGTTCGAGGCAGCGGCGCCGCAACTGGCCCTCGACCCGCTCGAGCAGATCCTCCGGCACCCTGACCGGCCCCTTCGCGGCCCTGGCGAAGAGGTTGCGGCGGCACGCGCGGGCGATGATATCGCGCCGCGGCGACAACCACAAACCGCGCCCCGGCAGGCGCCCCGACAGGTCTGGCACCAGCGTTCCGTCCGGTCCTACGACGAAGCGCAGCAGGACGTGCTGCGGCTGCGAGTCACCCGTGGCGATGCAGCGGCGCAGCGGCGGCCCCTGGCGGAGGCGCGACGGCTGTCGGCGCGATGCGACGGTTTCGGCGGCAGGACTGGTCATCAAGCCGGGTCATGCCTCCGTGCTCTCGACGGCGGCGCCGGCCTTGGACTCGTCCGATTCGGGCGCGCCCGATTGGGACTCGGCGGCCTGGGACTCGCCGGCTTGCGACTCGGCGGCCTGGGACTCGGCGGCTTGCGACTCGCCGGCTTGGGACTCGGCGACTTGCGACTCGCCGGCTTGTGACTCGCCGGACCCGGGCGCGGCGCCTTCCGCCTCTTCGTCGCTGAACCAGTGGGCGCGGGCCGCCATGATGATGGCATCCGCCTCGGCCGGGCCGGGCGCGAGGTCGCCCAGGATCTCGGTCAGTTCGTCGCTCGCCAGGTCGCCCAGGTCGTCCAGCGTCTTGACGCCGTTCTCGCCGAGCGCGACCAGCATGGCGCCGGTCAGCCCGGCGATGCCGGCGAGCTCGTCGCTCACGCCGAGCTCGCGCCGTCGCGTCTCGTGCTGCCGCGCGACCTCCTCCAGGTGGGTGCGGCCACGGGCGCGCAGCTCCTCCGCCACCTCGTCGTCGAAGCCCTCGATCTCGGCCAGCTCCTCGACCGGCACGAAGGCCACCTGTTCGATCGAGGTGAAGCCCTCGGCGACCAGCAGATGGGCGATGACGTCGTCGACGTCGAGCGCGTCGATGAACATCTGCGAGCGCTGGCGCATCTCGTCCTGACGGCGGCGCGATTCCTCCTCTTCCGTCAGGATGTCGATGTCCCAGCCCGTGAGCTGCGACGCCAGGCGGACGTTCTGGCCGCGTCGGCCGATCGCCAGCGACAGCTGCTCGTCGGGCACCACGACCTCGATGCGGCCCTGCTCCTCGTCGAGCACGACCTTGGAGACCTCGGCCGGGGCCAGCGCGTTGACCACGAAGGTGGCGGTATCGGGCGACCAGGGAATGATGTCGATCTTCTCGCCCTGCAGCTCGGCGACGACGGCCTGCACCCGGCTGCCGCGCATGCCGACGCAGGCGCCGACCGGATCGATCGAGGAGTCGTGCGAGATGACGGCGATTTTCGCGCGGCTTCCCGGGTCGCGCGCCACGGCCTTGATCTCGATGATGCTGTCGTAGATCTCCGGCACCTCCTGGGCGAACAGCTTCGCCATGAAGCGCGGATGGCTGCGCGAGACGAAGATCTGCGGCCCGCGCTGCTCCTCGCGCACGTCGTAGATGTAGGCACGCGCGCGGTCGCCGGTGCGGAAGGCCTCGCGCGGCAGCGATTCGTCGCGCCGCATGAGCGCTTCGGCGCGCCCGAGATCGATGGTCACGTTGCCGAACTCGTTGCGCTTGACGATACCGTTGACGATCTCGCCGACGCGGTCCTTGTACTCGCGGAACTGCCTCTGGCGCTCGGCCTCGCGCACCTTCTGGACGATGACCTGCTTGGCGGTCTGCGCCGCGATGCGCCCGAGGTCGATGGGCGGCAGATCCTCGATGATGTACTGGCCGACCTCGATGTCCGGCTGATGCGCCTTGGCGTCGCGCAGCAGCATCTGCGTCGTTTCGTTTTCAATTTCCTCGACGACCTCGCGGTAGCGCTTGAGGCGGACCTCGCCGGTGCGCCGGTCGATCTCGGCCCGGATGTCGTGCTCGTGACCGTACTTCGCGCGCCCGGCCCGCGAGATGGCCTGCTCCATCGCCTCGAGCACCTCGTCGCGCTCGATGCTCTTCTCGCGCGCAACGGCGTCGGCGACCTGCAAAAGTTCGGTTCTGGAAAGCGCGGTCGTATCCATCGCTCACTCGGTTCCCTGTTCCGCCGCCTCGGGCGCGGCGCCGGCCGCGGCCAGCAGTTCATCGGTCAAGACGAGCTTGGCCTTGCTCACCTCCGAGAACGGCAGGGCCAGTTCGCCCGCGTCCGTCTCGATCACGATCTCTTCCCCCGCTGTGCCGCGCAGCCGGCCGTGCCAGCGCTTGCGGCCGTCGATCGGCCGGGCGGTCTCCAGCTTCGCCTCGAACCCGGTGAAGCGGTCGAAATCCGCCAGGCGGGTCAGCGGTCGGTCGATCCCCGGCGAGCTGACCTCGAGCTCGTAGGCGCCCGCGATGGGATCCTCCACGTCGAGGATGGCGCTGATCGCGTGACTCAGCTCGGCGCAGTCGTCGACGTTCATCGCCGCGCCGTCGTGCCGCTCGGCCATGACCTGCAGACGCGCGCGCCGATTGCCGGACAGCAGGACCCGCACCACGTCGTATCCCATGTCCGCGATCGTCGGCGCGATCATCCGCTCGATCTCCGCCGCCTTGCCCTCGCTGGTCTTGGCGAGGACCGTCCCGGCCTTCGCACCAGCCTCGACCAAAGCCATAGTCTCCAAAAACGTGGTCCACTAATAAAAAAGTGGGCCAGTGGCCCACCTTGCGGCGACCTGGCACCGGCCGTGTCGTGTTCCCGGTGCCAAACCAGACGGTCGGCCGCAATCTAGCCCCGGAACCCCGCGCCTCGCAAGGGATTTCTCCCGCCGGCGGGCGGCCCGGGGCGGCCGCTCAGCCGGCTCTCGGGCGGCGCCGGAAGCGCAGGTAGAGGGGCTGTCGGCCGGCCGCGACCGCCTTCGCCTCGTAGCGCGTCTCGGGCCAGTCGGCCGGGCGCCGGCGCCAGTCCGCGGCACGTTCCGCCAGCCACTCGAAGTCGGGATGCCGCAGCAGGCGCTCGAGCATCCAGCGCGCATAGTCCATGTCGTCGGTGGCGAGACGAAGTTCAACCCCGTCGCGCAGGGCCCGCGCCAGCGCGTCGAGGGTGTCGCGCCGCACGATCCGGCGCTTGTGATGCCGTGCCTTGGGCCAGGGATCCGGAAAGAGGATGAAGGCGCGCCCCAGCGATTCCGCCGGCAGGCGGGCGAGCAGGGCGCGGGCGTCGCCTTCGTAGATCCGCGCGTTGTCCAGCCCGGCGTCGCGCAGGTGGCGCAGCAGGCTGGCGATCCCGTTGACGAAATATTCGGCCCCCAGGAAGCCGACATCGGGGCGGCGCGCCGCTTGCCAGGCCAGGTGCTCGCCGCCACCGAACCCGATCTCGAGCCAGATGTCGCGCGGCTTGCCGGCGCCTGCCGCGGGCCCGGCGAAGAGCGCCGCCGGGTCGAGCGCCCGGCCCTCGGCCGGCAGCGCGACGCGCAGGCGCGGCAGCAGTTCGGTGAGCAGCGCCTTTTGCCCGGCGCGCAGGCGGCGGCCGTGGCGGCGGCCGTGAAAGGCGTCGGGCCGGCGGTCTCGGGCGGCGGTCGCGCCGGCGCCGCGCGGCCGGGTCATGCCGTCTAGGCCCCGTAGGCCGCCTTCAGCCGCTCGACCAGATCGAGACGCTCCCAGGAAAAGCCGCCGTCCGGGTCGGGAGCGCGGCCGAAATGGCCGTAGGCGGCGGTGCGTGCATAGATCGGCCGGTTGAGGCCGAGATGCTCGCGGATGCCGCGCGGGCTCAGGTCCATGCAGTCGCGCAGGGCCCGGGCGATGCCGTTCTCCTCGACCTGGCCGGTGCCGTGGGTGTCGACGTAGACCGACAGCGGCTTAGCGACCCCGATGGCATAGGAGAGCTGCAGGGTGCAGCGCTCGGCCAGGCCGGCGGCGACCACGTTCTTCGCCAGGTAGCGCGCCGCGTAGGCCGCCGAACGGTCGACCTTGGTCGGATCCTTGCCGGAAAAGGCCCCGCCGCCGTGCGGCGCGGCGCCGCCATAGGTATCGACGATGATCTTGCGGCCGGTCAGGCCGCAGTCGCCGGCCGGCCCGCCGATCACGAAGCGCCCGGTCGGATTGACGTAGAAATCCTCCTCGTCGCACATCCAGCCGTCGGGCAGCACGTTGATCACGTGCGGGCGCACGATCTCGCGCACCTCGTCCTGATCGAGTTCGGGGCTGTGCTGGGTGGAGACCACGATGGAGGTCGCGCGGTGCGGCTGCCCGTCGGTGTACTCCAGCGTCACCTGGCTCTTGGCGTCCGGCCCCAGGCCGGGCTCGGCGCCCGAGTGGCGCGCCTCGGCCAGCGAGCGCAGGATGCCGTGCGCAAAGTGGATCGGCGCCGGCATGAGGTCCTCGGTCTCGCGGCAGGCGAAGCCGAACATGATGCCCTGGTCGCCGGCACCCTCGTCCTTGTTGCCGAGCGCGTCCACGCCCAGCGCGATGTCGGCCGACTGCTCGTGGATGTAGTTCTCCACGGTCAGGGCGTTCCAGTGGAAGCCGGCCTGCTCGTAGCCGATCTCCTTGATGGCGTGGCGCACCACCTGCTCGAGCAGATCGGAGTTGACCTCCTTCGGACCGCGCACCTCGCCGGCGAGCACGACCCGGTTGGTCGTGGCCATGGTTTCCACCGCGACCCGGGCGTGCGGCTCGTGGGCGATGAAGGTGTCGACGATGGCGTCGGAAATACGGTCGCAGACCTTGTCGGGATGCCCCTCGGCCACCGATTCGCTGGTGAAGAGATAACTGCCGTTGCGCACGCTCGATTTCCCCCAGAGATTGCTGCCAGAGATTGCTGCCGTCGCGTCGGCCGCAGGTCTCGCCCGAAACGCCCCGAAACGCACGGAGCGGCGTCGCTCGGTCGCGGAGAGACAGTGCCGGCCGCCGCGGCGCACAGCCCGCCACCGCCCGGGCGCGGCGCGCCTGGTGCCGAGAACGCGGTGTTTTAGCCTGCCGCTCGACGCCGGGGCAAGGGCCGCGTCCGCGGCGCTCTGGCACGGGCGATCGCGCCGCCGTCGCGAACAACGCCGGCGGGACCGCCCGTCTGGATCGGATCAGGCGAGCCTGGCGCTTTCGTCCGCGGCGCCCAGCGTCTTGGCCATCTCGAACAGACGTTTGCGCACCTGCGGATCGCGGATCCGGTAGTAGGCCCGCACCAACTCCAGCGTTTCGCGTTTCGCCATGGGATCGGCGCCGCTGTATTCCATCGGCGCCTCGGCCAGGCCGCGGATCTGGGCCGGCGAGCTGGCGGCCACGATGTCGGGCATGTCCTCGAAGAAGAAGCTGACCGGGACATCGAGCACGCGGGACAGATCGTAGAGTCGGCTCGACCCGATGCGATTGGCGCCGCGCTCGTACTTCTGAATCTGCTGGAAGGTCAGCCCAATGGCCTCGCCGAGTTTCTCCTGGCTCATGCCGAGCAACGTCCGACGGAGGCGCACGCGAGCGCCGACGTGTATATCGACCGGGTTTGGCCGCCCGGGTTCTCGGGTTTCGCCGGCCCCGTTCTTTCCTGCCATGGTTGTATGTTCCCTAGATAATTCGCGCCGCCGACGCTTCTTGTATACATACCATTGCGTGCGGTCAATTCTCTTCTGACGCACCCCCCATCTATTCTATTAGCCTATGTGAACAGCCGGTGCAATACGAGGCTAAAAGTCCCCAACATCAATACCAGGAAAGGTACGATGGCGTTCCCCAGCCTTGCATACAACGGGCCGGCCCCGGGCACCGGCCGGGGCAGCCGCGCGTCGAGGGTGCCGACGGCATCGAGGCCGAGTCGGGCCACCACCCGGCCGTAGGGATCGACCACGGCGCTGATCCCGTTGTTGGCGGCCCGGACCAGCGGCAGCCCCTCCTCGACAGCGCGGAACCGCGCACTGGCGAAATGCTGGTAGGGCCCGGAGCTGTCGCCGAACCAGGCGTCGTTGGTGATGTTGAGCAGCCAGGCAGGTCGCGCCTCGGCCGGCGCGACCTGGCCGGGAAAGATCGCCTCGTAACAGATCAGCGGGCTGACTGGGGGCAGCCCGGGCAGGCCCGCCAAGGTCCGCAGGCCGGGGCCGGCGCTGAAATCGACGCTGCCGACCGTCAGCTTGGCGAGGCCGAGCAGCGGCCGCAGCGGGGTGTATTCGCCGAACGGCACCAGATGGTGCTTGTCGTAGGTGGCAACCACGCGGCCGGTGTCGTCGATCACGACCAGGCTGTTCCACAGCCGCCGCCGGCCGTCGACCTCGGTCGCCCGCGGCGCCCCGGCGAGCAGCGCGCCGCCCTTCGGCACGACCTCGGCCAGCCTGGCGCGCAGGGCCGGCTCCGAATCGACCAGGTAGGGGATCGCGGTCTCGGCCCAGATCAGGTGCGTGACCCGCTCGTAGCCGGGCGCACGCGACAGGCGCAACTGCAGGTCCAGGTGCTTGCGGCGCAGCTCCGGCCGCCACTTCAGGGTCTGCTTGATGCTGGGCTGCACGATGCGCAGCAGCACGCCGGGCACGACGGCCGCGCCCGGCGCCGGGGCATCGGCCAGGCGCAGCGCGCCGCCCGCCCAGGCGGCGGCCGGCAGGAGCAGCAGGCCGACGGCGAGTACCGCGCGGCCGCGGCCGCCGCGCGCCAGCACGGCCGGCGCCCCGGCCGCCAGCACGGTCATGGCGCTCAGGCCCCAGATGCCGGTGAGCGCGGCGAGCTGCATGACGGCGGGCGAGACGGTCCAGGCGGTGCCGATGAGGTTCCAGGGGAAGCCGGTGAGGACCCAGGAGCGCAGCCACTCCACCACCAGCCAGGCCAGGGCGAGCAGCGCCACGCGGGCCGGACCGCCCCAGGCCGGCGCGCCGATCAGCCACAGCGCCAGGGCCGGAAAGAGCGCGAGCCCAGCCGCCAGGCCGGCGACCGCAAAGGGCATCGCCCAGCCGAAGCGCTCCGCGTCGACCAGGAAGGCGATGCCGACCCAGTAGAGCCCGCTGGCGAAATGCCCGAAGCCGAAGGCCCAGCCGACCAGCGCCGCTTGGCGCCGGCCGGCCACGCCGTCGGCCAGCCAGAGCAGGCCGGTGAAGGCGGGCACGAGCAGCGGCCAGAGGTTGAGCGGCGGCAGGGCGGCCGTCGCCAGGACGCCGAGCAGCGCCGCCGCGAGAAGCCGGCGCCAGCCGCGCAGCGCGGCGACCCGGCCGGCCCAGGCCGCCAGCAGTCCCGGCGGGCCGGCCGCGGCGCCGGCGTCAGGCGTCACGTTCGTCCGCGGCCGGGCGCGCCGGCAGGTTGCGAACGCGCAGCCGCTTGATCCGGCGCGGATCGGCCTCCATCACCTCGAAGCTGATGCCGCTGCTGGGATGTACGATTAGCTCGCCGCGCGCCGGGATGCGGTCGGCGAGAGAGAAGACCAGCCCGCCCAGCGTGTCGATGTCCTCGCCGCGCTCTTCCTCCGAAAGGACCGGGCCGACCATGTCCTCGAATTCCTCGATCTCGGCTCGGGCGTCGGCGACGATCGAGCCGTCGGGCCGCGGCCGCAGCTTGGGGCCCTCGGCGACGTCGTGCTCGTCCTCGATCTCCCCGACGATCTCCTCGATCAGGTCTTCGATGGTGATCAGGCCGTCGACTCCGCCGTACTCGTCGACGACCAGCGCCATGTGCACGCGCGATTGGCGCATCTCCAGGAGCAGGTCGAGCGCGCGCATCGAGGGCACGACGACCAGCACCGTGCGCAGAATGCGATTGATGTCGAAGCTCTCGCGCCCCTTGGCGTAGGGTAGGACGTCCTTGATGTGCACGATGCCGACGACGTCGTCCAGGCTGTCGCGGTAGACCGGCAGGCGCGCGTGCCCGCCCTTGCTCATCGCTTCCACCACCTCGTCGAGGTCGGCGGTGATGTCGATGCTGACGATGTCGGCGCGGGGCACCATCACGTCGTACGCGGTCAGGTGCCGCAGCTTGACGATGTTGCCGAGCAGCACGCGTTCATGGCTGCCGATCTGCGCGGCGCCGTCGTTCTCCGGCGCGCCCTCCTCGATCTCGCCGATGATCTCCTCGAGCGTGTCGCGCAGCGCGGAGTCGCCGTTGCGCGCGCCGAACAGGGCGCGCAGACGCTGCCACAGGCCGCCCCCATGGCCGCCCCCATGGCCGCCGCCATGACTGCTGCCGTGCCCGCTGCCGTGGTTGCCGCTGCGCCGTTTGCCGCTGGCGTCGCTCATCGTCATGGCACCGCGCGCTCCGCCGGCCGGTCGTCGCTGGCCGGACCGTAGGGATCGGGCACGCCGAGGCCGTCGAGGACGCGGGTCTCGAGCGCCTCCATCCGCGTCGCCTCGGCCGCGTCGCGATGATCGTAGCCGAGCAGGTGCAGCACGCCGTGCACCGTCAGGTGGCAGAGATGCTGCGCCGGCGTCTTGCCTTGCGCCGCCGCCTCGCGTTGCAAAGTTTCGAGCGAGATCACCACGTCGCCCAGCAAGACGGGCGCCTCGGGCGCGGCATCGCGCGCATCTTCCGCCGGAAAGGCGAGCACGTTGGTCGGCCGGTCCCGGCCGCGGAAATCGCGGTTGAGCCGCCGCAGCGTCGCGTTGTCGGCGAGCACGATGCAGAGCTCGGCGTCGGCCGGCGTCGGCCCGGCCGCGGCCAGCGCCGCCGCCGCGGCGCGCCGCGCGAGCGTCGCGCAGGCGGGCAGGACGCTCTCCCAGTCCGCGCAGTCCACCAGGACCGCGATCTCGGTCGCGCGCCGCGATCGGGATTGCGGAGCACGGCCATGCGGCGACGCCCCGTTCGGTCTCGAACTGTCCGCGTCGTCGGTCATCGCATGCAGGCGGCGCTGCGCGCGCCGCGGGGCCGTCCTGGTGCGCAGGTCATGAAGCGCCCTCCGCATCGTCGCGCGGCCGTTTGCGCTCGCGCGCTTCGTAGGCGCGCACGATCCGAGTGACCAGCGAGTGACGCATGACGTCTGCGTTGGTGAAGCGGATGACGGCGACATGCTCCATGTCGCCAAGCAGGTCGACCGCGTCGTGCAGGCCCGAAGGCTGCCCCCTGGGAAGATCGACCTGCGAGAGGTCGCCCGTCACCGCCATGCGGCTATTCTCGCCGAGCCTGGTTAAGAACATCTTCATCTGCACGGGCGTGGTGTTCTGCGCCTCGTCGAGAATCACGAAGGAGTTGCTCAAGGTCCGCCCGCGCATGAAGGCGAGCGGCGCCACCTCGATCTCGCCGTTCGACAGGCGGCTCATCACCTGCTCGGCCGGCAGCATGTCGTAGAGCGCATCGTAGAGCGGCCGCAGGTAGGGATCGACCTTCTCACGCAGGTCGCCGGGCAGGAAGCCGAGGCGCTCGCCGGCCTCGACGGCCGGGCGCGACAGGATGATGCGGTCGACGCGGCCCTCCATCATCAGCGACACGGCCATGGCCACGGCCAGGTAGGTCTTGCCGGTGCCGGCCGGCCCGAGGGCGAAGACCAGCTCATGGCTGTGCAGCGCCCGCAGGTAGGCCGCCTGGGTCGGCGAGCGCGCCGAGATGTGCCGCTTGCGCGTGCGGATCAGCAGGCTTTCCGCGTGCATGTCCGCCATCGAGTCCGCCGAGGCGCGCCCGGCCGGCGCGGCCTTGGCCATGCGGACCGCGGCGTCGACCTCGCCGTCGCCGACCTCGAGGCCCTTCTTCAGGCGTTCGTAAAGCGCCTCGATCGCCAGTCCCGCCGTCCGCGCCGCGTCCGGCGGGCCGCTGATCGCGAGGCGGTCGCCGCGCGCCGCCAGGTGCACGCCGAGCTGGGATTCCAGGCGCGCCAGGTTCTGGTCGTGCTCGCCGAAAAGCAGCGGCAGCAGCGCGTTGTCGTCGAACTGCATGAGGCGCGGTGCCTCCGCCTCGGGGGCGGCGCCGGCGGGACGCGACGGCACGCTCATGCGACGGCTCCGCAGGCGGCCCGGTCCGGCCCGGCCGCGGCCTTCGCGCCGGCTTCGTCGGGCGCCCGGCGGGCCGACAGGCTGTTCGGCCCGGCCGCCTCGATCTCCGCCGTCACCAGGGTCCCGAGCAGGTCCTCCGGCGCCGGCAGATGGACGGCCTGCATGTAGGGGCTGCGCCCCACAAGCTGGCCCGGGCGGCGGCCGCGACGCTCCAGCAGGACCGGCAGCGCGCGGCCGACCGTCGCGCGGTTGAAGGCGAGCTGTTGCGCGTCGAGCAGTTGTTGCAACGCCGCCAGGCGCTCGGCCTTGACGGCCTCGGGCACCTGGTCCGGCAGGCCGGCCGCCGGCGTGCCCGGCCGCGCGCTGTACTTGAAGGAATAGGCCTGGGCGTAGCCGACCTCGGTCACCAGGCGCAGGGTCGCGGCGAAGTCGGCGTCGCTTTCGCCGGGAAAGCCGACGATGAAGTCCGAGGACAACGCCAGGTCGGGCCGCGCGGCGCGCAGCCGGTCGACCACACGGCGGTACGCGTCGGCGTCGTGGCGCCGGTTCATCGCGCTCAGCACGGCATCCGAGCCCGACTGGACCGGCAGGTGCAGATAGGGCATCAGCGTCGCCAGCTCGGCGTGCGCGGCGATCAGGTCGTCGTCCATGTCGCGCGGGTGCGAGGTGGTGTAGCGCAGCCGCGCCAGCCCCTCGATCGCCGCCAGGCGCCGCAGCAGGCGGCCGAGCCGCCAGCTTCCGCCGCCCGCCGGCGCCGCGCCGTGGTAGGCGTTGACGTTCTGTCCGAGCAGCGTGATCTCGCGCGCGCCGGCTGCGACCAGGCGCTCCGCCTCGGCGACGATATCGGCGACGGGACGGGAATATTCCGCGCCGCGCGTATAGGGCACCACGCAGAAGGTGCAGAACTTGTCGCAACCCTCCTGGATCGAGAGGAAGGCGCTCGGGCCCTGCGCCGGGGCGGCGGGCAGGTGGTCGAACTTGGACTCGACCGGGAAGTCGGTCGCCAGCACGCCGCGGCCGGGCCCATCGCCGGCCGCGCGGTTGCGCGCCACCTGGGCCAGCAGCTCGGGCAGCCGGTGGTAGCTCTGCGGCCCGAAGACCATGTCGACCTGCGGCGCCCGGCGCAGCATCTCGGCGCCCTCCGCCTGGGCCACGCAGCCGGCCACCGCGATGGTCATGCTGCCGCCGGCGGCGGCGCGGGTGCGCTTCAGGGCGCGCAGCCGGCCGAGCTCCGAATAGACCTTCTCGGCCGCCTTCTCGCGGATATGGCAGGTGTTGAGCACGACCAGGTCGGCCGCCTCCGGGGTCTCCGCCGGACGATAGCCGAGCGGCGCCAGCAGGTCCGCCATGCGCAGCGAATCGTAGACGTTCATCTGACAGCCGTAGGTCTTGATGAAAAGCGATTTGGTCAACTCTCGTCCCGTTTCCTTGCTCGACGCCCCGCGCCTCAGGCCGCCGCCGTGGCGCCGCCCGGCAGCGCGGCGCGCTGTGGCCGGCCGGCCAGGGCGGAGGACACGCCGGCGGCGACCTGCCGCTCGCAGTGCGCCGCCAGGGCCTTGCGCGAGCCGAACGCTTCGATCGTCACCGGCGGATGGAACTCCACGACCACGCTGACGCGGCCCAGGCCGGCAGCCTCCCACAGATGGCCGCCCATCTCCATATCGCCGTACCAGGCGAAGAAGGGCCTGAGGTAACGCCCCATGGGCACGCCGTCCAGCCTCGTGTAGGCGATCGACACCGGCTGCACGGTCAGGGGCTTGCCGCCGGGCCGGAATTCCGCGACCGAGAACAGCGCCGACTTGAACGGCAGGATGCTGTTGCCGTCGCCGCTGGTGCCTTCGGGAAACAGGATCAGGTCGTCGCCCGCCTCGAGGCGCTGCTGCAGGGCGTCCCGGTGCTCGGCCGTGCGCGCGCCGCGCCGCTCGATGAAGGCGGTGCGCTGCAGCCTGGCCAGCCAGCCGAACAGCGGCCAGCGGGCGACCTCCGCCTTGGCTACGAAGGAGGCCGGGATCAGCGCGCCGAAGATCATGATGTCGAAGTACGACACGTGATTGGCGACGAACAGGGTCGGATGCCGTCCCGAGCGCCGGCCGTGCCGCTCGAGCTCGAAGCCGAGGATGCGGCAGCACTGGCGATGGTACCACAGCGGCAAGGTCCGCCTGAGGCGCAGCCGCAGCGCCACCGCCACCGCCTGCACGGGCATCAGCGGCAGGGTCAGGCCGACGTAGGCCAGGATGCGCAGCAGGGCGCGGACCGGAGAGCCGAGATAGCCGGCGGACATGGTGCTCAGTCCGCGCCTCCCTCCCGGGACGCCTCGTCGCGGGTATAATGCCGGAAGTAGCGGTTGCTCACCCACTCGGTCTTGACCACCACACAGACGTCGGTGGTGCCGAACTGCGTGTCGACCACGGCGCCCTCGCCGACGAAGCCGCCGAGGCGCAGATAGCCCTTGATAAGCGGCGGCAGCATCTGCAGCGCGCGGCGCGGGTCGATGTCCTCGGCCGGGATGCGGTTCATGGCGGTGTAGCGCTCGGGCACCGCCCAGGGCCGCAGCGCCGGCGGCGCCAGGTGGTGATGGTAGAGATAGGAGAGCGGCAGCGCGAGCGCCTCGGGATCGACGTTCGGCAGGCTGGCGCAGCCGAACATCAGCTCGATGTCGTAGGCCAGGACGTAGTCGGCGATGCCGCGCCACAGAAGCTGCATGGTCGAGCCGCTGCGATAGGCTTCGTCGATGCAGGAGCGGCCCAGCTCGAGGATCTCGCCGGGATAGGAGACCAGCGACTCGATGTCGTACTCGTCCGCCGTGTAGAACTGGCCGCGCGCCTGCGCGCCCTCGCGACGCATGACCCGATAGGTCCCGACCACCGCCGCCGGGCCGTCGCCGCGCGCATCGTCGAACACCAGAAGGTGGTCGCAGAACGGGTCGAAGCTGTCGAAGTCGCGGCGGATCTCGGCCATCTCGGGGGTCGGCGTGGCGGCCATGCTCTCGTAGAAGACGCGGTAGCGCAGCGCCTGCGCGGCCTCGACTTCCGCCGGCGTCTCGGCCAGGCGGATCTGAAGCGTCCTGGTCCGGGCGTCGACCGGGCGCTCGTTTCGCAAGTCGGTCAGTGCCATTCCCTTGCCCCCGGCCGGCCCTACGACGACCTGCCGTCCGGCAGGCCGCCACTGCCGGATCCGGAGGACTCCGCGTCGTCCGCCGCCGCCTTGTTCAGGCGCACGCCGTAAAGCTCGAGCCGATGACCGACCAGGCGGTAGCCGAGCCGCCGCGCGACCTCCTGCTGCAGGCGCTCGATCTCGTCGTTGCGGAATTCGACGACGTCGCCGCTGTTCACGTCGATCAGATGGTCGTGATGCTGCTGCGGCGCCTCCTCGTAGCGGGCGCGGCCGTCACCGAAATCGTGCCGGGCGATGATGTTCGCCTCCTCGAACAGCTTGACGGTGCGGTACACCGTGGCGATCGAGATGCGCGGATCGACCTCCGTCGCGCGGCGGTAGACCAGCTCGACATCGGGATGATCGGTCGATTCGGAGAGAACCTGGGCGATGACCCGGCGCTGATCGGTCATGCGCAAGCCCTTTTCCAGGCATAGACGCTCAATCTGAGAGGTCATGTCTCCGAAGGCCGAGACTTCATTAGGCCGGCAAGTATAGCCGAAATGACGGCGCCCGCCTATCGCCGCGCGCCGCCCCGGCGAGGACGAAAAGTCCGCCGATAGCCAGGAGATTTCTAGCCCCGTTTGCGCCGCGCCCGGGTGCCGAGGCCGATCTGCTTCGCCAGCTTGCTGCGCTGCTTGGCGTAGTTGGGGGCGACCATCGGGTAATCGACCGGCAGGCCCCAGCGGTCGCGGTATTCCTCCGGCGTCATGTTGTAGGCCGTCTTGAGGTGGCGCTTGAGCATTTTCAGCTTCTTGCCGTCCTCGAGGCAGACGATGTAATCGGGCGTCACCGACTTCTTGACCGGCACCGCCGGGGTCGGGCGCTCCGGCTCGCGCGCCCCGGCCGAGCCGCCGACGTTGGCCAGCGTGTCGTGCACGTCCCGAATGAGGCGCGGCAGGTCGGCGACGGCGACCGAGTTGTTCGAAACATGGGCCGCGACAATATTGGTCGTCAGCGCGAGCAGTTCACTTGGCTTAGCTTGTTCGGACATTTTCGTTTCTTACCCATAATTCGGATTGTGCGCCTTATATAAATACCGCTAGCTAATGGCGCAACTATAGAGTTTGACGGAATCACTGTTTTTTTGTCGAGCCCAGTTGTTTTTTAATCGTTCCAAGTGACGCGCGGAAGACCGAAATCCAGGCGTGCCGGGTTTTTCTATGGCATTACGCGGCGCGAAAAGACCAGGGCGGCCGCCGGCGGGCGCCCGGCCCGGCGATAATAGTCCGGGCGCCGCCCGATCCGGGCGAAGCCCTCGGCCCGGTAGAGGCCGCGCGCCGCGGCGTTGTCCTCCGCCACCTCGAGGAACACCTGACGCGCGCCCAAGCCGGGCAGCTCCGCGGCGAGCGCGCGCAGCAGCCGGCGCGCCACGCCCCGGCGGCGCCAGGGCGGCGCCACGCCGAGCGACAGGATTTCGCAGTCCTGGCCCACCACCCGGGCCAGGAGGAGGCCGACCGGCTGGGCCGCAGGCGCGGCGCGGTCAGGACTCTCTTCCTTGGGCGTGGCCGTCGCGATGCGGGCGAAGCTGCCGGGAATGCTCAGCACCTCGGCGATGTCCCCCGCGCTCCACGCCGCGCCGCCGGCGCCGTCCGCGAAGCAGGCGGAATGGAGCGCGGCCAGCAGGGTGAGCTCGAGCGGGCCGCTGGTCCGCACCTCGATGGCCGGCGCGCCGGTCATGGCCCGGCGGCGGGCAGGGTGACGTCGGCCTCGCGCAGGTAGATCGGCTGCGGCACCGTCCCCGGGCCGGGCGGCGGCAGGGGCCGCTCCGCCGCCAGCCGCGCCACCCAGGCGGCATCGACCGCGCCGGGCGCCTCCGCGAGCGTCGCCGGGCGCCCCGCCGCGGCCAGCGCCGGCGCGGCCTGCGCGGCCCCGTCGCCGGCGAGCAGCAGGGGTCCGGTGGGCAGGGCCCCGGCCAGGGCCTCCGGCGCGCGCGCCGCGGCCGGAGCGAGCGCCAGCAAGGCGGCATCGAAGGGCTGGACATAGACCTCGCGGCGCTTGGCGTCGAGCACCACGGCGAGCACGCGCCCACGGCGCTGCTCGGCCGGCACGGCCGCCGCGACCGCCTCGAAGCTGGTCACGCCGATGACCGGCACGGCGAGCGCGAGGCCGAGCGCCCGGGCCGTCGCCAGCCCGATGCGCACCCCGGTGAAGCCGCCCGGGCCGCGCGTCACCGCCACGGCGTCGAGCGCCGCGAAGTCCAGGCCGGCCTCGGCCATGACCGCCTGGATCATGGGGACCAGGCGCTCCGACTGGCCGCGCCGCATGGCCGCGAAGGACCGCGCGGCGAGCCGCCCGTCGCACCACACCGCGGCGGAACAGGCCGACCCGGCGGCGTCGAGGGCCAGCAGGCGGCGCGCGCGGGCGGGCGGCGCGCCGCCCGGCTCAGAGGATGCGGCAGGCTTCATCGAAGGCGAGGCGCGGCGCGCGCGGGCGCAGCTTGTCTGGATCCCCGTAGCCGAGGTTGCACAGGAAATTGGACTCGCAGCGCCCCTCGGGAAAAAATTCCTTGTTTACGGCGGCGCGGTCGAAGCCCGACATCGGGCCGCAGTCGAGGCCGAGCGCCCGGGCCGCGATCATCAGATAGGCGCCCTGCAGGCTGCCGTTGCGCCGCGCCGTCTCGGCGATGAGCTTCTCCTTGCCGAGGAACGTGGCCCGCGCGTCGCTGTGCGGCGCAAGACGCGGCAGCTCCTCGTAGAACGCCAGGTCGTAGGCGACGATGGCGGTGACCGGCGCGGTCATGGTCTGGTCGACGTTGCCCTTGTCCAGGGCCGGCTTAAGGCGCGCCTTGGCCGCGGCGCTGCGCAGGAAGACGACCCGCATCGGACAGCAGTTGCCGCTGGTCGGCCCCATCTTCGCAAGATCGTAAACCGCCTGCAGCAGCACGTCGCTCACCGGCTCGTCCCGCCAGGCCCGGTGGGTGCGCGCCTCGCGAAAGATCAGGTCCAGTCCCTTGTCGCTCAAGATCCGGCTCAAAACGGGCCTCCTCAATCGCTGTTCGGGGATCGCTGCTCCGGGATCGCTGCTCCGGGATCGCTGCTCCAGTATCGCCGTTCCGGGGCCCGCCGGCCGCGCGGCGATCGACGGGCTGCGGCTCATGAGGGACTGTAACGCAGAATTGCAAGCGCGCCGAGGCGCCGGCCGCACGCGCGGGCCGCGAAAACCGGCAACGGCCCGGAACGCCGCCACGGTCCCGGGCGTTTGCGGTGTGGCGGCCGGGACCCGGCCCCGGCTACCATCGCTCGGGCGCGGCACAACGATCGGAAGGGAGGATCGGCAGATGCGCAAGGATATCGAATTCAAGACGGACGACGGAGTGACGCTGCGCGGCTGGCATTACACGCCGGACAAGGCCTCGGGCGCCCTGCCCACGGTCGTCATGGCGCACGGCTATTCGGCGGTCAAGGAGATGTACCTGGACAAGTTCGCCGAAGCCTTCGCCGCCACGGGCCTCGGCGCCATCGTCTTCGACAACCGCAACTTCGGCGCCAGCGACGGCGAACCCCGCCAGGAGATCGACCCCTGGCAGCAGGTCCGCGACTATCGCGACGCGATCACCTTCGCCGGGACGCTGGACTCGGTCGATGCCGAGCGCATCGGCGTGTGGGGCTCCAGCTACAGCGGCGGGCACGTGCTGGTCATCGGGGCGATCGACCGGCGCGTGAAATGCGTCGTCGCCCAGGTGCCGCTGATCAGCGGCCACCGCAACGCGCGGCGCCTGATCCGCGCCGACATGATCGCGCCGGTGCAGGGTCTGCTGCGCGAGGACCGGGAGAAGCGCTACGCCGGCGAGGCGCCGGGCATGATCGCGGTGGTCTCCGACGACGCCAGCGTGCCCTGCGCGCTGCCGACGCCGGACAGCTACACCTGGTTCACCGAGACCCACGAGTCGCGGGCCCCGTCGTGGCGCAACGAGGTCACTCTGCGCTCGATCGAGATGTTCCTGGAATACGAGCCCGGCGCCTACGTCGCCCACGTCAGCCCGACGCCGCTCTTGATGGTCGTCGCCGCCAAGGACCATCTGACGGTGGCGGACGAGGCGCTCGCCGCCTACGAGCGGGCGCTCGAGCCCAAGAGGCTGGCGCTGCTCAATGGCGGGCACTTCGAGGCCTACGTCGAGGCCTTCGACGAAGCCAGCGGCGCGGCCTGCGCGTGGTTCGCCGAGCACCTGGTCGGCGCGTGACGCGGCGGGCCGGCACCGGGTAGCCGCGGGCTGGCCGATCGGCGACGCGCTTGAGCGGCCGCGCGCGCGGGCGCTATGCTGAGCGCAACAAGTGGACGGGGGAACACGCGTGCGGAACCAAGGTATGGCGCCGGGCGGTGCGTCACGGTCGCGCTGGCGCGTCGCCGCACGGCTCGGGCTGCGGACCATGCTGCGAGCCGTCCTGGCGGGCGTCGCGCTCGTCGCGGCGTCCGGGCCGCCGCTGCCGGCGCGGGCCGCGCCGGCGGTGGACGACGGCGCGGTCGTCATCATGTATCACCGCTTCGGCGAGGCGGACTATCCTTCGACCAGCATCCGCCTCGATCAGTTCGACGCGCACTTGGCCGAGCTGACCTCCGGCCGCTACACCGTCCTGCCGCTGCCCGAGATCGTCGAGGCCTTCGCCGAAGGCCGCCCACTGCCGCCGCGCAGCGTCGCCATCACCATCGACGACGCCTATGCCTCGGTCTACGCCGCGGCCTGGCCCCGGCTGCGCCAAGCCGGGCTGCCCTTCACCCTGTTCGTATCGACCGACGCGCTCGATCGCGGCCTGCCCGGCTACATGAGCTGGGCGCAGGTGCGCGAGCTGGCCGCTTCGGGCCTGGTCACCATCGGGGGCCATGGCGCCGCCCACGCCCACATGGCGGACCTCGACGCCGCCGCGGCGCGGGCCGACCTGGCCCGCGCGGCGACGCGGTTCCAAGCCGAGCTCGGCGCCGTCCCCGACCTCTTCGCCTATCCCTACGGCGAATACGGCAAGGCGCTGCGCGACCTGGTCGCCGGCGCCGGCTTCCGCGCCGCCTTCGGCCAGCACTCCGGCGCCGCGGCGCGCAGCGACGACCGCTTCGCCCTGCCGCGCTTCCCGTTCAACGAATCGTTCGGCGAGATCGACCGCTTCCGCCTGGCGGTCAATTCGCTGCCCCTGCCGGTCGAGGAGGTGACGCCGGCCGACCCCCTGGTGGGCCCGGCGAACAACCCGCCGGCCTACGGCTTCACCGTGCTGCCGGGCATCGCGGGCCTCTCCGCGCTCGCCTGCTACGCCGGCGGCAGCGCCGTCACCGTGGAACGCCTCGGCGAGCGGCGCTTCGAGGTGCGCCTGCCGCAGGCACTTCCGCCCGGGCGCTCGCGGGTCAACTGTACGCTGCCCGGACCGCAGGGCCGCTGGCGCTGGCGCGGCCGGCAGTTCTACCGGCGGCCCTAGCGCCTTTTCGCGGTCAATCGAGGTCGGCCAGCTTGGCCCCGTCGGGATAGGCGAGCCGGGCGCCGTCGAACTCGCGCAGCCGGTTGACGCGTATCAGCGCGCACACCGCGTCGATATAGCCTTCGCCAAGCTCGGCATAGTGCGTCAGCGTCTCGGCCAGTCGCAGAGGATCGGGCGCCGCGCCGCGGGCGCGGGCCGCGGCGCGCGCGCGGCGGAACGCGTCGTAGGCCGGGTGGGTGTTCAGGTTGTGCATGTAGGTGCGCACCGCGCTCAGGAGGTCGGGAAACGCGCGAACCCGGTGGTCCGCGTCCTCGTCCCGGAGCAAGGGCACCAGTCCGGGGACGGTGTCGTTCCAGGTGCGCTGGCCGAACAGCGCGTTGCCGTTGCGCGCGAAGCGCGACCGCCCCCAGCCGCTTTCCTGCGCCGCCTGGGCGAGCGCCAGGCTGACCGGCACCGCATCGACGCGCCGCAACAGCGCCGCCCAGTCGCCGTAGTCGACGCCGTAGCGCGTCGCCAGGTCGACCAGCCAGGCGCGCCGGCGCGGCGACAGCCCGCCGGGGCCGGCCTCCAGCGCGATGGCGCTCTGCAGCTCGCGGCGCAGTTCGCGGAGCTCCTCGTTCACCATGAGGACGAGCGGCAGAACGCTGCGCAGGAACAGCGATTTGCGCAACCGGACGTCGTCGATCGAGCCGATGTCGCGCGGCAGCGCGGCAAGTCCGAGGCGCGGCACCGCCGCTCTGCCGGCGCGGATCGCGGCCAGCCGGTAGCCGCGGTCGCGCAGGGCGGCGCGCAGCGCCTCGGCGCTGTCGGCGCGCAGCGGCACCATGCCGGACGGAACGGCCGGCACCAGGTCGCCCGCGCCGCGCCGCGGGCCGCCGAAGAAGAAGGGATCGGAAAGCTTGTCGCCGTAGGCCGCGCGCGCCGGCACCGGCCGGACCGGGCGGTCGAGCCCGGCGCGCAGATCATCGGACTGCAGGCTGAGCGCCCGGGCCCCCGCCCAGGGCTGCAGGCCGCACAGCAGCGCGGCCGCGAGCGCGACGGCCGGCAGGGCCGCGCGCCGTGAAAAACCTATGGTTCTTGGCGGCGCGCCGAACGGCGCGTCGTCGTGACGCATCGCCAGAATCGTCCCCTTCCCGGACCGGAGACGGCGGCCCGCACCCCACCAACCGCCGTTCCCCTCGGCGTTCTCGCGGAACGCCCGAAGCGCTTACAACACTGGACGGACTTCGACAACCTCGGGGATGTAATGCCGCAGCATGTTCTCGATCCCCATCTTGAGGGTCGCGGTCGAGCTCGGACAGCCGGAGCAGGCGCCGCGCATGTGCAGGTAGACGACACCCTTGTCGAAGCCCTGGAACAGGATGTCGCCGCCGTCCTGGGCCACCGCCGGACGGACGCGGGTGTCGAGCAGCTCCTTGATCTGCGCGACGATCTCGCGGTCCTCCTCGGCGACGTTCTCGTCCTCCTCCGGCGCGGCCGCCTCTTCCAGCAGGACCGGACGGCCCGCGGTGAAGTGCTCCATGATGACGCCGAGGATCGCCGGCTTGATCAGGTACCACTCCCGCTCGGCGCCCTTGGTGACGGCGATGAAGTCGGCGCCCAGGAAGACGCCGGTGACGCCGTCGATGGCGAAAAGGCGCTGCGCCAGGGGCGAGCGCGCCGCCGAATCCGGGTCGGGAAAATCGACCACCTGCGCGCCCGCCACGTCGCGGCCCGGCAGGAACTTCAGCGTCGCCGGATTGGGGGTTTCTTCGGTTTGAATGAACATCGGGCACCTCCTGCCGCAGAGATGGGAAGCGCGCCGCGCGGCGCGGCCCTGGCGCTTCTTATGTGACCCATCACCCGGGCGACTTCAAGGCGTCTTCCGGCGAGCCGCGGGCCCGCTAAATATTTCAAGAAATATCAGATATTTACGCGAGGGCGTCAATGGCCTCGTCGTCGAGATTGCCGGGCACGATGGTGACCGGAACGCGCAGCTTGCCGACCATCTTGCCGGTCAGCGCCGAGACCAGCGGGCCCGGCCCGCGGCCGCCGGTGTTGGCGCCCAGCACCAGGATCGAGATGCTCGGCTCCTCATCGAGCAGGGCCATGAGCTCGTCGCGCACCTTGCCTTCGCGCACGTAGAGCACCGGCATGGTGCCGACCAGCTCGTTGACCTGTCCGGCGAGGCGCTGCAGCAGCTGTTCGCCCTCGGTGCGCGCCTCCTCGCGCATCAGGTCCTCGACCGCCATCCAATGCTGGAACTCGGAGGGCTCGATGACGCAGAGCAGCGCCACGCGGCCGCCGGTCTTGCGCGCCCGCAGGCAGGCGAAGCGCAGCGCGACTTTCATTTCCTCGGTCTCGTCGACGACGACCAGGAAGACGCGTGCCGAGCGCTTCTCTTGGGCTGGAGGTTCCGTCCCGGTCATTTCGCCATCACGACTTCCGGAAAGCCAAGTGGGCGAGCCATCCTGCCACCAATGCGACGAAGATCGCAATGAGGCCGTAAAGGGCGGCATGTTCGTAGGCGAAGTCGTAGACCACGGCCTCGGAGCCGATCTTGCTGACGTGCAGCGGCGTCGTCTGCGCCGTCACCACCCGGCCGTCGCGCAGCAGGAAGACCTCGACCTGATAGCTGCCGGTCGGCACGTTGGCCGGCAGCGCGATGCGCACGCGGAACAGCCGGTTGCCGAGGAAATGGATCGTCGCGGGCGTCTTCTGATAAAGGCCGA
>Ga0210144_1000047_pt1 | contig 68694 bp, 65 predicted proteins | sample Muzzi_PWA_D2_FD_185532 | JGI IMG/M metagenome (GOLD analysis project Ga0210144, IMG submission 185532) | Wetland microbial communities from San Francisco Bay, California, USA, that impact long-term carbon sequestration - Muzzi_PWA_D2 (SPAdes) | ecosystem: Environmental > Aquatic > Marine >...
GGCTCCGGCGGCGGGGGAGAAGCGGGCTCGGGGGACGCGGGCGGCGCGCTCGCCTCCCCCTCGGCCGCCGCGGCGGCCAGCGCCTCCCTCACTTCGGCCTTCACCTGCTCGACGCCGACGCCCTTCAGGGCAGCGATATCCTCGTAGCCTTCCTCGCCCTGCGCGAGCAGGCGGAGCATCGCCCTCTGGTCGTCGGTGAGCGCCACGGCCTCCGAACACTAAGGGACCGCGCCGCCGGGTAGGGTCCGCCTCGATGGCCGACGAACCGTTCCCATTGCCGTCGGGGTTCGCCGACCTGCTCGGCGCCGAGTGGCTCGCCGACGACCCCGAGCATGCGCGGGCGCGGATCCCGATCCGCGACGAGCTTCGCCAGCCCTTCGGGCTGATGCACGGCGGGGTGATGTCGAGCCTGGTCGAGAGCGTCTGCTCGCGGGCGACCGCGCTCGCGGTGTTCGGGGACGGGATGGCGGCGATGGGCCAGTCGATCAACGTCAGCTTCCTGCGCCCGATCACCTCGGGCCACGCCGAGGTCGCCGCGCGGGCCCGGCATCGCGGTCGCTCGACCTGGGTCTGGGAGGCCGAGGTGCTCGACGCGAACGAGAGACTCTGCGCGTTGGCGCAAATGACGATCGCATTAAGGCCGTTGCCAGACCAAGCCTGACCAGGACGCAGGGAGCGTGGCGTGCTCTGCACGCGAGCGACCGAGGGCGCTGTCAGGCGCCGGTATGGCGACGGCCTAACCCCGGAAGCGATTCGTGATCGGCAGCCGGCGGTCCCGCCCGAACGCCTTCGGCGTGATCCGGATTCCCGGCGCCGCCTGGCGGCGCTTGTACTCGGCGCGGTCGACCAGCCGCACCACCTCGTCGACGACCTCGGCTGGCAGCCCGGCGGCGATCATCTCCTCGCGCCCCTCGTCGCGCTCGACGTAGGCCTCCAGCACGCGGTCGAGCAGCTCGTAGGGCGGCAGGGTGTCGGTGTCGCGCTGGTCGGGGCGCAGCTCCGCCGAGGGCGCCCGCTCCAGCACCGAGGCCGGCACCAGCTCGCGCCCGGCGCGCTCGTTGCGGTGGCGGACCAGCTCGTAGACGAGCACCTTCGGCACGTCCTTGATCACCGCGAAGCCGCCCGCCATGTCGCCGTAGAGGGTCGCGTAGCCGACCGACATCTCGCTCTTGTTGCCGGTGGTCAGCACCAGCCAACCGTGCTTGTTGGAGAGCGCCATCATCAGGTTGCCGCGGATCCGTGCCTGGATGTTCTCGGCGGCCAGATCGGGCTCGGAGGGACGGGTCGGGTCGTGGGGAAGCGAACGCGGGGCGGCCTCCTGCTCAGGCGCGAAGTAGGGGGCCAGCGCCTCCTCGTAGGCGTCCATCGCCGCGCCGATCGGGATCTCGATCGTCTCGGCGCCAAGGTTGGCGCCGATAGTTCGGGCGTCCGCCTGGGTTTCCTCACTGGAATGGGGCGACGGCATGACCACGCAGCTGACGTTGGCGCCGCCCACCGCGTCGGCGGCGAGCAGCGCCACCAGGGCGGAGTCGATCCCGCCCGAGAGGGCGAGGCCGACGTGGCGGAAGCCGTTCTTGCGGACGTAGTCGCGCAGGCCGAGGACGAGCGCCCCGTAGACCTCGGCCAGGTCGGGCAGCGGCTCGGCGAGCCGCCCGGGGGCGGTGGCGGGGATCTCGCAGACCAGCAGCTCCTCCTCGAACTGGGCGGCACGGGCGATCACCCGGCCGGCCGGATCGACGACGAAGCTGTGGCCGTCGAAGACCAGCTCGTCCTGGCCGCCGACCAGGTTGCAGAAGGCGAGGTGGGTCCCGTAGGCGCGGGCGCGGGCGGCGAGCATCTCCTCGCGCTCGCGGCCCTTGCCGCGGTGGTACGGCGAGCCCGAGGGGTTGGCGATCAGCTCGGCGCCTTCGGCCGCCTCGGTCGAGGCCGGCGGCGCCTCGACCCAGAGGTCCTCGCAGACGGTGAGGCCGACCCGGGTCCCGGCGACCTCGACGCTGAGCGGCTCGCTGCCGGGGACGAAGTAGCGCTGCTCGTCGAAGACGTCGTAGTTGGGCAGCCGGTTCTTGCGGTAGACGGCCCGCACCTCGCCGTCGGCCAGCACGGCGAGCGAGTTGTGCGCGTGGCGGTGATCGCCGCCGCCGGCGACCGGCTCGGCGAAGCCGACCAGGACGACCGTCTCGCCGACCCCGCGGGCCAGCCCGTCGACCGCCTCCCGGTTGGCCTCGACGAAGTGCCGCTTCAGGTAGAGGTCCTCGGCCGGGTAGCCGGACAGGCAGAGCTCCGGGAAGACCGTCAGCTCGGCGCCCTCGGCCGCGGCGCGGTCGATCCACTCGGCGACCTTCGCCGCGTTGCCGTCGATGTCCCCGACCGTCGGGTCGATCTGGGCGAGGGCTACGCGCATGCGTGATCCTCTCGGGTCACAGGTGGCAGTATCGCCGCCGCGCCGGGCGGGAGCCGCCCCGGCGGCCTGTAGATTGCCTGCGATGCGGGGACGGCGGCGACTGACTGGGGCCACGCTCGCCTCGCTGGCGCTGCTCGCGTCGGTCGCGCTCCCGGGAACCGCGAGCGCCGGGGACCGCTGGGCCTTCCGCGCGCCGCAGGCCCGGCCGACCGACCATCCCGACCCGGCCCGCCACTCCTACACGGTCCCCGAGGCCCCCCGGTCGCCCGCCTGCGAGGGTCGCTTCTGCGTGCACTGGGTCTCGGAGGGACTGGACGCGCCCTCGCTCGCCGACGTCAACGGGATCGAGGACGGCGACGGCGTGCCGGACTACGTCGAGCGGGTCTTGGGGGTCGCCGGCCACGTCCACTCGGTCGAGAACGGCAGGCTCGGCTGGCGCGAGCCGCGCTCCGACGGTCAAAGGGGCGGGCGCAGGGGCAAGACCGACATCTACCTGAAGGACCTGGGGCGGCAGCTGTTCGGCTACGCGGCGCCCGACCGCGGCCAGACCCGCAAGGGTGACCGGCTGCCCCGCCGGCTGCACGGCTACCTCGTCCTGGACAACGACTACGACCGCTTCCAGTACCCGGGCACCTCGCAGCTGCGGATCCTCAAGGTGACCTTCGCCCACGAGTACAACCACATCCTGCAGATGGGCTACGACGCCTACCAGGACGCCTGGTTCGCCGAGTCGACCGCGGTCTGGATGGAGAGCCAGGTCTACAGCGGGATCCGCGACTACGTCCGTTACGTGCGCCGCTGGGTGAAGCTGTTCGACACGCCGCTGACCGCCAGCTCGATCAAGGAGTACGGGTCGACGGTCTGGAACGAATGGCTGGCGCGCCGCTACGGGGCGCGGATAGTCCGCAGCGCCTGGTCGCGGGCGATCCACACGCTGCCCGGCGGCTTCTCCGTCGCCGCCTACGACTCGGCGATCCGCGCCGCCAGGGGCCCCGACTTCGATCGCGACTTCGCCCGCTTTGCCCGCGACGTCGCCGAGTGGCGGACCGGCTCGGTCTTCCGCGCGGGACCCCGCTACCCGGACGTACCGCGCCGGGGCGGCCTTGCGCGCGACGGTCGGCCGCTACAGCGCCGCCTCAACCACGCCACCTTCGAGCTGCTGCGCGTGCATGCTCGCGGGGGGCGCGCGGTCGTCGTCCACGCCCGGGCGCCGCGCGGGGTCGACGCCGGTCTCGCCTTGGTGGGGCGGGTCGGCAGCCTGCGGCATGGCCGCGTCGTCACCCGTCTTCGCTTCAACCCGAACGGGGGCGTGCTGGCGGTGCGGCTGCGGCGCCCCGGCCGCTTCCAGCGGATCACCGCGGTTGTGGTCAACGCGGACACCCGCGTCCACGGCTTCGACATCGGCCGGCTCGACTGGAACTACTTGACCGACGCGGTGCCGTTCCGGCTCCGCGCCCGCGTCGTCCGCTGATCCTCTCCGCGCGGAGGCGCGGTGGAGACGATCTCCTGCACGGCGCCCTCCAGGTCGAGGGCGAAGCTGTCGAGGTCGGCCATCGCGTCGAGGTCCCCGACCAGGCCGAAGTCGATCTGCCCGTCGTAGGACATGATCCCGATGCAGAGCGCCTGGCGGCGGGCGAGGGGGACCAGGGGGAAGATCGATTCCATCCGCCGCCCCAGCACGTAGAGCGAGAACTGCGGCCCGGGCACGTTGGTGACGACGAGGTTGAAGAAGCGCTGGGCGGGCTGCAGGCGGGCCGCCTGGGAGGCGATCGTGGTCGGCGCGAAGTCGGTCAGACGGGTGAGGATCTCGGCGCCGACCGCCTGTCCGGAGCCCTTCAGGTCGCCCATCGTCTCCGACAGCAGGTGCAGGCGCTGCACCGGGTCCTGGCACCAGACCGGCAGCGGCGCCATCATCGCCGAGACGCGGTTGCCGAGCGCGCCGCGCTGTTCGGCGGCGCGGACGCTGACCGGCACCATCGCCCGCAGCTCGAGGTCCTCGGTGTCGTGCCCGCGGGCGCGCAGGTAGTTGCCCAGCGCGCCGGTTACGACGGAGAGGACGACGTCGTTGACGGTGCCGCCGTGGGTGTCCTTGACCCGTTTGAAGTCGTCGAGGTCGCCGCGCACGAAGGCGAGGCGACGGTGGGGGCCGATCTCGACGTTGAACGGGGTCTGCGGCGCTTTGGTCGCCACCTCGAGCATCCTGCCGGCGGCGCGCAGCTCGCGCAGCACCTGGCGCGGCCCGCGCAGGGCGGCGCGGACGCCGCGGGCGATCTCCTGCGGGCTGGTGGCGCGCTCGCGCAGCGCCTGGCGCACCAGGTCGAAGTCGGTCGGCTCGGGGCGCGGCGCCCACTTCGGCGGCCGTACCGGCGGCGTCTCGGGCTCGGGATCGACGTCGAAGAGGACGGTGGTGATGTCGACCCCGGAGATGCCGTCGACCAGCGCGTGATGGCTCTTGCCGACGATCGCGAAGCGGTCGTCTTCGAGGCCCTCGACCAGCCACAGCTCCCAGAGCGGCTTGGTGCGGTCGAGCTGCTGGGAGAAGATCCGCGCCGCCAGGTTGCGAAGCTGCTCCTCCGAGCCGGGGGCCGGCAGCGCGGTCCGCCGCACGTGGTAGTCGAGATTGAGGAAGGGGTCGTCGACCCAGACCGGCCGGCCCTGCCCGAAGCGCACGAAGCGCAGCTTCTGGCGGAAGCGCGGCACCAGGTGCAGGCGCGATTCGATGTGGTCGCGAAACTCCTCGTGGCTGGGTGCGGAGCCCCCGAAGATGCTGGTCGAGGCGACGTGCATGTGAGCGCCGGCGCGCTCCATGTGGAGGAAAGACGCGTCCAGCCCACTCAGTCGATCCCCGTTCACGAGTGAATCTTCGCACACATGTGAGGGACCCCCGTTCGTGCGTGCGCTTCGCTCTGTGGAGCGGTTTGAGGCCGCGGGGGCGGTCTTGCAACTGTGACCGCGCTCACCCACACCGCAGCGTGCGGCTCCTACGGTGCGCGATCCACCCACGCAATCGATCCGCCGAGCAACCCACGCGAGGCCGCTGCGCGGCCCGCCCGTAGGCGGAAGAGAAAGCGAGTGATCTCACGATGCGACGACTGTTCCCCTCGATGCTGCTTGCTGCCGCTCTGGCGACCTTCACGGCGCAGGCCCTGGCGAGGAAGGCGCCGCACCACCATCCGAGCCACCGTTCTCGCGCCCACGTCTCCCTGCACGTCTCCCGGCACGCCGTGCTCAGCGGCCGCCCGGTGGTGCTGAGGGGCAGGGTGCGGCCGCGTGGCTCGCACCGCGTCAAGCTGGTCGTTCGCGGCCCGCGCGGGGCGGTGGCCGGCGCCCGCAGCCGGCGCGACGGGAGCTTCGCGCTGCGCTGGCGCCCGCGCCGGGTCGGCTCCTACCGGATCCGCGCCTACGGCCGCCACGACAAGCGCGTCCGGGGCTCGATCAGCGCCGCCCGCCGCGTGACCGCCTACCGGCCGGCGGGGGCCTCCTACTACGGCCCCGGGCTCTACGGCGGCGCCCTCGCCTGCGGCGGGACGCTGCAGCCCGGCACGCTGGGCGTCGCTCACAAGACGCTGCCCTGCGACTCGAAGGTGACCCTGCGCTACCGCCGCCGCACGATCACCGTGCCGGTGATCGACCGTGGGCCCTACGTGGCCGGCCGCGACTACGACCTCACCGCGGCAACGCGGGCGCGGCTGCATTTCCCCAGCACCGGCGTCGTGCTCGCCAGTCGCTGAGCCTCAGGCGGCGAGGCCGAGCTGGAGCTGCCCCTCCAGGGCCGGCCTCTCGGGCGGCGCGTCGGCGGCGAAGCCCGCGACGCGCACCCCGAGCAGCCGCACCGGCCGGGGCGGGGCGTAGGCCCGCAGCAGCTCCAGGGCGACCGGCCCGACGACCTCCGGGTCGTCGGTCGGGTCGTCGAGCGTGTGGGAGCGGCTGACGTTGGTCCAGTCGTCGAGCCGCACCTTGATCCCGACCGTGCGCCCGGCGAGGTCGCGGGCGCGCAGCCGCCGGCAGAGCTGCTCGGAGAGCGAGCGGATCTGGGCGGCCAGCTCGCCCCGGTCGGCGACGTCGACGTCGAAGGTCGTCTCGGCCGACTGCGACTTCGTCTCGCGGATCGGGGCGATCGGCGTGTCGTCCTCGAAGCGGGCGCGAGCGGGCAGCCAGCGCCCCATCCGCGGCCCGAAGGCCCGCTCCAGGGCGAGCGGGTCGTGGTCGCGCAGCTCGGTCAAGGTGCGGATGCCCATCCCCTGCAGCTTCAGCGCCGTCTTCGGGCCGATCCCGGGGACGAGGCCGGGCGGGTGGCCGGCGAATCGCTCCAGCGCCTCGGCGCGCGAGAGCACGGCGAGGCCGGCGGGCTTGCCCAGCTCGCTGGCGATCTTCGCCAGCAGCCGGTTCTCGGAGATCCCGATCGAGCAGGTCAGCCCGGTCCCCTTGCAGATCTCGGCGGCGATCCGCCGCATCGTCGCCTTCGGCGAGAACAGCCCGGTCAGGTCGACGTAGGCCTCGTCGAGCCCGACCACCTCGACCGTCTCGGCGTTCCGCCGCAGGACGTCCATCACCTGGGCCGAGGCCTCCCGGTAGGCGGCGAAGTCCGGCTCCAGGTAGACGGCTTCCGGCAGCTGCCGCCGCGCCACAGCGGCCGGCATCGCCGAGTGGATCCCGGCCAGCCTCCGCGCCTCGTAGCTGGCGGTCGTCACCACCGCCCGCGGCCCCGACCCGCAGACGACCACCGGCTTCCCCTTCAGCTCCGGCCGTCGCCGCAGCTCGACCGACGCGTAGAAGGCGTCCATGTCGAGGTGGGCGATTGTCCGCCGATCGGCCATTTGGTCCGATCGTAGGGCGGGGCAGGGACGGCATCCAAGGCGGTTCCGCGGAACCGCCTTGGCTAGGATCGCCACATGGCCGACGTCGCCCACACGAAGATCGAGGAGATCGACGCGATCGAGGGGTTCTTCGAGGGGATCAGGTTCCACCGCGCCGGCGCCGGCCTCGGCATCAACTCCTTCGGCATCGCGATCATCGATTTGGCGCCGGGCGCCGACGAATACCCCGAGCACGACCACTCGGCCGAGGGCATCGGCGGCGAGATGTTCGCCAAACGCCCCCAGCAGCTCGGCCAGGAGGAGGTCTACGCCGCCCTGAGGGGCTCCGGCACGCTCGAAGCCGACGGCCAGCAGTACCCGATCGACGCCGACCACATCTCCCGCGTCGGCCCCGAGGTGAAGCGCAAGGTCACCCCGGGCCCCGAAGGCCTCCGCCTCCTCGTCGTGGGCGCCACCCCCGGCGAGCCCTACGACACCGGCGGCAGGTTGTAGGCGACACCTAGAATCCTTTCGTGGCTTCCCCCGAGGCGAAGAACCTGGAGGCGATCTCCAAGGCGATCGACCAGCACAACCGCAGCTGCCCGTTCCCGGCGGCAGAGGTGCGGATGAACCCGTTCGAGGTCGAGCGGCTCGGCTGGGAGGAGATCCGCGGGCTGCCGGTCGTGCCCGACTCGGCGATCGGGACCGGCCGTTTCCGCATCGTCTGCTCGCGCGAGCTGGACGATGCCGGGCTCGAGGAGACCGAGGCGGTCGGCCAGGAGCTGGAGACCGTCGCCCCGGCGAACAACTGAGCCCCCTTTCTGCGCTACTCTTTGTCTGAGCGCCCCGGGCCCGCCTCTGGCTCCTCGGAGTTATGCGGTCGGGGCCTTGTAGCTCGGTCGCGTGCGGGGTTGCACGGCCGATTGCCACGAGGACGCGCCTGGGCCAAGCAGGTCAAGGACGCAGGGAGGATGGCGAGGGGAGCGCACTCCAGTGCGTGACCCGAGCCAGCCGACCGAGGACGCCGAGATGCGCAGGCCCAGGCGCGTCCTCAGACGTTCCAGAATTCGAGGCCCAGGCCGCTCAGCCAGCGCTGGGCTTCGATGTTGAGCTGGGTCAGCTCGCCGGTCCAGATCAGGACGCCCATCGCGATCAGGATCAGGCCGCCGGTGGCGACGATCGCCTGGTAGTGGCGCTTGACGGCGGCGAACGCGGTGGTCATCCGGGAGAAGGCGACGGCGGTGAGCAGGAAGGGGATCGCCAGGCCGGCTGAGTAGACGGCGAGCAGGAGGGCGCCGCGGCCGGCCGAGCCGGAGAGCGAGGCGGCGGAGAGGATCGCGCCGAGGGTGGGGCCGATGCAGGGGGTCCAGGCGATCGCGAAGGCGGCGCCGGCGACGATCGGACCGCCCCTGCCGGCCCGCTCGAGCAGGGCGTCGACGTGCCACTCGCGGTTGAGGCGGGTGACGAACAGCGAGGCGACGAAGAGGACGCCCATCGCGACGATCAGCGCCGCGGCGATCTTGGTCAACAGCTGCTTGTGGTCCTGGAGGGCCGAGCCGAGCCCGGTCGCGGTGAGGCCGAGGATCACGAAGATCGCCGAGAAGCTGGCGACGAAGAGCAGACTGGGGCCGAGCACGCGCCGCCAGCCGGCGCTGTCCAGCTCGGAGGCGGAGACGCCGCTGACCGCCGAGAGGTAGCCGGGGACGAGCGGCAGCACGCAGGGGGAGAGGAAGGAGACGATCCCCGCCGCGAGGGCGGCGAGGATGCCGACTCCGGCAGTCGGATCGGTGCTCAGATCGGCGACGATCACGACCCTCCAGGATATCCGCGGCGATTTGCCGGCTCCTCTTGCAACGGCGGCCGCTGCGGGGGAGACTGCGCCGCCAGGTTGACCGAGCGCTCGACAGCGCCGCTGTTCGACGCCGCCGGCACGGCGCGACGGCTGCGCGCCTCGCCGCTGCTGGCGATCGGCCCCGCCGAGCCGGGACCGGCGCTGCGCCGGGGCGCGCTGGTGGCGATCCCGGTCGGGATCGCCCTGTTCATCGAGCTGGGGCTGGGCGCCCCGACGAAGGGCGGGGTCGCCACCGGCGCCCTGCTCGCCGGCTTCCCCGGCCTCGACGCACCGGCCCGGGTCCGTGCCGGCTGGCAGGCCGCGGTGGCGCCGGCGCTCGGCCTCGCCGCGGCGCTCGGCGCCCTGACCGGCTCCTCGGCGCCGCTCGCGGTGGCGGCGATGGCGCTGGTCGGCGCCGCGGGCGGCTACTGCTTCGCCGTCTCGCTGCGGTTCTCGCTGGCCGGCCTCACGGTGGCGCTGGCGCTGCTGGTCGCCCAGGGGCTGCCGCTGACCGCCTCCGACGCGCTGCCGGCGCTGCTCTACGTGACCGCCGGCGGCCTGCTCCAGGCGGCGTTCTCGCTCTTCGTGTACGCGGCCGGCGACCGCACGGAGGAGGGGGGAGAGGCAGCCTGGAGCACCTCCGCCGCGCTCGCCTCGCTGCGCTCCAACCTGACCCTGCGCTCGACCAGCTTCCGCCATGCGGTCCGCTTCGGCGCCGCGCTTGCCGCCGGAGTCGCCGCCTACTGGCTGCTGGGGATGCAGGAACACGGCTTCTGGATCCCCCTGACGATCCTCTTCGTGCTGCGGCCCGAACGGGGAGAGACCTTCCACCGGCTGGTCCTGCGTGCGGTCGGCACCGTGATCGGCCTGGTGATCGCGACCGCCCTCTCGGAGTGGCTGGCGGGCGACGGCGTGGCGCTCGCCGTCCCCCTGACCGTCGCGGCCGCCCTCGCCTTCGGGCTCTTGACCGTCCAGTACGCGCTGTTCACCGCCTCGATCACCATCTACGTGGTGCTGCTCGCCGACACTTTGGGAGAGCCGGCGCTGCGCGCCGCCGGGCAGCGGGCGCTCGGGACGGCGATCGGCATCGCGATCGCCGGGGCGGCGTTCCTGCTCTGGTCGAACCCGGGCGAGAAGCGGCCGCCGCTGGCGTCGCCGGACCCGGCCCGGTAGATTTCCTGGCTACGCAGCCAAACGCCGCCCGCCGCGGCGCAACCACAGGAGAGACCTTTGAGCAACCGCACGTTCGTGATCGGGGTCGGGATGACCAAGTTCGAGAAGCCGGGCAGCAAGGAGGGCGACTACCCCGACTGGGCCAAGCAGGCGGGGGAGAGGGCGCTCGCCGACGCCGGCATCCCCTACGAGGACGTCGAGCAGGCCTACGCCGGCTACTGCTACGGCGACTCGACCTACGGCCAGCGGGCGCTCTACCAACTCGGCCTCACCGGAATCCCGGTCTTCAACGTCAACAACAACTGCTCGACCGGCTCCTCGGCGCTGTTCCTCGCCCGCCAGGCCGTGAAGGGGGGCCTGGTCGACTGCGCGCTCGCGGTCGGCTTCGAGAAGATGGAGCCCGGCTCGCTCGGCGTCAAGTACACCGACCGCACCAACGCGATCGACAAACACGCGATGCGGATGTTCGAAATCCGCGACCCCGAGTCCTCGCCGCCGGCGCCGCAGATGTTCGGCAACGCGGGGCGCGACCACATGGAGAAGTACGGCTCCGAACCCGACCACTACGCCTGGATCGGCTGGAAGAACCACAGGCACTCGGTCAACAACCCCTACGCCCAGTTCCAGGACGAGTACACGATCGAGGAGATCAAGGCGGCGAGGATGATCCACGAGCCGCTCACCAAGCTCCAGTGCTCGCCGACCTCCGACGGCTCGGCCTGCGCGATCGTCGCCTCGGAGCGCTACGTGGAAGAGCACGACCTCGGCGAGCGGGCAATCGAGATCGCCGGCCAGTCGATGGTCACCGACCTCTCGTCGACCTTCGCCGACGACACCGACTGCATGAAGATCGTCGGCACCGACATGTCGAAGCGGGCGGCGGAGGAGGCCTACGGGGAGGCCGGCGTGGCGGCCGAGGAGGTCGACGTCTGCGAGCTGCACGACTGCTTCAGCGCCAACGAGCTGATCACCTATGAAGCGCTCGGCTTCGCGGCGGAGGGCGAGGGCCACAAGCTGGTCGACGAGGAAGCCACCACCTACGGTGGCCAGGTCGTCGTCAATCCCTCCGGCGGGCTGATCTCCAAGGGCCACCCGCTGGGGGCGACCGGGCTGGCGCAGTGCTCGGAGCTGACCTGGCAGCTGCGCGGCGAGGCCGACAGGCGTCAGGTCGACGGCGCCAGGACGGCCCTGCAACACAACATCGGCCTCGGCGGCGCCGCCGTGGTCACCGTCTACAAGCCGGCGGCCTAGCAGCCGCTGGAGAAGGAGGACAGCAATGGCGAAGCAGCGACGCTCACTCAGCGGCAAGGTCGTGGCGATCACCGGGGGCGCCCGGGGGATCGGCAAGGCGACCGCCGCGGCGCTGGTCCGCAGGGGCAGCCGCGTCGCGATCGGCGACCTCGACCTGCCGCTGGCCGAACAGACCGCCGGAGAGTTGGGGGCCGGAACGATCGCGATCTCGCTCGACGTCACCGACCGCGACTCCTTCGCCGCCTTCCTCGGCGAGGTCGAGCGCCAGCTCGGCCCGCTCGACGTGCTGATCAACAACGCCGGGATCATGCCGGTGACGCCGTTCACCGCGGAGAGCGTCGACTCGATCCGCCGCCAGCTCGAGATCAACGTGTTCGGCGTGGTCGCAGGCATGCAGCTGGCGCTGGAGCGCTTGCAGCCGCGCGGCACCGGCCACATCGTCAACCTCGCCTCGCAGGCCGGCAAAGCCGGCATCCCCGGCATCGCCACCTATTCGGGCACCAAGCACGCGGTGGTCGGCGTGAGCGAGGCGGTGCGCGCCGAGCTGCGCGACAGCGGCATCGAGGTCTCCTGCGTGATGCCGACCGTCGTCAACACCGAGCTGACCCACGGCGTCTCCTCGCGCTGGATCAAACCGGTCGAGGCCGAGGACGTCGCCGCGGAGATCGTCGATGCGCTGGAAGTGCCGCGCTTCGACGTCTTCGTGCCGCGCGCCAACGGCATCCTCTTCAAGATCACCTCGATGCTGCCGCGCGCCGGCCGCGAATGGGTCGGCCGTGCGATGGGTGTCGACAAGCTGATGCTCGACGCGGACCACGGCGCCCGCCGCGGCTACGAGGAGCGCGCCGCGAAGAGCCACTCCGCCGAGGCGGAGGCGGGCGAGAGTGAGGCTGAGCCGGCTGCTCAGAGAGACGCCGCCTGACCCGGGGCTCGTTGCCGCACTTGATGACCGTCCCCGGCCGTAGCCACTTGGACGGCCGGACCAAGAGGGGGGACAGTTTTCGCCGCCAGACCCTTGAGCGGGTGTGGCTGCGGTATCCCTCTATCAGATTGCCGTTGGACATTTCCAACAGAGGCCGCTACGATGAGGCCTCGGCACCCCAAGAAGGAGGTCGAGGCTGTGCTCAAGTACGCGGAGGGGAGTGGATTCACGGTGCTCGCCCCGCGAGCGCACTGGGGCATTCTTCACTGCCCTGGCACCCGTGCCGACCACTGCATCCCTCGGTCGATTAGCGGGACGCCGCGAAACCCCGCCGGGCACGCCATCGATCTACGCCGCTACGTCGACAAGTGTCCACATAAATGACGGGAACCCCAGACAGCAGCCACGTCTTCACGATTCGGTTTGAGATCGCCGGTGCCGGCGAAGACGACGGACACGCCGAGCGGGCCTATGAGGACGACCGGCTCCAAGACGTGCTGCTCGGCGTGCCGATGGACAACGACGGCATCTTCGAGGCTGACTTCGGACGCGTGGCGCCCACCTTCGCCGATGCAGTCCTCAGTGCGATCGAGGACGTCCAGGGCGTCTTCCCCGAGGCCGAGCTGATCCAAGTCGAGCCCGACGCGCTTACCACCATCTCCGGCATCGCCAAGTGCCTGGGCCGCAGTCACGAGAGCATCCGGCTGCTCATCCAGGGCAAGCGCGGACCGGGCGGCTTTCCGAAGACCGCGAGCGCGCCGGACGCGAAGCCCCAGGTGTGGCGCTGGCACGAAGTGGTCGACTGGTTCGAGAGGGAGATGTACGTGCGGGTCCCGGAAGCGGAGAACGCGAAGTTCCTGGCAATGCTCAACGACATCCTGCGACTGCGTCTCGTAGCTCCAACCGTGGTCGACAACCGGCGGACGGCCACGGCGATGGCGGCGCTGCTGCCGAGAGAGCTCGTCGCGTAAGCGTCTATGGGGCGGCTCTACGACGCAACCTGGGGGCGGGTCTTCGCGGCGCTCTATGACCGCAGCCTGAAGGGGACCGAGGAGGCGGGGCTGCGCGAGATGCGGCGCGAGACGCTGTCCGAGGCGCGCGGGCGGACGATCGACATCGGGGCCGGGACCGGCGCCAACCTCGGGCTGTACCCGCAGACGGTCACCGAGCTGGTGCTCAGCGAGCCCGACAAGTACATGGTGAGGCGCCTGCGCCACAGGCTGGCCGAGACCGACCAGCGGGTGCAGCTGATCGAAGCGCCCGCCGCACGGCTGCCCTTCGAGGACGCGAGCTTCGACACCGCGGTCTTCACCCTCGTCCTCTGCACGGTGCCCGACCCGGAGGCGGCGCTGGCCGAGGCGGCGCGGCTGCTGCGCCCCGGGGGTCGGATGCTGTTCATCGAGCACGTGCGCGCCGGGGACGCCCGCCTGGCCCGCTGGCAGGATCGGCTCGAAGGGCCCTGGCGCTTCGTCGGCGACGGCTGCCACTGCAACCGCGACACGGTCGCGACGATCGAGGCCTCGCCGCTGACTCTGGAGCGCGTCGAGCGCGGGCGCCTGCCGAAGGCGGTGCCGATCGTCAGGCCGACGGCGCGGGGCAGCGCCATCAAGCCAGCCTGAGGGCTTCTCGCGGGAGCTTTCTACCGCCCCTAGGTGGGAACAGGCTCCCGCGGTCCGGCCCGCCGCGCATTCAACGCACGATAATGGTGGTTATGTGAACTCAACTGCCGATGGGCCGAAAACGACCGTCCGGCGGTCGAAATCGGCCCGCCGGCCCCTAGCTTGCGGCTTCGATCGCTGCTTCGATCTCGCCGGCCGAGCCGGGAGTGCCGAGCGATTCCTTGCCCGAGGTGCCGGGGCCTTCGACCGCGAACGAGGGCGTGCCGGTGAAGCCGAGCGTCTGCGCTTCCTTGGTCGTCGCTTCGACTTCGGAGATCACCTTGGAGCTCTTGCGGTCCTTGTTCCACTTGGCGACGTTCGGCACGCCGGCGCCCTTGGCGACTTCGGTCAGGAATTCGTCGGTGACGTAGCCGGAGGCCTCGGGCCCCTGGTTGCGGTAGAACAGCTCGATGTAGTCCCAGCCGCGGCCCTGCATGCCGGCGGCCACCGCCGCCGCCCCGGCCGGAACCGATTCCGGGCCGATGATCGTGAAGTTGCGGAATTCGATCTTCGCGGCGCCGCCGCGCACCCCGGAGTCGATCAGGTTCGGGATCACTTCTTCGGAGTAGGCCTTGCAGACCGGGCACTGCAGGTCGCCATACTCGTAGAGCGTCACCTTCGCCCCCGGCTGGCCGAGCGCCATGCCCTGCTGGGGAATCCCGCTCAGCTGGTCTTCGACCAGGCTCGTGTCTTCGAGGTCGACTTCGCCGCCGCCGTCGCCGCCGGTGCTGTTGACCACGATCACCACCGCGACCGCGACCACCGCGATGAAGACCAGGGCGCTGCCGATCTGCAGCAGCCGCTTGCGTCTCTCCTGGCGCTCGCCTTCGCTTTCCTGCTGCAGCCGCTGTTCGCGGCGTTCCTCCCTGGAGCTCTTGCCACTCATGCGGGCCTTCCTACGTAGCCGACCATGCGCACTGCATTTAACCCGAACAGGATCGTCATCAGCACCGCGCTCGCCACGCACCACTGGCAAATCGCTTCGATCTTGAACAGCTCCAGGTAGGTCAAAAAGACGCTGTAGCCGAAGCCGCCCAGCGAGATCGCGAAGCCGGCCATCCGGGCGCCGTCGCCGCGCAGCAGCGCCACGGTCAGAAGCAGCACGTAGCCGACGATCCCGAAGACCGCGATGTTGGCGCCGAACAGGTGCGAGTAGGAGCTGTCGGCGACCGTCTCGCAGCCGCTGCCGCCGGCCACGCAGACGGGCGAGCCGCCGCCCGAGTCGGCGATCGTGATGTAGGTGGCGACGCCGATGCCGAACGTCGCGACGAAGGTCGCGATCGCCCGCAGCGTCCCCTCTGCCGGTGCGCTCATCGCCGTAAAGCTAGTGGACCGGTCCTAGGCGGAGCCTAAAGGGGCCGCCACCGCCGGCTCCGCGCAGAAGGCGGCGATCTGGCGCGACAGCTTGCCGCCCTGCCAGGCGAGCGGCGACTCCCCCTCCGCCTCGCCGACCAGCCGCGCCCGCGGCAGCCGCTCCGCGTACAGCTCGGCCACCTCGCGCGGGTGCCCCGGGTCGGCGGCGTCGTGGCTGGCGACGACCAGCGCCGGCAGCTCGAGCGACTCCAGCTCCTCGAGCGCCCCCAAGGGGCGCGATCGTGGCACCTGCCGCAGCGCCTCCGCCAGCGCGTCGGGGTGGCGGTGCAGCAGCATCCGCTCGCGGGTGAAGCGCAGCACCGCGTCGCGCCAGGCCGGGTCGAACCCCTGCTCGCGGTCGAGGTAGTCGAGGAAGCCGTCGACCCCTCCCTCCCCCAGCGCGTCCGCGAGGCCGTCCCAGAAGGCGAGCGCCTCGTCGGTAACCTCGCCCGCGTAGACCGGCCCGATCGCCACCAGCCCGGCGAGGCGCTCGGAATGGCGCAGCGCGTAGGCGATCGCGGTGTGGGCGCCCATCGAGTGCCCGGCGAGCACGAACGGCGTCTCCGCCACGGTCGCCGCGACCACCGACTCCAGGTCGCCGACCAACTCCGGGTATCCATAACCCTGGCCGGGCGGGGCGGGGTCGGACTCGCCGTGGGCCCGCGCGTCGTAGCAGACCACGGTGTGGCCGGCGCGCTCCAGCGCCCGCGAGCCGTGGACCACGTAGCGCCGGGTCGCGGTGATCCCGTGGCAGAGGATCAGCGGCGGGCCCTCCCCCGCCGTCTCGCCGCGGATCGCGAGGCCCTCGCCGGCCTCGAACGGCCGCGGCTCGGCCGGCCTCACCCGATCGCCGCGACGGCCGCCTCGATGTCCTCTACCGTGTCGAAGCTCAGGCCGGCCAGGGTCACGTTGCGGTGGCGGATCGTGCCCTCCTCGTCGATCACGAAGGTCGCACGGCGGACCAGCGGACCGGCGACGATCCCGTAGGCGCGGGCGACCGCCTTGCCCTCGTCGGCGAGCAGCGGCACGTTGAGGCTCTTCTCCTTGGCGAAGCGCTCGTGCGAATCGACCGATTGCGGCGAGATGCCGAGCACCTCGGCGTCGATCGCGTCGAGGCGGTCGCCCTGGTCGCGGTAGGAGCAGAACTGCTGGGTGCAGACTGGGGTGAAGTCGCCCGGGTAGAAGGCGAGGACCAGCTTGCGCCCCCGGTAGTCGGAGAGGCGGTAGGCCCTGCCCCCGGTGCCGGGCAGCTCGAAGTCCGGTGCCGGGTCTCCCTCGCGGGCCTTCGCCATGCGCGGAGGTTAGAGGAGCCCGCGCCTTGTAGGTTGTCGCACATGGGCGAGCCCCCACACGTCGACGGCGTCAGCCACCGCACCGTGCGGGCGCGCGGCCTCGACTTCCACGTCGCCGAAGCCGGCTCCGGCGAGGACGCGGTGCTCTGCCTGCATGGCTGGCCGCAGCACTGGTACGAGTGGCGTCACCTGATGCCGGCGCTGGCCGACCGCCACCGCGTCCTGGCGCTCGACCTGCGCGGCTTCGGCTGGTCGGACGCGCCGCCGGACGGCTACGAGAAGGAGAACCTGGCCGACGACGTGCTCGCCGTCCTCGACCAGCTGGGGATCGAGCGGGTGAAGCTGGTCGGCCACGACTGGGGCGGCTGGATCGGCTTCCTGCTCTGCCTGAAGGCGCCGCAGCGCTTCGACCGCTTCCTGGTGCTCAACATCATCCACCCGTGGGTCTCGCGGCGGCGCATGCTGTCCAACCTCTGGCGCTTCTGGTACCAGTGGATGATCCTCTCGCCCGGGATCGGCTACCGGCTGCACCGCAGCGGCCGCTTCGTGCCCCGCGCCCTGGTCGGCGCCTCGACCCGGAAAGGCGTCTGGGACGAGGCGACGATTCGGGCCTTCGCCGACAACCTCGCCGAGCCCGCCCGGGCGCGCGCCGGCGTGCAGATGTACAGGGTCATGTACCTGCACGAGGTGCGGCCGATGCTCCGTGGCCGCTACGCGAGGGAGCGGCTCACCGTGCCCACCCGGATGCTGTTCGGGACCGATGACACGGCGCTGCGCCCCGAGCTGCTGCCCGGCTACGAGCGCCACGCCGACGACATGTCGGTGGAGCTGGTCCCCGACTGCGGCCACTTCATCGCCGACGAGCGCCCGGAGCTGGTCGCCGAGCGCGCCCGCGACTTCTTCGCGCCCGCCTAACGGCCCGATCTGGGCTCGGCCCCGGCGAGCTGGTCGAGCCGGGCGGCGATGCGGCGGGCGTGGCCGCCGGCGCCGATCTGCTCGAACTGCCGGCCGGCCCGCTCCAGCTCCTGTCGCCCGGCAGGCTCGTCGCCCCTCAGGAGGGCCAGCTCGCCGCGTTGCTCGGCTACGTGGGGAGGGAGCAGGCCGAGGCCCCCGCCGCTCGCCAGCTCCTCGACTCGCCGCAGGGCCGGCTCGGACCCGGCGCGGGCGCGCTCCGGGTCGCAGGCGCGCAGCGCTCCCAGCAGGGCGAGCAGCGCACGTCCCTCGTTGACCCGCATCCCACCCCCCCGGCCGATTCGCACCGCCTCCTCGGCGACCGGGACGGACTCGGGCTCGCCCAGCCCGGCGAGTGCCGTCGCGCGCCCGAGCAGCAGGTCGAACTCGGCGAAGCCGACCGGGGGGCCGAACGCGTCGAGCGCCGTCCGCGCCCGGCGCTCCGCGTCCTCGTGGTCGCCGCGCCGGTTCGCCCCGGCGACGACCAGCCCGAGCGCGTACGCTTCGCTTGCCCGGCTGCCCATCCGCCGTCCGACCTCGAAAGACTCGGCGGCGTCGGCGCCGGGGTCGCCCCCGGCCAGGTTCTCTACCACCGCCCTGGCGCTCAGCGCCCAGGCGAGGTTCTCGGGCTCGCCCGGCCGCGCGCGGGCCTTCTCGACGGCCTCGTCGGCGACCTCCATCCCGTCGCCGAGGCGCCCGAGCATCGCCAGGGCGGACGCCTTCAGCCACAGCAGGTTGACGGCCGGGCTGCGCCGCAGCAGCGAGACGCCGAAGTCGAGGTCCTCCCTTGCCAGCCCGAGGCCGTGGTTGCAGGTCTCGAGCAGCTCGCGGGGGCGGCCGGTCCCGATGTAGCTGCTCGCCGGGGCGAGCAGCGCGGCCAGCTCCAGTTCCCGGTCGCCGCTCTGCCGGGCGAGCTCGAGCGCCTCGCCCTGAAGCTCCAGGGCCCGCTCCGCACGGCCGCCGAAGAGATGGTGGGCGCCGTGGAAGATCGTCGCCAACACTGCCACGTGGGCGTTGCCGGCCCGCTTGGCGAGCGCCCGCGGCTCCTCGAACACCGCCTCGTCCTCGCCCGCCGGGAGCCGCATCCGCGAGGCTCCCTGGGCGGCCCGCATCAGGGCCCCCAGCCGGACCTCGAGGAGCTGCTCGTCGTCGTCGGCGTCGGCGAGCAGGGCGCCGGCGCGCCGACCGAGGCGCACCGTCTCCCCGATGTCCAGCGGGGCGGCCCACTCGGCCCCGCGCGCCGCCCAGCGGCCGGCGGCGATCGGGTCGCCGGCCCGCTCGTGGTGATCTGAGATCAGCGCCGCCCGCTCGTCGAGGCGCTCGGGGTGGAGGCGCTCGATCCCCCGTGCCACGCGGGCGTGAAGCTGGCGGCGATCGCGTTCCAGGAGCGAGGCGTAAGCGACGTCACGGGTGAGCGCGTGCTTGAAGTCGTGCTCGCGGCGCCCCGGAGCGGCCTCGAAGACCAGCTCGGTCGCCGACAGCTCCCTGAGCAGGGCCCCGAGCGCGGTCTCGTCTAGCTCGGCGACGGCGGCGAGCAGCTCGTCGGAGAAGCTGCGACCGATCACCGAGGCCGCCTGGAGCGTTCGCTTCTCGGCCGGGGCGAGGCGGTCGATGCGCGCCGCCAGCACCGCCTGGACCGTGTCGGGGATGCGCAGCTCACCCAGCTCGCGGACCAGGCGGTAGGCGCCCGACTCGCCGGCCAGCGCTCCTCCCTCGACCAGCGCCGCCAGCATCTCCTCGCAGAACAGCGGGTTGCCGTCGGTGCGCTCGGCGAGCCGCTCCGCCAGCCCGTCGAGGGAGGGGTCGGGGCCGGCGCGCGAGGCGACGATCTCGGCGATCGCCGCGCTGCCCAGCGGCCGCAGCGGCAGCTGCGTGTAATCGGACCGCGCCGCGAACGGCGGTTCGAACTCGGGCCGGAAGCTCAGCAAGACCATCGTGCGGGTGCCCGGCCCGACCGCGACCAGCTCCTCGGCGAAGGCGAGCGAGGCCGCGTCGAACCAGTGCAGGTCTTCGAGCAGGAGCAGCATGGCGCCCGCGCCGGTGCGGCTGTGCACGAGGCGCTTGACCGCGGCGAAGATGCGGCGCCGGCGGGCCTCGGCGGCGAGCTCCTCCGCGCCGTGGCCGGAATCGGCGACGCCGAGGAAGTCGAGCAGCAGCGGCAGCTCGTCCTCGAGGTCGGGCGCCAGCGCGCGCATCTCGGTCTCGATCTTCGCCCGCGCCTCGCCGGGCTCGGCCTCGTCGATCCCGAAGTGACCGCGCAGCAGCTCCAGCACCGGCAGATAGGGGACGCCGCGGCCGTGGGATACGCCGTGGGCGGAGCGCACCGGGACGCCGCGCGCCCTGGCGCGATCGGAGAGCTCCAGGAGCAGCCGGCTCTTGCCGACGCCGGGCTCGCCGACCACTCCGACCACCTGCGACTCGCCGGCGCCGGCTCGCTCCAGCGCCTCGATCAACTGGCCCAGCTCGCGATCGCGTCCGGCGAAGGCCGAGAGGCGGGCGGGCGCCGAAGCGAGCGCCGTCGCGCCGGGACGGGGCCGGCGCAGCTCGAACACCGCGACGGGCCGATCGTGGCCCTTGAACTCCCGGGGCCCGAGCTCGGCCAGCTCGAACTGCTCCCGCACGAGGCGCGCGGTGCTCTCGGAGACCGCGATCGTCCCGGCCGCGGCGGTCGTCTCGATCCGCTGGGCGAGGCCGACCGCGTGGCCATGGGCGGTGTACTCCATCTGCCCTCGCTCGCCGACCGACGCGACGACCACCTCGCCGGAGTTGAGGCCGATGCGAACCGGGAAGTCGCCCCGGCCGGCGGCGCGCAGCTGGGCGTCGAGGCCGGCCAGCTCATCGCGCAGGGCGAGCGCCGCGCGACAGGCGCGCTGCGCGTGGTCCTCGTGGGCGATCGGCGCGCCGAAGATCGCCATCGCGCCGTCGCCGGTGAACTTGTCGATCGTCCCCTCGTAGCGGTGGACGCATCCGGTGATCAGCCGGAAGAAGCGGTCCATCAGCTCGTGCCAGGCGTCGGGGTCGAGGCGCTGGGAGCGCTCCATCGAGGACTCGAGGTCGCAGAAGAGGATCGTCACCTGCTTGCGCTCGCCGACCAGCGCCGCCGCCTCGCGGCGGGCCCGCTCGGCGAGGTGGCCCGGCAGGGACGGGGGCGCGCGCCGGGCGGACGCCGGCCCCCCGGCGTCGCCGAGCTCGGCGCCGCAGCCGTTGCAGAACCGCTGCCCGACCGGATTCTCGCGCCCGCAGCGCTCGCAGGCGGCCATCAGAGAGGCGCCGCACCCTCCGCAGAAGCGCCCGTCGGGCGGGTTCTCCTGCCCGCAGCCCGGGCAGCGAATCGTTTCGGTGGCCTCAGGCATCGAACGGATTACCCCGCGGCGGCGCCGTACACCTCCCACAGGTCTCCGGCGAACAGCTCCCCGAAGCGCCCCAGCGCGTCGAGCCGGCCGGGCGGGTCGGTCCGGAACGTGGTCAGCTGCTTGGCGAAGTCGCTCCAGTGGATGTGGATGATCCCCATCGCGACCCCCTCGGCGCGCTCGTCTTCGCCGAGCGCCAGGTGACCCCGCAGGACCCGCGTGTAGAGGGTCGTGGTGTCCTGCCAGATGTCGAAGCCGGGGTCGTCCTCGATCACCTTGAAGCCGCTCAGGGTGAGCGGCTGACCGGAGCGGTCGGCGAAGTGGAGTCGGTAGAGCATGCGCTTTCGCTCCCGGTCGCCGTCCTGGTCAACGAACAGGTTGAAGGTCCCCCGTTGCACAGCCAGCTCACCGCCGAGGGCCTCGCAGCGAACATATCCCTCGGCCGCGCAATCCTGCTCGGGGTCGGCGATGAAGGCCTCGATGTCCTCGGCGGTGATCGTCAGGCGGAACATCAGCGCCGTGCGACTCTCCCTGCCGTCCCGGTAGCCGCTCCCGTAGTCGCTGGCGCCGGGGGTGACGAAGCCCTTCATCTCCTCGGTGAAGGAGACGGCGACCGGCTGGTGGGCCGGGGCGGGCGTGGGACGGCGAGCGGGCGCCGGCTCACGGGCGGCTCGCGGCCCGGCCCCGCCCTCGATCATCGCGTCGGCGAAGCGGTCGGCGAGGGCGGCGATCGTCAGGCTGGGGTTGGGTCCCACCGGGCCCGGCATCACGGAGCCGTCGGCGACGAACAGCCCGGGCTGGCCCCAGGCCTGCCCGTCCCTGGCGCTGATGACCCCTTCGCTCTCCGAGCCGCCCATCGGGCAGCCGCCGAGCGGGTGGACGGTGATCACCCGCCGCCCCAGGTGCCAGGTCGGGGTGTCGGCCAGCTCGGCGCCGAGCGCTTCGGCGAGCCGCTGCGCCTCCTTGCGCACCCGCCGGAAGTAGGAGCGCGACGAGCGAGTGCTCCAGTCGACGTCCAGGTAGCCCTTCCGCGTCAGGCTCATCCTGCCGTCGGGGACGTCGCGGCCCATGGCCAGGAACGGGAGGTAGTGGGAGGAGAGCTTCCCACCGCCGAGGATCCCGGCGACCTCGGCGCTCAGGTTGCTCTCCGGGTCGGCAAGCAGCCGCTGGCGCACCACCCGCCAGAGGACGGAGAGCAGGCGACGGGCCGAGCCGGGGGCTTCGCTCGCCTGGACCAGCCAGTTGGCGAACTCCGGCGCTCCCCCCTCCTCCAGGTAGAAGCCGCGGCCCTCGCCGCCGTCCAGCTCGTCCGCGTAGCGAATCGCGGTGGTGATCACCGGACCGCGGGCGGGGTCGGTGGCCTCGCGGCAGCCGATCGCGAAGCCGAGGAAGTCGCCGTTGCCGCAGAACCGGGTGCCGAGCCGGTCGCCGAGGTTCCCGAGCGTCTCGCGGTTGCGCAGCAGCAGAAACGTCGAGCCGAGGGTCCCGGCCGAGAGCACCACGCGCCCGGCGGTCAGGCTGCGGTCCTCGCCATCCGGGTGGACCCTGTAGCCGATCCGGAATCCGCCGCTCTCGCTGGCCAGCGTGCGCACCTCGGCGCCCGTCCACAGCTCGGCTCCGTGCCGCTTCGCGGCGGAGAGGTAGGTGTAGTCGAGCGTGTTCTTGGCGCCCCAGTTGCAGCCGACGTCGCACTCCCCCACCAGGCGGCAGGTGAAGCGCTTGGCGCCGTGCAGGTTGGGGTGGGGCTCCTCGATCTCCTCGCCCGGCAGCGGCGCCAGGCCGTCGTTTGCGAAGGTGACGGCAAGCGGCGGGTACTGGAGGTTGAGCCCGAGCCGCTCCGCCGCCTCGCCGACCGCCCGCGTCTTCGGAGTGGCGTCGTAGGGCGGCGCTCCGACCGGGTAGCGCTGCGGCTTGAGCATCGCCTCCACCCGGTCGTAGTGGGGATCGAGGTCGGCCCGCGAGACCGGCCATTCCTCGTCGCCGCCGCCCTCGGGATCCTCGGTCCGGAACCACTTCTCATCCTTGCGCAGCAGCACGTTGGCGTAGATCAGCGAGCCGCCACCGAGCCCGCTCCCCACGATCGCCTCGAGGCCGCGGAACGACCAGACGTCGAAGAGGCCGTGCAGGCCCTCGCTCGGGTCCCAGAAGTTCGCTCCCATCTCGCCGGGGCTGCGGGGAAAGCTCCCCGGCGGGTACGGCTTGCCCCGCTCGAGCAGGCAGACGTCCAGCCCCGCCTCGGCCAGCCGGTACGCCATCACCGAGCCGCCGAAGCCCGACCCGACGACCACGACGTCGAAGTGCTCGGCGCTCACCCCGCCCCCACCCCGCTCGGACGCCTTCCCTTGTGCTCCCGCAGGAAGTCGAGCATCGCCGGGAACACGTCCCGCGCCGCGTCCTTGCCCATGAAGACGTCCTGGTGGCCGTAGCCGGGGAAGACCTCCAGCTCGTGCCAGGTGCAGCCGATCTCCCGCAGGCGCCGGTGGCACACGACGTTGGAGTCGCGAAACACGTTGTTGTCGGCGCCGGTCGTGAACAGGATCGGGGTGCGGACCTCGCGCGCCCCCTCGAAGTAGTCGTCGGGCAGGGCCCCGTAGCGCCGATCGCCGGGGTCGTACTTCACCGCCGAGCCGGCTTTGACCATCTTGCGGATGTGGCGGAAGTAGTGCATGTTGGTCGCGCCGAACAGGTCGCCGGCGCGTCGGTGGGTGCGCTCGTCGAGGTTCTCGTGGCTGTAGAGCGCCGGCCAGCCGCTACCCCACATGAGGCTGAGCATGTGGCAGGCCGGGACGTCGCACTCGCGGTGGAAGAAGGACACCCCCTTCGAGAACACCTTCCCCGGGGTCAGCGCGGGATCCTCGCTCCAGCGCGGGTTCACGTACTGGAACCCGGCCAGCTCGATCAATCGTGCCCCGAAGAGGATCTTGACCCGCGACCAGGCGGGCACCCGGGGGGTCAGCGCGACGCTGTTGGCGACCATGCTCGCGATCCCGTCCACCGTCCCGCCGAACAGGCTCATCGCGAACGTCGCCGAGCCGATGCAGTGGGCGATCACGTGCAGCGGGCGCTCGCCGATCTGGCCGCGGATCAGCTCGACCGCCGCAGGTAGGTCGAAAAGGGCGACGTCGTCGAGCGTGTAGCGGTTGTAGGTGAGGTTGTAGCTGTGGCGGTTGCTGGTCCGGTTGTCCAGGCACCAGACGTCGAAGCCGGCGTCGAGCAGGCAGGAGACGAGGTTGTCGTGCTCGGGCATGATGAACATGTCCGTGGAGGTGGTGAGGCCGGGGATGACCAGGACCGCCTCCCCCTCCGCATCGCGGTTGAAGCGCAGCAGGCTGAGGCCGAGGCCGTCGGCGGTGCTGAAGTAGTGGGTCGAGATCTCGGCGTCGTGGACCCCTTCGAGCGTGAACTGCGGAATCTCACGGTCCATGGTTCGCCTCCGGTTGGTGCAGCGGGTGGCGCCTCCGAGCCCTCCCAACCGATCTCGCGGATCTCCGACGCTACCCACCATACCCCGCATCGGACCCCCAATGCAACAGTGTGGACCTTTATTACAAGTGGGCTTGACCGTTGTAGTTGCGTGTGCATAGGCTTGCGCGCAGTGGCTGAAGCGAGCGACCTCAGCGATCGGCTGCGACCGCGCACGCGCGCGCAAGCCCGGGCGGAGCGGCGGCGGTTGGGGTTCCTGCGACAGCCGCGGGTCCGCTGGCTGAACCCGCCGCTGCTGCTCAAGGCGGGAATCGACGTCGCAGTCTCGTCGACCTTCGGCAGGTTCGCCGACAAGCGCGAGCTGGAGACCGCCGACCAGGGTGAGTTCTTCGACTACCGCTCCAGGGAGAGCCCGTTGTGGCGTGGAGAGGAGCTGTGGATCGACTACATGGCCGATACCGGCGACGGCTGGGAGGCGACCCAGACGATGGCCTGGCTGCTGGCGCGGGACGAGCTCACTCCGGCCGAGCCGGGGCTCCCCTCCAGCGAGCAGGGGCTCCGGCGCGGCGATCTGCTCCTGCTCGGCGGCGACCAGGTCTACCCGGCGCCGGGCGAGGACGGCGTCGCCTACGAAGACCGCTTCCTCGGCCCCTTCGGCGCCGTGGCCAACGACGAGAAGTCGCACGACATCTTCGTCCTGCCCGGCAACCACGACTGGTACGACGGGCTGGTCGGCTTCCAGCGCATCTTCTGCCGCCCGGACTCGATCGAGGCGAAACGGATCGGCGACTGGCAGACCAGGCAGAAGCGGAGCTACTGGGCCCTGCGCCTGCCGCACGACTGGTGGATCTGGGCGATCGACATCCAGCTCGACACCTACATCGACAACGAGCAGCTCGAGTACTTCGAGAAGATCGCGACACAGCTGGGCGAGGGTCAGCGGGTCATCCTGCTCACCGCGAAGCCGAGCTGGGTGAAGGCCGAAGCGGACCAGCTCGGCCCGCCATCCTGGCGCAACCTCGCCTACTTCGAGCGCAAGATGATCCGCGAACGGGGCGCCGAGCTCGTCGCCACCCTGACCGGGGACCTGCACCACTACAGCCGCTACGCGCCGGTTTCCGAGGGGGACCGCCCGGTGCGGATCACCTCGGGCGGCGGCGGCGCCTACCTGTCGGCGACGCACCCGCTGCCCGAGACGATCGACCTCGTCCCGGCGCGGGGCGCAGACCCGGCGCGGTACGAGCGCGCCGAGATCTACCCGGATGCGAAGACCTCGAAGCGGCTCAGCTGGGGCGCCTTCACGATCCCCTGGCACAACCCCGGCTTCGCGCTGCTGCTCGGCGGCGTCTACGCGCTGGTCGCGGCGACCATCCTCGGCACCCTCAATGCCGGGCCCGAAGGCCTGGTGGTCGCGGCGCAGCAGGGTGGCCTGTGGGACTTCCTGGGCAACTCCGCCGCCGGACCCAGCCTGGTGGCCGCCGGCCTGCTCGTCCTGATCCTCGTCGCCCACGCCGACTTCGCGCTCTGGCCGGCGAGGATCTGCGCCGGGGCGGCGCACGCCCTGGCGCACCTCGCCCTGGTGGCTGTCGTCGCCTACCTGCTCGCCCAGCCCTTCGCGGCCTCGGCCGCGGGCGGCTGGCTGTGGCTGACGACGTTGGGCGCGGAGCTGCTCGCAGGCCTGATCGGTGGCAGCTTCCTGTTCACCCTGTACATCTTCGTCGTCCATCGGTGGCGAGGACAGAAGGCGTCCAACCACACCAACGAAGCGTTCGCCGCCCAGGGCATCCGCAACTACAAGAACTTCCTCCGCATCCACCTCTCCGACAAAGGGCAGGTGAACGTCTACGCGCTCGGCGTCGACCGCATCTGCCGTCGCTGGAAGCTGGACGGGCAGGCGACGCCGCGCTTCGAGCCGCGCGGCGAGCGGCCACGGGTCAGGCTGATCGAGGAACTCGCGGACTTCAAGCCGCCGAGTAGCTAGCGAGACCGGGGGCTCAACCCTTCTCGATCGAGATCTTCTCGATCAGCACGGTCTGCTTCGGCTGTTCGGCCGGGGTGCCGAGCTCGCCGATCCGTTCGACCGTGCCGAAGCCCTTGCTGACCCTGCCGACCAGCGCGTATTCGGGCGGCAGTCCGGCGTCCGGGGCGAGCACGACGAAGAACTGGCTGCCGGAGCGACCGGGCGGCTCGGCCGAGCTCTTCGCCATCGCCACCGCGCCCTTCGTGTAGGAGAGGTTGGCGGGCGGCTTCTCGTCGACGCTGTAGCCCGGTCCGCCGGTGCCGTCGCCGAGCGGGTCGCCGCCCTGGATCACGAAGCCCGGCGCCACCCGGTGGAAGCCGAGCCCGTCGTAGAAGCCTTCTTCGGCGAGGAACGCGAACGAGTTGACGGTCTTCGGCGCCCGCCCGCTGTCCAGCGCGATCTCGAAGCTGCCGCAGCTCGTCTCCACCACCGCGGTCAGCTTCTCCCCCTTCTTCACCGTCTGCTTCGGCGCCCTGTAGCTGACCTTCTTCGGCTGCGGCGCTTCGACCTGCTTGCAGCCGGCGGCGCCGGCGGTCGCGCTCGAGTCGCTGCCGCCCCCGCCGCGGGAGATCAGGATCGCCGCGACGACCCCGGCGATGACCAGGGCGAAAACGGCGAGGACGATCAGCTTGCTGCGGTCCCGAGACCCCTCCATGGGCGGGAAGCCTAGATCATGTCCTCGAGATGCCGGCCCCGCTGATACCGCTCGCCGCCGCGGTGCTCCAGGTTCCCGGCAACCCCGAGCGCATCCTCGAGGTCGGCTGCGGGCGCGGCGACGGGGTGCTGTTCCTGGCGCGCGAGTACCCGGCGGCGCGGGTGCGCGGGGTCGACCGCTCCGCGGAAGCGATCCACGACGCCATCGCCCGGGTCGGCCTCGACCCCGAGGGCCGGGTCGCCTACAAGCACGGCGGTCGGCGCGGCCTCCCCTACCCCGACGCCTTCTTCGACCTGGTGGTGCAGGGCGATGGTCCGCTGCGCCCCGGCGAGCTGGCGCGGGTGCTCCGGGACGGCGGCCACCTGCTGTTGATCGGCCGGCGGCGACTGGCCGACTGGCGGCTCGCTCAGCACGGGCTCGAGCGGTTCGAGGCGGGCGAGGCGGGGGGCGAGCCGTTTCTCCTTGCCCTCCGCGCCCTCCGCGAAGGGAAATAGGCTGCCGCGGGATGGACGTCTCGGGCAAGCCGCTGGCGCTGCTGGTCAATCCCGCCGCCGCGCACGGGCGCGCGCTGAAGCTGCTGCCGCGGCTCGAGGGGGAGCTGGACGCACTGCGGGTCGCCTTCCGGGTGGAGCGCACGCACGGGATCGAGGACGGGGTCGAGCGGGCGCTGCGCGCCGCCGAGGCCGGCGAGGCGCCGGTTGTGGTGAGCGGCGACGGCCTGATCGGGGCGGTCGGCGGCGCTCTGGCCGGCTCCGAGACGCCGCTCGGCATCGTCCCCGGCGGGCGCGGCAACGACCTCGCCCGCGTGCTGGGCATCCCGGAGGATCCGCGGGGCGCGGCGGCGGTGTTGGCGGGCGGGCGGACGCGACGCATCGACGTCGGCGAGGCGAACGGCAAGCGCTTCCTGGGGATCGCCAGCACCGGCTTCGACTCGGAGGCCAACCGCCGCGCCAACGAGACCAGGTGGCTGCGTGGCAACCTGGTCTACGCCTACGCCGGGGTGCGCGCGCTGCTCGGCTGGAAGCCGGCCCGCTTCACGATCAAGGTCGGCGAGGAGAGCCGGCGCTTCACCGGCTACACGGTCGCGGCCGCGAACAGCCGTTTCTACGGTGGGGGCATGATGATGGCCCCCGATGCCGAGCTGGACGACGGAGAGTTCGACGTGATCACGGTCGGCGAGGTCGGCAAGCTGCGCTTCCTGGGTAACCTGCCCAAGGTGTTCAAGGGCGTCCACGTCGAGGAGGACGAGGTCCGCGTCTTCCGCGCTGCGCGCCTCGAGCTGAGCGCCAGCCGTCCGTTCTCCGTCTACGCCGACGGCGAGCGCCTCACCGACCTGCCTGCCTCGCTGCGGCTGCTGCCGCGGGCGCTGAGCGTGATCGTGCCGCCGCAGCCCGGGGAGTGAGACGCGGGCCGAACGGGGCGTTGTTCGGCGCGAAGCGGCTCGCTGCGCGGGCGGTCGGCGCCGCCAGCCGGACGAGCGGGCGGGGCGGCGGCACGACCCTGCCGGGACGGATGCTGCTGCGCATGGAGCCGGCGGCGATCGCCCGGATGGGCGCTCGGCTGGACCGCGGCGCGACGCTGATCAGCGCCACCAACGGCAAGACCACGACCGCGGCGATGCTCGCCGCGCTGCTCGCCGCCGAGGGCCGCCGCCCGGTCCACAACCGCGCCGGCTCGAACATGACCTGGGGGATCGCGACGGCGCTGCTCGAGCAGAAGGGCCGCGAGGGCCTGTTCGAGGTCGACGAGGCCTGGCTGCCGGAGGTCGCGACGCAGCTCGACCCCTCTTTGCTCGTGCTGGGCAACCTCTTCCGTGACCAGCTCGACCGCTACGGCGAGACCGAGGTGCTGGCCGACGAGTGGGCGACGACCGTGGCCGGGCGAGCCGGACGCAGCCGCTTCGCCCTCAACGCCGACGACCCGCTGGTCGCCGACCTCGGCCGCGACGCCGAAGGGCGGCGGCGCGAGGGCGTCGTCTACTTCGGCATCGACGACGCCTCCCAGGCCCTGCCCGAGCTGCAGCACGCCTTCGACGCCAGGCACTGCCGGCGCTGCGGGCACCCCTACGCCTACGCGCGCGCCTTCGTCGGCCACCTCGGCCATTACTCCTGCCCCAACTGCGGCGCCGAGCGGCCGGCGCCCGACGTCGCGGCCACCGGGGTCGAGCTGCACGGGATGCGCGGCTCGACGGTCGAGCTGCGGATCCCGGGCGGCGAGCTGGAGCTGGAGCTGCCCCTGCCGGGCCTCTACAACGTCTACAACGCGCTCGCCGCCGTCGCCGCGGCACTGGAGCTGGGGATCGAGCCGCACCGGATCGCCGCGGCGCTGGCCGCGATGCGCGGCGCCTTCGGCCGGGTCGAGACGGTCGCGGTCGGCGAGAAGTCGGTCTCGATCCTGCTGGTCAAGAACCCGGCCGGGGCGAACGAGGTCTTGCGCACGCTGAAGCTGGAGGCGGGCGAGGCTAAGCTCGACCTCTGGATCGCCCTCAACGACCGGATCGCCGACGGGCGCGACGTCTCCTGGGTCTGGGACGCAGACTTCGAGCTGCTCGGGGGTTCCGTGCGGCGGGTGACCTGCGCCGGGACCCGGGCGTCGGAGATGGCGCTGCGGCTGAAGTACGCCGGCTGGCCTCAGGAGGCGATCGACGTCGAGCCGGGGATAGAGCGATCGTTGGACCGGGCGCTCGGCGAAGCCCCCGGGAGGCTGTTCGCCCTGCCGACCTACACCGCTCTGCTCGAACTCCACAAGGTGCTGTCCTCGCGCGGACTCGCCGAGGAGTTCTGGCGATGAGGGCCCATACGCTCGGCGGGCGGGTCCTGGCGCCGGGGTGGCGCACCCTCCTTGCCCTACGTGCTGCTCCGGGCGCCGGGATGGTGGCGCTTGCAGGGATGTGGGCTTGCCCTCCGCAGCCTTCGGGCGGCGGGGGGTCCCCCACCCCGACGCCTCCCGCCCGAGATTTGTCTCTCATCTGGCACGAAGTCGAGTGCGGGAGCTATGTGGCCGACCTGACGCTGTGGGAGGAGCTGGCGGACGAGAACAGGGGCCCGATCCTCGATCTCGGCTGCGGGACCGGGCGGATTGCCTCGCATCTGGCACGACGAGGGCACCGGCTGGTCGGGCTGGATGCGAACGCAGTTTTCGTCGCTGAGCTGGGTGGAGCTGCGAACGCATCGGCGATCGAAACGGCCGTCGCCGACGCCAGGGACTTTGAGCTTGGCGCGAAGTTCGGGCTGGTGCTGGCGCCGATGCAGCTCGTGCAGCTGTTCGCCGATCGGGACGAGCGGCTGCGCTGCCTGCGCTCGGTCGCGTCGCACCTGGCGGACGGCGGGACCGCGGCGTTCGCCATCGTCGAGTCGGTTCCGGCGACGGACGGCGCCGCCCCCCCACTCCCCGACGCGCGCGAGGTCGACGGCTGGGTCTATTCGAGCCTGCCGATCGAGGCGGCGGTGGGCGATGGGAAGATCCGGGTTCGGCGGTTGCGCCAGACCGTCTCGCCCGCCGGCGAGCTGAGCGAGGCAGTCGAGGAGGACGTGCTGCGAGAGCTGAACGCCGAGACGCTGGAGCGCGAGGCCGCGGAAGCCGGCCTGCGGGCCGCCGGGCGGCGCTCGGTTCCCGCGACCGACGCGCACGTCGGCTCTACCGTGGTGCTGCTGCGCAAGGAGGACTGATGGAGCTTCGACTGCTTGCCCTGTATCCCGAGCAGATGAACATCTACGCCGACCGGGGGAACATCCTCTTCCTGCGGCGGCGCTGCGAGTGGCGGGGGATCGGCTTCTCCTATGCGGCAGCCGGGCCGGGCGAGGGGTTCGACCCCGGCGCGCACGATCTGCTCTACCTGGGCGGCGGGCAGGACCGCGACCAGCGGGCGGTCGCCGCCGACATGGTCGCCAGCAAGCGTGACGCGGTTGCCGCAGCGGTCGGCGACGGCGCCGTGCTGCTCGCCGTCTGCGGCGGCTATCAGCTGCTCGGCCGCAGCTACCAGCTCGGCGAGGAGAAGCTGCCCGGTCTCGGCCTCGCCGATCTCGAGACGGTGCGCGAGCCGGGACCGCGGCTGATCGGCAACGTCGCGATCGAGGTCGACCTCGGCGACGGGGCGCGCACCGTCGCCGGATTCGAGAACCACGGCGGACGGACCTACCTGGGCGGCGACGCCGAGCCGCTCGGCCGCGTCCTCTCCGGCTTCGGCAACAACGGCAAGGACGGCTTCGAGGGGGTGCGACGCGACAACCTGATCGGCACCTACCTGCACGGCCCCCTGCTCCCCAAGAACGCCTGGCTGGCCGATCGCCTGCTCGCCCTCGCCCTGGAGCGCCGCTACGGCGCCCGGCCCGACCTGGCGCCGCTCGACGACGAGCTGGAGCGGGCGGCGGAGGCCTGCGCCCGCGAGGTCGCCTTGCGCAGCTGAGTGGCGAGTGAATGGTTTGAGTGACCAGTGGCGATGCGATCCGACCAAAGCCAGCGGCGCGGTCGTCATTTGAGCCGCTATGGGACTCAAATGTCGATCGCGCCCGCGGTGCTGCTTGCGATGGTCGCGCTGGCAGCGCACGCCTCGTTGGCCGATGCTGCCCCCAGCTGCGCCGAAGGCCCGCAGACGGTCGGCGAAACGATCGTCGGCACGCCGTGCGCCGACACGATCCACGCCCCGCGCGGCATCACGACCGTCTACGGCGAAGGCGGCGACGACACGATCTTCGGCGGGCGCGGCAACGAGAGCCTCTACGGCGGCGAGGGGAACGACCGTCTCTACGGCGGGCCCGGCGACGACCGGTTGCGCGGCGGCGCGGCTGACGACCTCCTCTCGGGCGGCTTCGGCGCCGACTCGCTCGACGGCGAAGCAGGCAGCGACTACGCGCGCGGCGACGCGACGATCGACTACATCGGGGACACCGGCACCGGCGGCACCGACACGATCAGCTTCGCCACTGGGGCCACCCCCGGCTTCCCCAATCCAGGCAATTTCGGTTTCGCGGGCTTTCCCACCGGCGCAGACGACCGTGGAGTCTTCATCGAACTCGACAAGGACTTCGCCAACGACGGCCTCGCGCCGGCCGGCGGCGGCGTCGACAAGCCCCTCCCGAAGGACGAACCCCTCACTGAAAAAGAGACCTTCGAAAGCTTCGAGACGGTCATCGGAACGCCGTTCTCCGACTACATCGTCGGAACCGCGAACGCCGAGACGATCTACGGAGGCGGCGGTGCCGACGTGATCCTCGGCGAAGGGGGTGAAGATCACATCTTCGGTGGCGCCGACGGCGACTACTGCGACGAGGACGCGGGCACCCTCGACTCGTGCGAGTTCAGCGACACTGCAAAGGAAGTCGTTCCGCCTAATCCATCGAAGGTGAGCGTCGGCTTGATGATCGGTGCGAGCGTAAGCCCACCAGCCCTGTACCTGGACGGCAGCGACAACACTGACCTGGCCTCTGCGACGTTCAGCGAACCGCCGAGCGAACCGCCGCGGGTCACCTTCGAGCTGCTCTCGGGCTCAGCTGCGTCTTTCGATACGAGCGCTTCAGCTGCCGGAGGCTGCGATCCGCCCGAACCGACCGAAGTCGTCTGCCCGGTAATCGAACCGCCCGACTCAATCGTCCTCGCCGGCCTGGCGGGAGACGACACCCTCGCCGCCAGCGGCTTCCCGGCGACGACCTCGATCGTCCAACTCGGCGGTGAGGAAGACGACGAGCTCAACGGCACGAGCGGCGAAGACGTGCTCGTCGACGGGCTCGGCGACGACATCGCCAGCGCCGCCGCCGGCGACGACGCAGTGCCCAACAACCAGGGCGAAGACAGCCTCTCCGCCGGGGCCGGCGACGACCTGTTCATCTCCGATGCGGTCTGCGAAGGCGACGCGCTGGATGGCGGCGAGGGCCGCGACAACGCCAACTGGGCGAAGTTCGGGTCGGCCGTCTCGCTCGACCTCGAGACGGGGACCGCCGGCCTGGTTGGTGCGGACGGCCTGCCCGAATGCGAAGGCAACCCACCCTCCTCGCTGCAGGGGCTCGAGGATCTGGAGGGCTCGGACCTCGGCGACACGCTGATCGGAGACGCGGGCTCCAACCAGCTGCTCGGCAGGCCCGGCGCCGACTCCTACTTCGCCAGAGCGGGTGACGACTCGATCCTCGCCAACTCGGCCGATTCGGACGCGCTGATCGATTGCGGCGGGGGATTCGACACCGCGCAGATCGACATCCCGACGGGCGGATACGCCGATCCAGCCCCGGTCGGCTGCGAGGCTGTCCACGAACGCCCGCCGAACAGCTTCCGCCCGCCCGACACGCCGCCGGCGCCTCCGGGGCCAGAACCCGAATCGCCGTCCACCCCTCCGCCGACCGCGTCTGCACCCACCACCTCTCCGCAGCCGAGCCCCTCTTCCCCGAGCATCCCACCCCGGCCGCGGCGCGACACCACGCCACCGCAGACCCGCATCCTCCACCGTCCCCACGGGCTGGTCTTCGCCCAGCGCCGCCGGCGCCGGGTCGCCTTCGCCTTCGCTTCGAGCGAGGCCGGCTCCAGCTTCCGCTGCAGGCTCGACCGCGGCCGCCTCAGGCGCTGCCGTTCGCCGCGTCGCTACCGGGTCCGGGCGGGCCGGCACGCGTTTCGGGTCTACGCCGTGGACGCCGCGAACAATCGCGATCGCTCGCCGGCGCTGCTCCGGTTCCGGGTGCGCCGCGGCGGCTAGCGGCCGCTCGAGCCGAAGCCGCCGTCGCCGCGAGCGGACTCGCTCAGCGCCTCCACCTCGACCGGCTCGGCTTGCGCGATCGGCACGATCACCAGCTGCGCGATCCTCTCCCCCGGCTCCACCCGGAAGATCTCCGCCGGATCGGTGTTGAGCAGCAGCACCCGCACCTCGCCCCGGTAGCCGGAATCGATCAGCCCCGGCGCGTTGACCAGCGCGATCCCGTGCTCCCGCGCCAACCCGGAGCGCGGCAGCACCAGCCCCGCGTGCCCGTCGGGCACCTCGACCGCCACCCCGGTCCCGACGCTCCACCTCTCCTCCGGCCCCAGATGCGCAGCCTCGCAGGCGTACAGATCCAGTCCAGCATCCCCCTCATGCGCCTGCGTCGGCAGCACCGCCTCGTCCTTCAGCTTGCTCATCCGAATCTGCACGGCGGCCACCCTACCGCTCCACGCAGGGGAGGGCCGGGTGTCCCCCGGACGGGCGGATACTCAAAGTGTCGCGCTCATTAGCGCGACACTTGTCCGGGCGGGGGACACCCGGTTCTCCCCCTACGCAGCCGTGGTCCGCAGGTCGTCGAACCGGTGCATCTCGGCCCGCGGCACCCTTGCATGGACCAGCACGCCGTCCCCCCGCTCGGTCCGCTCCAAGTCTCCGGCCACCTCGTGCAGCTCGGACAATCGCGCCCCCTCGCTGTAGGGGACGAGCAGCTCGACCTCGACCAGCGTGTCCTCGAAGGCCGCCTCGATCCGCTCGCGCAGCTCCTCGATCCCCTCGCCTTCGAGCGCGGAGACGAGGACGGCGCCGGGGTGGCGCAGCAGCGCCTCGTGCCGCTGGTCGGCGTCGAGCAGGTCCGCCTTGTTCAGCACCAGCAGTTGCGGGCGCTGGCCGGCTCCGATCTCCTCGAGCACCGCGTCGACCGCCGCCAGGTCGGCCAGCCGCCGCTCCTCGGGCGCCGCCGCGTCGACCACCTGGAGGACCAGGTCGGCGAGCACCGTCTCCTCGAGGGTCGCCTTGAAGGCCTCGACCAGCTGGTGGGGCAGCTTCTCGATGAAGCCGACCGTGTCGGTGACCAGGAAGTCGCGGCCGGAGAGCGCGACGCTCCGCGTCGTCGGGTCGAGGGTGTGGAAGAGCCTGTCCCCCACACCGACCTCCGCCCCGCTCAGCGCGCCCAGCAGGGTCGACTTGCCGGCGTTGGTGTAGCCGGCGAGGGCGACGCGGGGCAACGAGGAGCGCTGCCGGCGCGCCCGCATCACGCCGCGGTTGCGCTCCAGCCGCTGCAGGCGTCGCCGCAGGGCGGCGATCCGATCGCGAGCGAGGCGCCGGTCGGTCTCGATCTGGCTCTCGCCCGGCCCCCTGGTGCCGATCCCGCCGCCGAGCCGCTCGAGGTGGGTCCACAGCCCGCGCATCCGCGCCAGGTTGTACTCGAGCTGGGCCAGCTCGACCTGGAGCTTGCCCTCGGCCGAGTGGGCGTGATCGGCGAAGATGTCGAGGATCACCGCGGTGCGGTCGACCACCGGCACCCCCAGCGCCGCCTCGAGGTTGCGCTCCTGACGCGGCGCCAGCTCGTCGTCGCAGGCGACCAGGTTCGCGTCGCAGGCGGCGATCTGCCCCTTCAGCTCGGCCAGCTTGCCGCGCCCCAGGTAGCGGTCGGGGTCCGCCGCGGCGCGGCGCTGAACCGCCTCGCCGGCGGTCGCCACGCCGGCGGTGCGCAGCAGCTCCTTCAGCTCGGCCAGCCGGTCGCCGTCCTCGCCGTCCTCGGCGATGCCGATCGCCAGGGCGCGCTGGCGGGCGCGCGGGTTGGAGACGCCGGCGCCGTTCGGGTCGTGGCCCGTCTGCCTGTTGCGTCCGTTTCTCGATCGATCCACTCGAACGGATTGTAGGTGGAGACGTTGGGCCTATAGGATCGTCGGCGATGAAGGTCTTCGTAACGGGCGGCACCGGATTCATCGGCGGCGAGGTCGTCCGGCAGCTGCGCGAGCGGGGCGACGAGGTCGTCTGCCTGGTCCGCAACCCCGAGAAGGGCCGCGAGGTCGCCGAGCTGGGCTGCGAGCTGATCAGCGGCGACCTCGGCGACACGGAAGCGATCCGCCGCGGCATGGACGGCTGCGACGGGGCGGTCCACGCCGCCGCGATATACGAAGTCGGCATCCCCGCATCGCAGCACCCGGCGATGTGGGAGGCGAACGTGGCCGGCACGGAGCGGGTGCTGAGCGCCGCCCTGGCGGCCGAAGTGCCGAAGATCGTCTACGTCTCGACGGTCGGCGCCTTCGGCAACACCCATCGCAAGGTGGTCGACGAGTCCTACGAACACCCCGGCAAGGAGTTCACCTCCTACTACGAGGAGACCAAGCTCGAGGCGCACAAGATCGCCAAGCGGATGATCGCCGAGCAGGGCCTGCCCGGCGTGATCGTCCAGCCCGGCGGCGTCTACGGACCCGACGACACCTCCTCGATCGCCGCCCTGCTCGAACAGTTCTTCGCCGGGAGGATGCCACTGCTGCCCTTCCCCGAGCTGGGGATCTGCCTCTCGCACGTCGGGGACATCGCCGCCGGGATCGTCCTGGCGCTGGACAAGGGCGAGGTCGGCGAGAGCTACGTGCTGAGCGGGCCGGTGACCACGGTCCGCGACGCGATCCAGGTGGTCGCGGGCCTCACCGACCGCAAGGCCCCGAAACACGCGATGCCGATCACGGTGATGAAGGCGCTGACCCCGATCGGGCCGCTGGTCGGCAAGATGATGGGCCAGCCGCCCAACCTGCGCGAGCTGATCTCCTCCGCCGACGGCGTTACCTTCTGGGCCAGCCACGAGAAGGCGAGCCGCGAGTTGGGGTACGCGCCGCGCGGCATGGAGGAGGGACTGCGGCAGACGCTGGAAGCCGACGATCGCTTCCCCGCACCGGCAGCCGCCTGAGCGAAAAGGGCGAGCGACGATGCGGGTGATCGACGTCATGCACCTCGGGCGGCCCCACGTAATCGGCTGCTGGCAGGTCGATGAGGCGCTGGTCGACCCGGGCCCCGAGTCTTCTCTGCCGACCCTGCTGGAGGCGCTCGGCGAGGAGCGGCCGCGATCGCTGCTGCTCACCCACATCCACCTCGACCACGCGGCCGCGACCGGCGCCCTGGTGCGGCACTGGCCCGACCTCGAGGTCTACGTCCACGAGCGCGGCGCGCCCCACCTGGTCGATCCCTCGAAGCTGCTGGCCAGCGCGAGTCGTCTCTACGGCGAGCAGATGGAACGGCTCTGGGGCGAGATCGTCCCGGTGCCGGAGGCCAACGTCACGGCGCTCGCCGGCGGCGAGACGGTGCTCGGCATGCGCGTCGCCTACACCCCCGGTCACGCCTCCCACCACGTCTGCTATTTGCACACCGATAGCGGCACCGCCTTCGTCGGCGACGTCGCCGCGGTGCGGATTCCCGGCACGGGGCTTACCATCCCCCCCACCCCGCCGCCCGACATCGACATCGAGACCTGGGAGGACTCGACCAGGATCGTCGAGGGCTGGCGGCCCGAGCGTCTCGCCCTCACCCATTTCGGCGCGGTCGACGAGCCGGCGGCGCACCTGGCCGAGGTGCGGGAGCGCCTGCACGAGGAGGCGCAGCTAGCCCGTGAGCTCTCCGAGGAGGACTACGAGGCTCGCCACCGCGCCCGCGTCGCTGAAAGCTCCACGACCCCCGAGGCCGCAGAAGAGCTGATCCAATGCGTCCCGCCCCAGTACCAGTGGCGCGGCCTGAGCCGCTATTGGAACAAGCTCCAGCAGCGACAGGAGGGGTCCGGGTAGGGCCGGAACGTCTTGTACTTTTTCCGCGGCGACAAGCGCGGACGACAGGCAACTGTCTTCGGAAAAAGTTAAGTGGAGGCCCTACCCGGACGCCTCCCTCACGCCAGATGCTCGCGCATCCGCTCGACCGCCTCGGCGATGCGGTGGTCGGGCGTGGTCAGCGCGATGCGGAAGAAGCCCTCGCCGCTCGGCCCGTACATCGAGCCGGGCGAGACGACGACCGCCGCCTGCTCGAGGACCAGCTCGGCGAACGAGGCGGAGGTGTGGCCCTCGGGGACAGGCGCCCAGACGTAGATCGTCCCCTTCGGCGCGCCGACCTCGACGCCGATCTCGCGCAGCGCGCCGACCACGAGGTCGCGGCGCCGGGCATAGGTCTCATTCATCCGTTCCAGTGGCCCGCTCGGGCCGCGCAGCGCCGCCGCGCCGGCGAGCTGCACCGCCTCGAACAGGCCCGAGTCGACGTTGGTCTTCAGCCGCCAATAGGTCTGCACGGCCTCGGCGTTGCCGAGAATCGCCGCACAACGCCAGCCGGTCATGTTGTAGCCCTTGGAGAGCGAAAAGACCTCGACCCCGACCTCCTTGGCGCCCGGCGTGGCGAGGAAGCTGGGGGCGACGTAGCCGTCGTAGGTCGTCTCCGAGTAGGCGTTGTCGTGGACGACGAGGATCTCGTGCTCGCGGGCGAATGAGACGACCAGCTCGAAGAACCCCTCGGGGGCGACGGCGCCGGTCGGGTTGTTGGGGTAGTTGACGAACATCAGCCGCGCCTTCGCCGCCACCTCGGGCGGCACCGCGCCGAGGTCGGGAGCAAAGCCCAGCTCGGGCACCAGCGGCAACAGCTCGGGCGTCGCTTCGGCGAGGATCGGCCCGCCGGTGTAGACCGGGTAGCCGGGGTCGGAGGCGAGCGCGACGCCGCCCGGGTCGAGGAAGGCGAAACAGAGGTTGTAGATGCACTCCTTGGCGCCGATCGCCGGGATCACCTCGCTCTCGGGGTCGATCTCGACCCCGAAGCGGCGCTCGTAGAACTCGGCGAACGCCTCGCGGAACTCCTCGCGGCCGCGGTTGCTCGGGTAGCGGTGGGTCGAGGGGTCGGCGACCGCCTCCTGCATCGCGGAGACGATGTAGGGGTAGGTGGGCTCGTCGGGATCGCCGATCCCGAGGCTGATCACGTCGATCCCGGCGGCGCGCTTCTCGGCGATCTGCCGCTCCAGTTCCTGGAACATGTAGGGAGGCATCGCCTCCAGGCGCTTGGACGGGTCCGAGATTCCCACGGGCGGGAGAATCTATTCGCTGAGCTCGGCCAGCGCTTGCAGCAGCTCGGCCGACAGCTCCCCTGCGCAGACGGGCTCCGCCCACCCGCTCAGCCGCAGGTCGAGGTTCTCGGAGATCTCGACCTCCAGCTCGCCGCCGTCCAGCGCGACGACGATCGGGCTCGGCGCGCCGCGCAGGAAGGCGGCGACCGCGGCGCCGCCGGCGCCGGTACCCGAGGAGAGCGTCTCCCCGACGCCGCGCTCGAAGATCCGCGCCCGCACTCGGCTGCCGTCGACCCCGAAGAAGGAGACGTTGGTGCGGTTCGGAAACAGTTCGTGGGCTTCGATTCCGGGCCCGATCGCCCCCAGGTCCAACCCCTCCAGCTCCTCGCCGACCTCGATCGCGCACTGCGGGTTGCCGATCGAGACGTGCTGGAACTCCCACTCACGGCCGGCGGCGCTCAGCGACCCGCGCCCGTCCGGCCCGCCCGAGGGAAAGCCCTCGGAGACCGTCGAGGCCCGCCCCATCTCCACCGAGCAGGTGCGCTCGGAGGTGATCGTCGGCGTGATCGGACCGGCCGGAGTGCCGATCGTGAAGACGTCTTCGTCCGTCCATCCATGGCGGCGCAGATAGAGGATCGCCTCCCGCGCCCCGTTCCCCGACAGCTCGGCCTCAGAGCCGTCCGGGTTGAAGATCCGCAGCTCGGCGACCAGCCCGGGGTCCTCGCTGCGCGCCAGCAGCAGGACCCCGTCGGAGCCGATCCCGAAGTGCGGGTCGCAGAGCCGCCGCGCCCGCCCGGGCGTCAACTTCCAAAGAAGTCCCTCAGCCTCCAAGATCACGTAGTCGTTCCCCAGCGCCTGCCACTTCTCGAATCGCACGCCGGCAGCCTATTGCCCCCCCTCACCGCTCGCGGCGTTCGCACTTATCGGTGCTATGGGCGGGTAAGTGCGAACTCAGCCGAGGAGGCGGAGGATGGCGCCCGCAACGGCAGTGTCCTCGAGGTCGGTTCGGTCGATTCGCAGCAGGTCGGGGATCTTGCGCATCCAGGTGAGCTGGCGGCGTGCGTAGTTGCGCGAGCGTTTCTTCATCCGCTCGCGGTCGCCGCCGAGCAGCTCGTCGAAGCCGAGCGCCTTGCGGGCGGTGCGCGACGGGCCCAGCGCTTCCGCCCGCCGCACCTCCTCCTCCGCCCCGGCGGCGACGATCGCCTCGGTGCGGGCGTCGATTCGCTCGTAGAGCAGCGACCGCCTCATCTCCAACCCGAAGATCGTGGTCGGCAGCCGCGTCTCCGGCGACCACAGCTCGGAGTCCTCGGCCCCGGGGGGAGCCTTCACGAGCGACAGCTCCGCCACCGCCGCCCGCAGGTACAACCCGGTACCCCCCACCACGATCGGCCGCCTGCCCGCCTCCAGAGCGGCATCGATCTCCCGATGGGCCAGCCGCATGTAGTCGCCAACCGAGAACGGCTGCGTGACCGGCACGAACCCGACCAGCCGATGCTCCAGCTTCGCCTGCTCCTCCGCCGTCGCGACGCCCGTCAGAACGCTCAACCCCTCATACACCTGTAGCGCGTCGCAGGAGATCGCAACCGGCTCCTCGCCACGCTTGCGAAGCAGTTCCGCCAGGGCGATCGCCACACCGGTCTTTCCGACCCCGGTAGGGCCAAATATGGCGATGACGGTCATCGCTCAAGGGGGGTTGCGCTTGATCCTGGAAAAGGGGGTGTCGGTATTGCCCCGAACGGCTTGTACTTTTTCCGGAGCAGCGATCTTGGACGGCAATCCACTGTCTTCGGAAAAAGTTGAGTGAGGGGTAGTGCCGACACCCCTACCCCACGCTTCGACTCAGCAACCTTTCGCTCCCGGCGAGCGTCGTCGAAGTAGCGCTGTCTATCTCAACCTGAATGAGCTCCCCGGGCTCGGCGGTCCCGTCGAAATTGACGGTCTTGTTGTGCCTCGTCCGCCCCCGTAACCGCGCCGGATCGGTCCGGCTGGGCCCCTCGACCAGCACCTCCATGGTCCGCCCGACGAACCGCCGCGCCCGCTCGGTGGCCCGCCGCTGCACCAGCTCGACCAGCCGCTCCATCCGCTCCCGCTTGACCGGGTGCGGCACCTGCTCGCCCATCGTCGCCGCCTCGGTCTCGCGCCGCGGCGAGAAGACGAAGGTGAAGGCGCTGTCGTAGCCGACCTCGTCGACCACCTCAAGCGTCTGCTCGAAGTCGGCCTCGCTCTCGCCGGGGAAGCCGACGATGACGTCGGTGGTGATCGCGCAGTCGGGGACGTGCTCGCGGATCAGCGCGACGCGGTCCATGTAGCGCCGGCGGTCGTAGGTGCGGCGCATCCGCTTGAGGACCGTGCTGGAGCCCGACTGAAGCGGCAGGTGGATGTGCTCGCAGAGCGCCTTCAGCTCGGCGTGGGCGCGGATCACGTCCTCGCGCATGTCCTTCGGGTGCGGGCTCGTATAGCGGACGCGGTCGATCCCCTCGACCCCGTCGACCCGGGCAAGCAGCTCCGAGAAGCCGATCCGCGACTCCTTCGGCAGGTCGCGTCCGTAGCTGTTTACGTTCTGCCCCAGCAGGGTCAGCTCGCGCACTCCATCGACCGCCAGTGCCTTCGCCTCGGCGACCAGCTCGCCGGGATCTCGGCTCTGCTCGCGGCCGCGGGTCGAGGGGACGATGCAGTAGGCGCACCTGCAGTTGCAGCCCTGCGAGATCTGAAGCCAGCCCTGGAACTCGCGCTCCCGCCGCGCCGGCAGGTGGCCTGAGAAGTCCTCGAACTCGAAGTAGCCCTGTGCGGTCAGCGAGTCCGAGTTGAGGAACTCGGCGAGCCGGTGGATCTGGCCGGGACCGAAGGCGACGTCGACGAACGGAAAGCGCTCGAAGACCTTCTCCTTGACCGACTGCGCCCAGCAGCCGCCAACCCCGACCACCCGCTCGGGGTCTTCGCCCTTCAGCCGCTTCGCCTCGCCGAGGTGGGCGACGAAGCGATTGTCGGCCGACTCGCGAATCGAGCAGGTGTTGAAGAGGATCAGATCAGCCTCGGCGCGGCTCTGCGCCTGCTCGTAGCCGAGCGACTCGAGCATCCCCCGCATGCGCTCGGAGTCGTGCACGTTCATCTGGCAGCCGAACGTGGTGACGTGGTAGCTGGGCATCGCGCCCAACTCTAATCGGCTACCGGTTCTCCGCTTCTTCGGATTCTTGGGTCGCCTCCGGCAATTCGCGCTCCTGCTCGCGGTGGACTTCATCGTCCTGGGAATGCAGGACGGCGTAGGTGGTCGTGCCGCCGACCAGGATCGCGAACCAGAGGAAGATCAGCGGCGCCACCCTGCCGGGGAAGCTCTTCAGCCGCAGGCCGAGGAAGCTGACCACGATCGCCGAGGCGGCGAGGACGGGCCCGACCACGTAGAAGATGGTTTCGACGCTCACGCGGCGGGCATGCTAACCGGTTCTGAGGTCACTCGACCAAGCAGATCAAGGACGCAGGGAGCGTGGCGTGCTCTGCACGCGAGCGACCGAGGACGCCGATATGCGCCGGTCGAGTGACCTCAGGCAGCTTTCGCCTCGGCCACCGCGGGCTCCTGCTGCTCCGCCGCCGATCCCCCGCCGCCGATGCCGAGCGCGGCGCGGATCTTCTCCTCCAGCTCGGCGGCGATCTCCGGGTTCTCGGCGAGGAACTGCTTGGCGTTGCCGCGACCCTGCCCGAGCCGGGTGTCGCCGTAGGAGAAGAACGACCCGGACTTCTGGACCAGGTCGTGCTCGATCCCGAAGTCGATCAGGCCGCCCTCGCGCGAGATGCCGACCCCGTACTCGATGTCGAACTCCGCCTGCCGGAAGGGCGAGGCGAGCTTGTTCTTGACGACTTTGACCCGCACCCGGTTGCCGACCGCCTCGGTCCCTTCCTTGAGGGTTTCAATGCGGCGGATGTCGAGCCGCTGCGAGGCGTAGAACTTCAGCGCCCGGCCGCCCGGCTGGGTCTCCGGCGAGCCGAACTGGACGCCGACCTTTTCGCGGATCTGGTTGGTGAACACGCAGACGGTGTTGGTGCGGTTGAGGTTGCCGGCCAGTTTGCGCATCGCCTGCGACATCAGGCGGGCCTGCAAGCCGACGGTCGTGTCGCCGATCTGGCCGTCCAGCTCCGCTTTCGGGGTGAGCGCCGCGACCGAGTCGATCGCGACGACGTCGATCGCCGCCGAGGCGATCAGCCGGTCGGCGATCTGCAGCGCCTGCTCGCCGTAGTCGGGTTGGGAGACGAGCAGCTCGTCGGTGTCGACGCCGATCTTGCGCGCGTAGGACGGGTCGATCGCGTGCTCGGTGTCGATGAAGGCGCAGACCCCACCGCGCGCCTGGGCCTCGGCAATCACGTGGTAGATCAGCGTCGTCTTGCCCGAGGACTCGGGGCCGAAGACCTCGACGATCCGCCCCCGCGGCACGCCGCCGATGCCGAGCGCCAGATCGAGCGCCAGCGCCCCGGTCGGGATCGCCGGCACCTTGATCGTGCTGTCGGCGCCGAGGCGCATCAGGGCACCCTGGCCGAAGTCCCGCTCGATCTGGGTCACCGCCGCCTCGAGGGCGGCGTCCTTGGCCTTGGCTTCCTTCGCCGAGGCGTCCTTCAAAGCCGCTTTCTTGTCTGCCATCCGATTCACCTCACTGCCGCCCGCCTGCGGGCAACTCGACTTGCGCCAGCGGGGTGTACTGCGCACCCTGCGGCTGGAGTTTGGAACGGTAGAGCGTCAACCGGACGCCACCGAAGGGCCGCAGCAGCCCCTTCGGCAGCGCCCCCGGAGGGCGGCCGACGGGCGCCGGGCGCTTCGAGCCCCGTTCCTCCCTGCGCACCCTGGCCACGCTCACGTGCGACCAGAACGGGCGCTTCTCCGGCTTGTAGAGGCGCGCCGCGACCAGCCTCTCCTGCAACTCCGCCTGCAGCGAGACGGCGCCCTCGGACTCGGCCGGGAGCGCGAAGAGGCGAGCCCGGCCCCGCGGCGGCACCGCGACCGGGTCGCGCAGCTCGATCGAAGCCGCGGGGGACCCGACTTCTCCGACGATCGCCGCCAGTCGCTCGATCTCCTTCTCCGGCAGGTAGCCGAGGAAGGCGAGGGTGATGTGGAGGGAGTCGGGCGACAGCGCTCGCAATGCCGGGTCGGCCAGGGCCTCGCGGCCCCATTCGACGATCCCCTCCCGAACCGCCTCGGGGAGATCCAGCGCCACGAAGAGCCGCGCCCGCGGGCTTTTCAGCCTTTCCTTCGCCATGCCGGAGACGCTACGGGTCGCCGCCGCGCCGAACAACACGCAAGCGTAAAAAGTGCGTCGAGGCCGTCGCGCAGATGCGTGACGTCTTGGCCGGCGACCGCGGCCGTGATGGCAGGGCGTGGGCACGGCTGAACCCTTCACCACCGTATGCGTGGGTCAAGGGTTCAGCCGGACCCGCTCGCCTACAGCGGCGCGTCTTCGCCGCCGAGCAGCGCCCGCAGCAGGTGCATGCCGACCAGGGCCGAGCGCTCGCGGACGTCGGAGCGGCCGCCGGGAATGACCGGATCGCGGGCGATGCTCGCGCCGCCGGCGCGGCGGGCGTCGAAGCAGACGTAGCCGACCGGCTTCTCCTCGCTGCCCCCGTCGGGGCCGGCGATCCCGGTGATCGAGACGGCGACGTCGGCCCCGAACCGCTCCAGGGCGCCTGCCGACATCGCCGCGGCGACCTCGGGCGAGACGGCGCCGCGCGTCTCGATCAGCTCCGGGTCGACTCCGAGCAGCTCCGCCTTGGCCTGGTTCGAGTAGGCGACGATGCCGCCGGCGAAGTAGGTGGAGGAGCCCGGCAGGTCGGTGATCCGCGCCGCCAGCAGCCCGCCGGAGCAGGACTCGGCGAGGCCGAGCCGCCGCCCCGGCAGCAGGCGAGCGACCTGGGCGTCGATCGTCTCCCCGTCGATGCTGAAGAGGTGACGGGGGTGGCGCTCGACGAGTCCTTCTCGCACGGCCGCGGCGACCGGCGCCTGCTCGGCCCGGTAGCGGACGTCGATCTCGATCTCGCCGCGCCGCAGGCAGGTGGTGATCTCGATCGCGGCCAGGTCCACTCCGCCGGACTCGATCTCGCGCAGGCTCTTGGCGATCTCCGACTCGGGGATGCCGAACATCCGCACCGTGTAGGCGAGCAGCGGCGTGGCGCGGGCGAGGACCGCCTGAGCCGGACGGGACTCGATCGCCGCCGGCCACATCGGCCGCAGCTCCCGCGGCGGGCCGGGCAGGACCAGCACGACCCGATCGTCGGCGGGAACGACCAGCCCCGGCGCGGTGCCCACCGGATCGAGCGCGATCGACCCCTCGGGGACCATCGCCTGCTTGCGGTTGGCCGTCCGCACCGCCTCCTCGTCGAACCTGAAGCGGCGGGCGAAGCCGCGGATGATGCCGGCGATCTTCTCCTCCAGCTCCTCGTCGAGCACCGTCTCGCGGCCGGCGAAGCGGGCGACGATCTCCGCCGTCAGGTCGTCGGCCGTCGGGCCGAGGCCGCCGGAGGTGACGATCAGGTCCATCTCCTCCTCCGCCATGAAGCGCAGCGCCGAGGAGAGGTCGTCGGGGCGATCGCCGACCACCAGGATGTGGGCGACCTCGACGCCCAGCTCAGCCAACCGTTCGGAGACCCACGGCCCGTTGCGGTCGGCGATGCGTCCGGTCAGCACCTCGGTCCCCGTCACCACGATCCCGGCCCGAACCGCGCCAGCCGCCCCCGGACGCGGGAGCGGATGCCCCTCCATCTCAACCTTTCTGGACATTCGCGGGAGCAGAGGAGGCGGCGCTATTTGTCATTCGCAGCTTGGCCTTTCGCCTTCTTCCAGCGGGGTCAGCTTGCCGGAGGAGTCGATCGCGTAGCCGACGGGGCTGCTGCTGGGCGGGGTGTCGACTTCCCTGCCGTTGACGGAGAGCTTCGCTTCGCCGTTGCCGAGCGCGATCGCAAAGCTGCGCGAGCGGAAGGGCCCGGCTTCTTCTCCAGCTTCGAGGATCGCCCCGTCGACCAGCGGTTCTTCGGCGGCGTCGAGCATGCAGACCCAGACTTCCCCGGTGGCGGCGAGGCTGAGCGCCACGCCGGGCTTGGCGGCGGCCTTCGAGCGTTCGTTCGCCTTGCCCTGCTTCTTTCCCCGCTTCGAACCGGTCTGCGTCGAGGAGCTGCCGTCGTTGCCGCTGAGCAGCCCGACCGCGACCAGCACGGCGGCCAGGCCGACTACGGCGAGGGCAACCAGGACGCGGGCGGACCAACGCGGGCCGCGGGGCCGGGCGCCGGTCGGCACCGGCTCGACCCGCTGCGGCGCCCGCTCGCCGCTGGGCTGCGCCGTGGCGCGCCGGTACTCGTCGGCGAGCCGGTCGCCGTCGAGGCCGAGGTAGCCCGCGTAGGTGCGGATGAAGGCGCGCGTGTAGGCGCCGCCCGGGAGGACGTCCCAGTCCTCGTTCTCGATCGCGCGCAGGTACCGCGAGCGGATCTTGATCGCCGTTTCGACCTCGGAGAGATCGATTTTGCGGCGATTGCGCGCCTCGCGCAGGGTAGCTCCGATGCCTATGTCCACCCCGACATTGTGTCTATTGCGCCCCTTCGGCGCGCAAGGAACGTGTTATCGCTCCTCGTCGGCGTCCGCCGCCACCGGCTCCTGCTGCTGCGACCCGCCGAGGACGCGGGGCAGGTCGGCCTCGGTGATCAGCACCTGGCGGGGCTTGGAGCCCTCGTAGCCGGAGATCACCCCGCGCCGCTCGAGCATGTCGATCAGCCGGCCGGCGCGGGTGTACCCGACCCGCAGGCGGCGCTGGATCATCGAGACCGAGGCGGTTCCGGTTTGCACGACGGTGCGGATCGCCTCGTCGAGCAGGTCGTCGCTGTCGGGGTCGAAATCGCCGTCGACGTCGCCCTCGACGCCCTCCTCGCGGGCCTCCAGCAACTCGGCCTCGAACTCGGGTTCGCCCTGCTTGGCCCAGTGGCCGGTGATGCGCCCGATCTCCTCCTCGGTGACGAAGGCGCCCTGGATCCGCTCCAGTTTCGAGGTGCCGGCGCCGCGGAACAGCATGTCGCCCTGGCCGAGCAGCGCCTCCGCCCCACCCTGGTCGAGGATCACGCGCGAGTCGGTCTGCGAGGAGACGGCGAAGGCGATCCGGGCGGGGATGTTGACCTTGATCGTGCCGGTGATGATGTCGGTCGAGGGCCGCTGCGTTGCCAGCACCAGGTGGATGCCGGTGGCGCGCGACTTCTGGGCGAGGCGGATGATCGAGTCCTCGACCTCGGCCGGCGAGACCATCATCAGATCGGCGAGCTCGTCGATCACGCAGAGGATGTGCGGCAGCGGCGGCTCGCCGGCCTTGGCGCGGGCGCGGTTCAGCTCGGCCAGGTTGCGGCAGCGGGCCTTGCCCATGATCCCGTAGCGGCTCTCCATCTCGCCGATCAGGTTGGCAAGCACATTGGCGGCGAGACGGGGCGAGGTGACGACCGGGGTGAGCAGGTGGGGGACGTGCTCGTAGTGGTTCAGCTCGACCTGCTTGGGGTCGACGAGGACGAGGCGCACGTCATTGGGCGACGCGTACATGAGGATCGAGCAGAGGATCGCGTTGACGCAGCCCGACTTGCCCGACCCGGTCGTGCCGGCGACCAGCACGTGCGGCATCTTCGCCAGGTCGGTCCAGACCGAGTTGCCGTCGATGCCCTTGCCGAGCCAGGCGACCAGCGGCGAGGTCTTCTCGGGGCGACCGGCGTAGATGTCGCCAAGCCGCACCAGGCGACGGCGGGTGTTCGGCACCTCGACCCCGACCGCCTGCTTGCCCGGGATCGGGGCGAGGATGCGGATGTCGGTCGAGGCCAGGGCGTACGCCAGGTCGTTGGACAGCTCGGTGACCTTCTTCACCTTGGTGCCCGGAGCGAGGCGCAGCTCGTAGCGGGAGACGTGCGGTCCGCTGACGATGCCGACGATCGTCGCCTCGACCCCGAAGTGGCCGAGCGTTTCGACCAGCTTGCGGCCGACCGCGTCGTGGTCGCGCGGATCCGGTCCCTTGTCGCTGCGTCCCTTCTCGAGGGCGCCGGCGGGCGGTGGCCGGTAGTCGATCTCCTCCGAGGCGGTGATGCCGCGCTCGTTGCCCATCGGCGTCAGGGGCGCCGGCTCCGGCTCGGCTTCGGGCGGCTCCCCGTTCAGCGGCTCGGCCGGGGTTTCGGCTTCCTCCCGCTCCGCCTCGAAATCCTCGGTGGCCGGCTCGGACGGCTCCCCGGCGACCGCCACCGTGGGCTCGAAGTCGTCCGTCTCGGGATAGGAGCTCATCACGTCGGTGGGGCCGGCCCTGGTCTCGAAGTCGAAGGTCTTCTCGGCGCGCCGCGCGTCGCGGTGCTGGATCGCCGTGCGGGCGACGTCGCGGCTGCCGGCGAAGCTGTGGCGGAGCCCCCGGCCGAGCCCGCGGAAGACGGTCGAAACCGAGGCGCCGGTGACCAGCATCGCCCCGACCGCCAGCATCAGCACCGTCGCGATCCTGGCGCCGACCGCGCCGAACAGGTATTCGAGCCCGGTTTCCACCCCGTAGCCGACCTTGCCCCCGTCCCAGCCGAAGAACAGCACGAAGCTCAGGTAGACGCCGGCGGCGATCAGGAAGATTCCGATCAGGTCGAGCTGGCGCTGCTGGAGGCCCTCCGGCAGGCGCAGCCGCGGGCGCCGCGACTTGGCCTTGCCTTTCGCCTTGGCGCCGGAGCGCCGCGCGGAGGAGCCTCGCTTCTTGCGCACGAACACGGCAGCCCCTTCGACGCCGCCCGCCCCTCCCCTGCTCCGCTTACAACTGCGTGACGATCAGGGCGGCGAGCAAGGCGATGAAGCCGCTGGTCGTCGTAGCGAACATCGTGACAGCCAAGCTGGTCATCGAAGACTGGAGCCGATCGAGCCTCCTGTCCATATCCGAGCGCATGGCCTGGATCTCGGACCGCAAGGCGCCGGCCTCCTCCTTCATCTCGCCCCTTACGGCTTTGAACTCCGCACGCATCTCGCCGCGGACGGCTTTGAACTCCGCACGCACCTCGCCCTGCATCGCCTCGACCCGTCGGCTCGTCTCGCCGATCTTGCCGTTCAGGTCGTCCAGCCTGTCGTCGGTCCAGCTCACTGTCATCGCCTCCATGCAGTCGACGTTAGCCAGGCGCATCGCAGGGGTGGCGCGCGGAATGCAAAAAGTTTCGCAGACTTCTGTCTTAGATGCGTCTCAGCCGGCGCAGACCCAGGCGCCGCCGCCCGAGTCCGCCCAGATTTCGGCGGCGATCCGATCCTGTTCGGCCTTCGAGGCGTCCTGGGGCGCTCCCTGGCCCCCGTAGAGGGCCCAGGTCGAGGGAAGGATCTGGTAGGCGCCGCCGGCGCCGCTGCCCGGGTTGACCGCGCCGTAGTTGCCGCCCGACTCGCACATCACGATGTAGGTGGGGATCGCGAAGGGGCCGCCGAGCCAGCGGCCGACCGTTTCTTCGGCGGCGGCGCGGCTCGCCGCTTCGGCCGCCTGGATGTCCGCCACCCACTGGCCGATCCGCGATTTGAGCTTGGCCAGCGCCGCCGATCGTTCGGCCGAGAGCGCCTCCAGGCGCGCCGCGGCCGATTCGGCTTCGGCGCGCACCGCGGCGATTTCCGAGCGGGCTGCGGCGAGGCGTTCGTTGTACGCGTCGACCCGCGCCTTCAGCGCCGCGACCAGCTTCAGCTCGTGGCGCACCGTGTTCCGCACCTGCTCGACCCGCGCCGCCAGCTCGGTGTCGGAGTCCTCGATCCGCTGCAGGTATTCGGAGCGGGTGGCGAGCTCGTCGAAGTCGCTCGCGGCAAGGACGACGCCGGCGGCGCTCGGCGAACCGCTCTCGTAGATCGCCACCAGACGCTGCGCCAGCGCCCGCCGGGCGCGGCGCAGGCGTGCCCGCTCGGCTTCCAGGCGCCTTTCGGAGCGCGCCACCTTGGCCGCCAGCCTGGCCGCCCGTTCGCGGCCATGGGCGAGCAGGGCGCTGAGCCGCCGCTGGCGGGAGGCGGCCACCGCGGCTTCCCCTTCGGCGGTGGCGACGCGGCTCTGCGTGGCTCGGATCTGGCTGCCCAGCGCCGCCGCTTCGTCGCGTCCCCGTTCCACCTTGGAGCGCAGCGCGCCGATGCCGGCGGCCTGGGCCGAGGCGGCGACGAGCAGCGCCGCGAGGAGGATTGCGATCGCCGGCCTGCGCCGCAAGGCTCATCCCTCGGGGACTTCTCGGTTGGCGAGGTAGACGGCGACGCCGATCGCCACCGCACCGAGGCCCAGCCCGATCCGGATCTCGCGGCGGTAGCGGCGCCGCAGATAGGCGACCGTGAAGCGCAGCGCGGCCTTGCCGATCCTGTCGTACATCAGCCGTCCCCCTCTCCGCGCCGGCGGATCCTGTGCGCCATCCGCGATTGCAGCGACCACAGCTCGATGAAGCCCGGCGAGGCGGCCTGCGAGAAGAGGCCGCCCGACTCGGCGAAGGAGGCGAGCTCGGCGTCGTAGACGGCGTTGGGCGAGGAGCGGGTGACGACTCGAACGCTCCCTTTGTACAGCCGCAGCCCGATCGTCCCGGTCACCTGCGCGTTGGCCGCGTCCATGTAGGTGTCGAGGTCGGAGCGCAGCGGCTCCCACCACAGCCCGGCGTAGACCAGGTAGGCCCACTTCTGGTCCAGCCCCGGCTTGAACTGGTTCTGGTGGATGGTGCCGACCAGCTTCTCCAGCTCGCGGTGGGCGGCGAGCAGGATCGCCGCCGCCGGCGCCTCGTAGATGTCGCGCACCTTCAGCCCGACGATCCGGTCCTCGATGTGGTCGACGATGCCGACCCCGTGCCGGGCGCCGAGCTCCGCCGCCCGTTCGAGCAGCTCGACCGGGCCGAGTCGCTCGCCGTTCAGCCCGACCGGGAGGCCGGAGTCGAACTCGACCTCGACCGTCTCCGCCTCGTCCGGCGCCTGCTCGGGCCGGGTGACGAGCTGGAAGACGTCGTCCTCGGGCGCGTGGCCGAGGTCCTCGATCCAGCGCCCCTCCGAGGAGCGCCCCCAGAGGTTGTCGTCGATCGAGTAGGGCGCCGCCTCCGTACCGCCCTTGACCGGGATGCCGTGCTCGCGCGCGTAGGCGATCTCCTCCTCACGCCCCATCTGCCAGGAGCGCACCGGGGCGATCGTCCGCAGCTCCGGGGCGAGGGTGGCCACGGTGGCCTCGATCCGCACCTGGTCGTTGCCCTTGCCGGTGCAGCCGTGGGCCACCGTGTCGCAGCCCGAGCGCCGCGCCTGCTCTACCGCCAGCTCGGCGATCAGCGGCCGGCCGAGCGCGGTGAACAGCGGATAGCCGCCCCCGTAGAGGGCGTTGGCCTTGATCGCCGGCAGGACGAAGTCGCTCGCGAAGCGCTCGCGGGCGTCGACCACGTGGCACTCGAGCGCGCCCAGCCGCTTCGCCTTGTCTTCGATCGCCGCGTAGTCCTCGCCGGGCTGACCGAGGTTGACGGTCAGGCAGACGACCTCGGCGCTGTAGCGGTCCTGGATCCACTTCAGCATCACGCTGGTGTCGAGTCCGCCCGAGTAGAGCAGCAGGACGCGGCGGACCTCGGCGGGGTCCGCCTCGTAGCCCGCGGTGCGGACCTGCTCTGACGCGTCCGCCATGGTGCCCCCCTTAGGGAACTTCGAGGCCGCCGCTGCCGCCTTCTTCGGGCGACGTCGTGGTCGGTTCGGTGGTCGTGGTCGGTTCCGTGGTTTCGGTGCTGTCCGGTTCCGTGGCTTCGGTGGTGGTCGACTCCGTCGTCGCGGTGGTCGCTTCGGTCGGCGTCGATTCGGTGGTCACCGCCGAGGGCGCCGAGGTCGATTCGCCGCCGTTGTCGGAGGCGATCACGACGATCGCCACGATCAGCCCGACGATTACGGCGACCAGCCCGGCGATCAGCAGGCGGACGTTGCCGTGCGGGCGCCCGCCGCCGGGCTGATCGGGCTGCTGCATCCTGCGGGTCGGGTCGTCGTGCATCGCCTACTCCACCGGGCCGAGTATCGCGTCGAGGATCGCGCTGGTGTCGTCGAGGTCGAAGCCCCTCCGCAGCCGCCCCTCTATCTCCTCCCGCCCGGCCCCGGAGACGGCCATCTGGGTGGCCAGCAGGCGAGCGGCGGCAGTGGAGCGATCGCCGGCCTCGGGCTCGGCGTTGGGCACGGGGGGCGCGGAGGGCGAGGTGACCGGCTCCAGGTGCCGCGTCCCTCGCTGGCCGCCGGTCGGCGGGTCGAGCTGGTCGGCAAGCTCGCGCAGCCGCTCGGCGACGATCCGATCAGCGCGCTCGCGGGCCTCGTCGAGATGACGGCGGGCCTCCTCCTCGGCGTCGTCGATCACCCTCGAGGCAGCCTGCTCGGCCGCCTCGACGATCTCGGCGAGGCGGGTCGCCGCAGCAGCCGCCGAAGCGGGCTGACGCCGCTCGGGGGGAAGCTTTCGAGCACTCATCGCGCTGCGTAGGTTAGAAGCGAATCGGCGATCAGGCCAACGGCGCGCTCGACCTGGGCCGAATCGACCGTCAGCGGCGGCAGCAGCCGCAGCGTGCCGGGCTCGGGGACGTTGACGATCAGGCCGCTGCGCAGCAGGTCGGCGCCGAGCGCGAGGCCGTCGATGCCCTCGCCGAGCCCCACCCCGAGCATCAGGCCGCGGCCGCGCACCTCCTCCACCCCGTCGATCGCCAGCAGGCCCCTCCGCAGCACGGCCCCCAGCTCACGCACCCGGCGCAGCAGCCCCGGATCGTCGACCTGGTCGAGCACGGCGAGCGCCGCCGCCGAGGCGACCGCGCCGCCGGCGAAGGTCGAGCCGTGATCACCGGGTTCCAGCACCTCGCCGGCCTGCGGCGTCGCAATGCAAGCACCCGTCGGCAGGCCGCCTCCCAGCGCCTTGGCCGAGGTCAGCAGGTCGGGACGCACCGGCGTCTGCTCGTAAGCCCACAGCGAGCCGGTCCTCCCCATCCCGGTCTGGATCTCGTCGAGGACGAGCAGCGCCCCGACCTCGTCGCAGGCCTGTCGCGCCGCCAGCAGCACCTCCTCGCTCGCAGGGTAGACGCCCGACTCGCCCTGGATCGGCTCGATCATCACCGCCGCGGTCTCCTCGAAGACGGCGTCGCGCAGCGCCCCGACGTCGTCCAGCGGCACCGAGCGGAAGCCCGGCAGCATCGGGCCGAGGGCCTCGTTCTCCGCCAGGCTCGGGGTCGCCGAGAGCGCCCCGTAGGTGCGGCCGTGAAAGCCGCGCTCGAAGCTGACGATCTCCGGGCTTTCGACCCCCCGCCGGTAGGCGTGCTTGCGGGCCAGCTTGATCGCGCACTCGTTGGCCTCTGCCCCCGAGTTGCAGAGGAAGACGCGGCCGCCGAGACTCGACTCGGAGAGCCGCTCGGCGAGCCGCACCATCGGCTCGGTGAGGAAGAGGTTGGAGACGTGCATCAGCCGGCCCGCCTGCTCGCGCACCGCCTCTACCACCGCGGGGTTGCAGTGGCCGACCGAGCAGACCGAGATCCCGGCCAGGAAGTCGAGGTACTCCTTGCCCTCGGCGTCCCAGAGCAGCGCTCCCTCGCCGCGCACGAACTCGACCGGCGCCCGGCGGTAGGTCTGCATCAGGTAGCGCTGCTCGAGCGCCTGCAGCTCGGCCAGCTTCATGGGGTGACCATCGTGCCGATGCCGGCATCGGTGAACAGCTCCAGCAGCAGGCTGTGCGGGCGGCGGCCGTCGATGACGTGGGCCGACTGGGCGCCGCCGCGGATCGCGTCGACGCAGGCCGCCAGCTTCGGCCGCATCCCGCCCTCGATCTGGGGCAGCCCGGCTTCGACCTCCTCGACCGTGGCGCTGGAGATCAGCGAGCCCTCGTCGGGCGGGTCGGCGAGCCAGCCCTGCACGTCGGTCAGGAAGATCGCCTTGTGGGCACCGAGCGCCGCGGCGACCTTGCCCGCCGCCTCGTCGGCGTTGATGTTGTAGGCGCGGCCCTCGCGGTCCGAGGCGGAGGAGGCGATGACCGGGATGTAGTCGGCGGCGATGTGTTTGAGAACGTCGACGTCGACCCTCTCGATCGAGCCGACGAAGCCGACCTGCTCGGCGTTGGCCACCGGCGCCACCTCGAACAGCGTCCCGTCCTCGCCGGAGAGCCCGACCGCCGGCTGGCCGTGCCGATTGAGCCGCTGCACGATGTCGGAGTTGAGCTTGCCGAGCAGCACCATGCGGGCGACCTCGACCGTCTCGGGGTCGGAGACGCGCAGCCCCTCGTGGAAGCGGACCTCGAGCCCCAGCCGCTCCATGTGCTCGGTGATCTCCGGCCCGCCCCCGTGGACGACCACCGGGTCGAGCCCGACGTACTTGAGCAGCACGACGTCGGTGGCGAAGGCCTCGCGCAGCCCCTCCTCGCGCATCGCCGAGCCGCCGTACTTGATCACCACCGTGCGGCCGTGGAACTCCCTGATGTAAGGGAGCGCCTCGAGCAGCGTGTCGACATTGGCGGCCATCGGCTTCTCAGGTCGTGTACTCGGCGTTGATCCGAACGTACTCGTAGCCGAGGTCGGAGAAGTAGACCCGGGCGGAATGGTCGCCACGTCCCAGCCGCACGCCGATCTCGGCCTCGGCGACGTCCTCACCCAGCTCGGCGGCATCGATCGAGTCGGCGCCGATCTCCTCCAGGTCCTCTCCGGCGAGCGCCATCCCCGTCGCCTGCGCGATCCGGCCCCAGTTGGGATCGCGGCCGAACAGCGCCGTCTTGACCAGCGGCGAGTTGGCGATCGCCCGCGCGACCCGCTCCGCCTCGGCGGCCGAGGCGGCACCCTCCACCTCGACCCGGCCGACCCGCACTGCGCCCTCGCCGTCGGCGACGATCTCGATCGCCAGCTGGAGCAGCACCGCGTCGAGCAGCCCGTCCGGCAGCGGCGCGCCGGCCTCGCCGCTTGCCTGCAGCAGCACCGTGTCGTTGGTGCTCATCTGACCGTCCACGGTGATCCGCTCGAACGAGGCGGCGACCGCGGAGCGGAGCGCCGCGTCCGCGTCCTCGACCGCCGCGTCGGTCTGCACGAAGCACAGCATCGTGGCGAAGCCCGGCTGCATCATCCCCGCCCCCTTCGCCTGGGCCGACAGGGTGACGCCGCCCGCCCTCAGCGTGCAGCTCTTCGGCCAGCGGTCGGTCGTGAGGATCGCCTCGGCGAAGGCGCCGCCGCCCGAGCCCGAGAGCGTCTCGGCGGCTTGGCCGATCCCGTCCAGCACCGTCTCGACCGGCAGCGGCACCCCGATCACCCCGGTCTCGGCGACCGCGACCGCCTGCGGCGGGACGTTCAGCTGCCGCCCCGCCTCCTCGCACATCGCCCAGGCGTCGGCGACGCCCTGTGCGCCGGTCTCGGCATTGGCGTTGCCGGCGTTGACGACGGCGGCGCGCACCGCGCCGGCCTCGACCCGCTCGCGGCAGACCCGGATCGGCGCCGCCGCGGATGCGTTGCGGGTCAGCAGCAGCGACGAGGCGACCTGTGGCGCGTCGCAGACCAGCAGGCCGATGTCGGTCTTGCCGCCCCCCTTCAACCCGCAGCCGGCGCCGGCGGCCCGGAAGCCGGGGGCGAGCTGCGCCGGGTCCAGCTCCTCGACGCCCGGCGGCTGCTCGACCCAGCGCGATTTGAAGAAAGACGCACTCCGCCGCCTGCTCCGCTTCGCGTCCGCGGGCGGCGGTTCGATACCCGTCATGTCAATCCCTCTCTCTCGTCGAAGCCGAGCATCAGGTTGAGGCACTGCACCGCCTGCCCGGACGCGCCCTTCCAGATGTTGTCGATCGCCGAGAGGGCGAGCACGCGGCCGTGCTCGTCCACGGTCACGTAGACGTGGCACTCGTTTGTGTCGCGCACGTCGCGCACCCCGGGCGGGCGGTCGACCAGGTGGACGAAGGGCTCCTCGGCGTAGCGCTCCGCGTAGAGCGCCTCCACCTCCTCCCTGGAGAGCGGCGCGCTGGTCCGCGCGAAGCAGCTGGCCAGCTCGCCCTGGTCGAGCGGCAGCAGGTGCGGCACGAACGTCACCGGAGCCGGGCTGCCGAGCGCCGCCAGCTCCTGTTCGATCTCCGGCCGGTGGCGATGCCCCTCGGCCTTGTAGGCGAAGGCGTTCTCGTCCATCGCGGAGAAGTGGACGATGTCGTCGCTGCTGCGCCCGTAGCCGGAGGTCCCCTGCTTGGCGTCGATCACCACGTCGGCGAGCAGGCCCCGCTCCGCCAGCGGCGCCAGGGCGAGCACGCCCGCGGTCGGGTAGCAGCCCGGCACGGCGGCCAGCTTCGCCTCCCGCAAGCGCTCCCTGTGCACCTCGACCAGCCCGTAGACGGCGTCCTCGAGCAGCTCCGGCGCGCCGTGCTCGCCATACCAGCGCTCGTAGGTGGGCAGGTCGCGCAGCCGGAAGTCGGCGGAGAGGTCGGCGACGATCGCCCCGAGGCCGCGCAGCGCGGCGACGGTTGGCGCCGAGGCGCCGTGCGGGTAGGCGACGATCGCCGCGTCGATGTCCTCGAGCGCGTCGAGGTCGAGCTCGGTCAGCTCGAGCGGCACCCGGTAGCGAGGGTAGAGGCGGTCGAGCCGCGTGCCGACGTCGCTGCGCGAGGTGACCCCCGCCAGCTCCATCGAGGGGTGGTGGTGGACGATCTGGGCGGCGAGCGCCCCGGTGAAGCCGGAGGCGCCGGCCACCAGCACCTTTGCCTTGTCAGCCACGGAGCGAACCTCCTATCTGGTCGAGCTTGGCGGCGATCTCCTCGCGCCGCGCCGCCACCTCCTCGTCGGTCAGGGTGCGATCGGGGGCGCGGAACTCGAGCCGCAGGGCGAGGCTCTTGCGGCCCTCGCCGACCTGCTCCCCCGCGTAGAGGTCGAAGATTTCGGCCGAGCGCAGCAGCTCACCGCCGCCCCCCAACACGGCCTCGCGCAGCTGCGCGGCGCTGAGCTCCTCGGGCACGACGACGGCCAGGTCCTGGCGCACGGCCGGGTAGGTCGTCACGTCCTCGAAGGTCTCTTCGCCCGCAGTCGCGGCGGCGGCCAGCGGCGCCAGGTCGACTTCGAACCCGGCCGCCGCCTCCAGGTCCCACTCGCGGCAGACCAGCGGGTGCAGCTCGCCGATCCAGCCGGCCTCCTCGCCGCCGGCGCTCGGCCGCGCCGCCCGGCCAGGGTGCAGGAACGGCTCCGTCGCCCGCTCGAAGCCGAGCTCCGCTCCGAGCCGCGCGGCGAGCCCCTCCAGCACGCCCTTCAGGCCGAAGAAGTCGGCGCCCTCTCCCCCGCCCCGCCACGACTTCGGCGTCAGCGGGCCGCTCGCCAAGCAGGCGATCCGGTGCGGCTCGGCGAACGGCGCCGGCCGCTCGCCCGCAAACTCCCCGGCAAGTGGGTCGATGGGCCGATTTGTGGAGTCGGAGTGGACATTTCGGCCCGTCGGCGGGGGGTGCAGGTAGACGCGGCCGGACTCGAACAGGGCGACGCGGTCGACCCCGCGCGCCAGGTTGCGCTGCGCCACGTCGAGCAGCGAGCCGAGCAGCGTGGTGCGCATCGTCGACTGCTCCTCGGAGAGCGGGTTGGAGACCGCGACGCCGGCGGCGCGCGGGTCCGCGGCGGGGATCCGCAGCCGCTCCGCCTCGCCGGGGTCGGTGAAGCTCCAGCCGACGACCTCGTCGAAGCCGAGGTCGCGCATCGCGTCCTCGGCGCGGCGGCGCAGCCGCTGCGCGCGGCTCAGGCCGCCCGCCTGGCCGGCCGCCGCGGGCAGGGTCGAGGGCAGGTGCCGGTCGAGCCCGTGCACCCTCGCTACTTCCTCGATCAGGTCGGCCTCGCGGGTGACGTCGTAGTGGCGATCGGGCGGAACCTCGACGACGAGGTCCTCGCCGTCCACCTCGACCCCGAAGCCGAGCCGCTCCAGATAGGCCGCCTGATCGCTCTGCGCGATCGGCATCCCGAGCAGCCCCGCGACCCGCTCCGCCCGCAGCCGGATCGCCTGCGGCGCGGGGATCTCCGCCGCCACGTCGATCGTCCCGGGGACGAGCTTCGCCCCGCACAGCTCGACCATCAGCCGCGAGGCGATCCGCTGCGCCCGCAGGCAGAGCGCCGGGTGCAGCTGCTTCTCGAACCGCGAGGAGGCCTCGGAGCGCAGCCCGAGCAGCCGCGAGGTGCGGAGGATGTTGGTCCCGTTCCAGTTGGCCGCCTCGAGCAGCACCCGGCTCGTCCGCTCGGAGACCTCGGAGACCTGGCCGCCCATGATCCCGGCGATCCCCGAGGGGCCGTCGCGGTCGCAGACCAGCACCGTCTCGGCGTCGAGGCTGCGCTCGACCCCGTCGAGGGTCGTCATCCTCTCCCCCTCCGCGGCGGCGCGGACGGTCAGCGCGCCGTCCGGCACGCGCTCGAGGTCGAAGGCGTGCAGCGGCTGCGCGGTGAGCAGCATCACGTAGTTGGTGATGTCGACGACGTTGAAGATCGGCCGCTGCCCGGCCGCGGTCAGCCGCGCCTGCAGCCAGGACGGCGAGGGGCCGATCTCGACGTCGGTGAAGACGCGCGCGGTGAAGCGCGGGCACAGCTCCGGGACCCCGACCGCGACCGAGGCGTACTCGCCCGCCTCGCCCTCGCCCTCGGCGGGGGCGTCCTCGGCCCACGGCTCGGGGCCGAGCGGCGCCGCGGTGACCGCGTGCGCCTCGCGCGCCACCCCGTAGACGCCGAGGCAGTCCGGCCGGTTGGGGGTCACCTCCAGCTCCAGCACCGGCTCGGCCAGCGGCAGCACCTCCGACAGCGGCGCGCCGGGCGCGGCGTCGCCGTCGAGCACCAGGATCCCCGCCGCCTCCTCGGCGATCTCCAGCTCGGCGGCGGAGAGGATCATCCCGTCCGACTCGACCCCGCGCAGCTTCGCCTTGCCGAGCTCGGTCCCGCCCGGCATCGTCGCGCCGGGCAGCGCGACGGGCACCGCCTGGCCGGCGGCGACGTTGGCCGCGCCGCAGACGATCGTCCGCGGCTCGGCCTCGCCGACGTCGACCGCGCAGACGCTGAGCCGGTCGGCGTCGGGGTGCTTCTCGCAGGCCATCACGCGGCCGACGACGAAGCCCTCGACCGAGGGCGGCCCGACCGAGCCGACCCGCTCGACCTCGGTGCCGGTCATCGCCAGCCGCTCGGCCAGCTCGGCGGCGCCGATCCCCGGGTCGCAGTGCTCGCGCAGCCAGGAGTAGGGCACCCTCATGAGAATTGCTCCAGCATTCGCACGTCGTTGTCGAAGAAGCGGCGCAGGTCGGGCACGCCGTGGCGCAGCATCGCCACCCGCTCCACGCCGATGCCGAAGGCGAAGCCCTGTACCCGCTCGGCGTCGTAGCCGCTCGCCTCGACGAAGCCGAGCACGTTGGGGTCGACCATCCCCGCGCCGAGGATCTCGATCCAGCCCTGGCCCTTGCACAGGTTGCAGCGCTCGCCGCCGGCCAGCTCGCCCGTCCCGCCGCACTGGAAGCAGGAGACGTCGACCTCGACGCTGGGCTCGGTGAAGGGGAAGAAGTGCGGCCGCATGCGGATCCGCCGCTCGGCGCCGAACAGCGCCCGCAGCATCTGCTCCAGGGTGCCCTGAAGGTCGGCGAGCGTGATCCCCGCGGCGATCGCCAGCCCCTCGACCTGGTGGAACATCGGGCTGTGGGTGGCGTCGGAGTCGCGCCGGTAGACCTTGCCGGGGACGATCACGAAGATCGGCGGCGGCTGCGCCTCCATCGCCCGCACCTGCACCGGCGAGGTGTGGGTGCGCAGCAGCAGGTCGGGGTGCGACTGCACGTAGAAGGTGTCCTGGAGCATCCGCGCCGGGTGCCCGGGCGGGTGGTTGAGCGCGGTGAAGTTGTAGTAGTCGTGCTCGACCTCCGGCCCCTCGGTCACCCGGTAGCCGAGGCCGGCCAGCACGTCCTCGATCTGCCGCGTCGTGCGGGTGATCAGGTGCAGGTGTCCGGCGGGACGGGCGGGCGCGCCCGGCAGGGTGACGTCGAGGCGGTCGCTCGACAGCCCTGCCTCCAGCTCGACCGCGTCAAGCTTGGCGGCGCGCCGCTCGAGCAGCGACTCCAGCCCCTTGCGGGCCCGGTTTGCGCCGGCGCCGACCTCGGCGCGCTCCGCTTCGGGCAGCTCGGCGATCCCCCGCAGGATCGCCGTCAGCTCGGCTTTGCGCCCCAGGAAGCGGACCCGCAGCTCCTCCAGCTCCGCGGTTCCCGGCGCCGCTTCGATCGCCACGGTGGCCTCGGCCTCGATCTTCTCGATCCGCTCGAGGGTCATTCGGCCGCCTCCTGCATGGCGGGCGACGATATCCGCTCGCAGCCAATCGCAGCCGCCGCGGCGACGTTGAGCGAGTCCGGCCCGCCGGGCCGCAGCGGGATCGTCACCCGCAGCTCGCATTCCCCCAGCACCGACGGGGGGAGCCCCTCGCGCTCGGCGCCGAGGCAGAGGGTCGCGGCGGAGGCGAGCGCATCGGGCTCCTCGCCGCCGTGGGCGACGAGCGCCGCGCGCGGCCGCGGCGTCGCCGCGACCTCGGCCCGCAGCGGCGGCGCGGCGAAGATCGAACCCATGCTCGCCCGCACCGCCTTCGGCCCGTAGGGGTCGGCGCAGCCGGGCCCGAAGGCGACGCTGGCGCCGAGCAGCGCGTCGGCAGTGCGGACGATCGCGCCGACGTTGCCGGGGTCCGCGACCCCGTGCAGGTAGAGGCAGGGAGGCTGCGGGTCCGCCGCCCAGCGCTGCGGCCAAACGGCGATCGCCCGGGTGCCCGAGCCGAGCGCCGAGACGGCGGCCAGCAGCCGCGGCTCGACCTCCTCGCCGCCGAGGCCGCTTCCGGCCGCGGTGAGCAGGGCGCGCGGCTGCAGCCCCGCCGCGAGCCCCGCCGCGACCAGGTCCTCGCCCTCGGTCGCGAACAGCCCCTCGCGCTCGCGGTGCTTGCGGTCGCGCAGCTTGCGGACCAGCTTCAGCTTCTCGTTGTGGGGGCTGGAGATCATCTGCGTTGCGTTGGCTCGGTGGTTTGGAATCTTCTCCTGGAACGCGGGCACAAATAAAAAACGGGCCGCGAAGACGGCCCGCCCGGGAAGTGGAGTGTTGGGTTGCGGCTAGGCGGCCGCACCCTCCCGGGCGAGCTCCACGAATCGGCGAAAGGCGTCGCGATCGCTGACCGCGATCTCGGCGAGCATCTTGCGGTTCACCTCGACGCCGGCCTTGTCGAGGCCGTGGATCAGCTGCGAGTAGCTCATCCCCTCGAGCCGCGCGGCGGCGTTGATCCGGGTGATCCAGAGCCGCCTGAAGTCGCGCTTGCGGTTGCGCCGGTCGCGGTAGGCGTACATCCCGGAGCGCTGCACTTGCTCCTTGGCGAAGCGGTAGGAGGAGTGCTTGCGCCCGTAGTAGCCCTTCGCTTCCTTCAGCACCTTGCGCCGCTTCTTGCGGGCGGGGACGGAGCGCTTCACGCGGCTCATTTGCCGCCTCCGAGCAGGGTGCGGACCCGCTTGCGGTCCGCGGGGGCGATCTCCACCGGCCGCGCCATCTGCCGCTTGCGCTTCGGCGACTTCTTCTCGAGGATGTGGCTCGAGTAGGCGCGCCGCCCGCGCAGCTTGCCCTTGGCGGTCTTGCGGAAGCGCTTCTTGGCGCCGGAGTGGGTCTTCATCTTCGGCATCGGGAGGGGTATTGAAGCAGACGCAGGTACGCTGCCGCCGCATGCGGATCGTCTACGTGGTCGGGACCCGGCCGAACTTCGTCAAGACCGCGCCGGTGGTCGCGGCGCTGCGCGACCGCCTCCCGCAGGGCCGTCACGTGATCGTCCACACCGGACAGCACTACGACCGGGCGATGTCGCAGGTCTTCTTCGAGGAGCTCGGGGTGCCGGCTCCCGACTACATGCTCGAGGTCGGCTCGGGCAGCCACGCACAGCAGACGGCGCGCACGATGGAGCGGCTGGAGCCGGTGCTGGAAGAACAGCGGGCCGACCTGGTGTTCGTCCCCGGCGACGTCAACTCGACCCTGGCGGCGGCGCTGACCGCAGTGAAGATGGACGTCCCGATCGCCCACATCGAGTCGGGGCTGCGCAGCTTCGACCGCACGATGCCCGAGGAGATCAACCGGATCGTCGCCGACGAGTTCTCCGAGTACCTCTTCCTGCACAGCGAGGAGGCGGTCGAGAACCTGCGCGCCGAGGGCATCCCCGCGGAGCGCATGCACTTCGTCGGCAACACGATGATCGACACCCTCCTCGCCCTGGAGGATCGCTTCCGGGCGGCAAACGCGGCGGCGAGGCACGGCGTCGAGCCCGGCTCCTTCCTGCTCGTCACCCTGCACCGCCCCGCCCTGGTCGACGGCGAGCTGCTGCCGGAGACGGTGCGCCGCCTGGTGGCGCTGGCCGGCGAGATGCCGGTCGTCTTCCCGGTCCACCCCCGCACCCGCAAGGCGATGGAGGCGGTCGAGTCGGAGCATCCGGGACTGCGGCTCTGCGAGCCGCTCGGCTACGTCGACTTCCTCTCGCTGCTCGCCGACGCCGGCGCCGTGCTCACCGACTCGGGCGGCATCCAGGAGGAGACCACCTACCTCGGCATCCCCTGCTTCACGCTGCGCGACAACACCGAGCGGCCGGTGACGATTCGCGCCGGCACCAACACCCTGCTCGGCCTCGACCCGGCGGCGATCGCGACGATCCCGGCGGCGCTGGCGGACCGCCCCGCCGAGCGGCGCGAGCCGCCGCCGCTCTGGGACGGTCACGCCGCGGAGCGGATCGCCGAGACGATCGCCGGCCGGCGCGGCTAGTCGTCGTCCTGCTTGCCGGCCTCTTTGCTCGGGGCCAGCATCATGCTCATGTTGCGGCCTTCCTGGAGCGGTTCGGACTCGATCGTCGCCAGCCCGTCGAGGTCCTCGAACAGCCGCTGCAGCAGGTCCCTGCCGCGCTCCGGGTGGGCCTGCTCGCGGCCGCGGAACATGATCGTCACCTTCACTTTGTTGCGCTGACGCAGGAAGCGCTCGACGTGGCCCTTCTTCGTTTCGTAGTCGTGGTCGGCGATCTTCGGCCGCAACTTGATCTCGCGGACGTTGACCTGCTGCTGGTGCTTGCGCGCCTGCTTCTGCTTTTGCTCCTGCTCGTACTTGTACTTCGAGTAGTCGAGCAGCCGGGTCACCGGCGGTTTCGAGTTGGGCGCCACCTCGACCAGGTCGAGGTCGGCCTCCTGGGCGCGCTGCAGCGCTTCGGGGGTCTCGACGATGCCGAGCTGCTCGCCCTCGGCGCCGATCAGGCGCACTTTGGGGACGCGGATGCGCTCGTTGATCCGCGTCGTGTCGCGCTCCGGCGGGCGCCGATCGAACCTGCGCGGGACAGGCACTATCTAGCGGAGAGGTGGAGCTTCAAGAGGGCGAGGGATGGAGAGGCGGCCACGGGACGCTCAGCGGCGCTGTGTGTTTGGCATGCCTGCGAACAAGTGCCCCGCAGTATAGACACAACCGGCCGGGCGACCCGGCGGCCGCTCACTCCACCTCCTCGCGGTGGACGAGCGCGGCGAACTCGGCCAGAAACATCGAGCCCAGCTCGCCGTCGCGGTGGGAGCGCACCGCCACCTCCCCCGTCTCTTCCTCGCGATCGCCGACCACCAGCATGAAGGGGTTGCGGCCGATTTCGGCGTTGCGGACCTTCTTGCCGATCGACTCCGAGCGGCGGTCGACCTCGACCCGGACGCCCAGCTCTCGCAGCTTCGCGGCGACCTGGACGCCGTGCTCGACGTGGCGGTCGGAGATCGGCAGCACCGCCGCCTGCACCGGCGCCAGCCAGACCGGGAAGCGGCCTCCGTAGTGCTCGATCAGGATGCCGGCGAAGCGCTCCATCGAGCCGAGCAGGGCGCGGTGGATCATCACCGGGCGCTGCTGGCCGTCGTCGGGGTCGGTGTAGGTGAGGTCGAAGAGCTCCGGCATCGAGAAGTCGACCTGACAGGTGCCGCACTGCCAGGAGCGGCCGAGCGCGTCGGTGATGTGGAAGTCGATCTTCGGCCCGTAGAAGGCGCCGTCGCCCGGGTTGAGCGTGTGCTCGCGGCCCTGGGCCTGCAGGGCGCTGCGCAGCGCCTCTTCGGCCTCTCGCCACTGCTCGTCGCTGCCGATCGACTTCTCCGGCCGGGTCGACAGCTCGATTCGCACGTCGTCGAAGCCGAAGCGCGCGTACAGCTCGTCGATCGCCTCGCAGACGCCGGTCACCTCGCCGACGATCTGCTTCGGCATGCAGTAGATGTGGGCATCGTCCTGGGTGAAGGCGCGGACCCGCAGCAGCCCGTGCAGGACGCCCTCGCGCTCGGCGCGGGAGACCTGTCCGAACTCGGCGATCCGCAGCGGCAGCTCACGGTAGGAGTGGCGTTCGGCGGCGTAGACGAGGCAGGCGCCCGGGCAGTTCATCGGCCGGATCGCGTACTCGCGCTCGCGCGACTCGGTGAAGTACATGTTCTCGCGGTAGTTGTCCCAGTGGCCGGAGCGATGCCAGAGGTCGACGTCCAACACGTGGGGCGTCTTGATCTCCTCGTAGTCGCGCTTGCGCAGCTGTTCTTGCACCTCCTCCTCGATCAGGCGCAGCAGCGTCGTGCCGTGGGCGAGCCAGAAGGGCATGCCGGGCGCCTCCTCGCGCAGCATGAAGAGGCCGAGCTGCGGGCCGAGGCGACGGTGGTCGCGCGCCTTCGCCTCCTCGATCCGCTCCAGGTGGGCGTCGAGTTCCTTCTTCGAGAAGAAGGCGGTGCCGTAGATGCGGCTCAGCATCTGGCGGCTCTCGTCGCCGCGCCAGTAGGCGCCGGCGATCGAGTTGAGCTTGACCGCCGCGATCCGCCCGGTCGAGGGGCCGTGCGGCCCGCGGCAGAGATCCTCGAAGGGGCCGTTGCGGTACAGGGAAACGGTCTCCACGCCCTCGTCGCGGACCAGGTCCTCGATCAGCTCGACCTTGTAGTCCTGGCCCTGGGCGAGGAACAGTTCGATCGCCTCCCCTGGCGGCAGCTCGCGGCGCTCGAAGGGCTCGTCGGCCTCGATGTGCTCGCGCATCGCTGCTTCGATCCGCTCCAGGTCCTCTTCGCGGACCTTGACGTCGGGCGGGAACTCGAAGTCGTAGTAGAAGCCCTGCTCGACCGGCGGGCCGATCGTCACCTTCGTCCCCGGGTAGAGCTGCATCACGGCCTCGGCCATCACGTGGGCGGCGTCGTGGCGGATCAGCTCCAGCGCCTCGGGGTCGCGGCCGGTGACGATCGCGATCTCCGCCCCGTCGGGGAGCGGCGCGCTGAGGTCGCGCAAAGCGCCGTCGACGCGGATCGCCAGCGCCGCCTTCGCCAGGCCGGGGCCGATCGCCGCCGCGGCGTCGGCGCCGGTCGCGCCGTCGGGCAGCTCGAGCGCGGCCCCGTCCGGCAGCGTGACGGTGATCTTGGTCGCAGCCTCCATCGGCTCCATGCTACGTGGCCGCATCCCCTCCCGCCGAATGAAGCTTTGTGTCCTTTATAGGGGGCAAAATCCTTCAATCTGCCGCGGCGCGGGCCTGGCGTTGGGCGATCAGCGGGCACGGGCTGGGGCCGCCGAGGACGCCGCGGCGTTCCCAGACCGCGTAGGGGCCGGCGCGGCGACGCAGCCGCAGGCCGCGGAACGGCGGCCGCGCGGCGGAGTCCGAGCTGACGACGAAGCGGATGCCGCTCGGCGGTTTCCCCCCCGCGCTGCTCGCCGGCTCGATGCAGACCCGGCCGCCGCGCAGCTCCCAGGCGATGTAGCGGGCGCCGTGTTCGTCGGCGAGCAGGCGGTCGGGGGCGAGCACCAGGGTCGAGTCGGGGGCGAGGAGGGGCCGCAGGCCGGTAAGGGCCGGCGAGTAGGCGGTCGGGCCGACCGGGGCGTTGGCGAAAACGAGCAGCGAGCAGCCGGCGGCGGCGAGCAGGTACGCGAACAGCGCCAGGCGCGCGGGTCCTGGCGTCGGGGAGGGGTCCGCCGCGTTGCTGGGTTTTCCGCCAGGGGAGTCGGGGGGCCGTCCGAGATCGGGGCTGGGGCGGAAAAGAGGACGCCGCGCCGCGGCGGACCCCTCCCCGACGCCACCCGCGCGAAATGCTGGGCGGGACAGCGGCAGCAGGATCGTGAGCGCGAGCATCGGGGCGGCGACCTCCAGCGCCTTGGCGGCGGTGTACGGCGTGCCGCCGACCCGAGCGGCTGCGTAGAGCGCCGCGACGGAGATCGCCCCGGCGAGGATCGCGCGGTCGCGGCGGCGGGCGCAGCGCGCGACCCCGTAAATCAGCAGCGCGGTCGCGAAGGCGGCGCCCAGGTAGTAGAGGAAGGCGGGGGCGGCGCCGTCGCCCGGCGCCAGCCGGAAGTCGCCCGACGGCCAGATGCCGAGTGCCTCGAAGGGCGAGATCTGGCCGAACAGATTGCCGAGGCCGGGGCCGGAGGGGTCGAAGGTCTCGAAGCTGCGGAAGTCGATCATCCGGCCCAGCTCGGGGAGGGCGCCGACGAGGAAGACGAGGACGGCTAGGGATGCGGCGCGCCCGGCTGCCGGTCCCGTCACGCCACTCGCGGCAGAGGCGTCTCGTCCAGACCCCCACCACTCCAAAGCGGCCCAGAGGACAGCTATGGCTGCGAGCCAGGTGAGACCCGGGAAGCTGTAGACGTAGACGCTTCCTATCGCGATGAGCGCTGCTGGGGCGAAGCGGAGGGGGAGCTGGGACCAGCTGCGGCTGCTCTCGCGAAGGGCGAGGACGAAGGCGAGGACGAGCAGGGCCTGGATCGTCTCCTTGAAGGCGCCCTGGGCGTAGTAGGAGGCGACCAGGTACGGGAGACCCACGAGCAGAGCCGTCACGGCGCGCCGCAGGGGCGGCTGCTCGGCGAAGGCCGCCAGGGCGGTCAGCGGGGCCAGCACCGCCACCGCGACCGTCAGGCCGCCGAAGCCCTGGACGAGGCCGATTCCGAGGCCCTTGTTGAGAGCTACGACGACCGCGTGCGGGCCGAGCGGATAACCCTGGTGCAGGAGCTGGGAGCCGCTGCCGTTGGCCAGGCGGTCGGCGCCGAGCAGATGCTGGGACATGTCCGGGTTGAAGCCGGTGCCGAGGATGCCGAAGTGGCCTTCGACCGCGAACGGCAGCGAGGCGGCGGCCAGCGCCACCACGGCGACCGGCAGGCCGGATCGCAGTGCCTCTCCCCCGGCCTCGATCCGGTTCCAGAGGAAGAGGACGGACGCCACGCTGAGGATGAGGACGGCGATCGCCGAGATGACGCCGTGCCCGGGCAGCCGCACCGTCGCCCAGCAGACCGCGCAGAGCAGCGCCAGGCCGACGGCCGGCGACAGCCAGGTCCAGCACCGCACGCCGCAGAGCGCGACAGCCGCCTGTCCGATCGCCAGCGAGGCGCCGCAGACCGCCAGCACCGCTGCGTAGGTCGCGATCACAAGGCGGCGAGCCTAGAGGACGGTCCGCAGGCGAGGATGGGCGCAACAGGGCTCGAACCTGTGACCTCCAGCTTGTCGAGCTGGCGCTCTCCCAACTGAGCTATGCGCCCCGGAGAAGACTGAATCTAGCAGCGGGACGCCCTTGCGTCCCTCCGCACGAACCGCCCGGACCGAAGCGCCAAGCCGTGCAACTTTTCGCCAGATCAGGTGTTTATTGATCGGTGCCGCCGACGGGCGGCGCGGAAAACTTCAAAGCTCGAGGACCGACGAGCCAGGACATAATCTTTCTGGTGGCACGTCCTTCGGGACAAGGGGCCCCGATCCGGGGCCCTTTTCCGTTGGCGGCCTCCGTCCCGACCGCTATCCCCTTCGGCGCCGGCTCAGCACAAGCGTCACGGTGCGCTGGCGAGGAAGCCCGCCGACGGGCCTGAACCGGATTCGTGCCCTCAGTCGGATCGCGCCGAACCGGCGGAGCCTGGTGCGAACGGCCGCGTTCGGCCTGAGCGCAGGACATTGAGCGGCGAAGCATCAAGCGCTACTCCGGTTGCCATCAGCCCCTCCATTGTCGCGGCCAGGCCGGCAGTTCTCCATAGCTCATGTCGCGCTCAGTCTCGCCCGCGCATGATTTCCGCAAGCGAGCGCTTCTGCGAATCGTCGGCGTTGAAGTTCTCCGGTGCGAGCCAGGACTCGAAGGCAGCGCGCACTGCGGGCCAGTCTTCGTCGGTGGTCGCAAACCACGCCGTGTCGCGGTTGCGGCCCTTGACGACCTGGTGATTGCGGAAGACGCCCTCGAAGCGAAAGCCGAAGCGTTCGGCGGCGCGGCAAGAGGCGGCGTTGAGAGCGTCGCACTTCCACTCTAGGCGGCGGTAGCCGCAGTCGTCGAAGGCGTGGCGGGCAAGCAGGTAGATCGCCTCGGTGGCCGGGGTGGTGCGCTGCAGCTCCGGGGCGAACCAGATGTGGCCGATCTCGATCGTGCCGAAATCGGGCTCGATCCGCAGGTAGGAAGCCTGGCCCAGGGGGTGCCCGATCGCGAGCGGTTCGATCGCGTAGTAGACATGACCCTCGGCTCCCGCGGCCCAGGCGAGGGTCTGGCGCAGGTGCGCGGGGCTCTCGTAGGGGCCGTCTGGCAGGTAAGTCCAGATAGTCGGGTCGCCTGCCGGCAGATGCGAGACGGCGTAGAGCGGCTCGGCGTCGGGGTCGGGATCGAGCGGGCGGAGGAGAACGTGGGCGCCGCGCAGCGGCCCGCCGGAGGGCGACGGAACCGGGCTCCAGTCAACAGGGTCGCCGAGCGGCGAGTCGGAGGGCACGGGCGGGAGTAAAGCAACGCGCGGAGCACGGATACGCGGGCGAGCGCCGCCGCCTCGGTCTCCGTCTCCCGCGCGCGATCCGTTCGACCTCGATGAGCGCACTCCTCGGATCCTTCAGGAGGGTTCGCCTGCCGCGATACCCGGCTGCATGGCGGTCGCCGCTCGTCCGCCTCGGTCACGTCGGTAGAAGTGGTGTAACTGGCCCGCAGTAGCCGGGGGCGGTTCCGCGGAACCGCCTTGAAGAAGTTCCGGCCACCGCGGGCCCCAGACTCGTCGTTGAAGGACCAACCTCAATGACGA